>Ga0209798_10001272_pt1 | contig 15289 bp, 13 predicted proteins | sample DOMMetBare3Fresh_FD_187475 | JGI IMG/M metagenome (GOLD analysis project Ga0209798, IMG submission 187475) | Wetland sediment microbial communities from St. Louis River estuary, USA, under dissolved organic matter induced mercury methylation -... | ecosystem: Environmental > Aquatic >...
TGTTCGAGGTGGTCGACGCGCTCGCCGGCCAGGCCCAACAGCGCGACCTGGCGGAACTGCTGGAGCACGGCGCCGGTGGGAGCGTGGATGAGATCGTTGCCGAGCGGGATCTGGATCACCGGGCGGTCGCTCTCGGGGATCGTGACGAAGTGCGGTTCGCTGTCGCGCAGGGCGTGCAGCCCGATGCGGTAGGCGGCGAGCACCTCGTCGGGCGCCGGCCGCACCACCGGGTCGGCGCCGGCCCACAGCACCACCGGGGTCATGACGTAACCGGAGCGCGTCGGGTAGTCGTCGAGCCAGCCGACGACGCTGTCGGGCGCGAGCCGCAGCCCGAGCTCCTCGTCGACCTCGCGGAGCGCGGCGTCGAGCGCGGTCTCACCGTCGTCGATGCGCCCACCGGGCAACGCCCACTGGCCCGCGTGCCGGTTCATCCGCGAGGCCCGCCGGCAGAGCAGGAACGCGGCGCCGCCCGCCACCCCCACCATCCGCGAGTCGAGCGGCCTGCCGTGGCGGTCGACCAGACCGTCGGGCAACCCCGACTCGCCGACCGCCTCGATCGCGACGAGCACGTGCGGGTCGTCGTTGTCCTCGTCGGCGACGCTGTCGAGCAGCACGATCGCGACGGCGGCGTGCTTGCGGCCGTCGAGCGCGTGCTCCCGCCGCTGGTGCGCGGCCAGCGCGGCCGTCAGGTCGTCTCGGAGCTGCGGGGTGAAGTCGATCACGGTGCTGTTCCCCCGCGAGGGCGACACGAGCAAGCCGATGCGGTACCGGGTCGACCAGCTCCAGGATGGCCGCACGTTCGGCACCACGGAGATCACGGCCACCCAGGACGGCAAGGTGATCTCCGCGGCGGTCGTGTCGTTGCACGCGAGTGAGGAGGACGGCCTGCACCGCAGCGCCTCTCCGCCCGAGGTCGGCGATCCGAAGGCGGCGCCAAGGCAGGACATCCCGATGGTGCCCTGGGAGATCCGGGTGGTCGGGGGCGTCGACCTGGCCGCACGGGAGGCCGGCCCGGCGCGGCTGGAGATGTGGATGCGCGCGCCCGCCCTCGGCTCGGAGCGGGCCGTGCACCAGGCCCTGCTCGCCCACGCCACCGACCTCACGCTCATCGGCACCGCGCTGCGCCCGTTCGAGGGCATCTCGCAGGCCGACTCCACGATCACGCTGCACACTGCGGTGACTTCGCACTCGGTCTGGTTCCACCAGCCCTTCCGCCTCGACGACTGGCTGCTCGTCGCTCAGGAGAGCCCGGTGGTGGCCAACGGGCGCGCCTTCGGGCGGGGCGATGTGTTCACGCAGGCCGGTGAGGTGGTGGCGTCGTTCGCCCAGGAGTCGATGATCCGCCGCCTGGAGCCCAAGGCCGACCGATGAGCCGGCAGTCGATCGTGGTCGCCTCCCTTCCCCAGGGCCCGCGCGACCCCTTGGCCACGACCCCGCCGCGGTCGTTTGGCTCGGTGCGCCGCACCACCAGCATCGAGCCGCAGCTCGGTGCACCCGGCCACGAGCAGGAGATCTTCGCCTCCGGTCGCGACCTGCTCACCCGCGCCGACGGCGCCACGCTCGTGGTCGATCAGGTGCGGCTGCGGGCCACCGTGGATGCCACCGGCACGCTGACCTCGATCGAGGCCGACCCTCCCGAACCGCGGCTCCGTGGGTTGGTCGGCGGTCACGTGAGCCGGCGCCTGCGGGCTCGGCTCGACGAGCTGCTGCCCGACCAGGGCGAGGCGGCCACCGTGCTCCACCAGCTCCTCGACGACTTCCCCATGGCGGCCCTCATCTCGAGCTACGGCGCCATGCGCGATAGGGACGACGACTGGACGATGCCGCCCGAGTCGGCCGAGCGCATGACCGACCTCTGTGCCGGGTGGGCGGCCGGTGCCACCATGCTCGACGCCCTCGACCGCACCGGCATCTTCCCGATCCCCATCGGCCCCCCGGCGCCCGATCTCACCTCGTCGGATCCGCTGGCGTGGCACGACCTCGCGCCGATGGCACCGCGCTCAGTCCGGCGCCGGCGCCGGCTCGATCTGATCGACGGTGATCCGCTGACGCTCGACGTGCACTTCCGCGACAGCCATCTCGGCGCCGACGGCTTGGAGGACGTGCTCCACGAGTACACCCTGGCCGTCACGCTGGACGCTCGCCTCACCGTCCTCACGTCGGATGCGGCCGTCCGGGTGCTGCCGTGGCCTGAGTGCCCCGGCGCATTGGGGAGCGCGGCCCGCATCGTCGGGCAACCCGTGACCGCGCTGCGCGACCTGGTCACCGTCGACTTCAAGGGCACCTCCACCTGCACGCACCTCAACGACGTGCTCCGCTCGGTGGCCGGCGCCACTGCGCTGGCCAGCGAGCTCGTCTCGTGACGGCCTACGACCTGCGCGGCAAGGCGGCGCTGGTGACGGGCGCCTCCCGCGGTGTGGGGGCCGCGGTGGCGGTGGCGTTGGCGGAGGCGGGGGCGAGGGTGGCCTGCGCGGCTCGGTCCACCGCCGACACGCCGCAACGCACCCACGGCACGCTCGACGACACCGTGGCCCGCATCCGGGACGCGGGCGGGACCGCCATCGCGGTGCCCACCAACCTGGCCGACCCGTCCGCGGTGGAAGCCATGGTCGAACGAACCGCCGGCGAGCTGGGCCGGCTCGACGTGCTCGTGAACAACGCGGCCGTCACCTTCGTGGGCGACCTCGACATCCCGCGGCACCGCCACGATCTCGTGATGGCGGTGAACCTCCAAGCGCCGTTCATCGCTAGCCGGGCCGCCGTGCCTCATCTGCGGGCCGCCGGTGGTGGCCGGATCCTCAACGTGTCGTCGGTGGCTGCGCTGGTGCCGTTCCCGGGCCTGATGTCCTACGGCGTGTCGAAGATCGCCCTCGAGCGGCTCACCGTCGACCTGGCCCGCCAGCTCCAGGGCGACGCCATCGCCGTGAACTGCTTCCGCATCGACTTGCCGGTGGCCTCCGAGGGGTTCATCGCCAACACGCCGGGCGCCGACCGCTCCACATGGGAGCCGTGCGAGGTGGCCGCCGAGGGCGTGCGCTGGATGCTCGAGCAGCCCGTCACCTACTCGGGTCGCCGGGAGAGCATGCTGGGCCTCCGCCAGCGCGAGGGGATCATGCCCAGCCGGGCCTCGGTGGCCACCGACGGCGTGCCGGTCACCGAGCTCTACGACGGGCTGGCCGCCGATGGCGAGACGGTGTTCGAAGAGCCCTACGCCCACGAGGTCCCCGACTCCTAGGATGTGCGCGGTCAGTCGGACGAGGGAAGGGGCTTGGCGCCCTTCACCAGCAGGGGCACGTCGCCGACGGACAGCCAGCCCTCACCGCCCTGGGTGCACAGGAGCTCGAGGCCGAGCTCGTCGTCCGCGTAGCGCTTCCCGAGCAGGGTCGCGTCGCCGGAGCCGGCCGGCGGTCGGCGGTCGCCGGCCGCACCGACCTCCTGCATCGGTTCGCCGCCACAGCGCACGTCGACGTCGTCGGCATCCTTGGGCGTCTTCACGACCACCACCTGCGTGTCACAGGTGGTGCTCTCGAGACGTAGGCCTGGGCGAAGCTGCATCGACTGACTCCTAGGTGGTGACCGGAACGGACGACGGGCCGGCGACGTTGGACATGTGGACCCAACGCACGGCGTCGGGGTCGGCGGACAGGTGGGGCCAGCGACCATAGAGCTCGGTGAAGGCCGTCTGTCCCTCGAGGCGGGCGAGGTGGGCTCCGATGCAGTAGTGGATGCCGTGCCCGAAGCTGATGCCGAGCGGGCCCTGGCGGCTGATGTCGAAGCGGTCGGGGTCGTCGTAAGCGAGTGGGTCGCGGTTGGCGGCGCCGGTGACGATGAGCAACGGGCTGCCGGCAGGGATGGTGACGCCGTGCCACTCCCGATCGCGCAGCGCGTAGCGGCCCTGGTACTGGGAGGGGGCCCGCCAGCGCAGCACCTCCTCCACCGCGGAGGGCGCGAGGGACGGGTCCGCCTGCAGACGGGCCAGCTCGTCGGGGTGCTCGGCGAAGGTCAGCACGCCGTTGCCGACGAGCTTCGTGACGGTCTCGGCGCCGGCCGCGGTCAGCAGGGCGATGAAGCCGGCGACCTCCATGTCGTCGAGGCGCTCGACGGTGCCGTCTTCGCGCTCCACCTCGGCCTCGATGAGGTGGCCGATCATGTCGTCGGAGGGAGCGCGGCGCTTGTCGGCCACGAGGGCCAGCATGTAGGTGCTCAGCTCGATGGCAGCCTCGATGCCGGCCGCGGTGGGGAAGGGGTTGCCCACCTCGAGCTCGAGCATGGAATCGGTCCAGTGGCGGATCTGCTGACGGTCGCCTTCAGGAACCCCCATGATCGTGCAGATGACCTCCACGGGGAAGGGTCCGGCGAAGTCGACCACCGCGTCGAAGGTTCCCGCGCCGGCCAGCCCGTCGAGCAGCCCGCCGATCACTCGCTGCACCACGGGCTCCCACTCGGCGATCCGCCGGGGGGTGAAGGCCCGGTTCACCAGCTTGCGCATCCGATCGTGCATGGGGGGGTCCATCATGATCATCGAGCCCATCTGGTCGACGACCTGGCCGAACTCGACGCTGGTGAGCTGGGCCAGCGTGAGGCCGCGGGTGGAGGTGTAGGTGGCGACGTCGCGATGCGCCTCGACGCAGTCGTCGTAGCGCGACAGCGCCCAGAAGCCGATCTTCTCGTTGTGATAGGCGGGTGCTTCGTTGCGCAGCCAGCGGTACACCTCGTAGGGGCGCTCGAAGAACTCCTCGCTCAGCGGATCGAACTCCATCAGCGCTCCTTGAACCGGTCGATGAGGACAGCGGTGAGGCGGCGCCGGTCGACCTTGCCGGAGTCGAGCCACGGCAGCTCGGTCTGGTCGGCGAAGACCGCGATGTGCCGGGGCACCTTGTAGCTGGCGATCTCCGCCTTCACGCGCTGACGGGCCTCCTCGGCGTCGAGGGTCTCGCCAGGCCGGAGCGCGATGGCGGCCACCACGTCCTGGCCACGGTTAGGGTGGGGCACGCCGGTGACGAACGCCATGGCCACCTCGGGCATGCCTTCCAGCACCAGCTCCACGTCGCGCGGGGTGATGTTCATGCCGGCCGACTTGATGAGATCGCCCATGCGACCGGTGAAGTAGAAGTGGCCGTCGGCATCGAACCACCCGGTGTCGCCCGTGCGGTACCACCCGTCATCGGTGAAGGTGTCGGTGCGTTCCTGCTTGTGCAGCCCGAGCATCAGCGAGTAGCCGCGCAGCCACAGCTCGCCCGTCTCACCCTCCGGCAGGTCCTCACCGGTGATCGGGTCGACGATCTTGTGCTCCACCCCCGGCACCGACAGCCCGAAGGAGCCCTCCTTGTCGGCCGGCAGGGGGTTGTCCTTGCTGTCGAAGGTGTGGGGCCCGAGCGTCTCGGTCATGCCGAGCGAGTTGGCCTTGGGCACGTCGGCGCCAGTCTGCTGATCCTGGGGCAGCAGGGCGGAGTAGGAGCTGCCCCGCACCGCCGACAGGTCGCGCTCGGCGAAGCTCGGGTGGTCGACCAGTGCCTTGGCCATGTGCGGCCATCCCATCACCTGCGTGACCCGCTCGCGCTCGATGAGCTCGAGGGTGGCGCCCGGCTCGAACTGCTCTTCGAACACCAGGGTGGCCCCCGCGTGCATGGCGGCGATGAGCGTGAAGCTGAACCCGCCCACCCAGAAGAGCGGCATCGGTGTGTAGAGCACGTCGTCGGGTGCGAGGTCGCGCATCTGGCCCAGGTTGTGGGCGTGCCGGACGCTGGCACCGTGGCTGTGCACGGCCCCCTTCGGGTCCGAGGTGCTGCCCGACGAGTACACGACGACCATGGGGTCGGCGGCGGTGACCTCCGACTCCACCTCGCGCAGCAGGGAATCGGTCACCGCCCCGCCTCGGGCCGCCAGCGCGCTGACCGGTCCGGCCCACGCCCGGGTGCCGGCGCCCCAGGTCCACACGGCCCGCAGGTACGGGTGCGACTCGATGAAGATCCGCTCGTGGCTCTGGCCGACCAGATCCGGCGCCGCCTGCTCGAGGCGCTCGAGGTAGTCGTGCCCCAGGTGGGAGTCGACGGTGAGCAGCATCTGCACGTCGGAGTGCCGCAGCACCCAGCCCAGCTCGCGTGCCTTGCTGTAGGTGTTGAGCAGGGCGACGACGGCGCCGATGCGACTGGCCCCCAGCCAACCGATGATCCAGTCGGGCCCGTTGGGGGCGAGCAACCCCACCCGGGTGCCCTTGCCCACGCTCGATGCCAGGAGGCCCTTGGCCAGCTCGGCCGATCGCGCCTCCGCCTCGGCGTAGGTGATCCGTTCGTCGCCGAGCACCGCGAACGTCTTGTCGCCCCACTGAGCCGCGCACCCACGAATCAGCTCGGCGCTGGTGGGCGTGTAGTCGGGGAAGTGGGTCGAGCGAGGGTTCACGGCATCGGCCTACACGATGCGGGAGGCGCGGTCGCCCCAGTAGCGGTCCTTGAGCAGCCGCTTGTAGAGCTTGCCGGTGTCCTGGCGCGGCAGCTGGGCGTCGAAGTCGATCGACCGCGGGCACTTGAACGCGGCCAGCCGCTCGCGGCAGAAGGCGAGCAGCTCGGCTTCCATCTCCGGGCTCGCGCCGGCGGGGTCGAGCAGCTGGACCACGGCTTTGACCTCCTCGCCGAGGTCGTCGTTGGGAACCCCGAACACGGCCGCATCGGCCACCGCCGGGTGGAGCAGGAGCACGTCCTCCGCCTCCTGCGGGTAGATGTTCACGCCTCCCGAGATGATCGTGAACGACTGCCGGTCGGTGAGGTAGAGGTAGCCCTCGGCGTCGACGTAGCCCACGTCGCCGAGGTTGAACCAGCCTTCGGGGCTGCGGGCCGCCGCGGTCTTGGCCGGATCGCCGTGGTACTCGAAGGCGGCGCCAGGCGTGTCGAACCAGATGTTGCCCACCTCGCCCACCGGCAGCTCGCGGTGCTCATCGTCGCAGATGTGCACCGTGGTGAAGCGCGGCAGGCCCACCGACCCCGGGTGGGCCAGCCACTCCTCGGGTCCGATGAGGGTGGAGCCCACGTTCTCGGAGCCGGCGTAGTACTCCCAGATGATCGGCCCCCACCAGTCGATCATCTGCCGCTTCACCTCCACCGGACACGGCGCAGCGGCATGGGTCACGAGGGTGAGCGACGAGGTGTCGTAGCGGTCGCGCACCTCCTGGGGGAGCTTGAGGAGCCGCACGAACATGGTGGGCACGAACTGGGCACTCGTGACCCGGTAGCGCTCGATGGCGGCCAGGCAGGCCTCGGGGTCCCACCGCTCCATGATCACGGTGGTGGCGCCGGTGCGATGGGCCAGAGAGCAGGTGACCACCGGAGCGGTGTGGTACAGCGGCGCCGTGGACAGGTAGACCGCGTCGGGACCGTTGGTGATCGGGCTCTCGTACTTCAGGATCGGATGGTCGTCCTGCACGGTGCGGTCGGGGAGCGGGAACAAGATGCCCTTGGGTCGCCCGGTGGTGCCGGACGAGTAGAACATGCCGGCCCCCTCGGGCTCGTGGGCGAGCGGGGTGGAGGGCTGCCCCACCACCGCATCCTCGTAGCGCTGCCAACCGGGCAGGTCGCCGTCGAGCACCAGCGGGATCTCGACGTCGAGGTCGCTGACCTTGTCGGCCAAGCTCGCGGAGGTGAGGACGGAGCGGGCGCCGCAGTCCTGCACGATGTAGGCCACCTCGGGCGCAGTGAGGTGCCAGTTCACCGGGGTGTAGTAGAGACCGGAGCGCAGGGCGGCCCACACGGCGTCGAACCACCGCGGGTCGTTTTGCAGGAGAATCGCCACGTGGTCTCCGGCGCGCAAGCCTCGTTCATGCCACAGATGGGCGAGGCGGTTGGAGCGCTCGTCGAGCTCGCGGTAGGTGACGGTCTCGCCCGTGGCTGCCATCACGACCGCGGGGTGCTCGGGGCGCTCGCGCGCGTGCAGCCCGGGGTACATCAGGTCTCTACCCTCGGTTGCGCTCCCAACTGGTCCTTGACCGTGGTCTCAGGCGACGTTCATCAAACGCGAGAGGTTGCCGCCCATCACCTTGGCGACGTCGCCGTGCGAGAGCGCAGTGAGGTCGTCGACGAAGCTGAGCGGGTCGGCCATGCCTTCCGGGTGCGGGTAGTCGGACCCGAAGAGCACGTTGTCGGCCCCGAGCAGCTCGACCAGGCCGACCGGGTCTTCCTCGTGGAACGGGTGCACGAAGATGTTGCGCTTGAACACCTTGACCGGGTCCTCGTCGAACATGTGAGGGTTGGCGGCGTAGGCGCGCTCCATGTCGTGCACGAGGGGCCGCACCCATCCGCTGCCGTTCTCCACCGGGGTGATCTTGAGGCGCGGGAAGCGGCTGCACAGGCCGTGCCCGATGGCCGAGGCAACCGTGTCGATGATCGAGCGGTGGCCAGCGCCGGTGATCGCCGCGAAGCCCGAGCCCCCCTTGAACGGCGTGAACTCGTCGTCGCGCACGCCCTCCCACTCGTTGAGGTAGCGCTGGTAGCCGCTGTCGGACGCGTGCATGCCCACCACGACGTCGGCCTCCTGCACGAGCGTCCAGAAGGGGTCGAACTCGGGCAGGGCGAACGAGCGGGGCCCGCGGAAGCCGGGCACCGGTGCGGGCCGGATGAGGATGATCTTGGCGCCGCGCTCGAGCACCCACTCGAGCTCCTTGATCGCCTCTTCGACGATCGGCAGGGTGATCACCGGCACGGGGAAGATGCGGTTCTCGTAGTTGAACGTCCACTGCTCGTGCATCCACTGGTTGAGCGAGTGCACCACGGCATGGGTGGCGTCGGGGTCGTCGCGGAGGCGCTCCTCCACCAGGCTGGCGAGGGTGGGCCACATCAGGGCGCGGTCGAGCCCGAGCTCGTCCATGAGCTCGAGGCGGGGGCCGGGCTCGCGGAAGGCAGGGATGGCATCGATCGCCTTGCCCATGATCTCCCGGCGCGACTTCCCCTCCGGGTTGCCGATCTTGAAGTACTCCTCCTGGGCGCCCGGCGCCGCCACCCGATCGAAGGTGGGGTTGGGGATGTAGTCGCTGATGCGGCCCTTGACCGCGATCTTGGTGCGGCCGTGGACCTCGACGTAGTCGATGATGCCGGCGTACTCCGGGGGGAGGAACTTCGTCAGCGCTTCCTTCGTCTCGTACATGTGGTTGTCGGCGTCGAAGACCGGGAAATCGAGCTGACGAGACGGCATCGGAACCCCCTGAGCGATGATGACATTGCTGTTAGATGACTATACGCTGCGCCTCCACGACGGCGAAAGCGAGTGGTGTGGAGCTCGAGCTCACCGAAGATCAGGAGTTCTTCCGGCAGACGACGAGCAAGTTCCTCGCCGCCGAGTGCCCCCTTCCCACGGTCCGCTCGTTGGCCGACGACCCCGCCGGGTTCGCACCCGACTACTGGCGGCGCGGCGCCGAGCTGGGCTGGACATCCATGCTGGTGCCGGAGACCGACGGCGGCGGCTGCCTCAGCGAGCACGGCCTGCTCGACCTCGTCCTGGTAGCCGAGGAGATGGGTCGACTGGTGTCGCCCGGCCCACTCGTGCCGGTCAACGTGGTCGCCAGCGCGCTGGCCGAGGCGGGCACCTCTGCGCAGCGGGCCGCTGTGCTTGCCGGGCTCCTCAGTGGCCAGTCGGTGGCGGCGTGGTGTGGCCCCACCGCGATCCATGCGGAGCCGGCCGGCGACGGCTTCCGGCTCACCGGAGTCGCGGCACCGGTGGAGGCGGGGGCCCAGGCCCAGCACCTGCTCGTCACCGCTCGCACGGGTGACGGCGTCAGCCAGATGCTCGTACCTGTGGACACTCCTGGGATCCTCGTCTCGCCTCTGGGCGGGCTCGACCTCGTGCGCCGCTTCGCCGAGGTGCGCTTCGACGGCGTCGCCGTGCCGGCGTCGGCCGTGGTCGGCGAGGCGGGTACGGCCGCCGAGGCGGTGGAGCGCCAGCTGCAGATCGCGGTGGTGCTCCAGTGCGCCGAGAGCCTGGGTGCGGCTGATCGGATGTTCGAGGTCACCCTCGAATACCTCGGCGATCGCTACTCCTTCGGCCGACCGCTGTCGTCGTACCAAGCGCTCAAGCACCGAGTGGCTGACGACAAGACCTGGCTGGAGGCCTGCCATGCCACCGCCACCGCGGCTGCCCGGGCGGTGGCGACCCGATCGGACGACGCCGCCCACCTCGTGAGCGTCGCCAAGGCGTGGATCGCTCCTCATGTCACCGAGCTGATCCAGGACTGCGTGCAGCTCCACGGCGGCATCGGCATCACCTGGGAGCACGACCTGCACCTCTACCTCCGGCGCGCCACCGTGAACCGGGCCACCTACGGCACCCCCGAAGATCACGCCGAGCGGATCGCCACCGAGCTCCTTGGTGCGGCGTCGTGACCGACGCCGCGGTGGAACCCGTCGAGGACTTCCGCCTCCGGGCCCGGGCCTGGCTGGCCGAGAACATGCCGACGGCCACCGCCGAGCCGTTCGATCGCGGCGACGACGGCCGCTGGGACCTCGAGCGCACCCTCCAGCGCCGGCTCTGGGATGGCGGCTTCGCCGGGATCTGCTTCCCGTCCGAGTACGGCGGCTTGGGCCTCAGCTTCGAGCATCAGCGGGCCTTCACCGAGGAGTCGCTGCCCTACGACATGCCCTTCTCGCTCAACGTGCCGACCTTCGGGATCCTGGCCGCCACGCTCGTCGACTTCGGCACCCATGAGCAGAAGCTGCGGCACCTTCCGGCCATCCTGCGCGGCGAGGAGCTGTGGGTGCAGTTCCTCTCCGAGCCCAGCGGTGGGTCGGATCTGGCTGGCTGCCTCACACGAGCCGATCGTGACGGCGACGTCTTCATCATGAGCGGCTCGAAGATCTGGAGCTCGTCGGCCTACGCCTGCGACTACGCGATGTGCCTGGCCCGCACCAACTGGGATGTGCCCAAGCACCGGGGGCTCACGATGTTCATCGTGAAGATCCACCAGCCGGGGATCCAGGTGGAGCAGATCCGCCAGGTCGACGGCTCGATGGAGTTCTGCCAGGAGTTCTTCGACGACGTGCAGATCCCGGCTTCCGACGTGGTCGGCGAGGTCGACGACGGTTGGACCGTGGCCTCCCGCCTGCTCGTGCACGAGCGCAACGCCGTCGGCGGCGGATCCCCTTACACGTCCGGACGTTCCGTTGGCCACGACTCGTCCGGCAAGGAGGATGATCTGGTCGAGATGGCCCGCGCCTCCGGGCGCACCGGCGACCCCCACGTGCGCCAGCTCGTCGCCGAGGGCCACGTCCGCCAGCTCGTCGGAGGCCAGCTGATCCGCCGCGTCATGCAGGGCGTGACGGCGGGGAAGATGCCGCCGCCGGCCGGCTCGATCCTCAAGCTGTTCAGCGCCACCGGCGCGATGCGTCGCTACGAGATCGGCCTGGAGCTGGCCGGTGAGGGGGCGGCCGCCTGGCCGGCCGACACGGAGGGCGTGGCCCGCCGGCTGAGCGAGGCCACCCTCTGGCGCCAGGGCTTGTCGCTGGGCGGCGGGAGCAACGAGATCCAGCGCAACATCATCAGCGAGCGGGTGCTCGGCATGCCACGCGAGTTCGCCGCCGACCGTGAGGTGCCCTACCGGGACGTGCGTCGGGGCCCCAACCCCGCGAAGGGCTGAGCAGCATGCCGGAGACCGACCCGGAAGCGTTCCGGCTCGAGCTGCGCGCCTGGCTGGCGGCCCACTTCACGGCCGAGCTGGGCGACGCCATCGGTCTGCGGTACAGCGACGAGGGCTTCGACGCCCACCGCGCCTGGAACGCGACGCTCTTCGACGCCGGGTATGGCGCGATCTCATGGCCGGCGGCCTTCGGTGGCCGCGACGCCGGGCTCCTGGAGCAGCTCGCCTACAACGAGGAGATGGCCAGGGCGGGGGCGCCGGGTCCGGTCAACGCCATCGGCGTGGCCAACATCGCGCCGGCGATCATGTCCTACGGCACCGCCGAGCAGCAGGAGCGCTTCCTGCGTCCGATGCTGCGCGGCGACGAGATCTGGAGCCAGGGCATGTCCGAGCCCGAGGCCGGCTCCGATCTCGCCTCGCTCCGGTGCCGCGGGGAGATCGACGGCGACGTGGTGGTGGTCAACGGTCAGAAGACCTGGAACTCCAACGGCCACCGGGCCGACTGGTGCCAGCTCTACGTGCGCACCAACACCGAGGTCCCCAAGCACAAGGGCATCACGTGCCTGCTGGTGGACATGCACACCCCGGGGATCGAGGCCCGGCCGATCCGCACCATGGCCGGCGACGCCGGCTTCGCCGACGTGTTCTTCACCGACGCTCGCTTCCCGCTGTCGTCGCTCCTCGGGGAGATCGACGATGGATGGAGCGTGGCCACCCGCACGTTGAGCAGCGAACGAGCCGGCGTGGCCAGCCTCTACCTGGGGGAGCGGGCGAAGCTCGACCGCCTGCTCGACGCCACCCGGGAGGTCGCCGGGGCGGTGGCGCGCGACGCGCTCGTGGCGCGCTACGTGGAGGTGCGCAACCTCGAGCTGCTCGCCAAGCGCGCGTTGGGGGCGGCGCTGGCCGGGAAGGCGCCCGGTGCGGAGGGAAGCGTGATCAAGCTGGCGTGGTCGCAGGCCGACCAGGCGATGGCCACGACGGGGGTCGACGTGCTGGGCCTCGACGCCCTCAGCGGCCCTTGGGCCACCAACCTGCTCGGGTCGCGCTCGCTCACCATCGCCGGTGGCACCACGGAGGTGAACAAGAACATCATCGGTGAACGAGTGCTCGGCTTGCCCCGTGAACCTCTGCCCAAGCAGGGCTAACGTCGACGTTGACGACCCGATCGAGGGGGCAGGCCGTGCGGGATCCGCTGCAGTACGAGGGCAAGCGAGTGGTGGTCACCGGGGCGGGGTCCGGCATGGGGGAGTCCTGCGCCACCATCCTCACCGACCTCGGCGCCGAGGTGCATGGCATCGACATCAAGGAAGGCCCCGCCCCTCTTGCCGTGTTCCACCTCTGTGATCTGAGCAACCCGACGCAGATCGACAAGACGGTGGACAACATCGATGGGCCGATCGACTCGCTCTTCAACTGCGCCGGTCTGCCCACCACCGCACCGGGTCAGCAGATCGTGCTGGTGAACTTCGTCGGCCACCGCCACCTCACCGAGGCGATCATCCCCCTCATGCCTGAGGGCTCGTCGATCGGGTTCATCTCCTCGGCCGCCGGGATGGGCTGGACGGGGAACTTCGCCACGCTGCAGCCGTTGCTGGAGACGTCCGACTTCGCGTCGGCTCAAGCGTGGTGCCAGGAGCACGACGAGGCCATCGCGCTCAACGGCTACGGCTTCTCCAAGGAAGCCATCAACGCCTATGTGGCGTGGCGTGGCTACCAGCTGGCGCCCACCGGAGTGCGGCTCAACAGCATCAACCCAGGCCCCACTGACACGCCGATGATGCCGAGCTTCGTGGAGAGCATGGGCGAGGACTTCTTCGAGAGGTTCCCCAAGCCGGTGGGCCGCAACTCCCGCCCTGAGGAGCAGGCTTGGGCCATCGTCATGCTCAACAGCCCCCGTTCCAGCTACACCACCGCCACCACCCTCTTCACCGATGGCGGCTTCTCCGGCGGCTTGTTCACCGGCAGCATCGACTTCAGCCTCCTGATGCCCAACGCCTGAGGTCGTCGCCAACGCGCGGGACCTGACCACGGGCCGGGGGTGGGCGACCGTGACCTCCCCTCGTCACCTCGCCGATCGGTCGAGGAGGACAACCGTGCGGCCGGTGGTCTCGCGGTTCGCCATGGCGGTGATCGCCCGCGGGATGTCATCGAAGTCGACGACCCCACCCACCACCGCATGCACGGTCCCCTGCTCCACCAGCCCGACGATCTCGCGCATGATCCGCTCGCCGAGCTCTCCCGATGCGAGGTTCCAGCCCATGGCAGCCTTGACCATGTTGGCGAGATCATCGGTGACGTAGGCGAGCAACACCCCGCACAGCTTGATGTTGGCGGTGGCCAGGCGACGGGGCACGACGAAGGGCTCGTCCGCCACCACCTTGTTCGATGCGAAGCCCATCATCAGGTAGCGCCCGTTGTAGGCAGTGCACTTGATGGATGCCTCCATCACCGCTTCGCCGACGTTGTCGAACACGACGTCGACGCCCGCTTGGTTGGTCTCTGCGAGAACTGCCTCCGTGAAGTCGGTGGTGGTGTAGTTGATCGCGACGTCGGCGCCGAGCGTTCGGCACAGCTCGACCTTGTCGTCTGTGCCCGCCGTTGCGAACACGCGTGCACCGCGGTGGGCAGCCAGCTGGATCGCCGCACTACCGGAGCCTCCGGCGCCGGCATGAATCAGCACCGTCTCTCGGGCCTGCAGATCCGCACGGTCGAACAGCCCGAGCCACGCCAGGTGGAACGGGAAGTAGAGGGCAGCGGCCGCGGGGAGCGGGATCGTCTCAGGCATGTCGAAGGTCGAGACGGTGGGGCAGACCGCGTACTCCGCGTAGCCGCCGTGGGCTCCGGCCGACATCGCCACCACCCGCCGGCCGAGCCAGTGCTCGTCGCCGGGCCCGCAGGCATCGATGACGCCCATGACCTCCATCCCGGGGCTGTAGGGCAGCTCCGGCTCGACCATCATGTTGCCGCCGGTGATCCGCTCGAGATCGTTGAGGTTCAGCGGGATCGCCTGAACCTGCACGAGCACCTCTCCTGCGCCGGGCTGGGGCACATCGACCAGGTCGAGGCGAAGGGCGTCCAGCGGCTGGCCGTACTCGTGGGTGCGCCAGGCCCGCATGGTGGCTGGCGCCGGCCGCGGCCCGATCGGCATCAGGCTTCGAGCTGGTGAGCCAGCGACTGAGTGGCCTCGATGAACTCGTCGACCATGTCGAACACGACCTGGGCGGCCGGCTTCGAGGTGTTCATGGTGCCCACGATCTGGCCCACGAAGTAGTTCGCGAGCTGCTCGGCGCCGGATCCCTTGCGGTAGGCGGCCCGGTCGATGCGGTCGAGGGCGGCGTTCACGAGCACCGGCTGGATGGGCATCCCCAGCGGCTGCGGGGTGGCCGGGTCGTCCCACTCCTCGGTCCAGGCCGACTTCAGCTGGCGGGCCGGCTTGCCGGTGCGTGAGCGCGAGCGGATGGTGTCAGCGGAGCCGGCGGCCAGGAGCTTCTCCTTCACCACAGGGTGCGTCTCGGCCTCCTCGGTGGTGAGCCACACCGACCCGCACCACACGCCGGCCGCGCCGAGCGCCATCGCAGCCGCCATCTGCCGTCCCCGACCGATTCCGCCTGCCCCGAGCACCGGCACATCGCCCGCCGCGTCGACGATCTCGGGGATCAGCACCATCGAGATCGTCGA
>Ga0209798_10001273_pt1 | contig 15280 bp, 18 predicted proteins | sample DOMMetBare3Fresh_FD_187475 | JGI IMG/M metagenome (GOLD analysis project Ga0209798, IMG submission 187475) | Wetland sediment microbial communities from St. Louis River estuary, USA, under dissolved organic matter induced mercury methylation -... | ecosystem: Environmental > Aquatic >...
AAGAAGCTCGACACCAGGCCGGACGAGGTCACCGCCGCCGCCGCACGGCGCGCGCTGGAGCGTTCCGAGTGGTGATCGCCCAGGCGGACGTCTGCTGGGCCGAGCTCCCCGATCCGGTCGGCTCGGGACCTGGGTTCCGGCGGCCTGTCCTGGTCGTCCAGGGAGACGCGTTCAACCGGAGCCGAGTGGCCACGGTCGTCTGCGTGCCGCTGACCAGCAACCTCAAGTGGGCCGAGGCGCCCGGCAACGTGGAACTGCCGGCGAAGAGCACCGGGCTCTCGAAGGATTCCGTCGCGAACGTCTCGCTGATCGTGGCCCTCGACCGGGAGGTGCTCACCGAGCGGGCTGGGCGGGTGTCAAAGAAGCAGCTCGAGTTGGTGTTCGCGGGCCTGGACCTGGTGCTGGGGCGGTGACGGGAGGGCGACGGAGGAGGGTTGGGACGCCGAGGCGACGAGGTGGGGCCGGCGGAGTTGCGCTGCCGACGCAAGAGTAATACACTAACGCCAGTGGACCTCTCCTGAGGGCGAGCGGAAGGCCACCGCTTCCTGACGAAGCACGGCGTTTCTTTCGGCGAGGCGGCGACCGTGTTCGCGGATCCGCTCGCGCTCGCCATCGACGACGCGGTCCATCCGGAGCGAACGCTCCTCCTCGGGATGTCGGACCGGCAGCGACTGCTGCTGGTGGTCCACGCGGAGCTCGACGAGGCGACCATCCGGATCATCAGCGCCCGGCGGGCGACCTCGCACGAGCGGAGGGATATGAAGAAGAAGGTCGGTAAGCCGAGGGAGCCGTCGAAGGCGTCGCTCCGCGAGATCCCCGAGGTCGACTTCGACCGCGCCCGGGTCCGTCGGAATCCGTACGCGGCCCGCGTCTCCGGGGAGGGCATCGTCCACGTCGGTCGGGGGCGGCCGAGGAAGGGAACCGAGACCGGGCCGACGGTGCCGCGGTCCGTCCGTTTCCCGGCGCAGCTCTGGAAGCAGCTCGAGGCGAAGGCGAAGAAGGAGGGCCTCACGCTCCACTCGGCGCTCCGCGCCGCCATCCTCGACTGGGCGAACCGCGCGTCCTGAAGAGGTGGCCGAGCGGCGCTTGACGACCATCGGGCCCCATCGAAAGGTGAGGATAGGCTCGTTCGCTGCCGAGGAAGGCGGCGATGCGCGATGCAGACCTCACGAGGGCGCGGCTCGAGGAGCAGCTCCGCGGCACGAAGCTCCACCGGTTCACACCGGTCCCGCGTGCCCGGGCGATGGCCTGATTCTCGCGGGAGTCGTCACGCGGGGGCCGGCGTCGATGGGATGACCGTGGACGCCCCCGGACACCGAGTCATGCCGAAGGTCATCAGCTCGGCCGTCGCGAGCAGGACGACCTATCTCGCGCTCAGTCGGCGCAGGATGTCCCAGTACGCGCCTCGCGCGCCGGCGGCGATCGCGTCATCCAGCGCGGAGTTGTCGTTGTAGTTGTAGCTCGCGTCTCCCGACGCGCCGGCCTCGCCCAAGAAGAAGAAACGGGCGTCGCCGGCGATGAGGCCGGCGAGCCACGGCCCCACGTCACCGCCAAGCGCCTCGTCCACGAAGAACGACGGGCCGAGCAGGTCCGCGTCGGCGGCGCACACGCCCGCGCGCGCCGGCCGGCCCGGGGGCGCCAGGTCGTCCGCGAGCGGCGTCCCCCGGTAGAGCCGAAGGCCGAGCGTCACACCCACTGCCTCCGGGTCCAGCGACCGCAGCGCGTCGATCGCCAGCGCGATCGTCGCCCGGGTCTCGCCCGGCGCCCCGAGCAGGAGGTCGAGCATGACCGCGAGCCCCGCGCCCCGGGCGGCGGCCCGCGCCGACTCCACGTCCGCGAATCGGTGCGCGCGGCCGAGCCGGCCGAGCATCCCGTCGTCCACGTGATCGATCCCGAAGTTCACGCCCACGCACCCCGCCGCCCGCATCGCCGCCGCGAGCTGCGGCGTGAATCCGGTCGGCAGGCAGTACGCGTACCACCGTACCCGGTCGCCAAGGCCGCGGGCCGCGATCGCGCCCGAGACCGCCTCGGCGTGCGCAGCGTCCAGGTTGAACTCGGCGTCGCAGGTGTGAAGAACGTCGACCCCGCCGTCGTGCAGCGCCAAGACCTCGTCCGCGACGGCCTCGGGCGCACGGCGCCGGAGCGCGCGCCCCTTCGCGAGCGGGTCGGCGCAGTAGCGGCACGCCATCGGACAGCCGCGCGACGTCTCGAAGCCGACCTGGGCGCCCTCGCGGAGATAGCGCGCGTTGTCGACGAAGGTCCGCCGCGGGGCGGGCTGCGCGGCGAGATCGACCGGTCGGCCCGGGTTCTCCCGCACGCGCTCGCCCTCGCGCCAGACGAGGCCCGGGACCGACTCCGGCGCGGCGCCTCGCGCGAGCAGCGCGAGCGCGGCCTCGCCCTCGCCGCGCACCCCGCGGTCCGCGCCGAGCGCCGCGAGCGCCTCGGCGGGAGCGATCGAGAACCCGACGCCCCCGAGGACGAGCGGCGCGTCCGTGTGGCGGCGGATCGCGTCAGTCACCTCCCGGTGCGCGGGCAGGAACGACGCGCGCGACGCGGCGGACGCGTCGTCGAGGTTGCGGACGGTGACGGCGACGAGGGCCGGCCGATCGCGGAGCGCCGCGCGGACGTCCTCCTCGACAGAGCGGCTCCAGGCGAGGTCGAGCACGCGGACGGGCACGCCCTCTGCCTCGAGGCTCGTCGCGAGCAGATCCACCGCGACGGGCGCGATGGGCGGCCGCACGCGGTTCGGATTCACCAGCAGCACGTGTCCGTACGCGGTCACCTCGGGAGCGTAGCACCCCCGTCGTCGGCGCGTCAGCGCGGCGGGTCGACGCGACGAGATGCCGGACGCCGAGCGGCCCTCGAACACCCTGACTTCACGTGCGCGCCACGAAGACCTCAGGAGAGGTCACCATCGCGCCCCCGCACTGCCCTGGTGCCCCGGTCGCCGAGAGGTGGCCGGGGCTCTCGTGCGTCCGGGCGGCGCGCCGGCGGTGGCCCTGCCTCGAACCCGCCAGCCGGAGCACCGCCGCCGTCGGGCCACCTGCGCCGGGAACCGGGAGGCTGGTGCCAGGTGGAATTGCGCCGTCTCAGCCGCTCATTTCAGCCGGCGCGGCACACTCACGCTGGTGTACCCTCGGCGTCCGAGGGCGCCGCGTCCGGCGTCTGGACGCGCGGGAAGGGGGACGATGGGTATCCCGATGGACTACGGGTCGTACGCCTCGACGTGCGTGACGGCGAGATGGGACGTGACCGGGTAGCGCTCGGACACCCGCACGACATGCAACCCGTCATCGATCACATCCAGATCACCGTGAGAGACCTGGACCTTGCGGTGTCGTTCTACGACAAGCTCATGCCGCTTCTCGGCTTCGATCCGAAGCGGAGGAGCGCCGCAGTCGTCGAGCGGCACGAGTTCCGTGTCGTGGAGTACAGTCATCCGCGGTTGTGCTTTGCGATCACCTCGCCGAGGTCGGCGCTCGCGAATGACGCGGTCCACCGCAGAAGGCCGGGGGCGCTCCACCATCTCGCATTCAAGGCGGAGTCGCGCGAGGAGGTCGACCGCCTGCACGAGGAGCTGATCGCGATTGGCGCGAAGATCGTGAGCCCACCTCGCGAATACCCGGAGTACGCGCCAGCAGGGTACTACGCGCTATACTTCAAGGACCTCGAAGGGATGAAGTACGAGATCGTCTCCTACTGAGGGAGATGCGTCTGAAGCAGCGGGCGTGCTACCGGGTCGCCATCCCTGCGCGGCCTCACCGCCGGGCGAGCGAGCGCGATCTGCTCCTCCGTTGACCTCGACTTCGCATCTCGCGACGAAGATCGACGAGCTCGAAATGGCAGTGCGGTCGCTGCTCGGCTGACGATCGGAGAAACGGGCAGAGAGATGCTCAAATGGAACCAAGAGAAGGTTCGACGGCTCTCTCCGGGGGAGATCTGGCTATTCATCGCCGGGCGGGTTCTTGCCGCGTTCGGCGCCGGCCTGATCGTGGCCACCCGCATGCCCCAGGCTGCGGTCCTTGGCTGGCCATCGCTGGTCGCGGGAGTGGCCCTGCTGCTCCTGGCCTCGAAGGGCCTTTTTCGGAAGCCGGAAGCCGGCGACAGGCCGCCGACCGCCTAGGCACCAGGGGTTCGGGAAGGTTCAGACCCCGCCCTTCGGGGTCGGACCTACGTGGCGTGGCGCGAGGGCGCCTTCCTGCTCGAGCGCCGGTGCTATGGTCCGCGGCGAGGAACGGAGGCCGCGCATGCCGGACGAGGCCAAGCTGGCGAGGACCATCGCCACCGCCATCCTGGGGATCGACACGCTCTGGGGGGGCGACGTGATGAACCCCTCCGGCACGGGCCGGTACATCGCGGACTCCTGGTTCTCCGACGAGCCGCTCCCGGAGGCCTACACGCACGCGGCGGCGGCGAGGCTGCGTGAGACGGGCGGCGTAGCGGCGCGGTCGCCGGACCCGGCCGCCCTCGACGCCTACCTCGCGGCGGTGGACGTGCGGGGCGCGATCGACGAGGTGACCGCACAGGGGCGGGCGCTCGGCGGGCTGCGCGGCGCCTTCCTCGCCGGGCAGGGCGAGAGCCTCCGCGTGATGTGGGAGCTCGCCGAGGAGCTGCGCGGGCGCGGGCCGAAGGTGCCGTACGAGCGGTGCGTCCTCGCCTCGACGGGGAAGGCCCCCGAGCCGTCGCGGCCGGGACCGAAGCGGCAGCTCCTCGCGGAGCTGCTCCGCGTGCCGGCCGAGCCGGAGCGGCTCCTCGCGGCGGTCGACGCCTGGCGCGGCGAGCGGCTCGTCCCCCACAAGGCGATCAAGCTGCTCGCCGGCGGCTTCATCGCCCAGCTCGAGGAGGGCACCCGCCGGCACGTGGTGCCGCACCTGCCGGCCTCGCTCCACGCCGTCCCGCGCGCGAACGTCGAGTTCCTGCCCATCGAGAACGCCCCGTTCTCGGGCTCGATGAACTACGTCGGCCGGGCGCGCAACCCCGACGGCTCGCCGCGGTACGAGGCGACCTACGAGCTCAACGCCGCGCTCGAGATCTCGATCCCGGAATTCGTGGACCTCGTCTCGCACGAGGTGGTCCCCGGTCACGCGACCAATTTCGCGCTCGCCCAGGCCCTGTACGTCCAGGGGAAGCTCGGCTTCGAGGCCACCGTGCTCACCATGAACACGCGGGGGGCGGCGCTGGCCGAGGGGCTCGCCAACAACGCCATCCTGATGGCGTTCGGCGCGAAGGAGATCGCCGAGCTGCCCGACCCGGATCTGAAGATCGGCACCCTCCTCGCGCTCCTCCAGGACGACGCGAAGAACCAGTCGTCCTGGCTCACCTGGGAGGAGGGCCGCCCGCAGGACGAGGTCGCCCGGGTGCTCCGGAGCGAGTACCTGTGCTCCGGGGAGCGCGCCGGAAAGCTCTCCGGCGCCTGGGGCCGCCACCCCCTCAACGGGCGAATGTACCTGCCGTGCTACCGGGCCGGCACCGAGAAGGTGGCCGAGCTCCGGCGGCGCCACCCGCCCGGGAAGGTGATCCCCGCCCTCTACCAGGTGTTCGGCCTGGTGGACGTGGTGACCATCGACCGGGTGCTGTTGTGACGCGGGGCGGCCGGAACGGCCGGGGTGACGGGGACGGGGGCGTCCGCGGGCCGGCGCTTCGCGCCGCACGGATCACGCTGTCCGTCGGGCCCCCCGGCACCTTGCGCGACCCGCGAATCGCGCGTGCGCTCCCTTTGCGCCGGGTGCCCCCGCGTATTACTCTTACGAGTAAGAGTAGGAGGCGAGGCCATGCGCATCACGAGCAAGGGGCAGGTGACCATCCCCGTGGAGTTCCGCGAGAAGGCGGGGCTCCTGCCCGATACCGAGGTGGAGTTCGAGCTCGACGGCAAGGGGGTCCGCATCCGGCGCGCCAGGGCTCCGCGGCGCGAGGGGCGGGGCGCCGCCGCGGTCGGCCGCCTGCGCGGCAGGGCGACCGTCAACATGAGCACGGACGAGATCATGGCGCTCACGCGCCGGGGCCGATGACCGTCCTCGTCGACAGCAACGTCATCCTCGACGTGGCCACGAACGACCCCACCTGGGGAGAGTGGTCGTCGAAGGCGCTGGCTCGAGCCGCCGAGGCGTCCGTCCTCGTGATCAACCCGATTGTCTTCGCCGAGGTCTCGGTCGGCTTCGATCGCGTGGAGGATCTCGAGGACGCTCTCCCGCCCGAGCTCTACCGCCGCGACCCCCTCCCGTACGAGGCGGCGTTCCTGGCAGGGAAGAGCTTCCTCGCCTACCGGCGCCGCGGAGGGCGCCGGGTCACGCCGCTCCCCGACTTCTACATCGGCGCCCATGCGGCCGTGGCCGGCCACCAGCTCCTCACCCGGGACGGGCGCCGGTACCGGACCTACTTCCCGCGGCTCGTGCTCATCGCGCCGTGATGGGGTGCGTCGCGCCGGGGGGAGCGCCCGAACGCACGCTGCGCTCGACGTGCCGCCCCGCAGCGCGGTGGACCGCCCGCGCTACTCCGCCGTCAGCGGGACCTTCCGCATCAGGTCGTCCCATCTCCGCTGGCCGGCGCTCGCCTCCTCGTCGAGCTTCCTCACGTTGCTCCGGGCGTCGTCGAGCCGTTTCTGCGAGTCGGCGACGCGGCCGTAGAACGCCTTCTCGTCGTACGCCTTCGACGGCTGCAGCTTCGCCTGCTCGAGCGCCTGCAGCTTGAGGAGCTCGACCTTGGCGCCCGCGAGCTCGACGCGCCGCTGGGCCGCCACCTCGGCCGCCTCGCGCGCCGCGGTCAGCTGCTCGCCGTAGTCCCTGCGCGCGTCCGCCGCGCGCCGGCGCGCCTCGGCCGCCTCGACCAGCTTCTTCACGCGCTCCATCTCCTTCTGCGCGGCTTCGCGGTCGGCCTCGGCGAGCTTCTCCTCACGGCGCGCCTCGGCGATCTTCGACCTGGCGGCGGCCAGCTCCTCGTGCGACCTCGCCAGCTCGGCGCGCGCCGCGTCCACGGACCCTGTCTGATCGGGCTTGAGCCGCCCGTAGTCGGCGTCGAGCACCTCCGGCGGGCCGTGCGCGCAGCCGGCGGCGATGAAGGCGATGCCGAAGATCGTCGTCGTCACTCTCATGATGTCCTCCTCGGAAGAGGCCCCTCGGGAGCCGGTCACCTTCTCCTGCAGGCGCGCCCGCTCCGGGCGGCCGTCGGATCCGAGCGGGTCCACGAAGCCCGGCAGGTCGAAGATACCATGCGTTCCCTCGCGTGAAGTGAAGGTGTCCGCAGCACGGGATCGACCCAGCGCGCGCTTCGCGCCGCTGCTCGCCTGCGCGCTCCGGCCTCCTCGCGCGAGCGCGACGGCCTCGCAGGGGTGCGCGCCCCGCGGCTCGACCGCCCCACGTTCCCCGTGTGGCCCGGCGCCCGCCCCGCTATACCCCCCGGGAGGCACGCGCCTCCCCTCCAGAAGCACGCACCCCGCGCGACGAGCGTGGGCGCTTCCGCGCCCGGCTTGACCCGTCCGCGCCGAAGGACGAGCCCCCATGGCGAATCGATTCAACGTGAAGCCTCCCGAAGCCCGGAACCCGAGCGATAGCGAGGGCGCGGCGGCGCATGTGAAGGAGCTCGGCGAGAAGGACTACGAGACCGAGGTGACGGGCGCGCCGCTGCCCGTCGTGCTCGACTTCTACGCGACGGACTCCAAGCCGTGCGAGGCGCTCGCGCCCAGGTACGCGGCGGTCGCGGAGAAGTTCGCCGGCAAGGTCCGCTTCCTGAAGGTCCTGCGCCAGCGCAACGCGGAGCTCGCCGCGAAGCTGGGCGTCACCGGCGACCCCACCCTCGTCTTCTTCAAGAACGGCAAGGAGCTCGGCGAGCGGCTGAGCGGCGAGGACATCCAGCGGACCGCGCTCAAGGCCCGGGTGGAGGCGCTCCTGGCCTAGCCCGACCGGCGGCGCCGGAGGGGGGCGTCCCCCTCCTGCGGCGTGGCCGGCCGGCGCGGTGCCCGGAAGCGTACCCTCTCGCCATGCGCGACGAGCTCCTCATCGACCTGCGGCGCACGCAGCTCCTCGCCGTGGACACCAGCCTCGACGACGCCCGCCGGGCCCTCGTCCGCGCCGCGCGCATCCCGTCCGCCTTCGCGGCCGAGATCCGCGCGCTCCTCGCCGTCGTCGCCGATCTCGACCGCCGCGTGCTGGCGGACACCGAGGCGTAGCTCGAGCCTCGCGCGCCGGGCCGGGCGCCCGCGGCTATGCTGGCGCGATGAGATCCTTCCGCAAGACCCTGACCCTGCACACCCGCGAGCGCATGGCGTTCGTGAACCTCACGCCCCAGGTCGAGGCGGCGCTGGAGGAGAGCGGGATCCGGGAGGGGCTCTGCCTCGTCAACTCGATGCACATCACCGCCTCGGTGTTCGTGAACGACGACGAGGCCGGCCTCCACCAGGACTTCGCCGCCTGGCTGGAGCGGCTCGCCCCCCACGATCCCAGCCCGACCGCCTACCGGCACAACCGGACCGGCGAGGACAACGCCGACGCGCACCTCAAGCGGCAGGTGATGGGGCGCGAGGTCGTCGTCGCGGTCACCGAGGGCCGCCTGGACTTCGGCCCCTGGGAGCAGATCTTCTACGGCGAGTTCGACGGCCGGCGCGACAAGCGCGTGCTCGTGAAGATCGTCGGCGAGTGAGGGCCCCCGGAGCGCGGACCCGGGGTGGCTCCGTCGCGCCGCGGGCGAGGACTCACGAGCGGGCGCCGGGCCGGTCCGGCGCCCCGTAGATCTCCGCGATGAGCGGCGCGAACTTCTCGTAGACGGTCTTGCGGCGCACCTTCATCGTCGCGGTCACCTCGTCGTCGTCGTGGTCCAGCTCCTTCTCGAGGAGCCGGAACGCCCGCACCTGCTCCACCGGCGCGAGCCCCTCGTTCGCCCGCTCCACCTCCGCCGCGACGAGGTCCCGCACCTCCGGGAGGCGCGCGAGGCTCTTGAAGTTCGTGTAGGCGAGCCGCCGCTCGGTGGCCCACTGGCCCACGTTCTCCGGGTCGATCTGGACGAGCGCGGCGAGGAACCGCTCGCCGTCCCCGACCACCACCGCCTCCTTCACGTAGGGCGAGACCTTGAGCGCGTTCTCGACCAGCGAGGGGGAGACGTTCTTCCCGCCGGCGGTGACGAAGATCGCCTTCTTGCGGTCCACGATGCGGAGCTGCCCGTCCGGATCCACCTCCGCCACGTCGCCGCTGTGGAGCCAGCCGCCCTCGAGCGTCGCCCGGGTGGCCTCCGGGTCGCGGTAGTAGCCGAGGAACACGGTCTCCCCGCGCTTCAGCAGCTCGCCGTCCCCGGCGAGCCGGTACTCGAGGCCGGGGAGGGCGCGTCCCACCGTGCCGAGCCGCACCTCGCCCGCCCGCTGCACGAAGGAGAAGCCGGTGCACTCGGTCATGCCGTACCCCTCCCGCACCGGGATCCCGATGGCGTGGAAGAAGCGCAGCACCTCGGGAGAGATGGCGGCGGCGGCGCTGAAGGTGAGCCGCGCCTTCCGGAGGCCGACGTAGTTCTGGAGCGCGCGCAGCACGAGGACCCGGTGGACGAGGAGGAGCGCGCGGGCGGGGAGGCCGGGCGGTCTCCCGGCGAGCCGCGCCTCGGCGCAGCGCCGGCCGTGGGCCACGGCGCGCTCGAAGAGGGCCCGGCGCCAGCGCGGCGCCTCCGACATCTTCACCACGATCGACGCCTGGAGCTTCTCCCAGATGCGCGGCACGCCGAGGAAGACGGTCGGCGCGATCTCGCGCAGGTCCTCCTGGATGGTCCGCACGCTCTCCGCGAAGTTCACCTCCATGCCGAGGTGGAGCGGCAGGTACACGGAGAGGATCTGCTCCGCGACGTGGCAGAGCGGCAGGTAGCTCACCACCGAGTCGCCCGCCCGGATCCCGGTCGCCTCCGTGGCGCTCCGCGCCTGGGCAAGGACGTTCCGGTGGCTGATCATCGCCCCCTTGGGGAAGCCGGTGGTGCCCGAGGTGTAGATGAGGAAGGCGACGTCCCCCGCCTCCGTCGCGTCCACCAGGGCGTCGAACAGCGCGGGGTGCGCGCGCTCGTGCGCGGCGCCGAGCCGCTCCACCTCCTCGAAGGAGACGAGGCGCGGGTCCCGGTAGCCGGAGACGCCGCGCATGTCCGCCACCACGATCCGGCGGACCCGCGGCAGCTCCACCGCCAGGATCTTGTCCACCTGCTCCTGGTCCTCGCAGACCACGTACGCGGCCTCGGAGTGGGCGACGACGTACTTCACCTCCGCCGCCGGGCTCGTCGGGTACACGCCGACGCCCACCGCCGAGGCGCTCATCGCCGCGAGCTCCGCCCAGACCCACTCCCGGCGGTTCTCGGAGAGGATCGCGATCTTGTCGCCCCGCTCGAGCCCGAGGGAGACGAGGCCGAGGCAGAAGCGGCGCACGTGGCCGAGGTGGTCCTCCCAGGTCACCCGCTGCCAGATGCCGTACTCCTTCTCGCGGAGCGCCACGGCGCCGGGCGTCCTGCGCGCCCGCTCGCGGAGCAGCCGCGGGAGCGTGTCCGCTACGAGAGCCACCGCTTCCTCCGCTTGTAGTGCTTCACGTCGCGGTAGCTCTTCCGCGCCCCGCCGCGGCGGCCGAGGTAGAACTCCTGCACGTCGCGGTCCTGCCGCAGCCGCTCCACCGGGCCGTCGAGCACCACCTTCCCGCCCTCCAGGACGTACCCGTGGGAGGCCACCGAGAGCGCCAGGTGCGCGTTCTGCTCGACGAGGAGGAGGGTGGTGCGCTCCTCGCGGTTGATGCGCCGGATGATCTCGAAGATCTCCTCCACCAGGAGCGGCGAGAGCCCCAGCGACGGCTCGTCGAGGAGCATCAGGTCCGGCCGCGCCACGAGCGCCCGGCCGATGGCGAGCATCTGCTGCTCGCCGCCGGAGAGGAGCCCGCCGAGCCCCTTCCGCCGCTCGGCGAGGCGCGGGAAGTAGGCGTAGACCCGCTCCAGGTCGCGCGCCAGGCCGCCGCGCGCCCGCCGCGCGTAGGTGGCGCAGGCGAGGTTCTCCTCGACGGTCAGCTCCTCGAACACGTGCCGCCCCTCCCGCACCTGGAAGACGCCGCGGCGGGCGATCTGGTGGGGGAGGAGGCGGGAGAGGTCCTCGCCGCGGTAGAGGACGGCGCCCGCCGCGATGGCGCCGTCCTCGAGCGGCAGGAGGCCCGAGATGGCCTTCAGCGCCGTGGTCTTCCCCGCGCCGTTCGCGCCGAGGAGCGCGACGATGCGCCCCTCGGGCACCGAGAGCGAGAGCCCCTTCAGCACCTGGATGGTGTGGTGGTACACGACCTCCAGGTTGTTCACGGCGAGGAGCGGCGGCGGGGCGGGCGCGGTCATCCGGGGCGGCTACTTGAGGTAGATCCAGTCGGAGGCGGGCTCGAAGATCCCCTTCTCCACGTTCGCGCGGTAGACGCGCCCGACCGCCGCCTTGTTGTTCACGAAGGTCACCTTGCCGGTGACGCCGCCGGTGTCCCAGTCCTTGATGGTGGCGAGGGCGTCCTTGAGGTTGTCGCCGGTGACGGGCTTCCCGGCGGCGGCCACGCGGCGGATGGCCTCGACGTAGACCATCCCGGTGAACCAGCCCTGGATGTACGAGCTCGGCCGGTACTTCGCCTCCGCCGGGTGGACCCGCTCGTTGTACTTCCGCATCGCCACGATCCCGGGCGCGTCGTCCCAGTAGTAGGCGTAGGGGTTCACCCCCATGTAGCCCTCGGCGTCGGCCCCCAGCTTCTCGATGATGGCCCGGTCCATCGACCAGAACGTGCTCATGAAGGTGGTCTCGAGGCCGTGATCGCGGGCGCTGCGGATCACCTCGGGGATGGGGGCGAGGACGTAGCCCTGGAAGATGACGTAGTCGGGCTGCGCCTGCTTGAGGGTGAGCACCTCGGTCGTCACGTCCACCGCGCCGACCTTCGTGACGATCTCCGCGACCACCTCCACGCCGAGCGCCCGGGCCCGCTCCTTCGCCCAGGCGATGGGGTCCTTCCCGAACTCGGTGTCGCTGTAGAAGAAGGCGACCTTCGGCTTCCCCTTCTTGGGGTGCTTCACGATGTAGTCGAGGAGGATCCCGAACTGATCGGAGTAGGTCGGCCCGGAGACGAACGAGTACGGGTGGTTCTTCGGATCGGCGAGCTCGGACGAGAAGGAGGTCGAGCCGTAGAGCACCTTGTAGCGGCTGTTCAGCTCGGGGGCGATCGCCTTCCCCTGGCCGGTGGACTCGCCGTACATCACCACCGGCGCGTGCTGGGCCATCATCTTCTTGAAGGTGGCGACCGCCTTCTCGGTGTCGTAGCCGGTGTCCTCGTAGAGGTAGACGAGCTTCTTCCCCTTCACGATCCCCTGCTCGTTGGCGTAGGCGATGTAGTCGCCCAGGCCGGCGTTCAGGTGGACGCCCGCGAAGGCGAACCGCCCGGTGATCGGCTGGCAGGCGCCGATCTTGATCTCCTCCTCGCCCGCGGCGCGGGCGGACAGCGCGGCGCCGGCGAGCAGCGCCGCCATCGCGAGCCGGGTCTTCCTCTGGGACGTCATGGGTGCACCTCCTTGGATCGGTTCACTTCGGGAACGGCCACAGCGCGAAGAAGCGGCGGGCGCGGCTCACGATCTCGGCGAGGCCGCGGGGCTCGAAGACGAGGAAGCCCACGATCATCGCCCCGAAGACGATGTCCCGCATCGGGTAGAACCAGGTCATGGCGTCGGGCGAGAGCCGCTGCGCGAGCTGGGTGAGGGAGCGCAGCGCCTCCGGCACCAGGGTGACGAACACCGTCCCGTAGAGCGCGCCCTGGATCGTCCCGAGCCCGCCCACGATGATCATGGCGAGGAGCTGGATGGAGAGGGAGAGGGGGAAGCTCTCCGGCGTCACCACCTTGGCGAAGTAGACGAAGAGGCCGCCGGCGATCCCGGCGAACCAGCTCGAGGTCATGAAGGCGAGGATCTTCGTCCTGAAGAGGTTCACGCCCATGAGCTCCGCGGAGAGGTCCCGGTCGCGCACGGCGATGAAGGCGCGCCCGACCCGGGTGCGGAAGAGGTTCGCCGCGGCGTAGGCGTGGAGCGCGGCGAGGGGGAGCACGAGGAAGTAGCTGCGCAGGTCGGTGTCGAAGCGGAACCCGGCGAGGCTCGCCGGCGGCACGTTGATGCCGCGGATGCCGCCGGTCACCGACTCCCAGTTCGTGAACACCCACTCGAAGATCACCTGCGCGGCGAGGGTCGCGATGGCGAGGTAGAGCCCCTTGATGCGGAGCGACGGGACGCCCACCACCGCCCCGGCGAGGCAGGCGGCCGCGCCGCCCGCCGGGACCGCGAGCCAGAACGGCGCGTCGAGGCGCGTCGCCGCCACGGCGGTGGCGTAGGCGCCGACGCCCATGAACGCGGCGTGCCCGAGCGAGATCTGCCCGGTGTAGCCGGTGAGGATGTTGAGCCCGAGCGCGGCGATGAGGAACACGCCCACCAGGTTCGCGAGGTAGAGCAGGTAGTCGCCGGCGACGAAGGGGAACGCCACCAGCGCGGCGGCGAGGACGGCGAGCCAGGCGCGGGCCGTGGGGGTGCGGAAGAGCGCCTCGTCGGCGGCGTAGCTCTCCTTGAAGTCCCCGATGCGCACGCCCTAGAGCCTCTCGATCTCCCGGGTCCCGAAGAGCCCGTACGGCCGCACCATGAGGATGAGCACCAGCGCCACGAACGGCGCGACGTCCTTCACCCCGGCCCCGGGGAGGAGGGGGTCGAGGTAGCCGCCGGCGAGGTTTTCGAGGACCCCCACCACGATCCCCCCCAGGAGCGCCCCGCCGACGCTGTCGAGCCCGCCCAGGATCACCACCGGGAAGATCCGCAGCCCCACCGCGCCGAGCTGGGGGCTGATCCCGCCGATGGTGCCGATGACGATGCCCGCGAGCGCCGCGGTGATCGCGGCGAGCATCCAGGAGAGGGAGAACATGCGGCGGATGTCGATCCCCATCCCGAAGGCCGTCGCCTGGTCGCCGGCGGTGGCGCGCATGGCGGTCCCGGTGCGCGTGAAGCGGAAGAGGAGCGCGAGGAGCAGGATGGCGGCGAGGGCGATGAGGAACGGGTAGGCCTGCCGCGAGGGGAGGAGCACCGGCCCGAGGACGAGGGGCTTGCGCGGGAAGATGGCCGGGAAGCTCCGGTACTCCCCGGTCCAGACGATCTGCGCGAGCCCCTTGAAGATGGAGCTGAGGCCGATGGTGACCATGATCACCGAGATGGCGCGCTGCCCCATGAGCGGGCGCAGCACCACCCGCTCCACCGCGGCGCCCACCAGCGCCGCCCCCAGGGCGGCCACGAGCACCGCCACCGCGAAGGGCGCCCGCGCCGCCGTCATCGCCGTCCACGCGAAGAAGGCGCCGATCATCATGAGCTCGCCCGTCGCGAAGTTGATGACCCCGGTCGCCTTGTAGACGACGACGAAGCCGATGGCGATGAGGGCGTAGATGCCGCCGGTGACGACGCCGCTGACCAGGAGCTGGAGGAGGTGGTCCATGGGCGCGGTCACCCGCTCCGGCCGAGGTACGCCTGGACGACGTGCGGGTTCGCCTGCACCTCCGCCGGCGTCCCCTCGGCGATCTTCTCGCCGAAGGAGAGGACGACGATCCGGTCGCACAGGTCCATCACCACGCCCATGTCGTGCTCGACGAGCGCGAGGGTCACGCCGCGCTGCTCCTTGATGTCGAGGACGAAGCGCGCCATGTCCTCCGTCTCCTCCTCGGTCATCCCGGCGATGGGCTCGTCGAGGAGGAGGAGCCGGGGGCGCATGGCGAGGGCCCGCGCGAGCTCGACCCGCTTGCGGAGGCCGTAGGCGAGGCTCCCCACCGTGCGGCGGCGCAGGTGCTCGATCTCGAGGAAGTCGAGGATCTCCCGCTCGACCTCCTCGCGCAGCGTCCGCTCCTCCCGGCGCGCCGCCGGGGAGTAGGCGAGCGCCTGGAAGACGTTGGTGGCGAGGTGGGCGTGGGCCCCGAGCTTCACGTTGTCGAGGACGGTCATGCCCTCGAAGAGCGCGAGGTTCTGGAAGGTGCGGCCGATGCCGAGGGCCGGCCGGCGATCGGCGGGCACCCGCGTCACGTCCCGCCCCTCGAGCAGGATGCGCCCCCGCTGCGGCCGGTAGAAGCCCGCCACGCAGTTGAGCAGGCTCGTCTTCCCGGCGCCGTTCGGCCCGATGATCCCGGTGATCGAGCCCCGCCGGACGGCGAAGCCCACGTCGGCGAGCGCCTGCACGCCGCCGAAGGCGAGGAAGAGCCCCTCGACGGCGAGCACGTCCTGGTCGTCGGGTACGGCGCCCGGCGCTGGCCGCATCCGGCCTCCA
>Ga0209798_10001274_pt1 | contig 15271 bp, 10 predicted proteins | sample DOMMetBare3Fresh_FD_187475 | JGI IMG/M metagenome (GOLD analysis project Ga0209798, IMG submission 187475) | Wetland sediment microbial communities from St. Louis River estuary, USA, under dissolved organic matter induced mercury methylation -... | ecosystem: Environmental > Aquatic >...
GACCGGTATCCGGCCCGCCGGTCGCCGGCGACCCGAAGTGGTAGGGCTCGGCGACGACCGTCACACCGTCCCGGTCGACCGCGTGACCGAGGATCTGCGCCAGGGGCTCTCCCCCGGCGAGGTCGTCGACGACCCATCGGGTGGGGACGAGGTCCGGCGGCGGGGCGGGGCTCATGACGGGCCGTGGTCGCGGGTCGGCGGGGCGCTGATCACCCGGTCCTCCAGATGCTAAGGTATCCTTAGCGCAAAAGTAAGGGAACCTTATGACCGACGTCAAGCACGACCGCCCGGCCCCCGAACCGCCTGCCCACGTCTTCGTGCTGCTCGACCACGCGATGCGCCGGATGCGCGGCGACCTGACCGACCGGCTCCGCGCCCTGGACGACGACGCGGCCGGCGCTGCGGTGCTGCGCTCGTCGCAGATCAGGCTGCTCAGCCTCACGCCTCCGGACGGGATGCGCGTCACCGACCTCGCCCAGCGGGTCGGGATGACCGCGCAGGCGCTGGGCGAGTTCGTCCGCCCGCTCGTCGACCAGGGCCTGCTCACCCTCGAACGCGACCCGGCGGACCGGCGGGCACGGCTCGTCACCCCGACCGACCGGGGCCGTGCCGCCGCGCGTGCCGGTGACGCCGCTGTGCGCGCGATGGAGAAGGCCTGGCGTCGGCGGCTCGGTGCGGCCGACTGGGACACGATGCGCCGCGTCCTGCGCGACCTCGCCGAGCGCTGAGTCGTCGTCCGGGCCCGAACGCCTCAGTCCGGGTCGGTCCGGTCCCGTCCGAGGCGGGCGGCCGCCGGTGTCCGGGGCGCGGGCCGGCCCCGCACCTTCGCCGGCAGCCCGAGACCGCGCCGGGCCGCGCCGCGCAGCGCCCGGACCGCGAGACCGCGCCCCTGCCGGCCGGCGGAGCGGACCCGTCGTCCCCCCGAGGTGTCCGGGTCGTCGACGGTGCGATGCCAGTAGGGCGAGCGCGTCACCGTGCTCGCGTCGGGCTTGTAGTACGGCGCCACGAGCGACAGGTGCGGCCGCTCCCACGCGACGTCCCGCCGGACGACGCGCGCCGGGGACCCGGCGACGACGCAGTTGTTCGGATGACGGCCCTTGACGATCGAGCCCATCCCGACAACGGTCCCGTCGCCGATGGTCGTCCCGCCGAGAACGACCGCCCCCCAGCCGACCCAGACGTGGTGCCCGATCGTGATCGACAGTGCGGGGTTGACCCGTAGCCCGGTGCCGACGTCGAAGATCGGGTGCCCGTCGTCGGACCGCACCTGGTTCTCGCTCGCGAACATCACGTCGTCGCCGACGACGACCGAGGCACCCTCGACCGCCGAGAAGCCGACCCGGGACGTCGAGGAGACGTCGCGGCCGATGACGATCCGGGCGTCCTGCCCGACCCGCATGTTCGCGCTGAAGGCCGGGACGCCGCGGCTCGGGCCGATCTCGACGAACCCGCCGTCGCAGTTGAAGTGGACGACGAGCTCGGCCAGCCGGACCTCGGAGGCGACGACGAGCCGGTTGCCGGACCCGGTGAAGGAGATCTCGACCCGCGCGTCCGTGCGACCCGTGAACTCGACGACGTTGCCCCGCTCGTCGGCGTACGCCGCCAGGGCGGTGATTCGGGTGGTCATGGGTCGGAGCCTAAACTCGCCTGCGTGACGCGTGCCGGCACCCCTGGGATCTCCGTCGTCACCGCGGTCCACGACGTCGCGCGCTACCTTCCCGCCTTCTTCGCCGCCCTCGACGGCCAGCGCGGCACCGACCTCGCCGACGTCGAGGTGATCGCGGTCGACGACGGCTCCACGGACGACTCGCTCGCCCTGCTGCGGGAGTGGGCCGGGCGCAGCCGGCTACGGGTCACCGTGCTCACCAAACCGAACGGCGGACAGGCTTCGGCGCGCAACCTCGGCCTCGAGCGCGCGTCCGGCGAGTGGGTCACCTTCACCGACCCCGACGACACGCTGTCGCCCGGGTATCTCGCCGCGGTCCTGCGCTTCGTCGGCGAGCACCCGGACGTCGCCCTCGTCGGGACCAAGCTCGTCATCCACGACGACCGGTCCGGGCGCCGCCTCGACACCCACCCGCTGCGCCACCGGCACGCGACCGACCGGCTCGTCGACCTCGACGCCGACCCCGGCCTGTTCTACGCCAGCGCCCCCGCGGCCTTCTTCCGCCGCGCGCGGATCAGCGAGCTCGGGCTGCGCTTCGACGAGCGGATCAGGCCGAGCTTCGAGGACGGCCACTTCTGCGCGCTCTACCTGCTCGGCTGCCCCCGGCCGGTCATCGGGCTGCTCGCATCGGCGCGGTACCACTACCGCAAACGGGCCGACGGCTCCTCGACGCAGCAGGGGAACTTCCTGCAGCCCGAGCGGTACACCGTCGTGCCCCGGCTCGGCTATCTCGCGGCGCTCGAGGCGGGCGCCGCCCGGTACGGCCGCGCCCCCGCCTGGCTGCAGCACCTCGTCGTCTACGAGCTGTCCTGGTACGTCGACTCCGAGCGGCGCGCCGGCACGTCGACCGCCGCCGCGGGGGCCGTCGGAGCGCAGTTCGTCGACCTGCTGCGGCAGATCCGCCGGCAGCTCGACGACGCGGTGGTCGACACGTTCTCGGCCCGGTCGCTCGACCCGGCCTGGCGGCAGATCCTTCGCTGGGGACTCACCGACGCCGTCTGGCGCAGCCGTCCCGTCGTCGAGCAGGTCGACGCCGAGCAGCGACTGGTCAAGGTCGTCACCCGGTTCACCGGTCCGGAGCCTGCGATCGGGTACTCCGCCGGCGGGACGTCGCTCGGCGCCGCGCACACGAAGGTGCGCACCCACGTGTACTTCGACCAGGTGCTCCTACGCGAACGCGTCGCCTGGCTGCCCGACGTCCCCGGGCTGCGGGTCCGGGTCGACGGCGTCGACGGCCTCCCGGCGGACGGCTGGCCGGACGACGCGGTGCCCGTCCGGCCGGACCCGGCACCGTCCCGGGGGGTCGTCACCCGCGCGCTCGACGCCGTCCGGGCCGCGCGGAGGCAACCGCGCCACGCGCTCGGCGCGGTCCGGGTCCGGGCCCGCCGCTCCGTACTGCCTCGGCTCGCCCGGACCTCGCCCGTGCGGGCCCGGTTCGGCGACGCCTGGGTGCTCATGGACCGCGTCCACGCGGCGGACGACAGCGCCGAGCACCTGTTCCGGTACCTGCGCGAGCACCGGCCTGACGTCAACGCGTGGTTCGTCCTCGAGCGGGGGGCGCAGGACTGGGCGCGGCTGCGCGCCGAGTTCGGCAACCGCGTCGTGGGCTACGGCTCGCTGCGCTGGCAGCTGCTCATGTTCAGCTGCCGGCACCTCGTGTCGTCGCACGTCGACGTCCCGGTGCACCGGCCGCGCGCCATCGCCTGGACGCTGGCCCCGGCCGAGCCCCAGTGGCGGTTCACCTTCCTGCAGCACGGCGTGATCAAGGACGACATCTCGGCCTGGCTCAACACCAAGGCGATGGACCTGTTCGTCACGAGCACCCCGGGCGAGTACGCGTCGATCACCGCCGACGGGACGCCGTACGCCGTGACGAGCAAGGAGGTCCGGCTCACCGGCCTGCCGCGCTTCGACCGGCTGCTACGGATCAGCGAGTCGCTCGGCCCCGCTGACCGGGACCTCGTGCTGGTCGCGCCGACCTGGCGCACGGGCCTGCTCGGGCCGTTCGCGCCCGTCACCGGGTCCCGCGCCGTCCGCGCCGACTTCCTCGACACCGAGTACGCCCGGCAGTGGCTGGCGTTCCTGCGCTCGCCGGACCTGGCAGACCTCACGCGCCGGCACGGCCTGCGGGTCGGCTTCCTCCCGCACCCGCTGCTGCAGCCCGCCCTGTCGTGGCTCGGCCTGCCCCCGCACGTCGAGCCGCTCACGTTCGACGGTGCCGGCGCGCAGCGGCTCTTCGCCGGCGCCGCCGTCCTCGTCACCGACTACTCGTCCATGGCGTTCAACGCGGCCTACGTCGACCGGCCGGTCGTCTACTTCCAGTTCGACGCGGACGCGATCTTCGCCGGCGGGCACCTCGGCCGGTCGGGCTACTTCGACTACGAGCGCGACGGCTTCGGACCGGTGACCCGGACCTCCGCGGACGCCGTCACGGCGGTCGGCGAGATCGTCGGGCGCGGCTGCGCCCCCGCCCCGGAGTACGCGAAGCGGATCGAGGAGACCCTCGTGCTCCGCGACGGGCGCTGCTGCGAACGGGTCACCGCCGAGATCGAGCGCCTGACGCTGCCGGCGCTGCCGGGGCCGTGATCGAGTTCACGGCATCTCAGTAGACTCGCGCGGTGATTCCCGCCCCGTTCGTGATCTCCGTCGTCAGCGCCGTCTACGACGTCGCGCGCTACCTGCCCGAGTTCCTCACCTCCCTGGAGAACCAGCGCGGCGTCGACGCCGGTACGGTCGAGCTCGTCGCGGTCGACGACGGCTCCTCGGACGACTCCCTCGAGGTGCTGCGCCGGTGGCAGGCCCGCGGCACCCTGCGGATGACGGTGCTCACCAAGCCCAACGGCGGCCAGGGCTCGGCCCGCAACCTCGGCCTGGAGCACGCGACGGGTGAGTGGGTCACCTTCACCGACCCGGACGACACGCTCGACCCGGACTACCTCGCCTCGGTCCTGCGGTTCGTCGCGGAGCACCCCGACGTGGAGATGGTCGCGACGAACCGCGTCTTCCACGACGACGCGACCGGCGAGCTGTCCGACACCCACGGGCTGCGGCAGATGTTCGCCGACGGGGACCGGCTCGTCGACCTCGAGCGGGCCCCGGAGCGCTTCCACGGCAGCGCACCCGCGGCGTTCCTCAAGCGCGCCCGGATCGCCGAGCAGGGGCTGCGCTTCGACGACCGGGTCCGGCCGAACTTCGAGGACGGCCACTTCTGCACGCGGTACCTGCTCGCCTGCCCCGCACCGCTCGTGGGCTTCGTCGCGTCGGCCGTCTACCGCTACCGCAAGCGGTCCGACGGCTCCTCGACACTGCAGAACAGCGTGGTGCAGCGCGAGCGCTACACGAGCGTCCCGCGGTACGGCTACCTCGACGTCATCGAGCGCAGCCGCGAGCGGTTCGGGCACACCCCGGAGTGGGTGCAGAACTACGTCCTCTACGAGCTGTCCTGGTACTTCAGCTCCGAGGACTCCCCCGGCGGTGCCGCGACGGCCGCGGTCGGCACCGTCGCCGAGGAGTTCCTCGAGGTGCTCGGGCGGATCAGGGCGCACCTCGACCCGGACGTCATCGCCGCCTTCCGGGTGCGCTGGCTCCAGCCGATCTGGCGGCAGGTCCTCATCCACGGGCTCGGCGACGAGCCCTGGCGCAGCACCTGCGCGGTCATGGAGGTCGTCGACCCGGACCAGCGGCTCGTCAAGGTGCTGCACCGGTTCACCGGGCCTGAGCCGGACGTCGAGTACGTCTGCGGCGGGGTCCGGACCGAGCCGGTCTTCACGAAGCTGCGCCGGCACGTCTACTTCGACCGCACGCTCATGTGGGAGCGGATCAGCTGGCTGCCCGCAGACGCGACGCTGCGCGTCCGGGTCGGCGGGCACCTGCTCGAGCTGCGGCGGTGGTGGTACGGCGCGGTCCAGACGTCCGCCGAGCCGATCCCGCCACCGGCCCCGAAGAGGGAGACGCTGCTCGGCGTCGCCCTCGAGGAGCCGTCGCGGGTCGTGAGCGCCGTCCGGCGGCGTGCGGTCAGGCGACTCGCTGCGAGCCCGCCGGTCCGGCACAGGTACGCGAGGGCCTGGGTCCTCATGGACCGGATCCACGACGCGGACGACAGCGCCGAGCACCTGTTCGCGTACCTGCGCGAGCACCGGCCTGACGTCAACGCGTGGTTCACCGTCGCGGCCGCGACCTCCGACTACGAACGACTGAAGGCCGGCCCGCACGGCGACCGGGTCGTCGCGCACGGCTCGCAGCAGTGGGAGCTCCTCATGCTCAACTGCCGCCACCTCGTGTCGTCGCACATCGACGTCCCGGTGCACCAACCGCCGACGATCATCCAGCTCCTCAGGCCGGCCAAGCCGTCGTGGAAGTTCACCTTCCTGCAGCACGGTGTCATCAAGGACGACCTGTCGCGCTGGCTGAACACCAAGGCGGTCGACCTGTTCGTCACGAGCACGAGCGGGGAGTACGCGTCGATCGCCGGCGACGGCACGCCGTACACGTTCAGCGCCAAGGAGGTTCGGCTCACCGGCCTGCCCCGCTTCGACCGGCTGCGCCGGATCGCCGCGTCCGTGCCGCCGCGGGAGCGCGACCTCGTCCTCGTCGCCCCGACCTGGCGGCACTGGCTGCTGCCACCGCTGGAGAAGGGGTCGCAGCGCCGCGCGGTCCGGACGGACTTCCTCGACACGCAGTACGCGAGGTGCTGGCTCGCCGTCCTGCGCTCCGACGAGCTCGCTGCCCTCGCGAAGGAGCATGGCCTGCGGATCGGGTTCCTGCCGCACCCGAACCTGCAGTCGGTGCTGCCGATGCTCGACCTGCCGGGGTACGTCGAGCCGCTGACCTTCGAGGGCGCGGGGGTTCAGAAGCTCTTCGCGAGCGCCGCGGTCCTGCTCACCGACTACTCCTCGATGGCCTTCAACACCGCCTACGTCGACCGGCCCGTCGTCTACTTCCAGTTCGACGCCGACCTGGTGCTCTCCGGCGGGCACGTCGGCCGGGCCGGCTACTTCGACTACGGGCGCGACGGCTTCGGCCCGGTGACGACGACGGCGACGGACGCCGTCGCGGCGGTCGGCGAGATCGTCGCGCGCGGCTGCACGCCCGCCCCCCAGTACGCCGAGCGGATCGAGCGGACCTTCGTGCAGCGCGACGGCCGCTGCTGCGAGCGCGTCGTCCACGAGATCGAGCAGCTGACGCGGCCGGTGCCGCGGCCCGCACCGGGCCGGAGCTGACCCTGCCGACGGTGTCCGATCTCCGACGGGCATCGACGTGACTACTCATTCGACACGGCCAAGCACATTGAGTGACCTGCCTGGGTAGACTCCGGCCGTGAGTTCTCGCGCGCCCTACGACGTCTCGATCGTCACGGCCGTCTACGACGTGGCCCGCTACCTGCCCGAGTTCCTCGCCTCGATCGACGGCCAGCGCGGTGTCGACCTGAGCCGGGTCGAGGTCGTCGCGGTCGACGACGGCTCGACCGACGACTCGCTCGCCGTCCTGCGGGCCTGGCAGGAGCAGGCGCTCGCACACGTGACCGTGCTGACGAAGGAGAACGGCGGCCAGGCCTCGGCCCGGAACCACGGCCTGGGGCATGCGACCGGCGAGTGGGTCACGTTCACCGACCCGGACGACGTCCTCGACCCGGACTACCTGGCGACCGTGCTGCGCTTCGTCGCCGAGCACCCGCAGGTCGAGATGGTCGCGACGAACCGGGTCATGTTCCTCGAGACCAGCGGGGAGATGTCGGACACCCACGCGCTGCGACGGATGTTTACCGACGGCGACGTGCTGGTCGACCTCGACCGCCGCCCGGACCACTTCCACGGCAGCGCGCCCGCCGCGTTCGTCCGACGGGCCCGGCTCGTCCGGACCGGGCTGCGCTTCGACGAGGACGTCCGGCCGAACTTCGAGGACGGGCACTTCTGCGCGCGCTACCTGCTCGACTGCGACACCCCGTACGTCGGGTTCCTCGCCTCCGCGGTGTACGTCTACCGCAAGCGGGCCGACAACTCGTCGACGATGCAGAGCAGCTTCATGCAGCCCGAGCGCTACACCGTCGTGCCCCGCGCCGGCTACCTCGACGCCCTCCGGCGCGCCGTCGACCGCTGCGGCCGTGTCCCGGAGTGGCTGCAGCAGTTCGTCCTCTACGAGCTGTCCTGGCTGTTCAGCGTCGAGGCCCGCGGGGCCGGCGGCGGGACCGCGGCCACCGGTGAGGTCGGCGAGGAGTTCGTCGGCCTGCTGCGCCAGATCCGCGCGTTCCTGGACCCGCAGGTCATCGAGGCCTTCCGGGTGCGCTGGCTCGACCCGGCATGGCGGCAGATCCTCCAGCACGGCCTCACCGACACGCCCTGGCGCAGCCCGTGCGCCGTCCTCGACCGGGTCGACGAGGAGCAGGGCCTGGCCCGGGTCGTCGTCCGGTGGACCGGACCGGAGCCCGACGTCGAGTACTTCCGCGACGGCGTCGCCGTCGAGCCCGCGCACACCAAGATCCGCTCTCACGCGTACTTCGACCACGCCCTGCTCCACGAGCGGATCGCCTGGGTCCCCTCGGACGGCCCGGTCCGGGTCCGGATGGACGGCCGGATGCTCGAGTTCCGGCGCTCGTGGCCCGGACCGGTCACGACGGCCTACGACCCGCCGGGCACGGCACCGCTCCCGCCGCAGACCGCGACCCCGGACACCGGCGCGCGGGGCTCCGTGGTCGCGGCCCTGCGCCGGCGGGCGGTCGCAGTGACCCACCGGCAGGCGTTCACCGACGCCTGGGTCCTCATGGACCGGGTCGGGGACGCCGATGACAACGCCGAGCGGCTGTTCGAGTACCTCCGTGAGAACCGGCCGGACATCAACGCCTGGTTCACGGTCAAGCCCGGCACGCCCGACCACCGGCGGCTCACCGCCGGCCGGCACGCCGACCGGGTCGTCGCCCACGGCACCCCGCGGTGGGAGCAGCTCATGCTCAGCTGCCGGCACCTGGTCTCCTCGCACATCGACGCGGCCATCCACCGGCCGCCGCAGATCATGCGGCTGCTCGGCACCAGCACTCCGCCGTGGCGGTTCACCTTCCTGCAGCACGGCGTCATCAAGGACGACCTGTCCGGCTGGCTCGACCCCAAGGCGGTCGACCTGTTCGTCACGAGCACGCGGGCCGAGTACGACTCGATCACCCGGGACGGGAGCCGTTACGCCTACTGCGACCGGGAGGTCAAGCTCACCGGCCTGCCCCGGTTCGACCGGCTGCGCAGGATCAGCCGGTCGCTGCAGAACCAGGACCGCGACGTCGTCCTCGTCGCGCCGACATGGCGGCAGTGGCTTCAGAAGCCGCTCGAGCCGGGGGCCGACAAGGCCGCCGTCGTCGACGACTTCGCCGAGAGCGACTACGCCGTCCAGTGGTTCGGGCTCCTGCGCTCGCCCGCGCTCGCGGACCTCGCGGCGGCGCACGGGCTACGGATCGGCTTCCTGCCCCACCCGAACCTGCAGTCGGTCCTGCCGAGGACGGACCTGCCCGAGCACGTGCAGCCGCTGAGCTTCGAGGGCGCCAACGCCCAGCGGCTCTTCGCGAGCGCCGCGGTACTCGTCACCGACTACTCGTCGATGGCCTTCAACGCCGCCTACGTCGACCGGCCCGTCGTCTACTTCCAGTTCGACCTCGAACGGGTGCGCGCCGGCGGCCACCTCGGGCGTGCGGGCTACTTCGAGTACCCCCGGGACGGCTTCGGCCCGGTCACGACGACCGTCGAGGGCGCCGTGGGCGCGATCACCGACGTCGTCGCCCGCGGCTGCACGCCGGCCCCGGAGTACGCCCGCCGGATCGAGGAGACCTTCGTCGACCGGGACGGCCGCTGCTGCGAGCGTGTCGTCGCCGAGATCGAGGCGCTCACCCAGCGCAGGACCGAGCGGGGCACGCTCGTCGGCGCCGGCCGATGACCGACGATTTGTCACTGTATACATTCGAACCAACACGTGCAGTGACCGAAATCCGTAGACTGACCCTGTGATCCCTGACGCCCCGTTCGACGTCTCGATCGTGACCGCGGTCTACGACGTCGCCCGGTACCTGCCTGAGTTCCTCGCCTCGATCGAGGCCCAGCGCGGCGTCGACCTGAGCAGGGTGGAGATCGTCGCGGTCGACGACGGCTCGACCGACGAGTCGCTCGACGTGCTGCGGCGCTGGCAGGAGAGCTCGCGGCTCACGCTGACGGTGCTCACCAAGCCGAACGGCGGCCAGGCCACCGCCCGGAACGTCGGGCTCGAGCGGGCTCGCGGCACATGGGTCACGTTCACCGACCCCGACGACACCCTCGACCCGGACTACCTCGGCTGCGTCCTGCGGTTTGTCCGCGAGCACCCGGACGTCGAGCTCGTCGGGACGAACCTCGTGCTCCACGACGACGCGAGCGGTCGGCTGTCCGACACCCACCCGCTGCGTCGCCGGTTCGCGGACGGCGACCGCCTCGTCGACCTCGACAGGACCCCGGACCTGTTCTACGCGAGCGCGCCCGCCGCGTTCTTCCGCCGGAGCCGGATCGAGGCCATCGGCCTGCGGTTCGACCCGGCGATCCGGCCGAACTTCGAGGACGGCCACTTCTGCACGGTCTACCTGCTCGACTGCCCGGCCCCGCTCGTCGGGTTCGTCGCGTCGGCGAGGTACCACTACCGCAAGCGGTCCGACGGCTCGTCGACGCTGCAGAACAGCCTCGTCCGGCCCGAGCGCTACACGGTCGTCCCGCGCGCCGGGTACCTCGACGTCCTGGAACGAGCGGCCGCACGGCACGGCCGGGCGCCGGAGTGGCTGCAGACGCTCGTCGTCTACGAGCTCTCCTGGTTCTTCGGCGCCGAGCACGCCGCCGGCGGCTCGACGGCCGCGGTCGGCCCGGTGGCCGACGAGTTCACGGTCCTGCTCCGGCGGATCCGCGGCCATCTCGACCGGCACGTCGTCGAGGGTTTCGCCGTCCGGTGGATGGACAACGTCTGGCGGCAGATCCTCCTCGACGGCCTCGGCGACGAGCCGTGGCACAGCCCGAGCGCGGTCGTCGCGGCCGTCGACGAGGCGCAGGAGCTCGTCAAGGTCGTGCACCGCTTCGTCGGCAAGGAGCCGCCGGTCGAGTACTTCGCGGCCGGGCTGCCGGTCACCCCCGTGCACACCAAGGTCCGCGACCACGTGTACTTCGACCGGGTGCTCCTGCGCGAACGGATCGCCTGGCTGCCCCGGGAACGCGCCCTGCGGGTGCGGGTCGCTGGTCGCTTCCTCGAGATCGCCGCCGCCTGGCCCGGGGCGACGCCGAGCCAGGTCGACCCCGTCCCCCGGTCCACCGGGACACCCGCCGGCGAGACGATGCTCGACGTCGCGCTCTCGCAGCCCCGCAGGGCGCTGGACGCCGTCCGGCGCCGCGTCGTCCGCCGGCTCGCCGCGACGTCCCGGGTGCGGCGGGCGTACGCGGACGCGTGGGTGCTCATGGACCGGCTGCACGACGCCGACGACAGTGCCGAGCACCTGTTCGTCTACCTGCGCGACAACCGCCCCGACATCAACGCGTGGTTCACCGTCGAGGCGGGGACACCCGACTACGAACGGCTCAGGGCGGGCCGGCACGGAGACCGGGTCGTCGCTCACGGCTCCCACCGGTGGGAGCTGCTCATGCTCAGCTGCGTCCACCTGATCTCCTCGCACATCGACCTTCCGGTGCACCGACCGCCGCGGATCCTCAAGATCCTGCGCCCGGCCAGGCCGACGTGGCGGTTCACGTTCCTCCAGCACGGGGTCATCAAGGACGACCTCTCCCGCTGGCTGAACCCCAAGCAGATCGACCTGTTCGTCACGAGCACGGCCGGCGAGCACGCGTCGATCGCCGGCGACGCGACGCCCTACGCCTTCTCCTCGAAGGAGGTCCGCCTGACCGGGCTGCCGAGGTTCGACCGGCTGCGTCGCGCTGCGGAGGCGGTCCCGCCGCAGGAGCGGACACTGCTGCTCGTCGCGCCGACGTGGCGGCACTGGCTCCTGCCGCCGGCGGGCCGGCAGTCGCAACGGCGCACTGTCCGCGACGACTTCCTCGAGACCGACTTCGCCCGGCAGTGGCTCGCAGTCCTGGGTTCGACCGAGCTCGCGAACCTCGCGCAGGAGCGAGGCCTGCGGATCGGCTTCCTGCCGCACCCGAACCTGCAGTCCGCGCTGCCGATGCTCGACCTGCCGGCGCACGTGGAGCCGTTGACCTTCGACGGCGGCGGGATCCAGCGGCTCTTCGCGACCGCCGCCGTCCTGCTCACCGACTACTCCTCGATGGCCTTCAACGCCGCCTACGTCGACCGGCCCGTCGTCTACTTCCAGTTCGACGCCGACCGGGTGACCGCCGGCGCGCACGTCGGACGCGCCGGCTACTTCGACTACGGGCGCGACGGCTTCGGCCCGGTGACCGACACGCCGGAGCGGACCGTCGAGGCGGTGCGCGAGATCGTCGCGCGGGGTTGCGTCCCGGCACCGGAGTACGCGCGGCGGATCGAGCGGACGTTCGTGCTGCGGGACGGCCGGTGCTGCGAGCGCGTCGTCGAGGCGGTCGAGCAGCTGACCCGGCCGGCCCCGCGACCGGCACCCGTGCGCACGGGCTCCCGGACCGTCCCGGCGAGCCGGGTCGACCTCGACAGCGTCAGCCCGTCGCGCGTCTGATCCGCTCGTCGAAATAGGGCGCCATCGTCGCGGCGTACGTCGCGGTGACGTGCGAGGCGTCGAAGAAGGTGACCACGGTGCCCACCACCGGTCGGCACGTGCCGTCCGAGCAGAGCAGGTCCTGGGTCTGCACCCGACTCACGCGCGGGTCGTCGAGCTCGCGCGCCGCGGCGTCCAGGGGGTCCATCCAGCGGTAGACGTCGGGTCCGACGGGACCGGCTGGTCCTGCTGCCAGGAGCACGCGTCCACGTCGCCGTCCGCCGCCGCCAGGCACTCCGGGACGCGGCCGACGGACCGGTCCGGGACCACCTGGTCCTGCAGGACCGCGACGCGCGCCCCGGAGTCGGCCCAGCGCCGCAGGTAGTCGCGGTACGCGGCCTGCGCCGCCCGCTGGGTCCCCACCCAGTCCGTGCCCTCGACCAGGGCGGACTGCCGCTCGGAGGTGATGTACTGCGCCGCCGGGCCTTGTCGCCCTAACGCTTGCCAAGACGCTCGATGGGCACCGACCGGTAACGCCGACCCTTGGCTGTCGTCAGGTCGAAGTAGGCTCCGAAGATCAAGCCCGGCCTCATGTCTTCAACGACGGCCTTCTCGCCCTGCCTGGTACAACCGTGGTCGCGCCTGAAGAACAAGCGGTCGCCTCGTTCGATCGTGCGTCTCATGGCTGGCCCCTTCCTCGACCGGCCTTCGATCGTCAAACGCGAACGCGCCGTGGACCAGAGTCGGACGACGGTCCCGCGGCGGGCGGTGCCGCGACCGCTGGCGGCGGGCATGATGCCGCGGTGACCCTTGCCGCCCTTCCCCTCGACGGGATCGTCGTCGTGGCGTGCGAGCAGGCCGTCGCGGCGCCGTTCGCGACCCGCCAGCTCGCCGACCTCGGCGCCCGCGTCATCAAGGTCGAGCGACCCGGCCGGGGGGACTTCGCCCGCGACTACGACACCACCGTGCACGGGCTGTCGAGCCACTTCGTCTGGCTCAACCGCTCCAAGGAGTCCGTCGCCCTCGACCTCAAGGACCCGGGAGACCACGACCGGCTCCTCGCCCTCGTCGACGGTGCCGACGTGTTCGTCCAGAACCTCGCTCCCGGTGCCGCCGAGCGCCTCGGGATCGGCCCGGACACCCTGCGCGCCGGCCGTCCGCGGCTGGTCTCCTGCAGCGTCAGCGGCTACGGCGCCGGCGGCGACCTCGAGGACGCCAAGGCCTACGACGCGCTCGTCCAGGCCGAGGCCGGCGTCATCTCCGTGACGGGCACTCCCGAGGCGCCCGCGAAGGCCGGTATCCCGGTCGCCGACATCGCCGCCGGGATGTACGCCTTCTCCGGCATCCTCGCCGCGCTGTACCGGCGCGAGCGGACGGGCGAGGGCACCCACCTGGAGGTGAGCCTCTTCGACTCCCTCGTCGAGTGGATGGGGCACCCGATGTACTACGCCTTGTACGGGGGCACCGCCCCGCTGCGCTCCGGCACCAGCCACGCCGCGATCGCCCCGTACGGCGCCTTCACCGCCGGCGACGGCACCACCTTCATGCTGTCGGTCCAGAACGAGCGCGAGTGGCGCGACTTCTGCCGGGTCGTGCTGGGCGACGCGACCGTCGCGACCGACGAGCGGTTCCTCGGCGTCTCCCGCCGGGTCGAGCACCGCGACGTCCTCCACGCGACGATCGATGCAGTCCTGCACAAGCTCACCGGCAGCGACCTCGAAGACCGCCTGCGCGACGGCCGGATCGCCCACTCCCGGCTCCGTGACGTCACCGAGCTCGCGACCCACCCGCAGCTCGCGCAGCGCGACCGCTGGCGCACCGTCGACACGCCGGCCGGCCCGGTCGCCGCCCTCCTGCCGCCCGTCACGCTCACCGGGACGGCGGCCCCCCGGATGGACCCGGTCCCGGCGCTGGGCGAGCACCAGCATCTCGTCGAGCCCGGCCGCAGGGACGGCCGACGGCCTCGGCGACGAGAGTGACCCGGACCAGCGCCCCGCCGTCGATCGCGTCGCCCAGCACGCCCCGCGCCGCCCGCTCGGCGTCGAACGCCGTGGGACAGGCCGCCTCCCGGCCGTGCGGGGTCCGCTCGACATGCCGTGCGACGAGGTCGTCGACGGCGTCGCGGGCGGCGGCCCACTCCTCGTCGGTGCTGAAGCCGCCGACCGTGACCTCCTGGACGGCCCAGCCCGCCGCCCGGGCCGCGCCGAGCAGGTCGGCGGTGACGTGCGCCCGGGTGCCCGCCGGGAGGACGGCCCGCCGGCCGGACCCGGCGTCGGGTGCCAGGTAGTCGCTGACGGCGAGGAGCCCGCCGTCCCGGACGACGCGTCTCGCCTCGCGCAGCGACGCCGCGACCTCGTCGACGAGCGACAGGACCCCGAGCAGCAGCGCGGCGTCGACGGCCCGGTCCGGCACCGGCAGCCGCGACGCCTCGCAGCGCAGCAGGGGCAGGCCCGGGAAGAACGCCCGTGCGGTGGCGAGCGAGGCGCCCGACGGCTCCGCGGCCACGGTCTGCCACCCGTACTGGTTGCCGAGCCAGCGCGCGGGGCCGCCCGTCCCGGCGCCGACGTCGAGCACCGTCCCGGTCGGCGGCCGCAGCCTGGCCATGCCGTCGCCGACCTGCCGCAGGACCGGCCGGTCGCCCGTGCCGCGGCAGCCCGTCGCCACCCGCGTGGTCTCGTCGAGGTCCGGCAGGCGCGCCAGGACGGCCGGGTACCAGCCGAACTCGACGTCCGCACCGGAGCACCAACGGCATCGGGCGTCCGTCACCGTCCCCGGGTGCCCGCGGGGCAGCTGTCGAAACCCCGCCGCGACGTCGACCGGGCGGGGATCAGGCCTTCGCGTCGCTCGCGCCCACCGCGGGCTGCGGCACCGTGAGCAGGCTGCGCAGCTGGTCGAGGTGGCCGGTGATGGAGTCGCGCTGGCGGATCAGCTCGTCGACCTGGCGCTGGGCGGCGCGGCGGTTGCGCTCGGCCTCGGCCTTG
>Ga0209798_10001276_pt1 | contig 15252 bp, 12 predicted proteins | sample DOMMetBare3Fresh_FD_187475 | JGI IMG/M metagenome (GOLD analysis project Ga0209798, IMG submission 187475) | Wetland sediment microbial communities from St. Louis River estuary, USA, under dissolved organic matter induced mercury methylation -... | ecosystem: Environmental > Aquatic >...
CGCCTCGGTCAGGTGGGCCCGAGGATCCAGGGCGAACCGACCCGCCCCGCCGTACGCGCGAGCCGGCGGGTAGAGGTCCTGCAGGTGCTGCCCCTCGTCCTCCTTGGCGCCGGTGCCGCCGAACCCGGACACGTCCGGATGGGTGGCCAGCACGCGCGCCAGCGGGGTCGTCCCACTCCGGTGCAGGCCCCCGACGAAGACCAGCCGGCGGCTGTCGATCGGCTCCGGCATCAACTGGTCCGGGCGACGTCGAACCAGGGATCGGCGGCCAGCTCCTTGAACGCCTGGAGGGCATCACCCGAGCGCAGGGTGAGGTCGAAGACCGGCTTGGTGTCCCGGCGGGCGTCGAAGTAGACCAGCGCCTTGATCTGCGGCGTCCGGCGCACGAACGCCCGGGTGTCGCGCAGCCACTGCGCCCGTTGCCCGGGCTCGCGCTCCTCCATCCCGAACTCGCCGATCATCACCGGTCGGGGCCGGTCGGCGGCCCAGTCGAGGAACGGACCGGCGGCCTGCTCGAAGCTGAGCAGGTCCTTGCCCGGGTAGACGTCGACGCACAGCCAGTCCACCTGGTCGTCGCCCGGGTAGAACTCCGGCGACTGGGCGTCCCAGGCGGAGGCCAGCGGGCACCAGACCCAGCCGGCGTTCGTCGCCCCCTCCTCCTGGAAGATGCGCCGCAGGTGGGTCCAGGCGGCGACGTAGTCGGGTCCGGACCACACGCTCGCGCGCAGGTTGGGCCGGTTCATCTCCCACCGCCACCGCAGCAGGACCGGCTGGCCGAAGTCCCGGACCGCGCGCGCCCGCTCGCGGATCAGCGCGTCCTCGCGCCCCGAGGCGATGACCCGGGTGTCGGTGCCGGACCAGGAGATCATCAGCACCCGGCCCGCGGCGGCCAGCTGGCGGTCGGCGTCGTCCGGGAACGGCTCGTCCCACTCGTGGAAGACGTGCGCGAGGTCCAGCCGACGCCCGGCCAGGGACTCGAAGCGCTCGAAGGCGGCCACCCGAGCGGCCGCACCCGGGTCGTCCGGCTTGACCCAGGCCCCCACCCAGGCACCCGACGCCGGCGGGGGTGGTCCGAGCTGCTTGCCGGCCGACGGCCCTGGCGTCGACGGCGCGCTGGACGTCGGCGTCGGGCCGACCACCGACCCGCCGCCGTCCGACCCGTTGAGCGCCACCACGACCCCGCCGATCGAGACCGCGACGACAGCGAGCAGGCCGACGAGCACCACCTGAACCCGCCCCTGCATGCGCTGCCCTCCTGGATCGACCGTTCCGAGCAGTCTCGCACGGCCGAAGACCCCGCCAACCGGGCGGCGTCCGGGTCTGGCCGAACGGACGACACCAGGCTCCCCGCTACAGTGGCCGCCGATCAGTCGCCCACGACGAGGCCGCGTCCCTGCGGCCGGGAGGACCCCGACGGATGACCCCACTCGCCGGCCCGCCGGGTCCGCCGACGGAGCGGGTGCCCGTGGCCTTCGTGGGGGGGATGGGGCGCAGCGGCAGCACACTGATCTCGAGGGTGCTGGGTGCCGTCCCCGGGTTCGTCTCGGTCGGCGAGCTGCACTACCTCTGGGACCAGGGCGTACGCGCCAACCGGCTGTGCGGGTGCGGCGTGGCCTTCCTCGACTGCCCGTTCTGGACCGACGTCGGCACGACCGCGTTCGGCGGGTGGGCCGAGCTCGACGCCGCCGGCGCGCAGGCGCTGCGCAAGCGGGTCGCCCGCAACCGGTTCGTGCCCCTGCTGGCTCGGCCGGGGCTGTCTTCGGCCTTCGCCCGCGACCTCCGGGAGTACGCCACCCTCATGGGTCGGGTCCAACGGGCGATCCACGAGGTGAGCGGAGGCGCGGTCGTCGTCGACACCTCGAAGTACCCGTCGTCTGCCTACGTCCTCCGACATGTGCCCGACACCGACGTTCGCGTCGTCCATCTGATCCGGTCCAGCTACGGTGTCGCCTACTCGTGGACCAAGTCCGTCCGGCGGCCGGACCACGAGCGGCAGATGGCCCGGTTCCCGCCCGCTCGGGTCGCCGCCGAGTGGACCGCGTACAACGCGATGTACGACGGCCTGGCCGCGCTGGGCGTGCCCACGCTGAGGCTGCGCTACGAGGACTTCGTCGCCGAACCCAGGACGCAGCTGCGCCGCATCGTGGAGTTCCTCGGACGGGCTGCCCAGGACACGGACCTGGGCTTCCTGTCCGCCGAGGGGGTCGAGCTGCCGCGGGACCACAGCGTGGCGGGCAATCCGATGCGCTTCCGGTCCGGCCCCGAGCCCATCACGCTGGACGAGCAGTGGCGCAGCGCACTGCCCCGCGGCAGCCGGCTGGTCGTCGGTGCGCTGACGGCCCCCGGCCTGCTGCGCTACGGGTACCGCGTCGACGGTCGTCGCCGGCGCGACTGAAGCGGCCGGTCAGCGCCGCCGGCCCGGGCGGCGCAGCAGCCTGGCCAGCGAGTCGATCTCGAGCAGCCGGCGCAGCCGCCAGAGGACGACCAGATAGCCCACCAGGCCCACCGCGGTCGCGCCGAGGATCGACGGCCAGCCGGCGCCGGCCACCGCGAACCCCCCCGGGAGCAGCGCGAAGCACGCCACGGCCACGACCATCGCCGTCAGCGTCCCCCGGCCGAACGGGTGCAGGCGCAGCTTGACGGCCACCTGGGTCAGTGGGACCAGGTTGTTGGTCGCGATGGCCACCGCCCAGGCCACTGCCGCGCCGACCATGCCGTACCTGGGGATGAGCAAGAGGTTGAGCACGACGTCCACGACGAGGGCGAGCAGCGCGTTCATCAGCGTCCAGGTCGTGCGACCGGCCATGGCGAGCACGTTGTCGACGAGCCCGCAGCCGGTGGCCACCAGCATCGCGAGGGCGAGCACGACGATGACCCGGCTCCCGCCCTCGTATCCCTGACCGAACACCAGGGGGACGTAGGCGGCAAAGGCCGCGAAGAGCAGGTAGGCCGGCCAGGTCAACAGCACCAGCCACGCCGTCGAGGCCCGGTAGAGCGTGTTCACGGCGTCGTGGTCGCGGTGAGCGAGCAGCTGGCTCAGCTTCGGCTGGACCGCGGTGGCGATCGCCTGACTGCCGAGCTGGCCGAACACCAGAAACCGGGTGACCGCCCCGTACACCGCAGCCTCGGCCGGGCCGGCCAAGGCCGAGAGCAGCACGATGTCCAGCCGTTGCAGGGCGATCTGGGCCAGGCTCTGCAACGACCGCGGCGCGGTGAACCGCCAGAATTCCCCCCGCATCCCGGGCGCGGGCGACGGCTCGACCCCGGCCAGCCGCTCGGCCCGCCCCAGCAGACGAACCAGCCACCAGCCGCCGACGACCGCGGTCACCAGGTAGGGCAGGGCCCACGCCGCGGCGAGCGCGCCGGCCGTGCGTGCCCCCACGGCAACCGCGACCAGCACGAGCGCGACCTGCAGGACCGGGCGGCCGATCTTCTCCACCACGACGAGTGGGACCATCCGGTGGAACCCTCGGGTGGCCGACAGGAACACGTCCGAGAGGGCGGCGACCGGGATCAGCGCCGCGAGGATCCGGATGGCGGCCACTGCGGACTCCGGCCGCTCCGGCACCACGACCTCCGCGACGGCCGGCGCCGCCAGCACGAGCGCGAGGCCGATGGCCACCGACAGGGCGGCGACGGGCACGACCGCGACCCGCAGGCTGGTTCGGATCCGGTCGACCTGGCCCAGGGCGGCCAGCCGGGACACGAAGTAGACGACCCCGGTGCCGGCGCCGGCGCGGGCCGCGGTGTAGGCCAGTAGGAAGATCGAGGTGCAGGCGAACAGAACGCCGGCAACCTCCTTGGGGAATCCGCGCGTGATCGTGACGACGAGGACCACGCCGAGGACCGCCGCCGCCGCGGCGCCGCCGAGGGCGAGCACCCCGCTGCGGGCCACCCGCTCCAGGTCGGCCCCCGGCCTCTGGCCGGGCCCGCCGGCGGCCGGGCGCAGCGGCTCGGTCAGCTCCGCCATCGGGGCGTCCGGCCGAGCCACTCCGTCAGACGTTCGTCGTACGGCTCGAAGTGCGCCTCCAGGCGGGCCCGCAGCGCGTCGTCCATCGGTGACCGAGGCCGGGCGTTGTGCTGCTCGAACTCGATCTCAGGGGCGGGAGGCAGCCCGAGGAACTCCAACACCCGGGCGAAGGTGGGCTGCGGGTCGGCGAAGAAGTCGTGGCTGTCGACGACGTGCACCCGGTCGCGGCCCACTTCCGCCGCCAGCCGCTCCAGCTGCTCGACGTACTGGCCCCGGGTCACATAGGCGTTGTGCTGGAGGTGGAAGCTGTCGTACGAGGGATCGGCGACCATCCGGGCCACCTCGCCGTCGAGCCGCTCAGCCTCGAGCTCGAGGGCACGCTCGAAGCTCTCGCTCTCGTAGCCCCTGGCCCGCTCGTGCGTGTACGCCGAGAACGTCCGCTCGACGGGGTCCCGCACGAGCGCGATCAGCCGGACGTCGGGCAGCGCGTGGGCGATCCGCGTCGGCGCCAGGGGGTGGAACATGTAGTACGGGCTGGACTCCCCGGTCTGGGCGGGCACGCCGGTCTGTCGCAGCACCTTGCGTGCGTGGACCTGCAGCGGGAAGTGCCCCCGATACCAGTCGAAGCCCTGGTCGTAGTGCTTGTCGAAGAAGTGCACGCCCTTGTGCCAGACCGCGGGCAGGACCGCGGGATGCTGGGACAGCGCCTTGAACATGGACGTGGTGCCGCAGCGCTGCGCGCCCACGATGAGGAAGTCCGGGGTCATCCGGGCCCCCGCGGTGGCCTGACCCATGGCTCGGGAGCCGACGCGCAGCCCTCGCCGGACACGGGTCTTCAGGTCGTTGCGGGCCATGCCGCCCTCACTCCCTCTCACCTGACGCGCTCGGCGTCATCGGTTCGCTGGCAGCGACGGCCGCTGCTTCGCGCTGCAACGTCGGCAGCAGCCAACGCTCCACCCGGCCGAGATCGGCGCCGGCCTCGGCCTGGGCGTCCCGCGCGTAGCGGGTGCCGAGCTCCAGCCAGTAGAGCACGGCGACGAGCCTGGCGTCCTCAGCGGCCAGGCCGAGCGGAGCCAGCAGCGTCACCGCTCGAGCGCGCTGCTGTTCCACCGCCTGGTCGGGTGCCACGCCCTGTCGGGTGATGGCCTCCTGCAGCGCGAGGTGGAGCGCGTCGAAACCGAGCGGGACGTCGGTCTCGAACCGCTCCCAGTCCCACACGAGCACCCGGTCGGGCAGGACCGCGGTGTTCCCCGGGTTGAAGTCACCGTGCCAGGCGCCGAGCGGCAGTGGCCGCCGGCCGACGGCCCGGTCGAGGGTCTCCGCGATGCCGCCCAACGGCCGCGCGGCGGGGCCGGGCGGCAGCGCGGCCGCGTCGGTCCTCACCCGCCGCCACCAGGCTGCCTCGGCCAACGGAGCGGTCCGCACGCCCGACGACCGGGCGATCTCGGCGAGCGCGCGGGCCCGACCGGCGGCCTGGTCGGCCGCCCGACGCAGGTGGACCGGCAACGCGCTCTGCACCAGCATCCGGTGGCCGGCCCACTCGCCGTGTTCGAGCACCCGTGGGACCTCGACCGTGGGCAGGTGCAGCTCGCCCATCCGACCGAGGGCGGCCGCCTCGGCGTCGACGAGCGTGTCGGTCAGCCGGTCTCGCCCCAGCTTGACGAAGGCCAACAGACGGCCGGACCGGTCCAGCACCTGGACGACCGGCTTGCGCGTCGCTCGGGGCGGGCCGACCCACAGCGCGAGGTGGACCGGCTGACCCAGGAGGGCCTGCAGGCGGTCGTCGAGGCCACCCTCGGGCGGCACACCGCAGACGACGAGCCGGTCACGGAAGACCAGCGGGCCCAGACCGGACCGGAACGCCGAGGCCAGGAGCAGGCCTCGGGCCCGGGCACCCGCCGACCGTGCCTCGCCGTAGGACCGACACGCGGTGGCCGCGGCGACCCCGGATTCGGTGGGCAGCACCAGCCGGACGGCGGCCGCCGAGGGCACCAGGACGAACGACCGGTCCGGGCGGTCGCGGGGACCGCCCAGCCGTGCGGGGGCCGGCCAGAGCAGTCCGGCGACGCTGGCCAGGTACCCCTCGGTCACCGGGCTTCCCCGGTGCGAGCCTGCGCATTGCGCCACAGCAGGGCCAGCGAGATGAGGTACATCGCCAGCGGGGAGACGAGGGCCCCGTAGAAGAACATGTACCAGAGCGCCAGCATCAGGGCGACGCCCCCGGCGATGCCCACCGTCGAGTGGTCGAACAGGTAGCGGATGGCCGCCTGGGCGAGGAACAGGACGTACAGCGCGGCGCCCAGGAACCCCTGCGAGATCAGCAGCAGGGTGATCTGGCCGGTGCTGCCGATGACCCGGTTGCCGCAGCGCGGGCAGTCCGCGCTCTTGCCGATCGCGACCGACCGTTCGCTGCCGAGCGTCTGCCGGGTGTTGCCGTACCCCACGATGGGCGAGGTGAGCGCTGCGGCCACCGACTGCTGCGCGAGCGAGGCCCGGATCTCGTTGCTGCGCGGGGTGTCCAGGCGGTTCGTGATCACGGTGCTCAGCGGCGTGCCCAGCAGCAGCCCGCCCACCATCAGGACGGCGAGGACCAGTCCACCGACCGCTGCGTAGTGGCGACGGATGGCCAGCCGGACGGCGACGTAGGCCGCGGACAGACCCAGACCGATCCACATGCCCCGGTTCTGCGAGTAGATGACAGGCAGCAGCGAGACGGTGAGGACCAGGGTGGCAGCGATCCGCCGGCGGTGGTTGCCCATGATCAGCCAGCCGACGACGAACCACACGAGCAGGATCGAGAAGTTGTTGCCCCACGAGTTGGCGTACTCGAAGGGCGCGCTCGGCCTCGGTGCTTCGAGCACGTCCTGCTGCTGCGACACGTCGACGTGCACGAGTCGCTGCACGAAGTCGTTGTTGGTCAGCGCCGAGGGCAGCAGGATCTCGACCGGGGAACGGAACGACAGGCCGGGGACGAGCGAGCCGACCAGCCCGCCGACGACGGCCGTCAGGAAGAGCACGCCGAGCATCCGGATGATCCTCATCCGGGGCAGGAGCCGCTCAGGCACGTTGCCGACGAAGAGCATGATCACGGTCACGGCGAGGTAGTTGGCCAGGCGCAGCAGGTAGGAGATGTACCGGCCGGTGGCCTGTCCGCCGAGCGGAAGGGTGCCGGGAGCGTCCACGTTCAGCATCAGCCCGCTGACGACCACGACCAGCAGGAACAGCGCCCAGAGCCAGAACATCGGTGGGAACGCGATCCGGTCCAGGCGCACCAGGTACCACACCATCGGCAGCGCGAACGCGATCCAGATGAACGGCGTCAGACCGAGCACCCACCACACGGGATACAGCACGAGCAGCCAGGCCAGCGGCCAGCCCGGTCCGCGGAAGAGGTCCCGCATCCGTTCGGGGCGGGCCGCCGGCTCGTCGGTGCCGAGCTCGGTCGGGACTGAGGCGGAAAGGAGTGTCATGCCAGCGCCACCGTCGAGCCGCGCGGAACCATCAGCACCCAGGTCGCCCCTGGGCGGAGCCGCACGCTACGGACCGCCGCGTCCACGTAGTTCGTCACCGTCGCAGCGCCCTGGCGGATCCAGGAGCCTCGAACGACCCAGGACCCGACCCCGAACACCGCACGGCCCTGCCCGACGACCGTCGCCGACTGCACGGTGCGCCCCTTGCTCGACGTCAGGGTGCGGTAGTCGACCTCCTGCACCACGACGTTGGCCACCGTGGTACCGGCTGGCGTGGTCCAGCCTCGTCCGACCGCGTAGCTGAACACGATGGGGTCGCGGCCGGTGACCGTGACCGACAGGCGCCCGGACCTCGCGCTGCCCGACGGCGCCGTCGCGGCGACGTCACCGAACGTCAGCAGTCCGGAGACTGCCGCAGGCGCCTTCGGGTCGGAGGCCCGCAGTCGACTGGTCGACGTCGTGAGCGCGTAGGGAGCCGCGCCTCCGGAGTCGCCGGTGAAGAGCGATGCGTCGACGTCGGCGTTACGCGCGGTCGCCACCTCGGCGTCGATCTGCCGCACGAATCCAGTGGCTCCACCGGCGAAGGCGAAGACCGGTCGCAGCGCGCGCAGCAGCCGCGCATCGGCCGGTGACGTCGGCCCCACCGGCCCGACGCGGGCGGCGTCACGCGACTGGTAGAGCGCCACCACCCGGCTGGTGCCTGGCCGGTCCAGCTCCTGGTACACCAGGTCGGCCTCGGCCAGGCCGACCGGAGCCGGCGCGGATCCCCCGAGCGCCACCGAGACGGCGACCGCCGGGCGGCGGGCGGCGTCCGCGGACGTCACCGGCAGACCGGTGAGCGGCGCGACCGCGGTCGGCCCCGGCGGGGAAGCGGTCGTCGTCGGCGACGCGGTGGTCGTTGCTGTGGTCGGTGCGCCAGTCGGTAGGGCGCCGCCGCTGGAGGAGCCGACCCCCTCCCCCGAAGAGGCGCAGGCCGCCAGCGCGCCGAGGGAGGCCACGAGCAGTGCCGCGGCCCCACGATGACTCAGGACCACCTCGGCCTAGCCGACGTCGGAGGTGTCGCGACGTGGGGGCACGCTGTGGTCGAGGGTGGCGCTCAGCGAGTGGTGGGGCACCGACGCTCGGCTCACGTCGTCGACCACCACGGCTCCGGGCACCCGCGCCGCGAGACTCTCCAGGTCGCGGAACGCGCCCTGGACGGCCTCACCGTCCGCCACTCGCCGCTCCACCACGACCAGCGTGGCATCCACCCGGCGCGCGAGCTCCTGGGCCTCGACGCCGAAGGACGTGGGCGGGGCGTCGATGATGACCTTGGCGGAGCCCTTCAGCAGCTCGCCGACGATCGCCGTCAGCCGATCCGTCGAGACCCGCTCGAACGCGCCCGCGAGCTCTCGACCAGTCGTGATCACGGACAGCCGTGGCAGCTCCGACCCCTGGATCACCGAGGCGAGCTTCATCGACCCGCGGAGCACGTCGGACAGCCCCGGCCCGGTGCTGACGCCGACGACGGCTCCCGCCAGGGACTCGGGGTCGGCGCAGACCAGCACGACCTCGTGGCCGGCGCGTCCATAGGCCGCCGCCAGGTTCGCCGCGACCAGGCCAGCCGCCCGGCCTCGCGTCGCCCCGGTCAGCAGGACCGAGCTGGGGCCGTCCGGGTACATCGCGACGAGCATGAGGCGCAGCCGGTCGAAGGTCTCACCCCCGGCCCTGGGGGGCAGCACGCGCAGCTCGGTGACCCGGCGGCTGAGCTCGGCCAGGACGGGCCGGCCGATGGCTTCCTCGACGTCCACGCCACGGCCGATCCCCCGGCGCCGGGCGGCGAGAGACACCAGGCCGAAACCGGCCAACAGGCCCAGCATGAGGCCCGACGCCAGGTTCAGCGCCAGGATCGGCCGGCTGGGGCGCCCGGGCTTCTCGGCGTCGACGATGACCTCGCCTGGGGTGACCGCGGCCGTCTGGAGCGGCGCCAGCCGGCTGTTCACCGACACGATCTGGTTCTTGATGATGTCCACCTGCGCATCGGCATAGGCCCGGGCCGGGGAGTCGGGTGCCAGCGAGGTGGCCAGGCTGGACTGCTCCTCCAGGGTTTTCGCCAGCCCGGCGATCTGGGCGGTGAGCGCGGCGACCTGGGCGGCGATGTCCTTCTTGGCAGCGTCGGCCCGGACGTTGAGGTAGGCCTGGGCGAAGGCATGCGAACCGGCGCGCGCCCCCTCGGCCGTCGGGTCACGGAAGACGATCTCCAGGACGCGGGTGTTCGGCGGGATCGAGACGGTCACCCGACCCACCAACCGCTGGGGCGTCTGATCGGTCTTCAGCAGGGCCTTGGCCGCCACAGCGACCTGCATGGACTTCACCAGCTGGATCTCGGTGTCCATGTTGACGTCGTCCGCCGCCCGCCCACCGGCGACGGCCGTCGCCGTGGCGTTGGTCGGGGTCACCAGGACCGACGTGCTCGCCTCGAACGTCTTCGGCTGGAGTCCGGTGACCACATAGGAGCCGACCAGTCCCAGCAGCCCGACCGTCGCGACGATCCACCAGTACCGGCGCAGCTTGGGAAGGAACCCGCTGGTGGGGGGCTGGCCGATGTCGCGCGCCAACGAGTCCATGCCGCTCGTCTCACCCCGGTCGGTCGCGGAGATGCGCCGCAGAGGCGGCCGACGGCCCGGACGGCCGCCGAGGCGAGGATAACGCCTGCTGGGGCCGTGGACCGAAGCTTGATCCGGCATTGAGCCGGACGGACGACGGCGCACGGGCGGTTCGGTCAGCGGTAGCCGTAGCCGCGCCGCAGCAGCCCCGTGGCGAGGGAGACCAGCCGTTGCCGGTTGGGAGGCATGTCGCGCCGCCACGCCTCGTCCAGGCGAAGCGGCATCGTGCCCCGCTGGAAGCGGACCCGTCCGCCGGTGGCGGCGTGGTGCACCTCCATGCGCAACCCCTCGTCGGTGAGGAACGGCAGCGGCTCCTCCGGGGCCAGCCCGGTGACGGCGAGCACCGGCGCGAGCGCCGCATGCGGGTCGGTCGCCAGGTCCTCGTAGCGCACGACCGCCCGGGGGACGCCGAGCCGGCCCAGCCAACCGATCATGGCGTTCACGCTGACCCATCGGCGGGTCATGAGCAGGGGCGAGCGGGTCTTGAGGAACGCCCTCGGCCCCGAGTTCTCCGGCAGGGCAACCTTCTTCGACCAGGCGTGGACGACGGCCCGGGGGTCGCGGACCACGTGCGCCAGGCGCAGGTCGACGTCCGGGCAGCTGCGGAGCAGGAAGGCCATCGACGGCAGCTTGCTCGAGTCGACGACCGTGGTACCCCCGGAGACCTGGAGGATGCCTCGGTAGAGCCGGGTGAGCAGGGCGGCGTACTCGTCTCGGCGGCTGCGGAAGCCGGGTCGGAGCCAGGGCGCCAGCAGGAGGGGCAGCCGCGACGTCCGGTCGACGGAGTCCTGGAGGGTCTGGATGTGGTCCAGGTCGAGGGTCTCCCAGCCACCGAACGCGACGGCACCGACCGCGGTCCAGAACGGGCAGTCCCGAAACGGGACGCCGCAGCTGCAGTTCTGGTTGCGCAGGGGGCCCGCCTGCCACAGGTAGCAGACCTCCCCCACGGCCACGTGCCCGGGCAGCTGGCCGGCCATCAGGTCGAGCAGTGTCGAGCCGCTGCGCGGCATCCCGGCCACGAACAGCACACGCACCTGCCCAGGCTCGGGCTCGCCATGGCCCGCCCGCTGAACCGCGGGCTGCGGACCGGTCATCACCTGGTCTCCTCCGTCGGCGAGCCCCGGCGCACCACTGTAGGCGGCGGACTCCCGGCGCAGGACGGAGCACGCCTGGACTCCGCCGTCCGGTCGGGCAGGGCCGGACGAACGGCTGCCTTCGCCCCGGGACGCTGCATCCGGACGGTCACGGTGGGTAGCCTCGGGGTGGACTGCCGGACCGGCGGCCACCATTCGGGAGCGGGGAGCAGACGGTGTCCGAGTCGCCCTCAGCCGCCGTCGAGCCCGTCGCGCCGCCCGCCCGCCGACTGCCCGGGCCGGTGCTGCTCGTCGGCTCGTCCGGCGGCCACCTCGCCCAGCTGCTGCCGCTGGCCACGCTGTGGGACCGTGCGGACCGGACCTGGGTCACCTTCGACACCACCGATGCACTCTCCCTGCTGGGCGACGAGACGGCGGTCTGGGCCCACCACCCCACGACACGCAACGTCAAGAACCTCGTCCGAAACACCGGGCTGGCGCTGCGCGAGCTGCGCAGGCGGCGGCCAGAGGTCGTGGTCTCCACCGGTGCTGCCGTCGCTTTCCCGTTCTTCCTGCTGGCTCGGGCCATGCGGATCCCCACCGTCTACGTCGAGGTCTACGACCGGATCGACGGGCCCACGCTGACCGGCCGGCTGTGCCGGCCGATCTCGACGCTGTTCTGCGTGCAGTGGGAGGAGCAGCGCCAGTTCTACCCGGGGTCGGTGCTGGTGGGGAGCCTGATGTGACCGAGCCGCTCGCGGCCGGCGCCCCTGAGCGTCCGATGGTCCTGGTGGCCGTGGGGACCGATCACCACCCGTTCGACCGCCTCGTCGAGTGGGTCGACCGCTGGCTGGCCGACGGGGCAGCCGATCGTGCGGACGTCCTCGTGCAGTACGGCACGTCACGGGCCCCCGAGCGTGCCCGGGGCACCCGGCTGCTCGACCACGCCGCCCTCCAGTCGGCGATGGACCAGGCCGCCGTCGTCGTCTGCCACGGTGGCCCCGCGACGATCATGGAGGCACGACGACACGGTCACCTCCCGGTCTGCGTGCCCCGGGACCCGGGCCTCGGGGAGCACGTTGACAACCACCAGCAGCGGTTCGCTCGGCGGATGGGCGAGGCGGCCGTGGTCCGGCTGGCCGAGGACGAGGCGACCTGGCGTCGAGCGGTCGAGGAGACGCTCGTCGCCGGCCGCGCCAACCGCCCGACCGCCGATGGTTCCGGGCCGCACGCCGTGCCGGAGGGTGTCTCGCGGTTCGCCGACCTGGTGGGCGACCTGCTGCCCGCGGCCCCGTCCGGCGCCGACACCGTCCCCGTGCTCTACGTGGGCGGGCTCGGCCGGAGCGGCTCGACCCTGCTCGAACGCGCGGTCGCCGAGTTCGACGGCCTGGTCTGCGTCGGCGAGGTCGTCCACCTATGGGACCGCGGTGTCCGGGGCGACGAGCTCTGCGGCTGCGGTCGGCCGTTCGGGCAGTGCGACTTCTGGCAGCAGGTCGGCAAGGCCGCGTTCGGCGGCTGGCACCGGGTGGACGTCGAGCAGGTGCTCGCCCTCAAGGCGTCAGTCGAGCGCACCCGCTACGTCCCGCAGCTGCTGAGGGCCCGGCCGTCGCCCGCCTACGCCGGCCGCCTGCGCCGCTACGGGGACCTCCTGACCAGCCTGTACCGGGGGATCCTGGAGGTCTCGGGGGCCGAGCTGGTGGTGGACGCCAGCAAGGAGGCCGCCTTGGCGATGGTGCTCAGCCGGACGCCGGGCGTCGACCTCACCGTCGTGCACGTCGTTCGCGACAGCCCGGCCGTGGCGCACTCGTGGACGAGACAGATCAGACGACCGGAGGCACGCGACCCCGACGAGCTGATGCCGGCTTGGTCCCCCAGCCACACCTCGCTGTTGTGGGACGTGGAGAACGGTCTGCTCGAGCTGCTGGCCCGCCGCGGGGTGCCGACCCACCTGATCCGCTACGAGGACTTCAGCGCCGATCCGGAGCGGTCGCTGCGGCAGCTGCTGGCGTTCCTCGGCCGGCCGGCCGACGAGCCACTGCCCTTCCTCGACGGCCGGACCATGCACCTGGACGTGTCGCACACGGTCGCCGGCAACCCGATGCGCTTCCGGACCGGATCGCTCGAGGTGGTCGCCGACCACGGGTGGGAGTCCAGCATGCCGGTGCGTCAGCGCTGGCTCGTGGCCGGCCTCACGGCTCCGCTGCGCCGCCACTACGGCTACGGCCGGAGGACACTGTGAACGAGCCCGTCACCCCCGACGTCGACGTGGTGATCCCGACGAGGGACCGCCCGGAGCTGCTGCGCACCGCGATCGAGGCGGTGCTGGCGCAGGAGTACCCCGGACGGGTCCGCGTGCTCGTCGTCTTCGACCAGAGCGAGCCGGACCTCACCCTCGAGCGCGACGACGGACAGCGAGCGGTGCGCGTGCTGAGCAACACCCGACGGCCGGGCCTGGCCGGTGGACGCAACAGTGGGATCGTGGCGGCCGACGCCGCGCTGGTGGCCTTCTGCGACGACGACGACCACTGGCTGCCCGGCAAGCTGGCCGCGCAGGTCCGCCTGCTGGTCGCCGACCCGTCGGCGATGCTGGCGAGCTGTGGCATCCGGGTGCAGTACGAGGAGACGTCCGTCGACCGCGTCCTGCCGACCGACCGCGTGGTCCTGCGCGACCTGTTGCGCGATCGGCTGACCGAGCTCCACCCTTCGACGTTCCTGGTTCGTCGGGAGGCGGTGCTCGGCCCGGTGGGTCTGGTCGACGAGGAGATCCCCGGCAGCTACGGCGAGGACTACGAGTTCCTGCTGCGGGCCGCCCGCGTGGGGCCCATCCGTACCGTTCCGATGGTCGGGGTCGTCGTGCTCTGGCACCGGCGGTCGTACTTCACCAGCCGGTGGGAGACGATCGTCGACGGGCTGACCTGGCTGCTCGAGCAGTACCCCGAGTTCGACGAGGTAGGGGCCGGGAAGGCCAGGATCACCGGGCAGATCGCCTTCGCTTCAGCGGCCCGCGGCGACCGGTCCGCAGCGCTTCGCTGGGCCGGGCGGACCGTCCGGCGCAACCCCCGAGAGCCCAGGGCGTACCTGGCCCTTGGCGTGGCGTCCGGTGCCGTCAGCGCGGACGCCGTGCTCCGTCGGCTGCACGCGCGGGGTCGCGGCCTCTGACCGAGACCGCGACCCAGACGCGTCAGCCCGAGACGACGTCGCGCCACGCCTGCATCGACGGCGCATCGAGCAGCCGGAACTCTCCGCCGATCGGTGCGTCGAAGTACGTGACCCACGAGGCACCGTTCGCCGCCAGGTGCTTGGCCACGGCCCGTAGCCAGGCGGCCCGACCGCTGCCGTCCGCGTCGCCCACCGCCAGGACGCTGCCGAGCTCGGCGATGCCGAACGGCTTGCCGGTGGACTTGGCGACGGCGATGACCTCGTCGAACCGCTCAGTCGGGGAGACGTAGAGACCCTTGTCCCAGCCGGAGTTGTAGCAGTCGAAGCCGAGCGTGCTCACCGCGGCGTCACCCGGGTAGTAGTCGACCCAGTTGCGTCCCGACGCCTTGCTCAGCGTCCAGCACATGAGGATCAGCGTGCTCTTGAGCCGCGGGTTGGCGGCCTGGTCGGCCAGGCCGGAGAGCCGGGAGAACGCGGCGCGGAACTCGGCAGGCGTGAACTGCCCGCGCTCGACGTTGTCCTCGGGCTCGTGGAAGTAGGTCCACCAGATGTCGCGGTCGCGAGGAGCGTTGCGGAACCAGGTGCGGAAGAAGTCGTCGTACCCACCTGCCGCGATATCGGCGGGGTCACCGTGGAAGGACACGACCACCGGGCCACCGGTCGCCCCTGCGACCCCCGGCCAGGGTGAGGGCAGGCCGGAGTAGAAGATCCGCGCGACGTCCAAGGGCCCGTAGCGCGACTCCTGGCGGGCGAGGGCGGCCTCGAAGGTCTCCCCGTCGCGGTAGACGTTGCTGCCGAACAGCGTTCCCCCGACGGGGACCGGCGTCGGGGTCGGCGTCGGGGTCGGGGTCGGCGTCGGGGTCGGGGTCGGCGTCGGCGTCGGCGTCGGCGTCGGCGTCGGCGTCGGCGTCGGCGTCGGTGTCGGCGTCGGGGTC
>Ga0209798_10001277_pt1 | contig 15246 bp, 10 predicted proteins | sample DOMMetBare3Fresh_FD_187475 | JGI IMG/M metagenome (GOLD analysis project Ga0209798, IMG submission 187475) | Wetland sediment microbial communities from St. Louis River estuary, USA, under dissolved organic matter induced mercury methylation -... | ecosystem: Environmental > Aquatic >...
TCGTGCCGACGGCGACGAAATGCTGTCCCCGAGCCCGCTGGTCGATCGGCTGATGCTGGCGCGACAGGGCGACGCTGCGCGCGCGGTGCAAGAGCGTGATGCGACCTTGCCGCGGCGGACGGTGCCAGTTCGCGTACCGCCGCGGCCCAGGCCGGTCGCGGCCGGGCACCTGCCCCAGTCGTGGAGCGCCAGCACCGCGGAGGCGTTGCGCCAATGCCCGTATCGGTTTTTTGCCCGAGGCGTGCTGCGGCTCAAGGAGCAGGACGAACTGGACGACGAGGTTGACAAGCGCGACTACGGTCGCTGGCTGCACTCCGCCCTGGAGCAGTTTCACGTTGCGCGCGCCGCTCCCGCAACACGCGAGCAGGACATGGCGCATCTGCAACAAGTGGCCAGACGCGTGTTGCGCCGGATGACCGATGCCGGGGAATTCGCCGAGTCCGCGCTGTTGCCTTACTGGGCAGGCTTCGACGCGTTTGCGGCGCGCTACGTATCGTGGCTGCACGGGCACGATGCGCAAGGCTGGCGCTTCGATGCCGGCGAAGTCGATCGCCGGCTGGTGGGCACCGATCCGGGCGGACTGCACCTGCACGGGCGCATCGACCGTGTCGATCGCATGGGGCGACATGCCGTGATGCTGATCGACTACAAGACCAGCGCGCGCGCCAACCTGACCCAGAAGGTCGCGCAGCCGCTCGAAGACACCCAGCTCGCGGTGTACGGTGCGTTGATGCTTGACGGCTTGCCGCCGGGCACGGCCTTGTCGGCCGCATACCTGGGCCTGGACGATGCCGATGCCGTGTCCGAGGTCAGGCATCCGAACGTGGCCGAATCGGCCCGTTGCCTGCTGCACGCGCTGGCGGCGGAGCGCGAGCGAATCGACGCCGGTGCAGCCTTGCTGGCGCTGGGGCAGGGGCCGGTGTGCGACACCTGCGAGGCCCGCGGACTGTGCCGCCGCGACCACTGGGCGCTGCAGCCCTGGGAGGCTGCTTGAGCCAGCCGGCCTACCAGGTCGACGGTAGGGCCTGCAGCGAGGACGAGTTCTACGCCTGGGCGTGCGATCCGGCGCGCAGCGTCATCGTCGAGGCCTGCGCCGGCGCTGGCAAGACATGGATTCTGGTGTCGCGCATCGTGCGCGCCCTGATGGACGGTGCCAAGCCGGGCGAAGTCCTGGCGATCACCTTCACACGCAAGGCCGCCGGCGAGATGCGCGCGCGACTGCACGAATGGCTGCGCGAATGGACCTTCGCAGATGCCGCATCGCGCATCCAGGCGCTGGTGGCTCGCGGCGTCGAACCCGACCGGGCGCGCGCAATCGAGCCGGAGCTGGGTCGATTGCACGCGCGCATCCTCGCCGGCGGTGAAACGCTGCAGGTCAGTACGTTTCATGCCTGGTTCGCGCGCCTGCTGCGCCTGGCGCCGACTGAATTGCTGGGCGCCCTCGGTCTGCACGGGGGCATGGCGCTGATCGAGGAAATCGACGACCTGCGCCCCGAGCTGATGCAGCGATTCCAGCAGGCGGTTGTCCAGTCGGAGAGTCTTCTGGCGGACTATCGGGTGCTGAGCACGCGCCATCGCCGAGCCAGGCTCGCCGCGTGGCTTGCCGCCGTGCTCGACAAGCGCACCGAGATCGATGCCGCCGACGCCGCCGGCGCACTGGAGGCCGCAGTTGACCCGCCGTCACGCCGTTGGCCAGATTTGACAGGCCTGCACCATCCTGCGCAGCGCTTGCTCGACGATAGACGATTGCGCGCGACGGTCCAGGTCGCGGCAGCAGCGCTGTTGACGCACAGCGGCAAACACGCGCAGACGGCCGGTGCCAGGCTGAGCGATGCGCTCGAGCAGCCCGAGCCTTTGCGAGCGTGGCAGCTTGCGCAATCCGCATTGTTCACGAAAGCGGGCTCGCCACGCGTCGGGGCCAACCTGCCGCAACTGCGCCCGGTCTTCGAGGCCTTCGACGAACTGGCCCAGCAAATCGCGCAACACGACGCATGGGACGACCATCAGCGCATGTGCCGTCTCGCGCGTGCCCTGCTGGAGCAATGGGCCTCGCTCAAGCGCGAACGATCGCTCGTGGACATGCCCGACCTGGAGCGGTGCGCGCTGGCGGTGTTGTCCGACTCGGCTGCATCTGGCTGGGTGCAGGAGCGTCTGGACGTGAAGACGCGGCACGTGCTGATCGACGAGTTCCAGGACACCAGTCCGCTGCAATGGCATGCGCTGCAATCCTGGCTGTCGTCGTATGCCGGGGCCGGCGGCGGTGCCAGTGGACAACGGCCACCGTCGGTGTTCATCGTCGGTGACCCGAAGCAGAGCATCTACCGGTTCCGCCGTGCCGAGCCGCGTGTCTTCCAAGCCGCGCGCGAGTTCGTGGTCTCGGGTCTCGGCGGACGCTCGCTCGGCTGCAACCACACCCGCCGCTGTGCGCCGGCGGTGGTGGGCTGCCTCAATGCGGTGTTCGGCGCGGCTGCGTCGTCGGGCGACTACGCCGGCTTTTCGGCGCACAGCACGGCGGCGCAAACCGGAACGCCCGGTCACGCGTGGTGCCTGGCCGAGCCAGCGGTATCGGCAATGCCGCCTGCGCCCAAACCGCCGGTGAACGTTTGGCGCGCTTCGCTCACGGTGCCGCGGCTTCAGGCCAAGGAGCCGCGCGCGGCCGACGAGGCGCGACGGGTGGCTCGGGCGGCCGGGCACCTGGTCCGAACGCTGGGTTTTCGGCCGGCCGACCTGCTGGTGCTGGCGCGACGGCGGGTGACGCTGACACTCGTGGCGGACGAACTGCGGGCGTTGGATCTGCCCTGCGTTGCGGCCGAGTCGTTGCGCTTGTCGGATCTGGTGGAGGTGAACGACCTGGTGGCGGTGTTGGACATCCTGGCCTCGCCTGGGCACGACCTGTCGCTGGCCCAGGCACTGAAGAGCCCCATGTTCGGCGCCAGCGACGCTGATCTGCTGGCACTGTCCACCCGTGCCGCAGTCACCGACGGCAGCACCCGCTGGTGGAGCGCACTGCAGCAATGGCACGACGCGCCGCCGGCGATATTGCGGGCGCGCACCTTGCTCGCAGGCTGGGCAGTGCAGGCGCGGCGTTTGCCGCCCCACGACCTGCTCGATCGCATCGTCTGCGAAGGCGACTGTCTGGCGCGCATGGCCGCTGTGGTTCCACCCGAGCGGCGGGTGCTGGCGTTGTCGGCAGTCGATGCGCTGCTCGAGCAATCACTGTCCCTGGAGGGTGGCCGATACCTCAGCGTCTATCGATTCGTCCGGGCTTTGCGCCAGCGGGTCCTGAAAGTGCCGGCGCCGGCGCGCGACGACGCAATTCGGCTATTGACGATTCATGGCGCCAAGGGGCTCGAGGCTCGCGCCGTGTTTGTCGTGGATTGCGACGCGAACCCAGCGCGCGAGGCGGAGCCCACGGTCATGGTCGATTGGCCAGTCGAAGAAAGGCAACCACGTCGCGTGGCCTTCGTGGTCAATGCGCGACGGCCTCCGTCTTCTCTGGCGGCGCTGCAGGCACAGGAGCTTCAGGCCGGTGCCCGCGAGGAGCTGAACGCGCTGTACGTCGCGATGACGCGCGCCCGCGAGATCCTGGTCTTCAGTCGAACCGTGGCGCTGCGCGAAGGCCGCGCACCCAGTTGGTGGTCGCGCGTGCGGCCGCACGTCGACGAGCCGCGCTGGATCGATGCCGGCATCGCGGCAGACCCTGGTGATGGTCTCACGGCGCAGGTGCCCGATATGCCGCGAGCGGATCGCGCGCCAGAACGAGTCGCGGGCTCGCTGGAGCCTCGGGACCATGGCGTGCGGCGCCTGGGCCTGGCGGTTCACCGGGTACTGCAGTGGGTCTCGAAGGAGCACGGCCCGTTGCCCGGCCTTGGACACGCTGCGCGGGCGGCGGCACGCGAGTTCGGCCTGGATCTGCAGGCCGCAGCGTCCGTCGCGACCATCGTGGCCCGAATGCGCGCCAGTGCAGAACTGGCCCGATTCTTCGATCCCCACCAGCTGTTGTGGGCCGGTGACGAGGTAGAGCTTGCACACGATGGCACGGTGATTCGCATCGACAGGCTGGTGCGCCTGGGTCCGGTCGAGCAGGCCGCGTGGTGGGTGCTGGACTACAAGCTTGAATCGGACGCCGGCGACGACCCTGCCTACCGCAGCCAGCTGATGCGCTATCGCGATGCGGTGCGCAACGTGTCTGGCGGTGAATTCGTGCACGCCGCGATCGCCACGGCCGACGGGCGCCTGCACCTATTGAACTGACGGGTCAATCGCGCCCTGTTCGGGTGACTGGCAGGGCCGGACATTGGCTCCAATCGACCCAGTGCCGGCATCGCGCACCGCGACGCGGGCCGCTCACATCGTCACATGAGTTCCCTCGACAACCACCGCGACGATCGTACCGGCGCTGCGCAGCCCTCCGCGGCACCGGCGTTCGGCCGCTTCCAGCTGTTGCGCCTGCTGGGCAAGAGCGCTCGTACGCTGGTCTGGCTCGCCATCGATCCGTCGAGCGACGACGAGCGCGTGCTCGTCATGCCTCGGGCGCAGTCGGGCGATCGAACCGTCCTCGAGCAGCAGCTGCACGCTGCCCGCAAGGCGCTGCGTGTGACGCATCCGGGCCTGGCGGTCCCCACCGAGGTGGGCGAAGTCGATCGTTGGCCCTATGCGGCCTATTTGCGCGGCGACGCGGTCACGCTCGCCGAACGGGTCGGTTCGAAGGGGCTGCCCGCGCAGGAGGTGGCGCAGGCCAGCGTTCAGGTGCTCGATGGTTTGGCGTTTGCCCATGAAGCGGGCCTGGCGCATCGGGACATCCAGCCCGCGATGGTGTTGTTGAGCGAATCCACAGGCGCCAGCCTGATTGGTTTGGAGATCTCGCATACGCCCGCCGAGCGGGCAGTGGCCTACGACGATGGCGCACTGAGTTCGCGCGGTCTGCAGGCCCAGCGGCGTGATGCCGAGCGCGACGTGCTGGCGTTCGGCCTGGTGCTGCATTTCGCACTGACCGGGCAGCACGCACTCGAGCGCGAGGACACCGGCAGCGTGATCGCCGCGATGCCGCCGCACGGACGTGAAATCGTGCGCCTGCCCTGGAGCACCGGACGCACGATTCCCGAGCCGCTGCGCATCATCGCCAACCGCGCCACGGACCGGCAGGAGCGCCAGCGCTACCGCAGCGCACGCACGTTGGCGCGTGCGCTCGAAGGCTGGTATCGCGTCGACGCGCAAACCGACGGCGGGCCCCTGGCCCTGCTGCTCGATCGATTGCGCCAGATCGGGCCGTTGCCGTCTTTGCCCGGCGCCGCGCGTCGCGCGGCGCGGTTGGCCCTGATGGAACGCGAGCGCACCAACGAGCTGGCCGACACGGTGCTGCAGGATCCCGCCTTGGCATTCGAGCTGTTGCGAATGGTCAACACCGCGCAGGTGCGCGGCTCGATGGGCTCGGGCAGCGGCCCGGTGCTCACCGTCCGCAGGGCCATCGCATTGCTCGGCCTGGATGGGGTGCGCCGCGCGGCTCTGGCGCTGCGGGACTGGCCGGGTCCCTTGTCGGAAGGGCACGCCGCCCAGCTCAAGCAGGCGATCGACCATGCTCAGAATGCAGCTCGAATTGCCCAACTGCTGCGACCTGCGGGTTACGACGCCGAGGTGATCAACCTCGTCAGCCTGCTGCAAAACCTCGGCCGGCTGGTCGTCCACTATCATTTTCCGGACGAGGCGGCGCAAGTGCTGCGCCTGATGCGTGCAGTGCCGGCCAGCGAGCCCGGACAGCCCGACGAACCCGGCATGAGCGAGGAAGCGGCTTCGTTTGCGGTGCTGGGCGTGGACATCGAGACGCTGGGCGCTGCCGTCGCGCGGCACTGGGGCCTCGATGATTCGGTCCTGCACATGATTCGCCGCTGTTCGCCCGACGCGCCGGTGCGGGCGCTGGAAAGCGACGACGACACGCTGCGAGCCACGGCCAGTTGCGCCAACGAGGTGATCGATGCGCTGGCGATGGATGCCCGGCACTCCGCACAGGCGCTGCAGCACGTCGCCCAGCGATATGCCCGCGCATTGGAACTCAGCCTGCGTGATCTGCAACTGGCTGCGCAAGGCCAGTCGCCGCAGGTCCGCGACCCGGCGCCCGACGTTGCGGTGCCGCCCGGCACCCGACACGCCGCCTGAGCGAGCCGCCGTGCGCCCAACCGCCCGACTCATCCAGCACTCGGGCGGTCGCGAAACCTCCGGTCGCCACCTGAACGAGGGGCCCTGAACGAGAAGCGGCCGCCCGAGGGCGGCCGCTTCCATACCCAAGCGCCACTTGGGCGCCGAGCCTTACTTCTTCTGGGTGGCTTCGCCGGCGGGCAGCGTGGTGCCTTCCTTGACGGCCTTCTTGGTCTCGGCCTTGACGTCGGCACGGGCCTTGTCGGACTTGGCCGCGGCCTTTTGGGTCGGTGTGCCTTCACCGGGCTTGAGGGTGGTGCCAGCCTTTTCCGCAGCCTTGGCTTCGGCCTTGACATCCGGGCGAGCCTTCTCGCTCTTCGGGGCCTTCGCGCTCGGCGCACCTTCGCCAGCCTTGGTTTCGCCAGCCTTGACCGCAGCCTTGGCTTCGGCCTTGACATCGGCGCGCGTGGGGGCCGATGCGGCCTGGGCAAACGCACCTTGGGACAGCGTGGCAACAGCGGCGGCGACCAGCGACAGAGCAATCTTCATCTTCATTTGGGACTCCTAGTTGGATGTGAGGGAACGGACACTACGCGATGGAGCCACTACGCCCGGACCATGAACCCTCATCTGGTCCAAAACGCCTTCATGGCAGATCCGCCGAAGGGAGCGAGGCCTCAATCAATCATCATAACGTTGCACCCTCACGCGGGTTGACGTCGGCCGGTTGATGTCGGGGCCCGACCGTGTCAAAGCGTTGCGCCAAAGCCGCATCGGTCGTGCTGACCGGGTCGGGCCGGTCACATCGGCTTGGACAACTCATGGGCCGGTTGCCGCACGAAGAAGTGACGAGCCTTGCCCTCGGCACTGGTTGCCACGGTTAGGGCTGCTTGGTTCCCCACCTGACCCGGTTGGCCGCGCTCCCATGCGAGGAGGCCCGTCGCCTAGCATTGTAGGCTCGCGGACTCAGCGCAGCAGCAGGTCCGCCGCCTCGAACCGCAATTCGAGCGGCTCGATGATCAGCTGCTTCGGCCCGGCTTGCACCTCACCCGCGCGCCGGGCACCGAATCCGAGCGAGCGTGCAACGGCGACGACCCGGTCCGCCTCGGCCGAGCCGACAAAGAGCGCGAATCCGGCGCCCATGTTGAACGTGCTGTAGGCCTCCCGGTCATCCATGGCGGCGTGGCGCTGGACGAACCGAAGCACTTCGGGCACCTGCGGCAGCGTGTGAATGCGGTAGCTCAGCGCCTTCGGGTGGCGCAAGATCTTGCGCCAGCCATGTCCGGTGATGTTGGCGCTGTAGCGAGGCACGATGCCCGCGCGCCACAGCCCTTCGAGCAGGGGCGGGTACAGCACCGTGGGCGCGAGCAGCGCATCGCCATAACACAAGCCCGGCGCCACCTCCGTGAGCCAACCCTGCGGCAGGCGCTCCACCAACCGGCGTGCCAGGCTGAGTCCGTTGGCATGAATGCCGCTGGAATCGATCAGCACGATCACGTCGCCAGGCGCCAGGCGATGGCCCAGCGACAGACGTTCCTTCGGATTGATCAGTCCGGTGCAAGCCGCTGCCAGGTCGATGCGTCCGCTCTCGACAATGCCGGCCAGCGCCGGCGTCTCGCCGCCACCCCAGGCCACGCCGCAGGCCTCGCATGCACGCCTCCAGCCAGCGATCAAGGCCTGCGCACGCACCGAGTCGCCGAACCAGTCCGATCCCCCCGCGGCCCAGTAGGCCTGCACCACCAGCGGGGTCGCGCCCACGGTTATTAGGTCATTCACCGCCATGGCGATCGTGTCCTGCGCCAGGGCGTCGTAGTAGCTTCGTCCCGTCAGGCGGGCCATTTCGTCCGCCACCAGGGCTTTCGAACCCAGGCATTCGACGATGCTGGCCAGATAGAACGGTCCGACATCGACCACGTACGCCGATTCGCCCCGGGATTCGGCCACTTCGGCAAAACCGTGCGCCGCGAGCTGGCCCGCCGTTTCCGCCGCGGCGCGCTGGGCGCCGACCTTGAGCGGATCGATCAGCGAGTAGTCCACGCCCGATTGTTCGTAGCTCAGCGATTCGGTCGGGGCATCGGGACGGTGAACATGCATGCGCGGATTATCGGGGAGCCGTCGCGGCATGGCCCCGTAGAATGAAGTTCATGGGCGATGTGGTTCTTGCACGCAAATACCGGCCTCGTCGATTCGACGAGATGGTCGGACAGGACCACGTGGTGCGCGCCTTGTCCAACGCGCTGTCCAGCGGCCGGCTGCATCATGCGTACCTGTTCACCGGTACGCGAGGCATCGGCAAGACCACTGTGTCGCGCATCCTGGCCAAGAGCCTGAATTGCACCGGTCCGGACGGGACCGGCGGCGTCACGGCCACTCCGTGCGGCCGGTGTCAGGCCTGTACCGAGATCGATGCCGATCGATTCATCGACTACATCGAACTCGACGCCGCGTCGAACCGCGGCATCGACGAGGCCCGGGAACTGATCGAACGGGCGGCCTACAAGCCGAGCATCGGGCGTTTCAAGGTCTTCATGATCGACGAGGCGCACCAGCTGACCAAGGACGCGTTCAGTGCCCTGCTCAAGACGCTGGAAGAGCCTCCCGACTATCTCAAGTTCGTGCTGGCGACGACCGACCCGGACAAGATGCTGCCCACCGTGATCAGCCGTTGCCTGCAGTTCAACCTGCGCCCGATGGCGCCGGAAACCGTGCAGGAGCACCTGGCGCGGGTGCTGGCAGCCGAGCAGGTCGGCCACGACGCCGGCGCGCTGCGCCTGCTGGCGCGGGCGGCCCGGGGTTCGATGCGTGATGCGTTGTCGCTTGCCGACCAAGCCATTGCCTTCGGCGCCGGACGACTGGAGGAATCCGGCGTGCGGGCGATGCTGGGCAGTGTCGACGGCAAGCATGCCGCCGCCCTGGTTCGCGCGATGGCGGTCCGCGACGGCGCCGCGGTGCTGGCCACGGTGGACACCCTGCGCCAGCAGGGTTTGTCGGCCAGTGGAGCGCTCGAAGCCCTGTCCGGCCTGCTCCAGCAGATGGCCATCGTTCAGGCTGTGCCCGCTGCGCTCGACGACGGTGACCCCGACGCTGCCGAGGTGGCGGAACTGGCTGCGCTGCTGCCCGCCGACGAGACTCAGTTGCTCTACAGCATCGCGGTGCACGGCCGCGCGGAACTGGCGCTGATGACAGATGAATACGGCGCGCTGACGATGGTGCTGTTGCGCCTGCTGGCCTTTCCACCGGCCGGGGGATCGGCGGCTTCCACTTCTGGGGGTGTCGCAGCCCGCAGCGGCGCCGCTGCCGCTGCGCTGGTGGCCCGGCCGACTGCGTCTACACGCTCGGCGACGCCGCGTCGCGTCGGCGCCGAACCTGCGCCCTGGGTGGACGTCGTGCCGCCGGAGATCGACGACGCGCAGCCCGCCGGCCTTGCCGCCCGTGCGCCGTCCTCGGCCACCGCTGCGGTGCTTCAGCCCACTGAAGTCGGCAGCCGCTGGGCCGACCAGGTGGCCGCGCTGACGCGTCAAGGATCGATCGCCGCACTGGTGCGCGAGCTGGCCATGCAGGCCGAGTGTGTCGACTTCGTCTCCAGGGAGGGTCGCACCCTCTGGCGCCTGCGCGTCGAACGCGACTCGCTGCGTGTGCCCGCCCTGCGCGACAAGCTGCAGGCGGCGTTGGCTGCGATGGCCGAGTCGACCGTCGAGATCGAATTGATTCCGGGCGTGGCGACGGATTCGCCGGCATTGCGCGAAGCCGCTGCGCGAGCCCAGGCGCTGCAGCGGGCGGAGCAGACGATCCAGTCCGACCCGGTGGTGCGCGATTTGATGACACAGTTCAAGACGGCGCGTATCGTGCCCGGTTCGATCAAACCGGTTTCCAGGAACACCACACCATGATGAAGAACCAGCTTGCGGGCCTGATGAAGCAGGCCCAGGCCATGCAGGAGAATCTGCGCAAGGCGCAGGAAGAACTTGCGACCATCGAGGTCGAAGGCCAATCGGGCGCCGGACTGGTGAAGATCACCATGACCTGCAAGCACGACGTCAAACGCGTGGTGATCGACCCGAGCCTGCTGGCCGACGACAAAGACATGCTCGAAGACCTGGTGGCCGCCGCCTTCAACGACGGGGTACGTCGTGCCGAGGAGACGTCGCAGGAAAAGATGGGCAAGCTGACTGCCGGGATGCCGCAGATCCCCGGCATGAAGTTTCCGTTTTGATGCCCGACCACCGACGTGTCTGAACATGCGCTCGAGCGCCTGATCGACGCCCTACGCCACTTGCCCGGGGTGGGTCTCAAATCGGCTCAGCGCATGTCGTTCCACCTCTTGCAGCATGACCGCGAGGGCGCGCAGCAACTGGCTCGCGCGCTGCAGGCGGCCGTCGAACATGTCGGCCATTGCCAGCGCTGCCACACGTTCAGCGAGACTCCGGTCTGCGCCACTTGTCTGGACCCGACCCGCGACGCTCGGCAGTTGGCCGTGGTCGAGACGCCGACAGACCAGGCTGCGCTCGAGCGCAGCGGTGGCTACCAGGGGCTGTACTTCGTGCTCATGGGGCGCCTGCGTCCCCTTGACGGGGTGGGTGTGCGCGACATCGGCGCCGTCGAACTCCTCGAGCGTGCCGGTGACGGCGTGGTGGAAGAGGTCATCCTCGCCACCAGTTTCACCGCCGAGGGTGAGGCGACGGCGCACGTGTTGACGCAGGCCTTGGTCGCGCGCGGACTCAAGGTGACGCGGCTCGCCCGCGGCGTGCCGGTGGGCAGCGAACTCGAATATGTCGATCTGTCGACGATTGCTCAGGCGCTGAACGACCGCCGCTGATCGTCGCGAGCGCTATTGGCGGCGACGGGCCACCACGGTGCCCTTCGAAGCGGACCGTGCGGGCGCTGCAGCCCGGGCCGCGGGGGCTTTAGCCCGGGTGGCCGGGACCATGACCACGATGTTCTGTCCGGCGCGAAATGACGCATCCGCGGCCACGTCGTTCCAATGGGCCACCTGGGCAGCGCTGACGCCGTAGCGGCGTGCCACCGCCGCCACGCTGTCGCCCCGGCGGCTGGCGCGGAACGACACCCGCCGCACGGACCGTCCTTCGGGTGACAACGACAGCTGGCCGTTTGTCGCCGTGCGTTGCGACACATCATGTTCGCGATCGTCGGGGCGCGGCACCACCAGCGCCGAACCCGCCTGGATCAACATGCTGGGCGGTATGCGGTTCACGTCGCGCAGCTCGGCCTCGCTCATACCGACCTGTTCCGCGGCATCGGCCGGCTTCAGGGTCTTCGGTGCGATCCACACCGTCCAGCTCGCCAGCGGTCCCGCGTGGCGCGGCAGGTTGCGTACGAACGCGTTGGCACCGTCATATGGCAACAGGACCTGCGGGGTCAGCGTGGCCAGAATCACTGGCCGGTTCATCTGCGGATTGAGTTGCTGAAACTCCTCCAACGAAATTTGTGCCAGCTTGGCGGCCAGCTCAACGTCGATGTCGCGTTCGATCGACACACTCAGAAAATACGGGTGATTCTCCAGTGCCGGCAGCGTGACATCGAACGCCTGGGGCCGGGCCACGATGTTCTTGATGGCCTGAAATTTCGGCAGGTAGTTGCGCGTCTCCACCGGCATGCCCGTCAGGCCGAGGTACGGCGACGCAGCCTTCTTGTCGCGCTTGCGGCTGAGCGCGCGTTTGACATTGCCTTCGCCCCAGTTGTAGGCGGCCAGGGCGAGCTGCCAGTCGCCCTTGAACATCTCGCTGAGTCGCTGCAGGTAGTCGAGCGCGGCGCGCGTCGAGGCCAGCACATCGCGCCGGTCGTCGCGGAACACGTTCTGCTTCAGATCGAACGCCCGCCCGGTCGACGGCATGAACTGCCACATGCCCGCGGCCCGAGCCACCGACATCGCCTGTGGATTGAATGCGCTCTCGATGAAGGGCAACAGCGCCAGATCGAGCGGCATGCCGCGCTTGCGCAGTTCTTCGACCACGTGAAACAGGTAGCGACCTCCGCGCTCGGTCATGCGCGCCATGTAGTCCGGACGCTCGAGGTAGTACTGCTCCCATTTGCGCACCAGGGCGTTGTCGACGTCGGCGACGCCGTAGCCTGCCCGCAACCGCGACCACAGGTCGATGCGCGCGCCCGGGTCGTCGAAATCGACACGGGTCTCGGGCCGCAGTGGATCCACGGCTTCAGCGGCAACCGCCGCCGTGTCGTCGACTCGATCGGCCGTCGCGCTTGCCGCCGCCAGTGACGCGAACGGGGCGGTGGGCGACCCGGCCGCGGCGCCCTCCGGCGGTCCGGCGGGCGCGCTTTCTGCGGAGGATGCGGCCGGCGAGACCCGTTCAGACGGTGCGCCCGAGGTCGGCGCCGTGGCGCACGCCAGTACCCCGATGGCGACCAGGACGCTGGCGGTCAGCCGCAACACCCGCAGGGCGACGTGCAGGCCGGCGCTGTTCACCGTTTTGAATCCGTCGTCGGTCGAATCGATCGGGTCATTTCAACACTCCCAGAATCAAGAGATTGGCCGATGGCAAGCGTAAGCCGCGACGTCCTTCAGCGGTGCGTGCAGCCCTTCGCCGGCCCGCGGCGCGGGGCCCGACTCGTTGCGTAGTTCACGGTCCAATGCGGGAATTGCCGGCCGTGCGATCAGAAACGCGACGTGGCTCGCCGGACCGTGCGGCGAATCCGATGAGCAAACATGGTCGATCATGCGTTGGGTCAGTAGAATCGGTCGCAGGCCATGGTGGTGTGCTTCGCGCGTGGAGACAACCCGAAGGCCTTAGTTGGTTCGACCGCCGATGCTGAGTGGACGCGGTCTTGGACGGCGCGCTGAGGCGCCCTACGTCAGTGCAGGCCGATTGAACCTACCCATGACCACGCGAAACGACGCGATTATAGAGTTCGCACAGTGGCTGCAAAGCCCGGCCGGGCGCTATCTTCTCGATTGGGAACAGGATCGGACCGACCGCATGGTCGCCGACATCTTCGGCTATCACGCCGTCCAGCTGGGCTTGCCCCAACTGGATGCGTTGCGTGCCAATCGCATGCCGCATCGCTGGGTCGCGCACGATTCGTTGCTGGTGCCCGACCCGATCGATCTGCCGCCGCCGGCAGGTTCGATCAGTACGCAATCGCGCGACATGCCGGTCGCGCTGCAATGCGACTTCGACGCGCTTCCGTTCCCGAGCCAGAGCGTCGATCTGCTCGTGCTGCCGCATGTGCTCGAGTTGTCGCGCGATCCACACGAAACCTTGCGGGAGGTCGAGCGCGTGCTGGTACCCGAGGGCCGGGCTGTCATCGTCGGCTTCAATCCGGCCAGCCTTTGGGGTTTGCGCCAACGCTTCGGTCGTGTGCGGCAACGCCTTCAACTGTCGGTGCGACCGCGGTTTCTGCCGGCCTCGGGCGAGTTCGTGGGCTATTGGCGGTTGCGCGACTGGTTACGCCTGCTCAGTTTCGAAGTCGAGCATGCTCGATTCGGCTGTTGGCGCCCGCCGCTGCGTTCTCAGCGTTGGCTCGATCGGTTCGAATGGGTGGAATCGGTGGGCGAGCGTTGGTGGCCCGTACTGGGCGCGCTGTATTTCGTGGTGGCGGTCAAGCGCGTCCGCGGCATGCGACTGGTTGGACTGGCCAGGCGGGAACAGCTCAAACCCAAGGCTGCACCGGCCGCCGTGGCCCACAGCCGGCGCGAGCCAGCGGAGGTTGAATGAACGAAACCGTGGTCGTCTATACCGACGGTGCCTGCAAGGGCAATCCGGGGCCCGGCGGGTGGGGTGCGTGGATTCGCTGGGGCGAACACGAGCGCGAGATGTTCGGCGGCGAAGCACTGACCACGAACAACCGGATGGAACTGACCGCCGTCATCGAGGCACTGACTGCCCTCAAACGCGGCTGTCGAGTGGCCATCTACACCGACAGCGAATACGTGCGCAACGGCATCACCACCTGGATCCACAACTGGAAGTCACGCGGCTGGCGCACCGCCGACAGAAAACCGGTCAAGAACATCGAGCTGTGGCAACGCCTCGATGCATTGGCTGCCCAGCACGAGGTGCATTGGCACTGGGTGCGCGGTCACAACGGCGACCCCGGCAACGAGCGGGCGGATCAGCTGGCCAACCGCGGCGTGGACAGCGCGCGCGCCGCATCGTCGAATTGATGGTCCCCGACGCCGGTCACGCACAACCGCGCGCAGGTTGGCACGCTCAGCCGCCGATGTAGTGCATTTCCACCCGCCGCTCGCCGCTGCCCGATTCGGCGGCATGTGCCGCACGCAGCTCAGAGTACCGGTCTTCGCGGTCGCGCCACAGCACCGCGAGTGCCGCGGCGATTTCGGCATCGCTGCGACCGCCGCGCAACAGTGCACGCAGGTCATGTCCGCGGCTTGCAAACAGGCAGGTGAACAGCTTGCCCTCGGTGGACAACCGCGCCCGATTGCAGTCGCGGCAAAACGCCTGTGTCACGCTGGAGATGAGCCCGATCTCGCCGCCGCCGTCGGCATAGCGCCAACGCTCGGCCGTCTCACCACGCACGATCGGATCCATCGGTTCGAGCGGCCAATGGGTTTGCAGCATCGCGAGCACCTCGGCAGACGGCACCACCTCATCCATGCGCCATCCGTTCGTGGCGCCAACATCCATGTACTCGATGAAACGCAGCACCACGTCGCTGCCGCGAAAGTGACGCGCCATCGCGATGATTTCGTGGTCGTTGGTGCCGCGCTTGACAACCATGTTGACCTTGATCGGGCGGAAGCCCTCGGCGAGTGCCGCGTCGATGCCGGCCAGCACGTCTGCGACCGGGAAATCCACGTCGTTCATGCGCCGGAATACCGCGTCGTCCATCGCATCGAGGCTCACCGTCACACGCGACAGCCCTGCAGCGCGCAGCGCCCGCGCCTTGCGCGCGAGCAACGACCCATTGGTGGTCAAGGTCAGGTCCAACGGCGGATCCTCCGCGGTGCGCAATGCGGCCAGCATGCGCACCAAATCTTCCAGGCCCTTGCGCAGCAGCGGTTCACCGCCAGTCAAGCGGATCTTGGTCACGCCATGTGCCAGGAACACGCTGGACAGCCGGGTGATCTCCTCGAAGCTCAGCAGCGACGAATGCGGCAGGAACTGGTAATCACGCGCG
>Ga0209798_10001278_pt1 | contig 15239 bp, 10 predicted proteins | sample DOMMetBare3Fresh_FD_187475 | JGI IMG/M metagenome (GOLD analysis project Ga0209798, IMG submission 187475) | Wetland sediment microbial communities from St. Louis River estuary, USA, under dissolved organic matter induced mercury methylation -... | ecosystem: Environmental > Aquatic >...
CCGACGCCGGCGACGACGTCGAGCCAGTAGTGGTTACCGGTTCCCATCACGGAGAACCAGACCCACGCGGGCCAGAGCAGCCAGAGGATCCGCGCCACGAGCGACCTGCAAACGCCGAACATGACGATGCCGACGATGACGGCGTCCATCGAGTGGAGGCTCGGCATCGCCGCATAGGGATTGGAGGCGAGCGCGATCAGCCCGCTGTCGTGGCTCAGGGAGGCATGTTCTGCGAGCGTGTCGGCGAAGCCCCACTCGGGGAACATGCGGGGCGGCGCCGTGGGGACGAGGATGTAGCCGAGCAGCCCGAGCAGGTTCGCCCCGATCAGCCAGTTGCGGAAGCCTGCGAAGCGGTCGTGGTGCTCGAAGTAGACCCAGAGGAGCGTGATCCCCACCACGGCGAACTGCGAAAGCCAGTAGGTGTAGGACGTGGCCGTGACGAGGAGGCCCGACGAGTCGACGAGGCGCTGCAAGGTCGGCTCGAACAGGGCACCGACACGCTGCTCCGCCTCGATCACCCACAGCCCGTTCCAGAAGGCGGCTGCCACACTGCGGTCGGCGACGCCGCGCACCACCTGGTACACGACGTAGAAGCCCATCCAGAACGCGAACTGGAGCGCGAGATGCGTCCAGCCGCGTGGCAACTTCCGGCTCACCGATGCGGCATAGCTCGACACGCCGCTGCCATTCTATCGCTTCTGGCCGGTCAGTTCCCTTTCCGCGCATGGCTCTGGTAATCGACGAGTGCCCGCACGTATTGCGCCCGCTCGAACGCGCGCGGGTCGCCGCACGTCTCCTGGCTCATGCTGCCCTTGAGCTGCTCGATCGAGGCGTACTCGCGCTCTTCGACCCACTCGGAGACCCCGGCGGTGAGCTCGCGTAGCAGCCCCGGCCCCTCGCGGAGCAGGGCGGACGCCAGCATGACGACGTCCGCGCCCGCGAGCAGCAGCTTCAGCACGTCGTCCTTCGTCTGCACGCCGCTCGTCGCCGCCAGGCTGACGGGGACGCGGCCGCGCAGGATCGCGATCCAGCGCAGGGGCAGCCGCATCTCGTCATTCGTGGAGAGGTGCAGCTCGGGCCGTACCGTCATCGTCTCCAGGTCGATGTCGGGCTGCAGGAAGCGGTTGAAGAGGACGAGCCCCGCGGCGCCCGCGTCGGCGAGCCGGGAGGCGGTGTTCGCGAAGGCGGTGTAGTACGGACCGACCTTGACGGCGAGAGGCACGTCGAGCGCGCCGCGGACCTTGCTGACGAGCCGGAGCGTGCGATCCTCGACGCTGGCGGAGGAGGCGTAGCGATCCGTCTCGACCGCATAGACGTTGAGCTCGATCGCGTCGGCGCCCGCCTCCTGGAGCAGCTCTGCGTACCGCACCCAGCCACCCGGCGTGACCCCGTTGATCGATGCGATCACGGGGATCGAGAGCGCGTCCTTGGCGGCGGCCACATGCTCCAGGTATGCGCCAGGCCCCGTGTTGTAGTCGTCCATCTCGGGGAAGTAGGTGAGTGCCTCGCCGAAGCTGTGCACGCCCTGCTCGAGCATGTCGTGCACGGTCGTCTCCTCGTGCTCGATCTGCTCCTCGAAGAGCGAGGGGAGGATGACCGCAGCCGCTCCCGCCTCTTCGAGCGCCTTCAGGCTGTCGAGTGTGCCGGTGAGCGGGGAGGCGGAGGCCACGAGCGGGCTCTTCAGCTGCAGCCCCAGGTAGGTGGTGCGCAGGTCGGGGCTCACGATTCCTCCTTGGTGTCCGTGTCGTCCGGGGTCTCGGCCGGCTCGTGCTGGACCTCGGCGAGCTGCTCGTACACGAGCCTGCGCTCGTCGACGTCGTGCTGTGCGAGCGCGCCCAGCCGCTCGGCCTCGGCGGGGCGCGAGCGGGCGAGCATCGAGAAGCGCGCCTCGTTGGCCGTGAAGGCCGACAGCGGCAGCTTCGGGGCGCTCGAGTCGAGCCGTAGCGGGTGCTCGCCGGCGTCGGTGTGCCGTGGGTCGTACCGCCACAGCGGCCAGTAGCCGGTGTCGACCGCGAGCTTCTGCTGCCGCATCCCCTTCTCCATGTCGATCCCGTGCGCGATGCAATGGCTGTAGGCGATCACGAGCGACGGGCCGGGCCACGCGTCGGCCTCGGCCAGCGCTTTCACCGCCTGCGGGTTGTCGGCTCCCATGGCGATCTGCGCGACGTAGACGTTCCCGTACGCGGATGCGATCAGGCCAAGGTCCTTCTTCCCGGTCTGCTTGCCCCCGGCCGCGAACTTGGCGACGGCCCCACGCGGGGTGGCCTTCGACGCCTGCCCGCCGGTATTCGAGTAGACCTCCGTGTCGAGCACGAGCACGTTGACGTCGCGGCCCGAGGCGAGCACGTGATCGAGGCCGCCGAAGCCGATGTCGTAGGCCCAGCCGTCGCCGCCGACGATCCACACGCTCTTGCGCACGAGCGTGTCGGCCAGCGTCTCGAGGCGGCGGGCGCGGAGGTCGTCGAGTCCGGCGAGCCGCGCGCGAAGCTCGAGGACACGCGCCCGCTGGGCGGCGATCCCAGCCTCGCTGGACTGGTCGGCGTCGAGCAAGGCAGCGGCGAGGTCGGGCGCGAGGGCGGCCGCGAGCGCGCGCGCCTGCTCCGACTGCGCGTCGAGCGCGAGCCGCATGCCGAGCCCGAACTCGGCATTGTCCTCGAAGAGCGAGTTCGACCAGGCGGGGCCACGGCCGTCCGAGTTCGCCGTCCACGGCGTCGTCGGCAGGTTGCCGCCGTAGATCGACGAGCAGCCCGTTGCGTTCGCGACGAGGATCCTGTCGCCCACGAGCTGCGTGAGCAGCTTGAGGTACGGGGTCTCGCCGCAGCCTTCGCAGGCACCGGAGAACTCGAACAGCGGCTCCAGCATCTGCGACCCCTTCACCGTCCCGGGCTCGACGAGCGTGCGATCCATCTCGGGGATGCCGAGGAAGAACGCGAAGCGCTCCCGCTCCACCTCCAGGTGGTCGTGCTTCGGCTCGAGGTTGATCGAGCGGTGCCCCACGGCCTCCTTGGCATGGGCAGGGCAGGTGTCGACGCAGATCCCGCAGCCCGTGCAGTCGTCGGGGGCGACTTGGATCGTCATCTTCATCCCGGGCAGGTGGCGGTCGCGCCAGTCCTTCGCGGGGAACCCGTCGGGGGCGCCGTCGAGCGCCTCGGGCAGGAAGACCTTCATCCGGATTGCCGCGTGTGGGCAGACGAGCGCGCACTTGGCGCAGTCGATGCAGATGGTCGGGTCCCAGATCGGGATCTCGTCTGCGATCGAGCGCTTCTCGTAGCGCGCGGTCCCGACCGGGAACGTCCCGTCGACCGGGAAGGCGCTGACCGGCAGCGTGTCTCCGCGACCCGCCAGCATCGTCGCCGTCACGCGCTGCACGAGCTCCGGGGCGGTGGCCGGCACGAGCACCCGCGCGACGCTCTCGCTCGACACGATCGCGGGTACCTCGACCTCGCGGAGCCCCGCGAGCGCCCGGTCGACCGCGGCCTCGTTACGGTCGAGCACCGCCTGGCCGCGCTTGCCGTACGAGCGCCGGATCGCCTCCTTGATGGCGGCGATCGCCTCGTCGAGGGGCAGCACGTTCGCCAGGGCGAAGAAGCAGGTCTGCAGCACCGTGTTGACCCGGCGCCCCAGGCCGGCCTCCTGCGCGACGCCCGAGGCGTCGACGACGAAGAGACGGAGTCGCTTCGCCACGATCTGCTCCTGGACCGCGGCCGGCAGCTGCGCCCAGACCTCGCGCGGCCCGTAGGGGGAGTTGAGCAGGAAGGTGGCGCCCTCGGCGGCGACGTCCAGCACGTCGATCTGCTCGAGCAGCCCGAACTGGTGGCAGGCCACGAAGCCGGCGCGGTCGACGAGGTACGAGGAGCGGATCGGCCGCGGGCCGAAACGGAGGTGCGAGACCGTTACCGAGCCCGACTTCTTGGAGTCGTAGACGAAGTAGCCCTGGGCGTGGTAGCGCGTGTGCTCGCCGATGATGGCGATCGAGTTCTTGTTCGCGCCGACGGTGCCGTCGGCGCCGAGCCCGTAGAAGACTGCGCGGACGACGTCGTCCGGCTCGGTGGAGAAGTCGCGGTCGACCGCGAGGGAGAGGTGGGTGACGTCGTCGGTGATGCCCACCGTGAAGCGGCGGCGCGGATCGTCGCGGGTCAGCTCACCGAGCACGGCGGCTGCCATCGCCGGGGTGAACTCCTTCGAGGCGAGCCCGTAGCGCCCGCCGATCACGAGCGGCACCTCGCCGCCGCGCTCGGCGAGGGCGGTGACGACATCCTGGAAGAGCGGCTCGCCGAGGGAGCCGGGCTCCTTGCAGCGGTCGAGCACCGCGACGCCGCGCACCGAGGCGGGGAGGGCCGACACGAACGCATCGGCCGCGAAAGGCCGGTACAGGCGCACGGTCACGAGCCCGACCTTCTCGCCCCGCGCGACGAGCGCCTCGACCGCCTCGGCGGCCGCGGTGCTGCCGGAGCCCATCATCACGATCACGCGCTCCGCGTCGGCTGCTCCCGCGTAGTCGAACAGGCGATAGCGCCGCCCGGTGCGTTCCGCGAGGGCGTTCATGTGTCGCTGGACGATCTCCGGCAGCTCCGCGTAGTAGGGGTTCGCGGCCTCGCGGGCCTGGAAGAAGACGTCCGGGTTCTGGGCCGTCCCGCGCAGCACCGGATGGTCGGGAGAGAGCGCCCGCTCTCTGTGGGCCGCGATCAGCGACTCGTCGAGCAGCGCCCGCAGGTCGTCCTCGTCGAGCCGGTCGATCGTGCTCAGCTCGTGCGAGGTGCGGAACCCGTCGAAGAAGTGCAGGAAGGGCACGCGCGACTCGAGCGTCGCCGCGTGCGCGACGAGCGCGAAGTCCTGTGCCTCCTGCACCGACGACGAGCAGAGCTGCGCGAACCCGGTCGTGCGGGCGGCCATCACGTCGGAGTGGTCGCCGAAGATCGAGAGCGCGTGCGTGGCCACGGCCCGGGCGGCGACGTGGATCACGGCCGGCGTGAGCTCGCCGGCGACCTTGAACATGTTCGGCAGCATCAGCAGCAGGCCCTGTGACGAGGTGAACGTGGTCGCGAGCGCGCCCGCCTGCAAGGCGCCGTGCACCGCGCCGGCCGCGCCGCCCTCGCTCTGCATCTCGATTACCTGCGGCACGGCGCCCCAGGCGTTCGGGACGCCGGCGGCCGACCACGCGTCCGAGAGCTCACCCATGGGCGAGGCAGGCGTGATCGGGTAGATGGCGATCACTTCGCTCGCGCGGTAGGCGACCCAGGCGGCAGCCTCGTTGCCGTCGATCGTCGCGCGCAGGACCATGCCTCGAGGATCGCGGCCCCCGTCCGGGCGAGCATCCGGGCTGCCGCGGAGCCCGTTACGGTGTTCCCGCACCGGGCTCGGCGTCAGCCGCCGATATACGACATCTCGATCCGCGGCAGTTTCCCCGTGCTTTGCGAGCGGATCTCCGAGTAACGGTCGGCGCGCGGCGCCCACAGGCGCCCGATCGTCTCCTGCAACGCCTCGTCGGGCGCGCCCGAGCGCACGAGCGCGCGCAGGTCGTGCCCCCTGGCCGCGAACAGGCACGTGTAGAGACGCCCTTCGGCGGAGATGCGAGCTCGTGTGCAGTCGCCGCAGAACGGCTGGGTCACCGAGGCGATCACCCCGATCTCGCCGGCGCCGTCCCGGTAGCGCCAGCGACGGGCGACCTCGCCGCGGTAGTTCGGGTCGGCCGGCTCGAGCGGAAGCTCGGCGTCGATCATGCCGACGATCTCGGCGGCGGGAACGACGTCGTCGAGCCGCCAGCCGTTCGTTGCTCCGACGTCCATGAACTCGATGAAGCGGAGGATGTGCCCCGAGCCGCGGAAGTGGCGGGCGAGCGCGAGCACCTCGCCGTCGTTGACGCCGCGCTTGACGACGGTGTTCACCTTGACGGAGAGGCCTGCTGCGGACGCCGCTGCGATGCCGTCGAGCACGCGGGAGACGGGGAACGCCACGTCGTTCATCACCCGGAACGTCGCGTCCTCGAGCGAGTCGAGGCTGACGGTGATCCGGCGGACGCCTGCGTCGGCGAGCAGCTGCGCCTTCTGCGGCAGCAGCGCTCCGTTCGTCGTCAGCGTCACGTCGAGGCCGCCGAGCGCGACGAGGCGCTCGATCAGCACCTCGAGGTCGCGGCGCAGCAGGGGCTCGCCGCCCGTGATGCGGATCTTCTCCACTCCGTGCGCGACGAACGCGCGCGCGAGGCGCTCCAGCTCCTCGAACGTGAGCAGCTCCTTGCGATCCATGAAGCGGTAGCCGCGTCCGAACACCTCCTTCGGCATGCAGTACACGCAACGGAAGTTGCACCGATCGGTGACCGAGATGCGCAGGTCTCGGAGCGGTCGACCCAGGGTGTCGGTGACGCCCATCGTTCGTGGAGCGTACCCGCCCGGGCCGTGCCAGTAGCCTGCGCGGATGCACGGGTCGCGCTCAGCGCCGCTCCTGGCGCTCGTCGCCGTCACCGCCGTCTGGGGCTACACGTTCGTGCCCGTCCAGGACGCCGTGGCGCTGTACCCGCTGTTCGCCTTCCTGGCGGTGCGGTTCGCCGTCTCCACGGCGGTGCTCGCGCCGTTCGCGCTGGCGCCGCTGCGCGAGCTCCCGCTCGGCGGCTTCCTCGCCGGTCTGGGCGCCGGCGTCCTGCTGGCGGCCGCCTACGGCCTCCAGACCGCGGGGCTCGAGCTGACGACCGTGTCCAGCACCGGGTTCATCACGGGCCTCTACGTCGTGCTGACGCCCGTGATCGCGCTGGCGCTGTTCCGCACACCGGTGCCGCCCGTCGCCTGGGCCGGCGTCGGCCTGTCGCTCGTGGGCCTGCTGCTCCTCAACGGCATCCCCGGAGGATCTGCGCTCGGGAATGCGCTCGTCCTCGGGAACGCCGTGGCGCAGTCGTTCCAGATCGCCGCGATGGAGCGGTTCGCGCCGCGCTACGACGCCCGGGCGCTCACGTTCCTGCAGATGGCCGTCTCGTGCGCGGGGTTCACGGCGATCGCTCTCACCCGTGGCGAGCTCTCGCTACCGGAGCAGGCCTCGGTGTGGTACGCCCTCGTCGTCACCGGCGTCTTCGCCGGTGCGCTCGGGTACCTGGTGGCAACGTGGGTGCAGGCTCGCACGACTGCGGCCCGGGCGGCGCTCGTGTTCACGCTCGAGGCTCCGTTCGCAGCGCTCTTCGGCGTCGTGCTCCTGAGCGAGCGGCTCGGCTGGATCGGCTGGGCTGGCTGCGGCGTCATGTTGGCGGGCATCCTCCTCGCCGAGCCTGCCGCTGCAGCGACCCTGCGCAGGCTCGCCGTCGCACGCGGAGCGCGGGCCTGATGGGTGCCGTCGCACTCGCCCTCTGCTCCGCCTTCCTGTTCGGAGCGATGACCGTGGCTCTGCGCCCGGCGCTCGCCCGCGGCGACGACCCGCTGCTCGGGGCGCTCCTCACCGTACTGTGCGCGCTCGGTGTCGCCTTCGCGACTGCGGCGCTGGTCGGTGACCTGGACGTCGCCGGCATGTGGCCTTTCCTGCTCGCAGGGGTGCTCGCGCCGGGGTTCTCGCAGGTGCTGTTCACGTTCGCTGTCCGCGACGCCGGCCCGTCGCGGACGTCGGCCGCGGTGGGGACGGCACCCCTGTTCGCGGTCGTGTTCGCGATCGTGCTGCTCGGCGAGCCGCTCGTCGCGGGGATCGTGGGCGGTGCCGTCCTGATCGTCGCCGGGGGCCTGTTGCTCGCGGGGGAGCGCGGGCGCCCCGCCCACGTGAAGGTGACCGGCCTCGTCCTCGCCGTCTGCGCAGCGGCCGTCTTCGCTCTGCGGGACACCCTGGTTCGCTGGCTGGCGGTGGACACGGCCGTCACGCCGCCGCTGGCAGCGCTCGCCACGATGGCCTCCGGCGCGCTCACGATCGTCCTCGTGATCCTGGTCTCACGCCGCCCGATCTCGCTGCGGCCGCTGCCCGCGTACGTCCCGGCGGGGGTTCTCTTCGGGCTGTCGTACGTGAGCCTGTTCGAGGCCTTCTACCTCGGGCGTCTCAGCGTCGTCTCGCCGCTCGTCGCGACGGAGTCGCTCTGGGGCGTCTCGTTGTCGGCGCTCTTCCTGCGCCGCCACGAGCTCGTCGGCCGGCGCCTCGTGGCGGGGGCGGCCCTCGTCGTGGCGGGCGGCGTGCTGATCGGCGCCACCCGCTAGAGATCTGATACTCTCACGCTTAGATTTATCTGAGTCTCCACGACTCAAGCAGCTGAGAGCCCCCAGGAAGGAGCACCACAGACATCATGGCGAAGACCATCGGCATCGACCTCGGCACGACCAACTCCTGCATGGCCGTGCTCGAAGGCGGCGAGCCCACCGTGATTCCGAACGCCGAGGGCGGTCGCACGACCCCGTCCGTCGTGGCGTTCACGAAGGACGGCCAGCGGCTCGTGGGGGCGCCCGCCCGGCGCCAGCAGGTGACGAACCCGCAGAACACGATCTCCTCGATCAAGCGCTTCATGGGGCGCAAGTGGGAGGAGGTCTCGGACGAGATGACAATCGTGCCCTACGAGGTCGTCCAGGGCGAGAACGGGGACGCGCGCGTGGTCGCCGACGAGCGTCAGTTCGCTCCGCCGGAGATCAGCGCGATGATCCTGCAGAAGCTGAAGACGGACGCCGAGGCGTTTCTCGGCGAGCCGATCACCGACGTCGTCGTGACCGTGCCCGCGTACTTCAACAACGCGCAGCGCGAGGCGACGAAGGACGCCGGCAAGATCGCCGGCCTCAACGTCGTCCGCATCATCAACGAGCCCACCGCAGCCGCGCTCGCCTACGGGCTGGACAAGGAGGGCGCCGACCAGACGATCCTCGTGTTCGACCTCGGCGGGGGCACCTTCGACGTGTCCGTGCTCGAGCTCGGCGACGGCGTCTTCGAGGTGAAGTCGACGAACGGCGACAACCACCTGGGCGGCGACAACTTCGACAAGGCGATCGTCGACTGGATGGCCGCCGAGTTCAAGAAGGACCAGGGCATCGACCTGTCCGCCGACAAGATGGCGCTGCAGCGGCTCTACGAGGCGGCCGAGAAGGCGAAGATCGAGTTGTCGTCGACGATGACGACCCAGATCAACCTCCCCTTCATCACGGCCACGGCCGAGGGCCCCAAGCACCTCGACCTGCAACTCACGCGCGCCCGGCTGGCGGAGCTCACGCATGCGCTGCTCGAGCGCACCGTCGGCCCGACCAAGCAGGCGCTCACCGACGCCGGCGTCGACGCCTCCGGCATCGACCACGTCGTGCTCGTCGGCGGGATGACCCGCATGCCCTCCGTCCAGGAGAAGGTCACCGAGCTGCTCGGCAAGGAGCCGCACAAGGGCGTCAACCCGGACGAGGTCGTCGCGATCGGCGCCGCCATCCAGGGCGGCGTGCTCAAGGGCGAGGTCAAGGACGTGCTCCTGCTCGACGTCACCCCCCTCTCGCTCGGGATCGAGACGAAGGGCGGCGTGATGACGAAGCTGATCGAGCGCAACACGACGATCCCGACCAAGAAGTCCGAGACGTTCACGACGGCCGAGGACAACCAGCCGTCGGTCGAGATCCACGTGCTCCAGGGCGAGTCGGAGATGGCCGCGTTCAACAAGACGCTCGGCAAGTTCCAGCTCGTCGGGATCGCGCCGGCGCCGCGGGGCATGCCGCAGATCGAGGTCTCGTTCGACATCGACGCGAACGGGATCATCCACGTCACCGCCAAGGACCTCGGCACCGGCAACGAGCAGCAGATCAAGATCGAGGGCGGCTCGGGCCTGTCGGAGGACGAGGTGCAGCGGCTGGTCAAGGAGGCCGAGTCGCACGCCGAGGAAGCGCATCGGCTGCGCGAGCTCGCCGACGCACGCAACATGGCGGAGACGCTGGCGTACCAGACCGAGAAGACGCTCGCCGAGCACCGCGCCAAGCTCGAGGAGGCGGACGCCGCGACGATCGAGGGGCGCATCATGGAGCTCCGTCAGGTGCTCGACGCCGCCGACGTGGAGGCGATTCGCTCCAAGACCCAGGCGCTGAACGAGGCGGCGCAGCCGCTCGCCCAGGCGATCTACGCCGACGCGCAGGCCGCGTCGGCCAAGCCCGGCAACGGCGGCGCAGAGACGCCGGGCGGCGACGAGGACGTCGAGGACGCCGACTACGAGGTGATCGACGAGGACGAGACGGCGAAGCGGTCATGAGCGAGGAGCACGCTGATCTCACGCGGGCTCCGGCCGCCGGCGGAGCGAGTGGCTCGGAGCCACTCGCTCCCGTCGCGACGGCCGACGCGCCCGAGCACGATGCGGCCGTCCTCGAGGACGATGCCGAGCAGGAGGCCGGCGAGATGCTCGAGCGGCTGGCCGCAGCCGAGGCGAAGCGCGACGAGTACCTCGCCGACCTGCAGCGGCTCGCCGCCGACTTCGACAACTACCGCAAGCGGGCGGTGCGCGAGCAGCAGGCCTTCGCGGCCCGAGCCCACGAGCGCCTGATCGCGAAGCTGTTGCCCGTGCTCGACGACCTCGAGCGCGCGCTCGACGCGGCCGAGCAGCACGAGCAGGCGAAGCTGATCGAGGGCGTGGAGCTGACGCGGGCAGCACTCGCGTCGACCCTCGCCTCCGAAGGGCTCGTCGAGATCGAGGCCGAGGGCGCTTTCGACCCTCACGCCCACGAGGCGCTGATGACCCAGCCGGTGGAAGGCGTCGAGCCGGGTCAGATCGTCCAGGTCGTGCAGAGGGGCTACCGCCTCGGCGACGTCGTGCTGCGGCCGGCCCGCGTGATCGTCGCGGCGGCAGAGGAGGGATAGCGATCACCGACCCTGCCGCACCCCTGGAGGCCAGGCATGCCTGATCCGTACCAGGTGCTCGGCGTGCCCAAGTCCGCGTCCGACGACGAGGTGAAGAAGGCGTACCGCAAGCTCGCGCGCCAGTATCACCCGGACCGCAACCCGGGCGACGCGGCCGCCGAGGAGCGGTTCAAGGAGGTCCAGGGCGCCTACGACATCCTCTCCGACGCCGACAAGCGGAAGCAGTACGACCAGTTCGGCGCCGCCGGGCCACGCGGCTCCGGCTTCCCGCCGGGCAGCGACGTCCGCTTCGAGAACGTCGACCTGTCCGACCTGCTCGGCCAGTTCGGCGGCCTCTTCGGTCGCGGGGCGGGCCGTCGGGCGCGGCCGCAGCCCGAGCGTGGAGCCGACCTCGAGTCGCACGTCCAGCTGTCCTTCGAGGACGCGCTCGCCGGTGCGCAGGTGCGCGTGCCCGTGGACGTCGAGTCTCCCTGCCACGTGTGTCACGGCACGGGCGCCGAGCCGGGCACGTCGCCGTTGACCTGCCCGGAGTGCGGCGGCTCCGGCACGACCTCCGACTCGCACGGGCTGTTCGCCTTCTCGCAACCCTGCCCCCGCTGCCGCGGCAACGGCGTCATCGTCGAGAAGCCCTGCAAGGCGTGCCGCGGCGCCGGGCGCGAGCGCGTCACCAAGCGCTACGCCGTGAAGATCCCGCCGGGCGCCAAGAGCGGAACGAGGGTGCGGCTGAAGGGAAAGGGCGAGCCCGGGCGGAACGGCGGCCCGGCAGGCGACCTCTTCGTCGTCGTCACCGTGACGGCGTCGCCGCTCTACGAACGGCGTGGTGCGGACCTCGTGCTCGAGCTCCCCGTCACCTACCCCGAGGCGGCGCTCGGTGCGACCGTCGAGATCCCCACGCCGGACGGCCCGGTGGCGCTCAAGGTGCCGGCCGGCACCGAGACCGGCAAGCTCCTGCGCGTCAGGGGGCGGGGTGCGCCCAAGCTCCGCGGCGGCGGCAAGGGCGACCTCCTCGCCCGCGTGAAGGTGACGGTGCCGCAAAAGCTGACGAAGACGGAGAAGGAGGCACTCGAGGGCTACGACAGGGTGCTGCGGGAGCGTCCGCGTGAGCGCTTCGACAGGGCGGCGCGCGATGCCTGACCGACCCCGCTACATGATCAGCGTCGCCGCCGAGCTCGCCGGCATGCACCCACAAACGCTTCGCGCCTACGAGGCGAAGGGCCTGGTTCGCCCCGCCCGCACCCCCGGGGGGACGCGCCTCTACTCCGAGCGCGACGTCGAGCGGCTCCGCCTGATCCAGTCGCTGACCACCAAGCTCGGCCTCAACCTGGCCGGAGTCGAGCACGTGCTCCGCCTGGAGGACGAGCTGCAGCGCCTGCGCGCCCGCATGGCCCGGCTCGAGGCCGAGCTGCGCTCCGAGATCCACCAGACGCACAGGCACTACCGCCGCGAGGTGGTTCTCTACCGGCCGCAGCCTCCGGCGAGGAACCCGTAGGGGCAAGACGTGAGTCGCCCGCCTTCCCAGGAGAGCAGATGGACTTCAACAAGCTGACGATCAAGTCCGGTGAGGCCGTCGCAGGCGCCCAGGAGCTCGCGCGCCGCGCCGGCAACCCGGAGCTGACGCGCGACCACCTCGTGGTGTCCCTGCTCGAGCAGGAGCTGCCGCGCACGCTGGTACAGCGCGCCGGATCATCCCCCGACGCGATCCGCGGCGAGGCGGAGAGCCGCCTGCGGGCGCTCCCCACCGTCTCCGGCGGCAACGTCCAGCCGCAGGCCGGAGCCGCATTCCGGAAGGCGCTGGACGACGCGTTCGAGGAGGCCCGCAGGCTCGACGACGAGTTCGTCTCGGTCGAGCACCTGCTGCTCGCCCTCGAGCTCGTGACCCGCGACGCGCTGCTGGGCGCGCTCAAGGACGTCCGTGGCGGCCAGCGCGTCACCTCGCAGGATCCCGAAGGCAGCTACCAGGCGCTGGAGAAGTACGGCCGCGACCTGACCGCGGCGGCCGAGGAGGGCAAGCTCGACCCCGTGATCGGACGAGACGAGGAGATCCGCCGGGTGATCCAGGTGCTGTCGCGCCGCACGAAGAACAACCCGGTGCTGATCGGCGAGCCCGGCGTCGGCAAGACCGCCATCGCCGAGGGGCTCGCGCAGCGCATCGTCGCCGGCGACGTGCCGGAAGGGCTGAAGGGCAAGCGTGTCTGGGCGCTCGACGTGGGCGCGCTGATCGCAGGCGCCAAGTACCGCGGCGAGTTCGAGGAGCGGCTCAAGGCGGTGCTGGCGGAGATCACGGCGGCGGAGGGGGAGATCGTCCTCTTCATCGACGAGCTCCACACGATCGTGGGCGCCGGCGCGGCGGAGGGCGCGGTGTCGGCAGGGAACCTGCTCAAGCCGATGCTCGCGCGCGGCGAGCTGCGGGCCGTCGGGGCGACCACCCTGGACGAGTACCGCAAGCACATCGAGAAGGACGCCGCACTGGAGCGCCGCTTCCAGCCGGTCCTCGTGGGTGAGCCCTCGGTAGGCGACACGATCGCGATCCTGCGCGGCCTGAAGGAGCGCTACGAGGCGCACCACGGCGTCCGCATCCGCGACGCGGCGCTGACGGCGGCGGCGGTGCTCTCCGAGCGCTACATCACCGACCGCTTCCTGCCCGACAAGGCGATCGACCTGGTCGACGAGGCCGCCTCGCGGCTGCGCATGGAGATCGACTCGTCACCGGTCGAGCTCGACGAGGCGGAGCGCCGGGTGATGCAGCTCGAGATCGAGCTCGCAGCCATGGCGAAGGAGACGCCCGAGGTGCGCGAGCCGGTCGAGCGGGAGCTCGCTGAGGCGAAGACGCGGCGCGACGAGCTGGCGGCCAGGTGGGCGGGCGAGAAGGACGTGCTCGACCGGGTCAAGGAGATCACCAGGCAGATCGACGAGCTCCGCATGGAGGCGGAGCGCACCGAGCGGCACGGCGACCTGCAGCGCGTCGCCGAGATCCGCTACGGGCTGCTGCCCGCGCTCGAGCGGGAGCTCGCCGAGCGCGGTGAGGCTGTGCGCGCCACCGACCCGATGGTCAAGGAAGAGGTGGACGAGGACGACATCGCAGCCGTCGTCGCCTCCTGGACGAAGATCCCGGTGGACAGGCTGCTCGAGGGCGAGGTGCAGAAGCTCGTGCACATGGAAGAGCGCCTGCACCAGCGCGTCGTCGGCCAGGACGCCGCGATCGACGCGGTCTCGAACGCGCTCCGCCGGGCGCGCTCCGGCCTGCAGGACCCGAACCGCCCGATCGGCTCGTTCGTCTTCCTCGGCCCCACGGGCGTGGGGAAGACCGAGCTCGCGAAGGCGCTGGCGGAGTTCATGTTCGACGACGAGCGCGCGATCGTGCGGCTCGACATGTCCGAGTACATGGAGAAGCACACGGTCTCGCGGCTGCTCGGCGCCCCGCCGGGCTACATCGGCTACGACGAGGGCGGCCAGCTGACCGAAGCCGTGCGCCGGCGCCCGTACTGCGTGATCCTGCTCGACGAGATCGAGAAGGCCCACGCGGACGTCTTCAACGTGCTGCTGCAGCTGCTCGACGACGGTCGTCTGACCGACGGTCAGGGCCGCACGGTCGACTTCCGCAACACCGTCGTGATCATGACGTCGAACATCCGCTCGCAAGGGCAGCTGCTCGAGCACTTCCGGCCGGAGTTCGTCAACCGCATCGACGAGGTCGTCGTCTTCGAGGCGCTCACCCGCGAGCAGATCGGGAAGATCGTCGAGCTGCAGCTGGAGCGGCTGCGCGAGCGGCTGGCCGAGCGGAAGCTGGCGCTCGAGCTCTCCGACGAGGTGGTGGCGCTGATCGCGGAGGCGGGCTGGGATCCCGCCTATGGGGCCCGCCCCCTGAAGCGTGCGATTCAGCGGATGCTCGAGAACCCGCTGGCGCTCGAGCTGCTCGAGGGCCGCTTCGCGGAGGGCGACACGATCCAGGCCCGCCTCGAGGACGGCGCCATTCGCTTCCTCGTTGCCGTGACCGCCTAGGAAGCACGGCGCCGCGGGCGCGGCGGCGCGCCTCCGAAGGCCAGCCACCCCCTCGAGCGCCGCTGCCCGTACGCTTCGGCGATGCCACTCCTCGTCGCGGCGACCACGCTCGAGCTCTGCGGCGCCGACGGGCTCGTCTGCGGGGTCGGCCCCGTCGAGGCCGCTGCGACCGTGGCCGCCGCGCTGCAGCGAGACCGGCCCGACGCCGTCGTGCACGTCGGCATCGCCGGGGGACGGGGGATCGCCCCCGGCAGCGTCGTGATCGGCGCCGAGGCCGTCTACTGCGATCTTGCTGCTGCGTTCCCCCTCGTGGATCGGGTGACTGCAGATCCGCGACTCGTCGACGCTGTGCGCCGTGCGCTCCCCGACTCACCGGTCGTCCAGATCGGGACGAGCGCCGCCGTGGGCGGGGCCGGTCACGACGTCCCCGTCGAGGCAATGGAGGGGTTCGGTGTGCTTCGTGCCGCCGCGCTCGCAGGGAT
>Ga0209798_10001279_pt1 | contig 15238 bp, 14 predicted proteins | sample DOMMetBare3Fresh_FD_187475 | JGI IMG/M metagenome (GOLD analysis project Ga0209798, IMG submission 187475) | Wetland sediment microbial communities from St. Louis River estuary, USA, under dissolved organic matter induced mercury methylation -... | ecosystem: Environmental > Aquatic >...
TGATTAATGTAATACAACAATTGTTCGCCTACTATGTAGCGGTAGCTCGTGGCAATGACGTTGACCAACCACGCAACCTCGCAAAAAGCGTCACCGTCGAATAACCTTTGCAGGGTGTGACCTTGCAAAATTACAACACTTTCGTGTAATTAACCGGCAAAAATATTGCTAATAAACAACGTGTATAAGTAAAATTGTATCACCAAGCCCATGGCGCAAATCAGATACAACCACCGACGCTGTTTGAAAAACAGTACCGCCGCGACATAGATCGATAGGCTAGGTAAGGCATAACGATGAAGGGAAATGACGTTACTGTTTAACGTGAACATGATAATCGACAAAAATCCAATAATACCGAGCGGCAAGTAGCGACGGTCTTTGCGGGTGGTTAGGTAGAGTGAACTAATACTAAGTAGCAGCAGGGCTATGACCGGCAGCACAGTGCCGATTAATGTTTCCTTATTAAATTTCACCAACCCAAAGACGATTAGTGTAGTTTTCCAAAAAGCCGCTATGATTGTGCCAATAAAGTTTATATTAAAGACCTGGTATACCCAGTCATTGGTGGCCTTGTACGCATGGAACATGGCTAGAAAGTCACTTCGAACAATTTGTAGAAAAATAGCGTAGGTAATAAAACCAAGCGGGGCCAATAAAAAGTAGGCAAGATTAAGATTAAATATCTTTTTAATATTCCACTTATATTGTCTGGCGTATTCAAGTAAACACAAAACAACAAATAAAACTGCCGGCAACCTGGTGGCGGTTAGGATAGCTAATAATAATCCTACTTTCAGCCACTTACTGCGTAATGCAAATAGATAAGCCCAAAATCCGAGGGCCATGAAAAGGGCTTCGCTATAGAAAACATGCAGGAAGAATGCGGTTGAGCCGGTCAGCATTAATACGGGTAGCCAGTATCGCCTTTCGTCATCGAAAAGTATCTGACCAATTTTTAACATAGCGGTAACAATCAACCACAATGAAACCAAGTTAACGATTTGGCCAGCCGCCAATACATCAATCAGACTGAATGACAAGAATCGCACTAGGCTGACCGCAGCGGGGAATAACGGGTAAAAGGCCGGCGCGGCGGCATTAGTGACATAGCCACCGTTAATGACCGTCATATACCATCCGCCATCCCAATGGGCAGTGTGTGACAGAATTGAAAAAGGCTGGTGAGCAGCAACAGTGATAGCGACTCCGATGATCATCATCGCTAATTGCCATCCTGTAGCAATAAGTAGGGCGGTTCCAAAATCGCTTCTTGCAAACTTTATTAAATTAGATTTAGACAACGTTGATGTCATCACTTAATATTATCACAGACGATTTTACGTAGTTTGGTGATGCTATACATCTCTGTATGTTTCAAAATTCATTGTTACGGCTATAATAGTTATTGGAAGTTTCTAATATTCAGTTGGATAATATTAAAGATTGAGGTGCGAGTTGAAAACGAGACGGGTTAATACAAATACTGCATTGATTGTACCGGCGTACAATGAAGCTGGAGCTATCAGTGGCGTTTTAACCTCATTGAAAAATAAATTTAAATATATAGTGTGTGTTAACGACGGTAGTACTGATCAAACTAAAGATGAGATAGAGAAAGCAGGAGTGTATCTTGTAGATCACTCAATCAACATGGGGCAGGGGGCGGCGTTGCAGACTGGAATCGAGTTTGCGAGGAATCTTCCAGTTGATTATTTTGTGACCTTTGATGCCGATGGACAGCATAAAGTTGAGGATGTTATATCGATGCTAACAGAGATAAAAAAGGGCGATTATGACATTATACTTGGCTCACGTTTCTTGGGTAAGACAATCGGCATGAGCAAAAGTAAGGAAATAGCTTTAAAACTTGCTGTCATATTCAGCAATCTAACTTCGGGCTTAAAGCTTACCGATACTCACAATGGGCTTCGGGTGTTTAATCGAGTAATGGCAGAGGGTATTCAAATTACTCTGGCCGATATGGCTCACGCTTCGGAATTCCTCGATATTATCAAGAAAGGGCGGTATCGTTACAAAGAAATGCCGGTCACGATAGAATATAGCGACTATTCAAAATCAAAAGGCTTTAATCCGTTGATAAACGCAATAAATATTAGTTTCGACGCGCTACTCAGAAAGGTTATGAAATGATAATCAAGGCTTTCCTCGTTTTATTTGCTTTTATAATTATTATCCTAGCAGCGACAAAGAGTAGTATTCATTCCAGAAGGGCGTGGAAAAAGATCGGATTAATATTTCTTGCCTTACTAATGGCAGTAGCGGTGATATTCCCAGATATTACTACTGACGTTGCTCACCTGGTCGGTGTTGGTAGGGGCGCCGACCTAGTACTTTATTTGACGGTTGTCGCTTTTATTTTCTATGTTTTAAATAACTACATAAAAGCTCAGAACCAACGAGACATCGTGTTTAAGATTGCCCGCAAGTTAGCTATTCTTGAAGCTAATGAAAAGTACAAAAACAAAATATCAAAATAATTCTCTGACGACTACTACTTAACAAGGTTTAATAAAACCAGGCCACCAATAATCAGACAGATACCCACGATCTTGAGTGCTGTAAATGTTTCCTTGAATAGTATAAAAGATGCCGTAAATATGAATATATAGACCAAAGCAGTGGCTACCGGGATGATATAGCCCAAATCGTTTTTTGATATCAAATATACGTAAATGATAAAACTTACACCATACAGGATTACTCCGATAATAGTTAACAGACCCAAATGAAGCGAAATTTTACCGTTAACAAAAGCAATTGGAGACCCGGCTTTACTACCGAGCTTTATCAATATCAATCCTAAGGATGATATTAGTGCGTATAAAAGAAGAATAATGTTAGACACCACCTTCGATTATACAAGATATTTGTTTGCTGATAGAATAATAAGAGTTTAATCTAATGAGGTAGTGAGTGGCTAACCTGAAAACAAGTACAATCGCTATATTTTCCGGTTTCTATTCTCCTCATACGGGGGGTGTGGAGCGATACACCGACAAGTTGGCGGGAGCCTTAGAAGACATTGGCTACAATATTGTTATCGTAACCTCTAACAACGATAATTTAAAAACTTATGAGAAGATTGGGCAAAGGTCTATTTATAGGTTACCGATTTTAAATCTTGCTAGCAAAAGGTATCCGATTCCTCGGCTGAATTCGGAATACAACCGGACGATTAAACGCATAAAGCAGGAAAACATCGACTATTTTATCGTGAACACTAGGTTTTACCTGACTAGTTTAATCGGAGCACGCTTAGGCCATCGAAATCGCAAACCGGTAATATTAATCGAACATGGTACGGGTCATTTTACGGTTGGCAACAAACTACTAGATTATTTTGGCCACAACTATGAACATTTTTTGACAAGTCTAGTTAAAAAAAATGTTGATAGATTTTACGGAGTTTCTAAAAGTTGCAATAAATGGTTAAAACACTTTGCCATAAATGGCAACGGAGTATTTTATAATTCAATCAATAAAAAAGAGAGTTTGGGTGCTCTGGACAGATATGCTAAATCATATCCTAAAGACGAGATCATAATTACTTATGCTGGTAGATTGATCGCAGAAAAAGGAGTCCTAAATCTACTTGACGCCTTTGGGCAGTTAAATAGCAGAAAGCTTGATCGAAAAGTAAGGCTAGTGGTGGCAGGCGACGGACCTTTGTTGAACAAAATCAAAGAAAAATACGATGACGATAATATTGATATTGTAGGTAGACTTGATTTTAATAAGGTGATGTCACTCTACAAAAGAACAGATATCTTCGTCTATCCATCATTGTACCCAGAAGGATTACCAACGTCGATTCTCGAGGCTGGCCTAATGAACTGTGCAGTAATTGCAACACCAAAGGGAGGTACAGAAGAGGTCATGATAGATAATAACTACGGTGTTATCGTAGATGGTAGCGTAAGAAGTTTGAGCAAGGCCATAAATAGATTGGTTAATGACGACAGATTAAGGAGGCAATTAGCTGACAATATTCACAAGAGAATCCGAGATAATTTTGATTGGGCTAATACGGCCGCAACTGTTGAAAAAGAGCTCAAAATGATAGACTTGAAAAAATGAATAAAACTAAAACTGTTAGGTTAATTTAAAGCGCATGAGTGAACTATACGACGTATTTCTGGATAACAAACACACCGTCAGACAAGAAAAGGTGTTGCTAGAATTTAATCACACTGTCCTAGAGTATGTGGTTAGACTGCTGGGGAATCAAGATAAGAGGCGGATTGAGTTACTGGAATTGGGTGTTGGTAAAGGATACTTTGCTAAGGCTTGTCATAGATATAGCCAAGAGCATGATACGAAAATAAACTACCACGCATTTGATCGCAACCGAGCTATGCTTGAAAATGTTAAGAGATTAAATAATAGCACTAAAACTTATAGCGGAGATTTACCAAATCTCTCGATTGAGCCAAATAAAAAGTTCGATATTGTCTATTGTGCTTTTGTAGTTGAACATCTCAACAGTGGCGAAGAAGTTCACGAGCTCATAACTAATATTAAAAAAATATTGAACGATGATGGTCTCGTAATATTTTTTACCCCGGATGCGCTTAGTCAGGGATTTGAGTTTTATAATATTGATTATACTCATCAGTATCCTACAACGGCTCGCAATATCTCTACGATATTTTATGACTGCGGGATAAACGATGTCACATGTTTGAAGGTTAATGGTTTATGTACTTATAGATATTTCTATAATCCTTTTTTGAGAATTTTACATAAATTGATTTTCGCATTATATAGCTATAGGCTTTGGGCCTTTTTGGCAAGACCGTTCTACAAAGTGCCGCTTTATAGGTTAAATAATTTTTTCTACCAGGTATATTGTTTTTTTAAAGAAGAGAACTTGATGTTCGTCGCCAGAAAAAGGGGTACGCATGAATAAAAAAACAAAGGTTGCTATTATTGGAGCGGGCAATATATCCAATACCAGACATATCCCAGCCTTAAAAAAATTAAGAAATGTCGAAATCGTAGGCGTGGTTGGTGTCAAGCAGAGTAATATTAACAGAACTTTGGCTAATCTAAAGACTACTAAAGCTCTGCGGTTGGACGGTGGTGATTATGCTGAAAAAATGAAAAAGTGTAAGTGGTTCAATGATGTCGACGCTGTAGTGATTGGCGTTCCGCCTAGGGATCACTACGCATTAATTGAAGCCTCGCTGTTAAATGGTAAACATGTTCTTGTCGAAAAACCAATGACGATGGACACTGACGAAGCAGATAAATTGATAACATTGTCCAAAAAGGTCAACAAAGTTTTTTGCGTAATGCATAATTTCCAATATACTTCGGGAGTACGAAAACTTAATAGATTGATTGATGATGGCGATTTAGGCGAGCTAGTTTCGTTTTTTGAGTTTCAGTTATCTAACAAGAACAGAAGGCTGCCAGAATGGTACAACGAATTGCCACTCGGCCTCTTCTTTGATGAAGCTCCGCACTTTATGTATTTATTGGAAAAACTAGGTGGAGCGCTACGAGTAGAAAATGTCTTTGTTCAGGATGGTGGTAATAAGAATGACAATACTCCTCTTCAGATGAATGCCGCACTGAGTGCTGGGAAGTACCCTGTAAATATTTACCTAAACTTTGAGTCGCCTGTTTGCGAGTGGTATTTTGTGGCTTGTGGCAAAGACAAGGTCGCGTTTTATGATCTATTCAAAGACATTTTAATCGTTCTTCCGTCAGACAACGAACATTATGCGGTAGATATATTAAAAAATTCCTGGAGAACCACTTGGCAGTATTGGGTAGGATTTATTAAAAATGGTTTCCGAATGTTAACGGGAAATCTATTATACGGGCACGACGCCGTTATTAAAGCGTTTATTAATTCGGTAGCTGAAGGTGGATATGTCGACGAGAACATCAGCTGTGAACGCGGTCGAGCTACCGTCGGATACATGAACGATATTATTAAGTTCGCTAAACATAATGGGATTAATGTTAAGAAATAGCTGTTATAATTGTTATTAATGAGTAGGGACTTGGCAGTAATAATTCCAGGCTTTGATAAAAACCAGACATGACAACAATTAGTCAAATTATCCTGATCAATTTATATTGGCTTTCATTACCGCTGATTGGTTATGTTGTTTTACGTCTATTGAATGATATAAAAAAATCACCAAAGCCTTTGAAGCAAATCGCTTGTATTTCATTACGACAAAACCCTCTGATAGTTTATGTACTTAGTTTTGCTACTTTTTGTTTCATTTTTTCTGTTATATCTATTCCACTTTACCTATTACATACTCCAGTATTTTTGGCCGTGATTATATATCTAGTAATGTTAATTACCTCAATTATATATTTAACGTACAGTTATTTGAGGAATTACAAAAAACCGATTAATTTAGATGTATTTCATTTGAGAAACCAAACGTTACTAACCAAACTCGTGTTTATACTCGTCTTTTTACTGCTAATTGGTGACTATCTAATTGCAATCTACGTAAAATCAGGTGCTTATGGCGATGCTTTTTATCATGTATCTAGAGTAGTGGACATGGTGGCTAATGGATTTAATACCCAGAGTAGTTTCCAAAGTACAATACCCGAAGGCGCTTATCACTACAATGCTTTTTATGCAATTTTTGCGACCTGCTCTCGATTATTAAACCTGCATCCTATGAAAGTTTGGGAGTATTCATACGGTTTCTTTAGATTGCTACAATGGACAGCGATATTTGCATTAGCTTGGACAGTTTTTTCTAGATGGTTAAGGGTAGGTAAGAACGTTTATTATTTGAGTCTACTTACACTAATCGCTGCGATCTCCTTTTTTTCTATACGGTTTCATTTTGCCATTTATCCCGATAACATTGTTTTGGCCTGGCTTATTTTACTGGTTATTGCATTATCGATATTAGATAAAACGAAGATAAAATCTATAGGCTTTGTGCTGATCGCCCTGGGATTTTTGATCACAATGTTTCACCCTAGTTATGGTGTGATTGCCTCATGTTTTATAGTTTTAGTGGCCATTACCAGGCTAATTATAGAAAGAAAATGCTTTGTAAAAGAGAAGGAATGGTTGGCATATTTAGCTACGATTATTTCACTCATGATCGGTCCATTAGTAACTAAATTAGTACCCGTTAGATTAACCTCCGACCGAATTAATCTAACAGATGCGTCAAGATTGAAAGTATTAGGAATGTATATGCTGGATCCTTCTTTGCAACCAGTAGATTACATATCGCGATTTATATTAGTAGCTGGTGTTATTGTAACGGTTTTTCTATTAATAAAATTATGGAGGGATAAGAAGAATTGGGCAATTGCTTTTTCTCTATTATTTTTCTATATCCTGGTCGCTTATGAACCGATTGGCTTTACGCTACTGAATAGATTTATCCCGGCGTGGGTAATCAGTAACTTTACGAATATGAATGTTCTAGTCTATGTATATGTTGCAGTGGCAGTATACGCGGTTTATGAGTTTATCAAATGGATAATATCAGGTAAGTCCAACTCATTAAAAAAATATTTCGATACTCGAGGCAATTTTCTTATTTTTATTACAGTCCTATTTATATGCATCCAGTCGCCGGTATTTGGGTATTCGTATAAATATTTTATAGCTGACCGAGGGGTGAAAAGAGTTGCATATGCACGATTTGAACAAACTGAGAAAGATTACGGTAGCTTTCTAAAAGGGAATCAGGTAGTGGTGGCCAACATGGACGAATCTTATAATTTGACCGGCTTATTTCCGATCGATGTTATTGATGTTACCGCCGGGCATACACCTCTAGCCATGGATAGCAAGAACCGACAACTTTGCCTAAATAATATCTTGAGTAGTTTTCACTTTTCGGATTTAAAGGCAACACATGCGAAGTATGTCATGGTAACTACTAAACAGTTATCTGACATACTAAACACAAAACCTTATTTACGATTTATTAAAAAATCAGATATTTATTATTTATACGAAGTTCTCAACTTATCGGTCTACAATGACACTGAAATCTACCAACCGTGTCTGTTGTATCAGAAAAACGAACGAAGTTAGAGAACAGTCCCTATCTAGATTGTTGAATCAAGTTGTCGCTGACGATTTTACGTATTTTCGTGATAAATAAACTTTTATCAAAGCGTTTGGCTTTGCGACGTAAGGTGGCAGGTAGGAAATTGATTGTTTCAGCTTTTCGAATTGCATTAACAACTAAATCGACGGTTTGTTTATCGAAAAGAACGCCACTTTCGCCGTCTTGGACGATATCAAGTGCGCCACCTTTACCGTAGGCGATGACTGGTGCACCAGCGGCTAGCGCTTCAACTTGAACTATGCCGAAATCTTCCTCCGCTGGGAAGATATAGCCTTTGGCATGATTTAGAGCATCAGTAACAACATCGTCCGACGCGTCACCGAAACGATCAGTAAAGAATTCGACTGTTGGACCGGCCATATCAATAAGTTTTTGATGCTCGCTACCGTTACCGAATACTTTCAGGTTTACGCCTAAATTTGTGGCAGCTGCTACTGCCAAATCAATTCGTTTATAGGGCACTTGGCGACCCAGTGCTACATAGAAATCGCTGCGCACTCTCGCTGGTGTGAAGCGGTCAACATCAACTGCGGGGTGAATTACGACGGATGGTTTTTTGTAGAATTTTCTTATTCTGTCCTGGGTGGTCGTACTGTTGGCGATAAATACGTCAACTTTTTGAGCAGCTTTAAAATCGGCCTTCTTAAGCGAAGGCACCATTAAAGGCATTGCTAATTTAACTAACCAGTTTAATTTTCCAAAACCAGGGTCGGCGCGATACTCGTCATAATGGCTCCAGTAATAACGAATCGGTGTGTGGCAGTAGCATATGTGAACTTGTCCCTCGCGAGTTTTACGGACTTGTTTGGCCTCGGCGCTAGAACTACTGATGATAATATCGAATTCCGATAGGTCCAGTTTGCGGAAAGCATTAACCCGTAGCATCGGAAAAAATTTATGTAGTTTGCGGAGTGGTATAGGCAAGTTTTGTAGGTATGTCGTTCTGATATCCAGTTTATTAAAGGCGGGAACTTTTTCTGGAATATAGGTTGAAGTATAGATTGGTGCGCCAGGAAAAGCTTCGGCCATTGCTAAAACCACATTTTCAGCACCGCCCATATTCGTTAACCAATCATGGACGATGGCTATTTTTGGGGCCGACATTATTTAGCTCCTTGGCGGCGCAGGACGACTCCAACGGTTTTAAATAGGATCTTTATATCCAGCCAGAATGACCAGTTTTGGGCGTAGTAAAGTTCAAGTTCGATACGTTCGTCAAATGATAATTCACTGCGTCCAGAGACTTGCCAAATACCAGTCACGCCAGATTTAACACTGTGAAGCAGAGCTGTACGGCCCTTCGCCATCCTGATTTCTTGTGGCAGAATCGGGCGCGGTCCAACTAGGCTGAGGTCGCCTTTTATGACGTTAAATATCTGCGGTAGTTCGTCGAGTGAAGTATCGCGAATGAATTTGCCGAAACGCGTAATACGCGGATCATTATCGACTTTGCGGTTCTTTTCGTATTCAAGTGCCAAATCTTCTCGGTCCATTTCGCGGAATTCAACCGCCGCATCGCGACTGCCGTATTTGGCGTTCATACTACGGAATTTAATTAGCTCGATTGGTTCCGAGAATCGGCTTAATCTTTTGCTGATATAAAATGCCGGACCTGGATCAAAAATCTTCTTTAGTATAAATATGATTAATAATACTGGCGCTAATGGGATTATTAGCAGTAAGCTAACTATGACATCGAATATACGCTTGGCGATGGCTCCCCAACCAACTAATGGTGTTTGGTAAACGGATATCATAGGGTAGCCGAGGAAAACATCAACCGTATTTTTACCTGAATAAAACTCCGACTCGCCTGGTATAAAGCTGTAACTAATGTGATTATTCTGGGCTGTGCCTAATATTAATTGATTACGTTCGGCTGAATCGTAAAGGTCAGTTTGGATAATCGTTGTGATGCGGTTAATTTTGATGTCTTTTAGTGCTTGTTCAACTTTGGAATAGTAGGTGGCTTTTAAGCTGTCGGGTACTATTTTTTTCGGTCCGGCGATAGCGACAATTAGGTAGCCACTTTTGCGGGTATTAGCCAGACTGAGTGCGATATCACGAGTAGCCTCGGAGCTGCCAATTAAGAGTACGCGACTGACGCCTTTACCGTGTCTGAATAAGTAACCGCGGACCAGGCGGAATATCTCTCTTTCCATGACCAGCATTGAGAAGGCTGCGAATAGTCCATAGACTGCAACTAGGCGGGCAGGTAGGATATTACGCTCGCTAACGTATTGCCAACCAATGACAAGTAGTATACCGACTAATGAGCCGACGGCGATTTTAGACCATTCAGCCAGCCGACGGTTATAAGTACCTGATTGATACAGACCAAGGGCTGCAAATACTATAATCCAGAATGGAATTATTGAAATGAACGCTAATAGGTAATCTTGTGACGTCACAGCAACCACTAGTGGCCTGGGGTCGTGCTGCACGCGTATTATATAGGCTATGACAAAGGCTGACAAAAGTACTAAGGTGTCGCAAATCAATAAAATTAAACTGTAAAATTTGGTGTTCTTACCTAACATAAGTAAAACAATTATACCACTTTTGCGGTACAATTATTGTAGTGAAACAGATTAAGAGACTAGAATCAACTGATAAAGTCTACCTGGGGTTATTGCTGGCAGTATTCGGCGGCATAGTTTTACATGCGCCAATCTCGGTTGCGTTTAGTGTTTTGTTGCCTGACTACAGCCTGCTGATTAAATCCTGGAAAGAAATATTGATGCTGGCGGCGGCTTTGATAGGTCTATATGTCCTATATAAGCGGAAACAGTTGTCCTTACTTAAATCACCGTTGATATTGATGTTATTCGCTTATACAGCATTACATTTTATTTTAATACCCTATAAAAACAATGGCTTAAACTCGACTCTGGCGGGTTTGATGATTGATTTGAGGTTTCTGTTTTACTTTGGACTAATGTACGTGGCAATGAAGTTGTACCCTGATTACAGGAAAACATTCATCAAGGTCGGTTTAATAGGAGCGCTAGCGGTGCTCGTTTTTGCACTGCTACAGGTAACTATATTGCCAAATGACATCCTAAAATACTTAGGTTACAGCAAAGACACGATTGCTCCATTTTTAACGATTGATCAGAATAATGCATTCATCAGAATTAACAGTACATTAAGGGGGCCGAACCCACTTGGGGCGTATGCCGGTACTGTTTTAATACTGATGGTAGCCTATTTGGTGAAACGAAAATTATCAAAAGAAAAAAAGGAACAGGTTATAGCAGCATTGTTAGTTGTTGGTGGAATAGCAGCATTGTGGTTCAGCTATTCGCGTAGCGCATGGTTGGGTACGTTGGTCGGAATTATTACAGTTCTAGCGATTGCCAATATTAAAAAGGTATCCATCAGCAGGTGGGTAAATATAGGCGTAGGCTTGGTGATTTTATTGGCAGGGCTGGTTATGCTATTGAATACACCTTTTGTTTCAAATGTCATACTACACGAGAATCCTACTGAGGGTAATAATATTAATTCGAATGAAGGTCATCTGCAGTCATTGACGAATAGTAGCAAGGAAGTTTTGAAGCAGCCGCTGGGCACCGGTGTGGGTGGCACTGGTTCGGCCTCACTATTAGGTAGTAAATCGCAAATTGTCGAGAATCAGTACTTATTTGTGGCCCACGAATCCGGTTGGTTGGGATTGGTATTATTCATGACTATATTTATTACGGTAATGATAGGACTCTGGAATTTACGCAGTGAATGGTTTAGTTTGGGTGTATTCGCAGCGGGTCTTAACCTGGCAATTATTGGCCTGTTCTTGCCAGTGTTCGCTGACGATACAATTTCGATTATCTGGTGGGGATTGGCGGCTATTGCCCTGTACAGTCAAGCTCAAGAAAAGGTGTATAGGTGAATCATGGACCAACAACGTTCTACCAAGAAACAGCGTGAACTATTAAGCTTTGTCGACACTTTTATCCAGGGGCACGGTTATGGACCGAGTTACCGAGAGATTCAGCGTTCTTTGGGGTACAAGTCAGTTTCAACTGTCGCAGTTCATATTGATGGTCTGATATTACGAGGATATTTGCGCAAGCGTGATAACTCGGCGAGGTCACTCGAGGTTGTAACAACCCATCTAAATGACACTTCATCACATAAAGGGCCGACTCCAGCTCAAGAAAAATGGTTAATCAATGCCGTCACTAGTCGGTTTGACTTATTAGATAAATCAAATAAGCCTGAAGTTTTGGATGAACTTTATGTGTTAATTGGTGCGTTAAAAATCCTCGGTCTAGATGGGGCGCATGTGGCTATGAAAACTAGGTTAGTCGAATACTTAAAAGACCAAAAGGTTTATAAGTAAATACCCTGGGTGACTTGGTCAATTTGCGATAATACCCAGTCGTACTGTCCGCTACTAACTACGGCCGAGCAGTAGTTGCACTGTCCGGTGGCGTTAACCTCTAGTGGTGCACCACAGTTAGGACACTTGTTATCTTTTAGCTCTTTTTCGCTATGCGTGACGGAACCGGCAGTTCTAATGAAAGTCCAGTCTTCGACGAAATTAGTTGGAGTCTTTGCGCCACGTATCATCTTGCCTTCACTGTCTACGGTGTAGTCGGCACAACTGGCATCAATTCTAACTTTGATATAGTTGAATTTTTCGTCGCTATTGATATCGACAATATCCATTTTGCCAATGACTATATTTTCTAATACATTTTTTTCGCCACGCGATTGCATATCACTAATTTGCGTTGAGTAACGTTGCATGATAGCATCGGATACGAACGGTCGGGCAATTTTGAGATCCTGTTTTTCCCAAGCTTCTTGGATTTTAAAGAAAGCATTTTGGGCCTTGTCCTTGAAGACTTGTTCGTTAAAATTAGGGTCCGCTTGTTTTATTAGAGCTAATTTAGCTGGTATATCTGCATCCGTCTTAACTGCGGCTCCGCTGCCTTCTAGCGCCGTCTCGACGCTAGCCTGGATTAGTTCACCTAGGGGGTTTTTAGCTAAATCAGTCGGGTTAATGTTCTTTTTGAAATTGGCGAGTTTACCGGCCTTTTTCATATTAGCCATTATAATCGCAGCGAATATTATTAGGAATATTATGCCTCCAAGGTTGAAGCTGACACTTGTGCCACCGCTCGAGCTGGAATAGCTAGAATCGGACGATGATGAATAGCTTGACGACGAACCAGAACTAGAAGAACTGGATGAGTAACTATCACCACCGCCAGCGCGGGCAATTATACTTTGTCGGATATCCATATGTGGCTATACCTGTGGTGGTGTGGTTGGTTGTTGTGGCTCAACAGGAGGAGTAACTGGTTCTACTGGTGCTTGTGGTTGAGGAGCGGGAGCTTGCGGTTGTTGTGGCGTAACTGCTTGTTGCATCGTATTTGCCATACTGGCGCCTAGGCCTAGACCAACTCCCATACCAACACCAGCTCCGGCAATACCGCCTGGATTTTCGGCAGCTTTTTGCATAGCTTCTAATTGCTGTACTTGTGCGAAGGCGGCCATTCCGGCTTGGTCGACTTGACCCATAGCGTTAATGGCTTGTGCCTTGGCCTGCATATCAGCGATGCCACCAACGCGTTTCTGCGTCTCTTCGTCAAAGTCGGTATTTTCAATTCTAAAATCGCTCATTGCAAATCCGAATGCAGCGAAGTCGGTTCCAATCTTGGTACCGATGTCTTTTGACAATTCGTCACGATTTGAGTCTATGTCGGTGTAGCCAAACTTTGCAGTAGCTAAACTATCAGAAATTGGTTGAATGATTCGGTCAGTGACGTTGTCCTTAAAACCTTCCAAGGTCAATTCATCACGGTCACCAACAAAGGTTTCAAAAAACTTTCCACCGTCAGTAATCTTGAACGAGTAGTTACCAAAAGCACGTAGACCGACAGGGAATTTATAAATAGGATCATTGTATTTTAGCGGCGATTTTGTTCCCCATTTAACATTAGGGATTTCATTCATGTTAATGAAGAACACCTTAGCTTTATGCTTGGTGTCCATGCCCCTAAATACTGCCAGCATCGAGCTAAAGAATGGGATGCTATTACTGCTCAGGTCATAAGAGCCTGGTTCGGTAACTACGCCCTCGGGCTTGCCGTCATTAACAAATAACATGGCCTGGCCAGGGCCGACAATAACAGTTGAGCCTTTTTGCAATACTTGATCAGCATCTGGAAATTTCCAAACTAGAGTTTCCGGTGTCTGATTGGTCCATTGAATGTTTGATAAGAGTTGGTTGCCAAAGAATCCCATGTGAGTTTCTCCTGATTATTTTTATGTTTGTTGCTTATGATTCAAGATTAAACTAATCTGACGAAACCGTCAAATATATTTAGATTAATATTGACTAGATTAAGGGGTAGGCGCTATAATACTCTAGTATTCCGGCGTAGCTCAATGGTGGAGCAAGAAGCTGTTAACTTCGAGGTTACTGGTTCGAGTCCAGTCGCCGGAGCCAAGAAAAAGGCTGAAGCCCCTTGTGGGCCTCGGCCTTTTTCTATGTCCCGCCAACTGGTCCCGAACCAGATCTTTTGCGAAGCAAAAGTGGTTAGGCGTAGTAAGTGAAGCGAAAAAGTGTTCACATTTTTTCGCGAGTGAGCGGAGGAGCGAAGCGATGTCCAGTCGCCGGAGCCATACATAAGCACTATGATGAAAGTCATGGTGTTTTTGTTTTGCTATACTGAAACTATGGCTGATACAATTTTCGACAAAATTATTCGTGGCGAGGTTGAAAGCAGGATTGTATGGGAAGATGAAAATCACATAGCTTTCTTGACTCCATTTCCGAATACTCCTGGTTTAACTGTTTTGATACCAAAAAAGAATATTGGCGACAATGTCTTTGCCTTAACTGACGAGGATTATGTCGATTTATTACTCGCAACAAAAAAGATGGCCAATATCTTAGAAGTGGCTCTAGGTGTTGATCGCGTTGCACTTGTTTTCGAAGGAACTGGTGTCGCCTACGTTCACGCAAAACTATACCCACTCCATGGGCGACTCGCGAGTCAAACTGATGTATGGTCGGATACAACTGAATTTATTGAAGAATACAGAGGGTGGATTACAACACTTGAAGGTCCTAAGATGAGCGATGAGCAACTTGATGAAATTCAGTCGAAAAT
>Ga0209798_10001281_pt1 | contig 15233 bp, 8 predicted proteins | sample DOMMetBare3Fresh_FD_187475 | JGI IMG/M metagenome (GOLD analysis project Ga0209798, IMG submission 187475) | Wetland sediment microbial communities from St. Louis River estuary, USA, under dissolved organic matter induced mercury methylation -... | ecosystem: Environmental > Aquatic > Freshwater...
CGGGGTCCGACTTGAATGACTCGCCCGGCGCACCGTCAAGCGCATTCATTAGAGCAACCTCCCATGCCCGAACCTGAGCGATATCGGCTGCCGACGGCTTCATCGATCGCGATGCGGGGCGACGAACCAGAATCTCAGTGTTTGTTCGCAAGCTCCAGAGCTGACGGAGAGCCTCCAGTTGGCGTTGCACTCCGTCGAGACCGATCGTCTCCAGATGCTCAGGGAGGATTTCGAATATCAACGCGCCGACATTCTTGAGCCTCGGGATGATTTCGGCAGCCACGTCCAGGAGCGCCGGTGGGATTTCGCCGCTGTGGGCATCAAGCCAGTACCCATCGAGTGACCTCCCGCCCGCAAAATGAATTTCCCAGACTCGGTCGAGCGGCAACTGCAGCAGTGCGCTTTGCACCGACTGGCGGCCATTGCGTTCGTTGCACCACAGGTTATGCAGATCAAGGAGGATGCCGCAGTCTGCCGTCTCGGCAACTTCAGCGAAGAACTTGCCGTCGCGCAGATCGGCAGGTGCCGAGCGGAAGTAGTTGACGCCTGTCTCAAAGGCGACTGGACGACCGAGTGCACGGCCATAGCGCGCAATGTTCTCGGCCGCCACGCGTACCGCTGCAGGTGTCTGCGCGGGAGGCAAGAGAAAGCCGCACTCGGACACGCCACTCTGCCGCCTTGTTCGATTGAAGCTCAGGTGCTCGCTGACCCATGCGGGGTTCAGCCGGTCGAGCATCTGTCGCAGGAGCGGCGCGTACTCGAGGGGGTCATCGACCGACCCTCCCAGCGGTTGCCCGACCCCGTGAATCAACTTCGGCTGGGGCAGCACGGCGATCGAATCGAACAGCGCCTCGTTCAATCGATAGCACGGGCGGGACGACGTCCAGGACTTGGTCCAGAGTGTCTGAGGTTCCAGCTCAAGTACTTCCGCGTCGCCCGATCCGAAAAGCGGCTGCAAAGCCGACCAATAGACCAATCCGACGCCGAGCCCGCGCATTCTTCTTAGAACCCGGTGCCGGGCATCACTTCGTTGACATCCAGTGTCTTTGGATTCACGACAAAGTCGCGGATCACGAGGAAATCAAGGATGTGTCCCGAGTGGCAGCCCGCGCAGCCGAGCCGATCAAGCACCGAGGCCGTGACCTTCTGCATCTTCTTCAAATCGAAAGCCACATCATGCGAAACCATCACACGCACGCGCGGTGGGAGCGGTTGCGGATTCAGAGCAACTTCATCGAATCTGTTCATGACTTGATCTCCTTCAGTTGGTTTGGTCGGACGCCGCGCGTAAGCGAAGCTCGGGCATCTTAGGGCGCTCACCGTCATCATCGATACCGATAGCGCATTCCCACGATCGCCGGTTTCAGTAACTGGCGATCCGCATCGCAGTGATTGACGAAAGCTGCAAACGCCTGCGCGGACCGAAACTGCGGCGTCAATCAGGACGCGCCGCTGCGCGCCGAGTCCAAGGAGTCCGCGCGCTGCGGCCACGAGCGCTGCAAGTGCGTGCAAGAGAACCATGTACGTGCCGTGCAGGTGCTCGCTGCAGCAATTGAGGCACGCCGCTTTGCGCCTGCTGCCTCTGCTGAGAAATACACGCGCAATCTGGGGATCGCCTCACGTCCTTACGTAGGAGCGACGATTGACTATTGAGAGGGCAAGGCGCATCCGCGCGCAGATAGCTTGCGCGAGAAACGCAAGTTATGGAGCGCAATGCACTCGCGGATCCGGTCACCGCAAAGATGCTTTGCGGTGACTGTGCATCCACTTCGACGACCCGCATTGCAGTCCCGCACGTTGGGCATGCCGGGATTCGGCGCTTGACCCGAACGTACCGTAACAACACAGTCGCGCCCACGTATCACGCAGCGGTCGGTGCGGAATCGTTTCGACTGCGCAGGAGGAAACAATGGCCACCAAGAAGACCGGCAAGGCCGCGTCGAGGCGCACCACTGCACGCGGCTCGATCGCCGGTCCGCTGTTGCCCGGGGCGGCGGTCGTTGTCAATCCGCACCTGACGTTGCCCCGAAACGATCCGCGCGGCAACTTTTTCGACGTGGGCCGCCCCGGACATGCGGCCGTGCGTGCGCAAGACCTGGTGGCGCTGCGGATCGAGTTGATCAACCTGGTAGTGCAACCCGGTACACCACCGCGCCTGAAGAAGACGGCGAGCGGCACCGCGAATCTGGTGCTGCATTTTCCACCGCAGTCCATCACGGAGCAGGCATTCTTCGAAACGCGTCCGGCCGGAACGACGAACCCGAAGCGACCCGACGGAAAGGACGACAAGCCCGATCCCCCTGGCGGCACCGAGGATCCGACCGGTCCGCCGGTGCGCGCACGCATCGCCGGCGAATCGCGCCTGGTGTTCAGCGTGCCCGATGGCTTCGATGTTCCCTACACGTTGAAAGGCGTGCTCGAAGCGTGCGAATCGCTGCAACTCGTCGTGCCGGCCAATGCACGCTCCCCGTCGGCGACGGTCACGCGGCCACCGTTTCTGTTCGGTGACCTGTTCGTCAACCTCGGCAAGCTGAAAGCTTCGCAGCGCGCAGCGCTGACCAGCTTTGCCGCCCGCACGCTGCGGATCACCGCCTTGCAGGGCGATACGACGACGCTCCAGTTGCGCCAGGCGATCGGTGGGCCGGGGCTGCGGCCGCTGCGCGCTGGCATCACCGCCGGCAACGTAGTGATTGACGCTGGCGTCGCAATAGACCCCGGTGTGATTCCGGTTCCGCGCGGGCCGCGTCCCGCCGCGCCCGGTGCGCGCGAGACTGCAATCGAGTTGCCGTGGCGCCTGATCATCAGCCCGCACGGCGGCGAGCGCTGGCGGCACGCGAAACTTCCCGTCACGTCGCCCGAAGGGCGCACGGAGCTGTGGCACTCACGTCTGGTCGCGCCGAAGAATGACGGCAGCCTGATCGAACCGCCGCAGCCGGATTCGCAGCGTACGGTGCGCGCCGTATGGGCACTGACCGGCGAAGGGTCGCAGAAACCGATGCAGTCGCCGTTCCCGGTCGCGGCGGATCTGCCGGCGCCAAACACGAGTCCGTTCCGAATGCCGCTGGACGATTTCGATCGGTTCCAGATCACACACTTGTCGTCGAACTTCTCGGTGTCGAACTACGCGCCGCAGCCGATCGGCGCCAATCTGCTGATGCTGTCGGCGCTCGGTGCCTGGCTCGATTCGCGCGGCAACTGGGACCCGCCTGGCCTGTCGGTTGAGGAATGGGTCCACCGCGGCTCGATGGGCCGCGATCACTACGTACGCGTCGTCTACAAGGGGTTCCTGTTTCCGTTCGGGCATCGCGTCGCGCTGGTCAAGGTCAGCGAACGCAAGTTTCACAACGGCGCGCGTGACGAACATGGCGTGCCCGTGATCGAGCAAAAAAGCGGCAACACGGCGTATCTGCGGCAGCGCCTGTTCATCGTCGTTCGCGAGCGCGAGCGCACGTACGTCGATCCCTCCCTGAGCAACAAGGCGGGGACAGTCTTCCTGCATCGGCAGATGCCATTCACGAGTGTGCGCATCGTCACGACCGTAACGCCGAATCTCGACCAGCCGGGCAGCGCGGCCGGCGGAATCACGGGCTTCATGGACCAGCGGCTGTTCTGGCCGTGCGTGAATGGTGAACCGTTCAACTTCGAATGCGTCGGCACCGATCTGGATGGTCGCGCGGTGCAGTTCGATTTGCCGATGATCTTCATGGACAACACGCTCGCCAGCCCGCGCAACCTGGTCGGCAGCAGGCTCGTCGCGGATTTCGCGACGGCGGAATCCAACGCCGACCTGACGCAGAAGGCATGGACCGATCCGGCGCGTGCGGGTCGCCGCGTCGCCCAGATCAAGCAGCAGCGCGTCGCGCTCGCACAGAGCATGAAGGCCGGCGACACGACGATCCAGGCCGATGAGATCTCGTTCGACGCGTTCTTCGAGAAGAGCAACCAGCCGCTGCGCAGCTACAGCAACAACCTGTCGCGGCCGGTTTTCTATCCGAAAGTCGAACAGGCGCGCGTTCGTATTGCCGCGCTGTCGCAGTTGACCGGCAGCAGCAAAAGCAACCTGGTCAAGTTCAACGCGCATTTCCTGCAGCACGGTTTCGCCAGCAACGAGGGCCAGGTCTTCCTCGACGTGACGGCGGAAGCCGGCATGGCGCAGCTCGATTTCTCCACCCAGGGTGATCGCTCGGGCGGCTTTGTGCAGCCGAACCTGAAGCCGAGCGCGATTTCGCGCCTGACCGGGCCCGTGACCGGCAACGTAAGCAACTTCATCGCCGGCCAGATGAACGGCCTGGATGCGTTCCCGAAGACGCTGTCGGATCTGCCGCTGCCGCTGCTGTTCGGCTGCATCCCGCTCGGCGAGGTGATTCAGGCCGTCACCGGCCTGGCCGGCAAGCCCGAGCAGATTCCGAAGTTCGCGTCCGAGGCCAGCACGCAGATCGAGAACTTCATCAACGGCCTGGTGCGGCTGTTCGATCTCGTCACGCGCATTGCGGATCAGCCGGGACGGCTGGCCGACGCGGCAATCACCGCCGTGAAGAGCACGCTGCAGGACCTGATCGACCAGTCCAAGAGCTACGCGGCGCCGCTGGTGGCCGACGTCAAAGCGCGCATCAATGAGCTCACCACGGCGTTGAATGGCGTGGCCGCCCAAGTGCAGCAGTTGTTCGACGCCGGCGCGAATGCCGGCGCGAAGCCGATCAACACGGCGCCGAATCTCGCCGGACTTGCCGGCGCGATCGCCGCTGCGAAGACTGCGGCAGCCAACCTGCGCGCAACTGCCAATGCGCAGGTGGGCGGTGTATCGCTGCCCTCAGGCTTCCGCCAATCGCTGCTCGCAATGGCGAGCCAGCTCGACACGTTTCTCGCCGACGCGCTCACGATCACCACGCTGATCACGCAGGGTAAGGCTCTTTACACGGCGCTCGACGGGATCGTCGGCCAACCGGACCAGCTCGGCGCGCTGCTGTCGAATCCGGCCCAACTGAAGACCAAGCTCGAGGCGGTGCAGGCGGCAATCGCTCCGCTGAAAACAACGCTGGCGAACTTCCGCCTGCTCGACGGCGCGGTGAAGCAGTCAGTGCTCGCCGCGATCGATGTGGTGCTGCAGGTGCTCGGTGCCGCCGCCGATCTGCTGAAGCTGCTGGAAATGCTGACCGGCGACGAGCTGGTGATCCGCTTCGACTGGAATCCACCGATCGACAGCTGGGGCTTCGAGCCGGGCAAGCCGCTCTTCCGCGCCAACGACAAGCGTGGTTTCCTGGTCGCGGTGGAAGCGAAGGTGAAGAAGAGCGGGCAGAGCGCACCGAAGATTTCGGTGGTCTGCTCGCTGAAGAGTTTCGACCTCGTGCTGATCGCACCGGCATCGTTCATCGAACTGAACTTCGAGAAGATCGAGTTCAGCGTCACGAGCGCGGCCAAGATGAACGTCGACGTGCTGCTGACGGACATCAAGTTCGTCGGACCTCTGTCTTTCGTTGAGACGCTGCGCGACCTGATCCCGCTCGACGGGTTTTCCGATCCACCGCACCTCGACATCACGCCGCAGGGCATCGACGCCGGCTTCAACGTCGCGCTGCCGGGGATTTCGATCGGCGTCTTCAGCCTGACCAACTTGAGCCTCGGCGCGGGCTTCACAGTGCCGTTCATCGGCCAGCCGCTGTCGGTACGGTTCAATTTCTGCACTCGCGAGCAGCCGTTCTGCCTGACGGTCTACATGTTCGGCGGCGGCGGCTTCTTCGGCATCACGCTCGACCCGCACGGTATCCAGATCCTCGAAGCGGCATTCGAATTCGGCGCCAGCGTGTCGATCGATTTCGGTGTCGCCTCCGGCGGCGTGCACGTGATGGCCGGCGTCTACTTCCGCATGGAGATGTCGGCGTGTTCTCTGACCGGTTACTTCCGACTCGGCGGCCACGTCAGCGTGCTCGGATTGATTTCGGCGTCGCTGGAGCTGTATCTGGAGCTGCGCTACGAGTTCGAAAGCGGCAAGTGCGCCGGCAAGGCGCAGCTCACGATCGAAGTCGAGATCTTCATGTTCTCGATGAGCGTGACGATCACCTGCGAGCGCAAGTTCGCCGGCTCCAACGGCGATCCGTCGTTCCGCGATTTGATGGGCGTGCAGCCGGCGCTGAAGCTCGCGGACGAGCTCGCGCTTATCGACAACAGCACGGTCTACGCGTGGCGCGAATACGCGGAAGCATTCGCCTGAGGACAGAAGATGGCCAAGCAAGAAATCGTCTGGACCGTGCTGCCGCACGGGCGCATCGAAGAAGGCCGCTTCGCCGGCCGGCTGCGGGTGTCGATCGTCGTCTCTCCGCGGTTGAAACCCAGCAACGCCAATGAGCAGGTCTTGAAAGCGTTCGCCGACTGGCCGCAATGGCCGGAGACACTGCGCCACGCTCGCTTCGCGCTGGAAGTCGGCGCGCAATCGATCGACCTGCAGCCGATCACCAAGCCAAGCCTGGCTCTGTGGTCGCGGCTTTTCAGCGACGAGACGCCGGTGGCCGGATTCGAGTTCAGGGACATGAGCAAGGTCAACCTGCGGTCGTTCGCGGTACGCAACGTGCTGGGCACACTGCGCAAGCACTACGGCCGGCTCGCGGTGCAGTCGGCCGCGTCGCACCCGACGCTGCTGCCGTGGAAGGACGCACACCCGGGTCTGAAGGACATGCTGACCGAACTCGGCACGCGCACGCAGAAGATCAACTTCGGCGACCGCGCGATCGAGGTGCCGCTGCCCGGTTTTGACCGCTTCTTCGACGACAAGAACAAGGAAGGCATCGAAAGCCGCGTGCGCGGATTCGTTTTCGGCAAGAACACCAAGTACACCGCGCCGCGCGTCGACGTCGGCGCCGACGGCCAAGGCAATCCGACCCAGGCGGGCACATTCCCGATTCGCGTGCTGCCACCTGACTGGCAGGATCCGGCATGGGGTCGGCCCGACGCGCCACTGATGTCGCAATGGTCCTCGGCGGGCGAATACACGCTGTGGCAGGCCAACCGCTTCTATCGCCGCGAACCGCCGAGCGACGAGCAACTGGCGATGCGACGGCCCGATCCGGCCAACGTCGCGCCGCCGCCCAAGGCGCCCGAGTTCGATTTTCATCGCATCGTCGCCTCGTTCGCCGACTATCCGCTGCTGCTGCGCGAACTCGGACTGGTGATCGATTGCGCGCTGCCGGCCGACTCGCCGCTCGACCAGATGCTCGTCGCGGCGACCCCGGTGAAGGGCGTGATGGGGCTCAAGGTCAAGTGGGACAACGGACACCTCCTCGACGACGATCGCTGTCCGCGCACGGCGTGGTATCTCGACAAGACGCGCTTCACGTCGCGGCCGCGCACCGCCGATCACGAACGCGGCCTGCTGCGGCTCGAACATGCCGACGATCGCTGGGGTCCCGACAAGCGCAGTCCGTTCGACGTGTATCAGGTCGATCCCGACGGCGCGGCATTGAAGACGGTCGACTTCGTGCTGTCCGCGCAGAACCTGGTTGCCAAGAGCCTGCAGCTCGGCGCCGACGGTGAAGTCACTTACACCACCGGCGACAAACAACCGGTCGCGGCTCTGCGCTCGGCGGGCCTCGGCGTGTCGCGCCATGGTCGCGCCGCGGCGATCGCGCAAGGCGCGGCATCGAACGCGCTGAAGGACAAGGAGATCGCCGCCAGTGCGGCCGCGGCACGCAAGGTCGTGCTGTTCACGGAAGACGTACTGCGCGGCTACCGCGCCGACGTGCAGGCACTGCCCCCCGGCCAAGCTCCGCAAGGCTGGCGCTCGCTGTGTCGGCGCGTCGGCACGTACCGCTTCGTCAACAGCGCCGACACGATCCCGCTGGCGGGAGACGAGGGCTACGTCAAGGGCGCTTCGACCTCGAGCACGGCGACTGCGGGCGTCGATCCCGACGATCACTATCTGCACGAGTCGCTGTTTCGCTGGACCGGCTGGAGCCTCGTCGCCGCACGTCCCGGCCGCACGGTGCGCGCGCACATCGATCCTGCTTCAGGCGTACAGAACGAAGTACCGGAAGACGTGAAGGACGAAGCCGCTGACGGCAGTGGCCTGGCGGTCACCTTCGTCGTCGCGAAAGGCAGTCTGCCGAAACTGCGCTACGGCATGCCGTATCGGCTACGCGCGCGAATCGTCGATCTCGCCGGCAACAGCCTCGCACTGGAAGACAAGTCGCTGGACACGGACGAGAACGTCACTCAGCCGGTGGCGTACTGGCGCTTCGAGCCGGTCGATCCGCCGGCGCTGGTACAGCGTGCGCACACCAGTGAGGGCGAGTCGCTGGAACGGATGGTGATCCGCAGCAACTGGAACGCGAACACGAACACCTACCTGTCGACGCCGTCGTTCGCGACCGCGATCGCACTGCCCGCCTCGGCTGACTTCGAGTACACGGCGATCAGCGAGCGACATGCCGTGCCACCGAAGGCGTCGCAACTGCAATGCGAGCAGCACGGCGCGTTCGATGCCATGCTCTCAAACGCCGCCGACATCAAGACCGCTTACGCAATCGCTGCGCGCGAGTCGGGCACGCTGTACGACGCTGGGGCGAACACGCAGATCGAACTGGTGACGCCATCGGCGGCGGCCGGTATCGCGACGACCAACGCGGTGCCACCGCGGCTGCCCACGCCAGCCAATCCGACCGGCGACCGGATCGCCGCCGGACAGTATGTGATCCACCGCGAGGCGCTCGTCGACACGCCGTATCTGCCCGACCCGGCCGCGGGCGGCTTCGCGCTGCGCGCCGCACCCGGGCACGGCCTGCCGGGCGTCACTGCGCCGATGGTGCTCGGCCCCAGTGCGGCAGTCGTTTTGGCGCCGGACCAGGAACTGGTGCTGCTCGTCGCACACGGCAAGGAGTGGCCCGATTCGCAGGGCCTGCGCGTTGTGCTGGCCGAGCGCGAAGCCGCGCTCACCGATCCGCCGTGCGATGAAGCATTCATCGACGACGGCGCGCCCAAGTGGGACGAAGACGCGCGCGCACTCACGCTCTTCGTGCCGAAGGGCCGGATCGTGCGGCTGCTGTATTCGAGCTTCGTGCACAAGGCATTCATCGGCACGTTCGGCCTGCCCTCCTGGGTCGACTCGGCCGGCGAACGCGACTTCGTGCTTGGAATGGCGCAGGCCGGCTGTGGCTGGATGATCACGCCGTTCCGCCCGTTGACGCTGGTGCATGCCACCCAGGCGCCGGTGTGCAAGCCCGAGTTTCTTGTGCTCGGTGCGAACCGCAATCTTGGCGATGCGAAGGCAAGGCTCGATGCGCGGATCCGTCTGCACGGACCAAGCACCGGCAAGTTCGAAGTCGAAGCGAACTGGTACGAGTGGGTCGACGATCCCGCCGAAAAACCGCTCGGCCCCGAGCGCGTGCCCGCGCAAGGCGCCCTGGGCGAAGTGCTGCTGGCGGAAAACCATGTGAACCTGTTCGGTCTCGGCGACGCGGTGACGGCGCAGATGCACGATGCCGCCAAGCGACCGCGTGCACGCGGCGACGATCACGAATTCGGCGATACCAAGTTCCGTCTGATCCGCTACACGCTGCGCGGGACGACGCGCTTCCGCGAATACCTGCCGGGGGCGCTCTATGAGCAGCGCGACGAGGTCACGCGCGTCGGCCCGATCGCGCAAGGCCCGGCGATGATCGTCGGGGCCGACGACGATCCCGGCGCGCCTGTTCTGCGCGCTGCGAGCGGTACCGGGCAGGCCACGATCGTGCGCGCCAGTGCACCGCCCGACGTTCCGCGCGTCATGTACACGGTGCCGACATTCCGCTGGCTTGATGCACCGAGCGGAGCCGGCGCGAACGCGCGCCTCGATACCTCACGCCTTGGCAATGGCCTGCGCGTGTGGCTCGACCGGCCGTGGTTCAGCTCGGGGGACGGCGAACTGCTCGGCGTGGTGATCCTCGGTGATGACCGGCCGTTCACCGACATCTCACAGGCAATGGTTCCACTTGTCACGCAATGGGGCCTCGATCCGTTGTGGGACACGGTGCTGCCGAAGGCACGCACGCGCGTTGCCGATTTCGGCGCACGCGTGACGGACGAGCAAGTGACGCTGCGCGAGCGGGACGAGGCCGAGGCAGGCGTGGCGATGACCGTCCAGCCGCTGCTGCACGCCCGCGTGACCGACTTCCCGGCGCTCGTGCTCGACGAAATGGTTCTGCTGCAGGAGCTCAACGCGACGGTGCGCGTCATCGGGCATCGCGTGCGCTGGGATGAGACACGCCGCTTGTGGTACTGCGATATCGAACTCGATCCCGGACGCAGCTACATGCCGTTCGTGCGCCTGGCGCTGGTGCGCTACCAGCCGAACGCGCTGCCGAAGGCCAAGATCTCGAAGGTCGTGCTCGCCGAATTTGCGCAGGTGTTGCCGCGCCGGCGCGCGGTGTTCCAGCGCAACGGATCACAGCTCGAATTCAGCCTGCGCGGTACGGTGCCGCAGTTCGGTCCGATGAGGTTCCCGCTCGATTCCGAGTACGAAGACATCTCCTTCATTCCTGGATTCGGGCAGGCGACCGAAACCGGTCGCAACAAGGTCGAGCTCGTCATGCAGACACGCGATCCGCAACTCGACACCGATCTGGCATGGAGCGACCTGGCCGTGATCGCCTCGAGTCTGGTCGCGCCGCCGGGCAGCAGCGCCGTGCAGCCAGGCTCAATCTTCGCTATGCCGGCCCGGCACGCGCCCGCGAAAGCGACGGTGCAGGATCGACTCGGCCGGCGCGTCGACTTCGGCAGCGCGGTCAGCCTGGACCCGATCCACGCCGGCCCGATCGTTGGACCCGGCATCGAAAGGCCGCCCATCGTGGAGTGGCAGGACCCGCCGATCTGGCAGACCAGCGTTACGCTTCCCGACGCAAGGGGCAAGCCGGCGCGCATCGCTGTACGCGAGTACGAGCGTTACTACACGGACCGCACTGTGCCCGAGGTGCGGGCCGGCGCGACACGCCGCCGCCGCGTGGTCGAGGAGCGGCTCGTGTACACCGCGCTTTTCGATCTCTGAATCTGGAGGCGAAAGGTCTCTCGCCCGGGCAGCGATAACGAGCACGAAGTCAGGCCACGGCGCGCAGACGTCGACGCAGGACGCCGAGTGGCCAGTATGGAGAGTTTTCCGTAAGGGTCGACATCAGCAGCTTCCGATGTTGGCCGACGGCGGCCTTAGGAAAAACAGACTGTCTTCAGCGGCCACCGCTAGCAAGCGGGCGAACTCGACAATGCGCAGATGTTCATCCGCGCCGGCCTGATCGCACGAGTCGAATCAGATTCGCACGCGCCCAAGCCCGGCGATCCGTTGCATGCGCCGATGGTGAACGCGCTGAACGCACTGTTCGACCGGCATGCGCAGCGCGGTTCAGTCACGATGACCTATCGCACGCGGATATTCTTCGGCAGACCGCGTTAGATGCATCGGACCTCGCGCGTTGCGAGTTTCTTGCACTTACACGCGGTCAAGCCGTCACGTCGCATTGGCCGGTCCACAGTGAACCGCCCGACCGAGATGGGACCGCTCGCGGCCAGGAAGAGACCTTGGCGGACGAATTATTCGGCAGACGCAATCGATCCGTCGATCAGCGCCGGACCGGCTTATACGAATCTGCAATCGATCGTTCAGAGCTTCGCCGATCTTGTTCACCGCTCGTCCTGAGGTATCGAAGGACGAACGCGGGCTTCGATACTGGGCGCAGCGCGATACCCTTTGCTGAGCTTGTCGAAGCATCCGCCCGAACGGGAATCCGCGTGATCGACCGAAAATCGGTTTCAGGCGGCCAGCCTGAGCCTGACAGTACGCCCGGCCCGGGCCGCAAGCGTTACCAGCATGTCAAGGCTGAATCTTTCGTGCTTGCCACGCACCAGGTCCGATACACGTGACTGCGTCACACCAAGCACCTCTGCGGCCTGTGACTGCGTCCAGCCCTTGGCTGCGATCAACTTGCGCAACATCACCATCAACTCGGCGCGCAGCGTAAGTACCGCGACTTCTTCAGGCGGGAATCCCAGATCAACGAAAACATTCCCGGAAGACATGATGATCCTGGTCTTCATTTCTTTGCAATCTCCCTGTAACGCCGTGCCGCCAAATCGATATCGGATTGCGGCGTGCGCTGCGTCTTCTTTCGGAAGGCGTGCAGCACATACACCGCTTGCGCGAACTTAGTCACGTAGAGCAGGCGCCACTCCCCGCCGACGTGAATCCGGATCTCGCGCACGCCGATGCCTACGCTGCTCATCGGCTTCCAGTCGGACGGATCAAGTCCGCTTTGAACTTGCCAGAGTTCAAAGCCCGCGGCCCTTTTCGCCTCGGCAGGGAATCGCGACAAGTCCTCAAGACTGGTGCCGATGAAGCGCAGATCCTTCATCGATCTCATTATCTATGTATTTAGATAGCCGGTCAAATAGTTTGCATCGGCTGACCACAGTCGAAGCTCAGCGGACGACGCCGTTTTGCATCTGCCGCAGGGCGTCGTCCCGCACCCGCGGCGCGCGCCCCAGCTCAGAACCCGAAGTCCTCTTTCGGGACGTGTTGCACCTTGGCGCACTCGGCCTTGAAGTCGTAGGGCACTTCGACGGCGCAATCGGGCCACTTCCCGGTGGTCATCCAGAATTCCACGAGCCCCAGCCGCGCACACAGGCGCGGGAAGCGCAGATCGTTGCGCAGCTCGGGCATGCTGGCCTGGAACAGCAGCGCCGTCCGGTAGCCATCGGGGCCCATGATGTCGTCACTCGTGCCCGCGGGCCCCAGGCGGGCGCTGTCGGCCGCGCGGTACGCGTCGTCCGCCAGACCCAGATGCGCGGCGTACACGAGGCGCGCCACGTCGACGCCCCCGGTCTTCGCTACATGTTCCTGGAACATGGTGCGCCAGGCGCCGATGTGCTCCGGCGTCGGATCACGCTTGGCACGCACGAAGGGGATGGTGTCCTGGAACTCGCGCAGCGGGCGCTTCGCGGCGAGCGCGAGCAAGCGGTCCACGGCCGCCCAGTCCTGCTGGAAGGCATGGGCACGGAGCAGGCTCGAGATCGGAAAACTCATCTCGGGAATGCGCGCCACGAGGTCTTCGTACACGGGCACCGCCTGCGCGACGCGCCCCGAGGCCATCCTGGCGAGTGCGACGAGATTGGCGGACATCGGATCCAGCGCGTCCAGGCGGTACGTACGCTCGGTCTCTTCGAGACTCTCGCGCAGCCGGCCGGTCAGCCGCAGGAACCAGCCGATGTAGCGCCGGCCATCGCCCGACCCGGGCGCCTGTTGCAGGCGCTCCAGAAAGACATCGGCCTCGACGAACTGCCCGAACGGCGGCATCACGAAGCAGCGTGCCACCAGGGCGTCGTTGTTCTGCGCGTCGAGCGCCAGCGCATGCGAGGCCTCGCGTGCGACACGCGCCGCGCTTACTGCCCGTTCGGCGAAGGGCAGGTACACGTGGAGGAAGCCGCGCAGGTAGGCCAGCCGCCCCCAGGCCTCCACGAAGTGCGGCGCGCGCTGGGTGACCACCTCAAGCAGGCCCACGCACGTGCGCAGATCGTCCGGAGCGTAGGACTTCGGGCTGGCGAGGAGGTACAGGTCGTAGACGGCAGGATCGACCGCGCGCGTCGAGAAGCTGGAAAACGCCCGGTCGAGCGCTTTGGCGATGGCGACCGCAATCTCGTCCTGAACCGCGAAGATATCTTCGAGGCTGCGGTCGTAGCCGTCCGACCACAGCGTGGTGCGTGACGCCGCTTCCACCAGGTGCGCGCTGATCCGCACGCGCCCTGCGGCGCGCCGGATCGCGCCGTCGAGCACATAGGCGCAGTTCAGGCGCTCGGCCGCCTCGGCCTTGTGTTCGCCGCGGAACTGGAAGCTCGACGTGCGGCCGATCACCTTGAGGTTCGCACCGCGCGACAGCCGCTGGATGATCTCTTCGCTCACGCCGTCCGAGAAGAACTGCATCTCGGGATCGTTCGACAGGTTGTCGAAGGCAAGCACGGCGATCACGGGCAGATTTTGCGACGCGGATGCCGTCGCCGATGGCCTCACGGCGGAAACCTCGGCCTCCCGCAGGGGCAGCGTGAACCGGTAGCCGCGCCCAGCGACGGTCGTGATGGCGTCGTTGCCGAGCACCTTGCGCAGCGACGAGACCTGCACGGTGAGGTTGTTCTCCTCCACCACCATGCCAGGCCATACCCGCGCGAGCAACTCGTCCTTGCCGACCACGCGGTCGCGGTGCTCGATCAGCGCCAGCAGCAGGTCGAAGGCCCGTGCGCCCAGGGCCACCGGCGCGCCATGCACAAGCACGCGGCGCTCTGCCGGTCGCACTTCGAACTCGCCTGCCGTGAAGACCGCGCCCAAGTTTCTCCTCGTCTGTCGCCTCGCCACGCCCGGTCGGAAGGGCCGGGCGGCGCACGCGCATTCAGTCTGACACGGCGGGCCCGCATTAGGAACGTTTCACATCTTTTCGGCACCGCTTAAGGACGCGGCCGGGGCGACCGCTGCACAGTGCGTCTGCCGACGACGACACCGCGGCGGGCAACCCGAAGAGATGCTGACATGAACACGATGACCCAGGACAGGCCTGCCATGACCCGAGCGGAAGTACACGCCGACGTCGTGCGCAGGGGCTACCAGGCATTCAACACGGGCGACATCAAGGCACTCCACGAGCTCTTCGACGAGAAGTCCTCGTGGCACACGCCCGGCCACAGCCCCATCGCCGGCGACCACCGAGGTCGCGCGGCCGTGTTCGCGCAGTTCGCCCGCTATGGCGGCGAAACGCAAGGCACGTTCAAGGCGGCCCTGCGGCAGGTGCTGGCCGGCAACGATGGCCGCGCGGTGGGCATCCATCACAACAGCGGCCTGCGCAACGGCAAGCGTCTCGACGTGGACTGCTGCATCGAGTTCCAGGTCCGCGACGGAAAGATCGTCTCCGGCCGCGAGCACTTCTTTGACCTGCACGCCTGGGACGCCTTCTGGGCGTAGCGACCCGGGTTCCTCCACGCGCCCACGCCCCTCTAGCGACAACCCGTTTTCACCGGAGAAATTGCCATGACTCAATCTTCCATCAAGGTCGGCGTCATCACCGACCAAAGCGGTCCGCTGTCCTTCCTGGGCATCGCCAACGCGAACGTGGCCCGGATGGTGATCGACGAGATCAACGCCGGCGGCGGCCTGCTGGGACGCCGCATCGATCTGGTGCTCGAAGACAGCGCCACCGACGACACCGTGGCGGCCGCCAAGGCAGCCAAGCTGGTCCGGCATG
>Ga0209798_10001282_pt1 | contig 15206 bp, 15 predicted proteins | sample DOMMetBare3Fresh_FD_187475 | JGI IMG/M metagenome (GOLD analysis project Ga0209798, IMG submission 187475) | Wetland sediment microbial communities from St. Louis River estuary, USA, under dissolved organic matter induced mercury methylation -... | ecosystem: Environmental > Aquatic >...
CTCGGCGACGCGCTTCCCCTCGTCGTAGCAGGCGCGGGGCCCGATCGGGTTCACATTGCCCCAGTACGACTCGGTCTGCGGATGCACGGTGGGGTCGCCATATACCTCGGAGGTGGAGGCCTGGAGAATGCGGGCCCGGACGCGCTTGGCGAGCACCAGCATGTTCAGCGTGCCCATGACGTTCGACTTGACGGTCTTGACCGGGTTGTACTGGTAGTGCACGGGCGAGGCCGGGCAGGCCAGGTTGTAGATCTGGTTCACTTCGGTGAACAGCGGCTCGCACACGTCGTGGCGGAGGACTTCGAAGCCGGTGTGGTCGAGCAGGTGCTCGATGTTGTCGCGCCGGCCGGTAAAGAAGTTGTCGAGACAGACGACCTGGTGACCCTCGGCGAGCAAGCGATCGCAGAGGTGCGAGCCGATGAAGCCGGCGCCGCCGGTGACCAGGATCCGCATGGCTTGAGCGCCTCCGGGGAGGGGCAGGTGATTTGCGACTGAAGACTCGCAAGAGCGTGTTCTAAACTAGCACAACACATGCCGAAAATGGCAGGCCCGGCGTCGCGAGTTTGATAGCGCCTTAAAGTGCTATCCAACAACCACTTACGTTCTGGTGACACGCCCGGCTATCAGGCGGCCGGAAAGGTGGGACCGCAGGAAGCCTCACTTCGTGGTGGGGGCGGCCGACAGCCGCCGACGATACATCTCGAAGTCCGCGACGGTATCCACCGGCTCATACCAGCTGAACTCACGCTCGAAACGCGGGTCCGCGCGGAGCGGGGCCATGAAATCGAAGCCGAGGTCGGCCGGACCTTCCGGCGACCAGCGCCGGACCAGCACCAGCACGGGACGCTGCCGCTCCAGATCCTCCCCGACCGACCCCACGCACCATCGTTCGGCCGGCGTTTCGGCCGCAACGCTCTGGATGCACCAGAGATTTGGAACCCTGAGACCCCACGTCGTGCCGCTGTAGAGCACGAGCGGGAACGCGTCCGCCAGGCGAGGCGAAAGCACAGCGATCGGCCTCCCAGCCGCCCGGGAGCGAATCATCGCAGCGGTCTCGACCATGGCGGCATCCACCGGGCTCAGGATGCCGCGGGCGCGCCGGAGCGTCGCGTAGCAGAAGGGCCACAGCGTGCCCACCAGAACTAGCGCCGCGCATGCGACCGCCGTCGCGCTCAGGAGCGGTCCGGCACGGTCGGATCGCCCGAACAGGATGGTCGCGAGCAGCAGCACCGACGTGCCGATCGCGGCGAGGTAATGGTAGCCGAATCCCTTCCCCTGCAGCACGACCGCGAGGAGGAAGCCCCCCGCCGCGATGGCGAGATGATCGGCGAAGACCGGCTCGCGCACGGCGCGCCGGAACGCAACGTATACCGCGAGCGTCGCGAGCACCGACAGCGGGAGGGAGTCGCGCGTCAGGATCGCGAGCACCGGGCGAGCGGAGAACCGCTGGTACGCGCCGCCGAGCGTAGACACGAGGCCCAGATACTCGGGCGATGCGATGAGCACCGCCAAGCCATAGGCCACGAGTCCGACCCCAATGGTGAGGTTCATCGGGCCGAGCCAGCGGTAGCGGCGGCGCTCTCGCGCCCAGCCGTACAGCATGACCCCGAACCAGACGACCAGGAAATGCGGCTTGAGCGCGAACCCGAGCGCGGCCGCGAAGCCCACCGTGAGGCAGAGGCCCCGACTCGGCCGCCGGCCCTGCGCTTCGGCCGCGGCGGCGAACAGGTACGGCAGGACCAGCGCCAGCGTCAGGTGCTCCCGCTGGCCGAAGTAGCCGGCCGGCATCGGCAGCAGGACGATCGAGAGGCCGACCAGCACGGCCAGCGGGCCGAGTCTCGATCCGTTGCGCCATGCGAGCGGCAGCAGCCTGGCGGAGAGCCCGAGCGCGGCGGTGGCGAGCAACACCACGACCAGGCGGAACAGGAGACCTTCGGAGAGGCCAGCGAGGCGGGCGGCCCAGACGACCGGGACGTTCAGCCAGAAGACCAGCGGGGGGTTGATCTCGACAATGTCCCGGTACAGGCGCGCACTGTCGAGCATCCGGCCGGCGCAATACAGAATCCAGGCGGCGTCGCCGTTGAGGGGGCTGCGCCATTCGCCGAGGAGGCCCACGCAGGCGCCCGCCGCCCCCGCGATGACCGCCAGGGCGAAGGCGATCCTGCCGACGCGCATTCGCGGGAGCGCTCGCTAGCGTTTCGGCGCGGGCTTGGCGGGGGCGGGGGGAGCGGGCGGAGTGTCCGCGCTGTCACCCGGGGGCTGCGGCTCGGGCTCGGCCACCTCGCGCCCCGACCGGTCGGTCAGCGTGAACGACCCGGAGCCGTTCCGGTCCACGCCGAGTCCGGCGCGGGTGGCCCCGGCCCGATCGGCGAACACCACGGTCGCGCCGCCCTCCTCGTTGACGCCGAGCACGACGCGGGTCTTCCCGTTCTCGTCGGCCAGGACGATCGACGATGACTGATTGGGCAGGAAGGCAAAGACGGCGCGCGGGTGGCCGGAGCTGTCGGAGAAGGTGAGACCAGTGGACCCGTCGCTGAGCAGATTGAGCTTGGTCCGGGGCCGCCCCTTGCCGTCCTGCAGTATCAGGCGCAGCGCGCCGTCCTTATCCGTGCCCCACACGCCCCGCACCGCGCCGTCGGGGCCACGGAGGACGAACTGCCGGGCCGCGACGATGTCCGCCACCGTTCCCGGCACGCCATAACGCGAGGACACCGCCACCAGCGCCACGATGAGCCCGAGGAGGACGGCGGCCCCGACGAACAGGATCATGTTGAACCGGCGGAGGCGGCGGTACTCCCGTTCGAGACGCTCAAGGCGCGAGGCGAGCGCCGCCTCCGCCCTCAGCTGCTGTTGCTGCTCGCGAGTGATGTCGCTCACTGTTCCACCGTCATCTCGTCCAGGAAGTACGACTGGCAGGCCCGGTCCAGCAGCTCCGTCGTGAGCCGGTGCTCCACCTCGAGGAAGCGCGAGATGTCGAGCAGGTGGTCGAGCAGGTCGCGCGGGTGGCAGGCGCGGGGCTGGATGCCCAACCGCTCGTAATACCGGCTGTAGATGTACTCCACCGCCGACTCCTGGTAGGTGATCCCCCGCTCCTGGCAGCAGCGCCGGAAGATCTCCCGGTACTCTTCCGGGTCGGGGCCGAGCACGTGGATCTTGTAGTGGATCCGGCGGAGGAACGCCTCTTCCACCAGCTCCGTCGGCGCCAGGTTGGTCGCGAAGATGAGCAGGGTGTCGAACGGCACCGGGAACTTGCCGCCCGTGTGCAGCGACAGGAAGTCGATCCGCTTCTCCAGCGGTACGATCCAGCGGTTGAGCAGGTCCCGGGGCGGCACCCGCTGGCGGCCGAAGTCGTCCAGGATCAGCACGCCGCCGTTGGATTTCAGCTGGAACGGCGCCTGATACATCTTGGTGAACGGGTCGTACTGGAGATCCAGCTGGTCGAGTGTCAGTTCGCCGCCGGCCATGACGACGGGCCGCGCTACGCGGACGAAGCGCCGGTCGAAGTCCTCCGCCGGCTTGAGCCACTCCGCCGGGTTGGTCGAGCCGGTGAGCGCCGGCGTCTCCAGCGGGACCGGGTGGTGGTAGACGGGATCGAAGAGCTGCAGGATCTGCCCGTCCACCTCGATGGCGTAGGGGATGAAGAGCGCCCCGCCGAGCAGTCCGGCGATGGTCTCGGAGATGAAGGTCTTGCCGTTGCCGGGCGCACCATACAGGAAGAGCGACTTGGCGGAGTTGATGGCGGGCCCGAGCATCTCGAGCATCGCGTCCTCGAGCACCAGGGCACGAAAGCCCTCGCGCACCATGTCGCGCGTGACCCTGGCGTGCGAAATCGACTGGCGCAGCGTCCACTCGCGGTACTGCACGAGCGGCACCGGCGCCGGGCCGACGTACTGGTTGGCCGTGAGCGCATCACGGGCGCGCTCCCGTCCGGCGCCGGTCAGATCGAAGATGTACCCGGCCCGGCTGTGGCCGCTGGCGCCGCGCACCTCGGCGAGCCTGCGCTGCTGCAGGTCGAGCAGCCGGTCGTCCACGAAAGGATACGGCAGCCGGACCACGTCCATCAGCTGCTGGCCGGTGCGGGCGCCCTGCACGTACATCGTCTTGATGATGAGGTCGGTGATGAACTCCCCGGACAGGCCGGTTTCATTCACCGTCTCGGGGACCGGCGGCCGGTCGTCCAGGGTCAGGCCCGGGGCCTGGATCGGCGGGTAGCTTCGGGCGGCGCTCATGAGGACTCCTCCGCTCTGCAGACGATGATGTCACCCTCGACGGTGCCGGTGGCCGCCAGCGTGCCGGCGGGAAGCTCCAGGGCGGCGAGAGCGTGACGGTGCCACCGGGTTCGGGCGCCCGGACCCAGCTGGCGGTAGAGCGCGACCACCGCGCCGTCGGAATCGAGAAAGGCCACGTCGAGCGGGAATGTCATTCCCAGCATATGGACCGCGCGGCAGGGACGCAGCAGCAGCCCCTCGCCCGCCGGGAGATCCGGTCGCCCCAGCAGGCCCCGCGCGCGGAGCCACCAGCGGTCGGCGAGGCCGACCCGGCCACCCAGCTCCCGCCCCCGGGTCCGGTTGACCGCCCGGACGTACCTCACATCGCGAAGTTCTGCAGCGTCTCCAGGATCTGGATCAGGGCCGGGCCGAGAATCACCACGAACATCGCCGGGAAGATGAACAGCACGAGCGGGAAGACCAGCTTGATCGTGGTCTTGGCCGCCGCCTCCTCGGCCCGCTGCCGGCGCTTGGTCCGGAGGGTATCGGCCTGCACCCGGAGGGCCTGCGCGATCGAGGTGCCGAACCGGTCGGTCTGGACCAGCATGGCCACCAGCGACTTGATGTCGTCCAGCCCGGTGCGCTCGCCGAGGTTGCGGAGCGCCTCGTCGCGGGCGGTGCCCGCGCGGATCTCGAGATTCACCAGGGCGAGCTGCTCGGCCAGGACCGGACTCAGCCGCTCGGTCTCCTCCGACACCCGGACCAGCGCCTGGTTGAGGGCGAGGCCGGCCTCGACGCAGACCACGAGCAGATCCAGGGCATCGGGCAGGGCCTTCTGCATCTGCTTCATCCGGTCCCGGCGCCGCATCCCGACGTAGACCGGCGGCAGGATGTAGCCGAGCACCCCGAACCACACTGCCGCGATGACCGCGACCGTCCAGGGCCAGCCGGCCGCGGGAAGCAGGATGAAGATGCCCACCGCCAGCGCGATCGGCAGGACCACCCGAGAGCCCAGGTAAAGCGGGACGGCCCGGGCATTGGGATAGCCGGCCTGGATGAGCCGCAGGCGGAGCGCCCCGACCTCCTTGTACCCCGCCTGGGCCCGCTGGCCCAGCGCCTCGATCACGCCGGCGAGCTGCTCGGCCTGCAACTGACGCCGACGACGGCGCAGGATCTCGGGGGGACCGTCCCGCGCCTCCTCCAGCTCGGCGAGCCGCCGGGTCAGGGCGGCCCCACGGTTCGGCGCCAGCTCGGCGAGGAAGAGCGCCGCGAAGGCGGCCGCAACCGCGATGAGCACGACCGTCAGAATGAGCACGAGCGCCTCAGATCTCGATGTTGACGATCTTGCGGATCCATAGATACCCGATGATCTGCATCACCCCCGCGGTCACCACCATGAACCGGCCGATTCCGGACGTGAACAGGAGCTTCATGTAGTCCGGGTTCAGCAGGAAGATGATCGTGCCCACCGCGATCGGCAGCACGGCCAGCACGTACCCGCTGATGCGGCCCTGCGCCGTGTAGGTGCGGAGCTGGCGCCGGATGGTGAACCGGGCCCGGATCACCGAGGCGAGGTTGTCGAGCACCTCGGCCAGGTTGCCGCCGACCATCCGCTGGATCAGGATGGCGGTGACGAGGATGCGCACGTCGGTCAGCGTGATCCGGTCGGCGAGCCCGGTGATCGCGTCGTCGAACGGCAGGCCGAACCGCTGCTCCTCGAAGGTGCGGCGGAACTCGCTCGAGATCGGCTCCTGGGTCTCGTCCGCCACCATCTGCAGGCCGGACGACAGGGGGTGCCCGGCACGGATGGCGCGCCCGAGCAGATCGATCGCCTCGGGAAGCCCCTCCTCGAAGGCGCTGAATCGCAGGTTCCGGCGCCGCCGCATGACGAGATAGGGCAGGATCCCGCCGAGAAACGCCGCCAGGGCCCCCACCACCATTATGCGGGTGGCCAGCAAGGCGAACAGGCCGAAGGCGACCGCGAGACCGAGGGAGAACAGCACGAACACTTCCACCGTCCAGGTGGCGCCGGTCTGCTGCAGCAGCAGCTGGAGGTCGGCGAAGGCGGGGGTGCGCGCTGCGATGGCCTGCGCCCAGTGCGATGCGTTGGCGCCCGCCCCGCGGAAGAGGCTGCCACCCCCTTCGGTGAGCGTCTGGTCGAAGCTCCGCAGCTGCTGGACCACCTTGCGCTGCCGGCCCCGCTCCTGCACCCACTCCAGCAGGAGGGCGAGCGAGACCGCCGCCAGCGCGACCGCGACGAAGATGAGCCCCGCCTGGAGCCAGGTGTTGAGCGGAAGGCCTACCATCGCCCGCGCCCTCCGGGGGCCGGCGCCTCCAGATTCGAGAACAGCACCGACGACAGGTCGATGCCGAACGCCTTGAGCCGGTCGGAGAAGCGGGGGCGGATGCCGGTGGCGCGGAAGCGGCCCAGGACCTTGTCGCCGTCCATGCCCATGCGCTCGAAGAGAAAGATGTCCTGCATGGTGATCACGTCGCCCTCCATGCCGGCAATCTCGGAGATCTGGGCGACCTTGCGCGCGCCGTCGGAGAGGCGGCTCACCTGGATGACCACCTGAATGGCGCTCGCGATCTGCTGGCGCATCGCCTTCTCGGGCAGGTCGAGGCTGGCCATCGAGATCATGGTCTCGAGGCGGCTGAGCGCGTCGCGCGGCGAGTTGGCGTGCAGGGTGGTGATCGAGCCGTCGTGGCCCGTGTTCATCGCCTGCAGCATGTCCACCGCTTCGCCGCCGCGCACCTCGCCCATGATGATCCGGTCGGGACGCATGCGGAGCGCGTTCACCAGGAGGAGGCGCTGGGAGACCTCGCCTTCGCCCTCGATGTTGGCGGGGCGGGTCTCCAGGCGCACCACGTGCGGCTGGCGCAGCTGGAGCTCGGCGGAGTCCTCGATCGTGACGATCCGCTCGTTCGGCGGGATGAACGACGAGAGGATGTTCAGCAGGGTGGTCTTGCCGGCGCCGGTGCCGCCCGAGATCAGGATGTTGAGCCGGGCCTTCACGATGCCCCGCAGCATCTCCAGCATCGGTTCGGTGAGGCTCTCGGTGCGCAGCAGGTCCTCGCCGGACAGCGCGTCGCGCTTGAACTTGCGGATCGAGAGGTGGGGCCCGTCGAGCGCGAGCGGCTTGATGATCGCGTTGACCCGCGAGCCGTCGGGCAGACGCGCATCCACCATCGGCGACGAGTCGTCGATCCGGCGGCCGACCGCGGAGACGATCCGGTCGATGACCTGCAGGAGATGGCGGTCGTCCTGGAACCGGACGTCGGTCCGCTCCAGCCGGCCGTTGCGCTCGATGTACACCTGCTTGAAGGTGTTCACCAGGATGTCGGAGATCGAGGGATCCTGGACCAGCGGCTCCAGCGGCCCGAGCCCGAAGATCTCGTCGAGGACCTGCTTGACCAGCTCCTCGCGTTCCTCGAAGTTGAGCGGTGCCGACTCCTGCGAGAGCAGGTCATGGACCACCTTGCGGATGGCCTCGACGACCTGCTCCCGGGTGAGCTTGTCCAGGTTCGAGAGGTTGAGCCGCTCGATGAGCTTGCGGTGCACCCGCCCTTTGATCGTCTGGAACAGCGGCTGGACCGATGGCCGCGCCGCGGCGCCCGCCGCTTCCGGGCGCGACGGCCCGGCGCCATTCTCGTTGGGCGCGGGCGCCTGCCAGGGAAGCTTGGGGGGCTGCGATTTGGTCGGCTCGCTCATGACCCGATCTCCTTCGGCTTGCGCTGCACCTTGCTGAAGAGGCGCTGGACCACGCCGCCACCCGGACGCCCGTTCTTCCCGACATCCCCGGTGACGCCGCCGAGCCGGGCCCCGATGGCCTTGAGATCGCGCGAGTAGACCGATTTCCCGTTCAGGACGATCGGCTTTCCGGTGTTGATCGCGGAGATCACGGCCTCGTAGTCGTTGCTGATCGTCCCGTAGACCTTGAGCCCGATGGTCCGCTCCACGTCGTCGATCGAGATGTCGTTGTCCGCGTCGTAGCGGTTGACGATCAGCCGGATCTGGTCATCGCCGCGCGGCAGGACGCGCCTCAGCATGGGAAGGCCGCGCTGGATGTTGCGCAGCGACGGCAGATCCACGTTGGTCACCAGGCACACGAGGTCGGACTGGTCGAACGCGGCGAGCGTGCCCGGCGAGAACGACTTCGGGGTATCCACGATCACATACTCGTAGTGCTGGCGGAGGAAGTGCAGGATCCGCCGGATCTCCTCGCCGCTCACGACCTCGGCCCGCTCCGGGTGGAACGGCGCCGACAGCAGATGCACGCCCGAATCGTGCTGCTCGATGTAGGAGGCCAGGAGCCCGGCGTCCATCCGGTGGAAGTTCTGTACCATGTCCACGAAGTTGAACCGGGGCTGCACGCCGAGCAGCAGGGCGACCTCGCCCAGCTCGAGGTCCAGGTCCACCAGCAGGGTGCGCTTGCCGCTCAGGCGGTGGAGCACGACCGCCATGTTGGTCGCCACGCTGGTGACGCCGGAGCCGCCCTTCGGGCTGAAGAAGGTGATCACCTGGCCCGGGCGCTTCTGCTTGGCCGCGACGAGCCCGAGCGTGTGGGAGACCCGCGTTAGCGCATCGCGGAGGCCTTGGGCGGAGACCGGCTTGGTCAGGTAATCGGCCACGCCGGCGCGCATGGCCCCGAGCAGTAGCTCGGAGCTCAGCAACGGGCCCACCGCCACGATGCGCTGGGTCGGATTGGAGTTGGAGAGGAACTGGGTGAACTTGACCCCGAGCTCGGGATCGTCCTCCAGATCGATGATGACCAGCTCGGGGTTGAGCTGCCGGAGCGCGTGCACCTGCTCCTCGCCGTAGGCGGCGAAGCGCTCCGGAATCTCGAGGCGAAGCGCCACGCCGAGCTCCCCGTCGGCCAGCAGCTCGCGCAGCTGGTCGCGGAAGGCGTCGTCAGTGGAGATCAGCGCGGCACGCAGGCTCCGGTCGGTCATGAGGTCAGGGTATCCATGCTTACTCCACCAATCGGAGCTTCTTGATCAGAGGCCCGCCCCCACCCGGTGCGCCGGTGCCCTTGGCGAAGTACAGGAAGTTGGCAGTGACCGGGTCCTTCCTCTGCTTCTGTTCCTGAATGAAGAAGACCCCGAGGTTGTTGAACCTGAGTGACGTCCGGCCGGGCTGGATCTGCGCCGGATCGAACAGCGGCACCGTGATCACTCGCGGACTCCCTTCCCACCCGGGATACGCAGCGGTGCACGAGTTGCCCACCTTCTTCCGCACCTCGCCCCGCTTCCAGCCGATGTGATTCGGGTCATCGATCGGGGCCCAGCAGGCGTCGGGGTCCTGCTTGATCAGGCTGTCCATCCCCTGGAACGTCGGGCCCACCATGTTGCCAGGCTTATTGAGCTCGGCGTCGGTGGAGTAGTCGTTGTAATCCTGGGTGAGGCTGATCTCGGCCGTGCTGCACGACCAGATGTTCTCCCGATAAGCATTCGCGCCCGGCCCCGTGCCCGGGATGACCCAGGGCTGGAAGAACGACGGCGACGGCGTGGTCTGCGGGCTGGTGACCTTGAGCTGGATCTGCCGGCCGTAGTCGTCCCAGTACTTCGTCGGGCTGCCGGTGGCCAGACTGTTGTTGCGGTACGAGCTGCCCCAGCCCGTGTAGGCCGCCGGGGCGCCGCCGAGGGGCCGGTCGTCGCCATACGCGCGGTAGTAATCCGTGGGGTTGTTCTTGTAGTGCCAGTTCTCGACCGGATTGTTCCAGTTGCCGCCGATGTCCTCGAGGTGATTAACGTTCGGGTCCTCGGTGGGGCTCTCGCTCCAGATGTCGGGCAACGCGAACGGCTTGATGCAAAGGTTGCTGGTGTTGGAGGTCGAGGCGACCGCGGCGGCCTTGGCCGCCACCGGCACGGTGTACACGTTGAACAGCCGGCCGAAGAACGTGCCCGTCGTGGTGCGGCGGAGGATCACGCGCACCTTCTCGCTGTCCGGGATGACCACCACCACCGCCTCGTTGGAGGTCATGACGTGGTGGGTGCCGTTCGTGGTGATGGTGGGGCCGCTCTTGCCGCTCGTATCGACGTAGGTCCCGCCGACGTAATTCCGCGCCGTATATTCGAAGGCATGGTCGAACGCGGAATCCACCGCGTCGGCCGGCTTCTGCTTGAGGTAGGCCGCGGCGCCCGCCAACGCGGCGGCGTCGGCGGTCCGCTGCGCATCGTTGCGCACCTTGAGCAGCATGCCCATGTCCACGGCCAGCGCACCGACGGCGAGCAGCGCCGCCAGGCTGACCGCCACCATCACGATGGTACTTCCCCGCTCCGACCTCCAACCCGTGACCGCGCGCATACGCGCCTCCGCTACGATGCCTACTTCGCCGCGCCCGCCGGCTGCAACGGGCTCGCCGACGGATTCGCCGGCTTCATCTTCAAGGGACCCATCCACTTCCATGTCTGCGGCTCACCCGTCGGCACCGGCGGTGGCGGCACATCATTGGCCGTCACCAGCTTGGGCGTGATGAGCACGAGCAACTCCGTCCGCCGCTGCTGCAGGTCCTTCGAGCGGAACAGCTGTCCGATGATCGGGAGGTCGCCCAGCAGCGGGATCTTGCTGACGTTGTCGGTGCTGACGTTGTCGAGCAGCCCGGCGATGGCCAGGTACTGCCCCTCGCGCAGCTCCACCTCGGTGGCCGCCTTCCGGGTGAGGATGGTGGGGATCGAGAAGCCCGAGATCACCAGGCCGTTGGCGAAGTCGAGCGACGACACCTCGGGCTCGAGCTTGAGCCGGATCGCCCCGCTCCGCGTGATGTTGGGGGTGAACTTGAGCTTCACCCCGAACTCCTCGAACGTGATCGTCACCGCGCCGCTGGCGGCCCCGCTGGTCACCGTTTGGAGCGTGGGGAACGGGAAGCGGCCGCCGGCCAGGAAGGTCGCTTCCTTGCCGGGGAGGGTCATCAGGTTCGGCTCGGCCAGGCTGCGGAAATCGCCCTTGGTCTCCAGGTATCGGAGCGCCGCTCTGATCGAGGCGTCCAGGCCGTTCTGCATCAGGAAGTTGATCGTGCCGTCGGCGCCACTCAGGTCCCCGCTGTAGTCCGCGGTGTTGTCGCTCAGGTTCTGCGGGTTGAGCGTGAAGTACTTGGCGGAGAACTGCCGCAGGGCGGTGCGGTTGATCTCGGCGAAGCGCACCTGGAGCATCACCTGCACCGCCGGCGGCGCCACCAGGTTGTCGATCACCGTGGCCCCGGACCCCCTGGCGATCTCGACCGCCCGGGCCACCGAGTTGGCGTCCTTGACCGAGCCCGACAGGGTCACCGAGTTGCCGCTGGATGAGACCGAGATGTCCTCCTCGGGCATGGCGCCGCGCAGGTAGCGCTGGAGCGCCGGCGCGTCGGCGGTGACCTCGACCGAGTAGACCTTCACCTGGGAGGTGTTGTCCCAGATGAAGAGCGTCGTGGTGCCGAGGCCCTTGCCGTTGATGAGCACCTCGGTCGGGGAGAGCACGAGCGCCTCCGCGATCGCGGGCTCGCCGACCGAGAACCGCTGAATCGCGGTGCTGTTGACGAGGAGCGCCGAGGCGCCCTTCGAGACCGAAACGACCTGCGAGGGCTGCGTGATGACCCGCTGGGCCGCCCCCGGGGTGGCGACACCCAGGAGCAGGACGACCAACGGGCCGCGCCAGGGGCGCGACCCGAGGAGGGTGGAGCGGACTGCCCGGACCAGGCGATCGGCGATCACAGGGTTCCCGAAGGTTGAAGGAGGAGTCGGAGCTTCAGGGGCCGAACTTCTGGAGCGTGCGCTGGCCGCCGCGGTAGACCTCGACCGTGGTCGAGGTCGGCTCGGGCTCGCTGGCCTGCACCGCCGCGGTGCGCCGCGAGACCGGGGCGCGCCGGCTGGGCGGCGTGCCCATCAGGCTGCTGACCGGAGCGCCGGTGGTCTTGACGTTCACCGTGTCGAGGGTGTTCCGGAGCGCGAGCTGGATGCGGCCCTGCCCGGTGGCGAGGCCCAGGGTCTCCGCCTGCTCCGGGGTCACGAGCAGGGTGACGACCGGGACCTGCAGCGGCTTCCCTTCCTTGTCCTGCTGGATGGACTCGCCGGCCGCCAGGATCCGCAGGTTCTGCATGATGACCTTGGTGGTCGGCTCCTTGAGGGAGGGCGACGAGGCGAGGGTGAGCAGCACGTCCACCCGGGTGTTCGGCCCGACGAAGCCGGACACGCCGATCACCTGATCCACGGCGATGCTGAACGCGCGCATCCCCTCGTCGATGATCACGGGGAGCCCGCCGCCGATACCCTTGGCGGCCAGCTTGCCGGCGAGCACCGGCTCGTTTTCCTCCACCGGGATGATCAGCCCGCGCCCGACGACGTCGGCCATGTTCCCGAAATAGCCGGCGGGCACCACGCTGCCCGACCAATCCACCAGCTTGACGTCGCGCTCGCCCATCACCGCCCCCATCGGCATCGGCCGGGCCGCGACCACGACGCGCGCCTTGGGGCGCTCGGTCGCCATGAGCGGGGACGTCTGTTGCCGGAGGTAGCGCAGCGCGACCAGCGCGGCAACGCCGCCCGAGACCAGGGCGAGCAACAGTAGCAGGAGGGGACGAGTTCGTCTGGCCATGGGTCCTTCGCTACTCGTTCCGCATGGTGAAGGTACTGGTCAGCGTGACCGTCCGCTGCCCCAGCCCCCACTGCATCAGCGGGCCGAGAAACGTGAAGGTGTAAGGAAGCTGGATGTTGACGGTGCACGGCTCCCCCGTCGGATTGGGACGGGCGAAGCCAGTCACCGTGATCGCCACGGGGGGATCCGTGTTCATGCCGGCCGCGGCCATGGCGCTCTTGGCGACGTTCTGGACACTGTCCAGGGTCACGGCTGCATCGGCGATGACGCACTTCCGCGCTGCCTCGCGGGCAGCGTCGGTGATCACCTGGTGGTCGTTCCACCCCCGCCCGAACTCGATGATCCCCACCAGGAACAGCAGCAGCAGGGGCATGACCAGCGCGAACTCGACCAGTGCCTGCCCGCTCCGGTCCCCCAGGATCCCGCGTAGCGACCTCATGGTACCTGCCCTCCCCAGAACCACCAGAGGATTGCCCCGGCCGAAATCGCCACCCCGTACGGCACGGTGACGACACCCGGGGACTCCAGCGTGCGACGCTCGCCGCTCCGGCCCAGCGTGAACCAGCGGCGGAGCATGTTGCCCGCGTTCAAGATAGCCGGTAGGATGACGCCCCGCCGAACCGCCTCGAGCACCCCGAGGAGCCCGCCCAGCACTCCGATGGTGAGCAGCGCGCCGGGCAGGCGCTCGTATCCCAGGAACGCCCCGACCCCGATCAGCAGCTTGCCGTCTCCGCCCCCCACCGCCCCCAGCTTGAACAGTACCAGAGCGAGCAGGAGACCACACAGGGCCCCCACCACGCCGGAGCCGAGCGGAGCGAAACCTTCGACTGCCCGGAGGGCAAGGGCGGCCACCAGCATGCACAACGTGAGCCAGTTCGGAATCCGACGGCTCCAAATATCGTATAAACCCGCCGTGCCGGCCAGCGCCACGAAGGCGACGGCCGGCACGATCCCGGTCAAGTCCTGGCCCACTGTCAAGGGGGCCCTGAGCCCGTGCCCGGGACACCCGGGCTAGTAGCTGCCCTGGGGCGCGTTGTTCAGACGGTTCTTGCTCTCGTTGAACACGTTGCCGATCGAGTTCCGCAGGAGCGTCAGGATCGCGATGAGGCCGATCGCGACGAGCGCGATGATCAGCGCGTACTCGACGAGCCCCTGACCGGACTCGTCGCCCAAGAACTTGTTCCACAGAGCCAGCATAGTGCCCCCATTTTGGTGTGTAGTGAACTGCCGCCTGTTTCCGTCCCGCCCCCGCGGCGACGTGCCGTGCCCGCGCCGACGACCCTGATCAATAGGAGGCGCCCGGCGCGTTGTTCAGCGTGTTCTTCGTGGCATTGAACACGTTCCCGATCGCGTTGCGGAAGAGCGTGAGGATGGCGATCAGCCCGATGGCCACCAGCGCGATGATCAGCGCGTACTCGACCAGTCCCTGCCCCGACTCGTCCGCGACGAACCCTTCCAACAACGCTGCCATGGCTCCTCCTGGCCGGGTGGCCTCGAGATGTACGCACCTGCGCCCTCGGCGCCGGGGCACCCAATACCGTGCAGACCCGGTCGGGTTGCCGGTCTCTCCTCGACTAACAGCTGTGGTTTCGCGAGATTGGCAGGATTCCGGTAAGCAAGGCCTATGCCCCCAAGTGGAACTCTACCGGCCCGCGTAAGTCATTGTCCAGTGTCACGTTCCGATCGTGGCGCCAGCAATTGCAGACTGCACGCCAACCGCAGCTGTTGCAGGTAGTCTACATCTTCGCACATCGCTTGGGTGCGAGGCAGCCATTCGGTGGTCCCATGCGCACCGTGGACGGCGGCAAGATGCCCCGGGGTGCGCGCCGGCGGTAGTGGCCGAACCGCCCTGCCGACTGGCACACATCTGGCGACCCTGGGCCTCCTCGCGGAACGGCGCGAGTGTATCTTCACCTCCCCCTCACACGGCACACGCGAATGCACGCCAGCGACGTCGACCGGACCGCCGTCCGGCCCGAGCTGTCCATCGTGATTCCCGTCTACAATGAGGAAGCCACGCTGGCCGAGCTGCACCGCCGGGTCAGCGAGATCCTGCCCCAGGTGGGCGGGGAGACGGAGGTCATCCTCGTCAACGACGGGAGCCGGGACCGGACCGCGGAGCTGCTGCGGGAGACCTGCCGCCGGGACCTGCGGTTCCGGGGGATACACTTCTCCCGCAATTTCGGCCACCAGGCGGCGGTGGCCGCCGGGCTCCACTACTCCCGGGGGCGTGCCGTCGTGGTCATGGACGCGGACCTCCAGGACCCGCCCCAGCTGGTGCTCGAGATGCTGCGGCGCTGGCGCGAGGGCTACGACGTGGTCTATGCCCGGCACGCCAACCGGGACCGGGAGACGCCCCTCAAGCGGGCCGCGGCCTACGCGTTCTATCGCGTATTGCGGCGGCTGGCCAAGCCCGAGATCCCCCC
>Ga0209798_10001283_pt1 | contig 15204 bp, 19 predicted proteins | sample DOMMetBare3Fresh_FD_187475 | JGI IMG/M metagenome (GOLD analysis project Ga0209798, IMG submission 187475) | Wetland sediment microbial communities from St. Louis River estuary, USA, under dissolved organic matter induced mercury methylation -... | ecosystem: Environmental > Aquatic >...
GTAAGAGAGGATGTTCATCATGGGACGCACACGTCGGGGGTTCACTCCTGAGTACAAAGACGAAGCCGTGAAGCTGGTGATCAACACCGGCCGCACGGTGGCCACAGTCGCGCGGGAGCTCGGCTTGAACGAGGCAACGTTGGGCCGTTGGGTTCATGACTTCCGGGCCAGGGCCACTGCCGGGCAAGCCGGCCAGGGCGGCTTGAGTGAGACCGAGCGCGCCGAGCTGCTGCGGCTGCGCCGGGAGAACTCGGACTTGAAGCTTGACCGGGCCTTTCTAAAAAAAGCGTCGCTCTTCTTCGCCCAGGAAGCCTCGGCTACGAACACGAAGCGTTCGAGCTGATGCTGGTGGAGAGGAGCAACTTCACCGTGACACGCATGGGCCGGCTGCTTGGAGTGTCCCGCTCGGGGTTCTACGCGTGGCTGGGCCGAGCTCCGTCCAAGCGCGCACTGCGGGCTGAGCGGATCGAGGCGAAGGTGGCCTGGTTCCACGGCGACTCCGACGAGGTTTCCGGTTCACCGCGGATCCTTGCCGACCTGCGCGGCGACGGCGAGGTCATCTCCCGCAAGACCGTTGCCAAGACCATGCGCAGGCTGCACCTGGTCGGCGTATGCCCCAAGCGGTGGAAGACGACCACGCTGATCGACCACGCTGATGCCTACCCCGTGGACGCGGCGAAACGGGACTGGGACAAGGGCGCGCTGAATCGCGTGTGGGTGGGCGATATTACCTACTTGCGGACTTGGGAAGGGTGGCTGTACTTGGCCACCGTCATCGACGCCCACTCCCGTCGGGTCATCGGCTGGGCCATCGACGAGCACATGCGCGCCGACCTGGTCCAGGACGCCTTGGTCATGGCGATCACCTTGCGCGGGGACCTGCCCGAGAAAGTCGTGTTTCACTCTGACCGGGGCACCCAGTACGCCTCCGCGCAGATCACCGCATTCGCCGCCGCCAACGGGCTGATCAGATCCATGGGGTACACCGGAATTTGCTGGGACAACGCCATGGCCGAGTCGTTCTTCGCGACGTTGAAGACCGAGTTCTACTACAGACGTGTGTGGCCGACCAAGAAGGCAGCCCGGGTCGCGGTCGGCGACTGGATCGAGGACCGGTACAACCGACGTCGGAGGCACTCCTCGATCGGTCAAATCACGCCGGTGGACTTCGAACTGCAATACTCACTCCAGATCGCGGATTCTCAAAAAGCCGCATAACCCGTGTCCACGAAACGGGGGCAGGGCCACTCTGCTGGATTGCAGCCATAGTGGCGAGCAGCAACGCATCGCCCTCGCCCACCTGATCCTCAAGAATCCGTCACTCATCCGTGCCGACGAACCCACCTCAGCGCTCGACCACCGAGCCGGACTCATCGCATGCGCGACCCCAACCAGGCGATCGCGCGCTCGGCGGCCAGCCGGTGCCGGCGGGGAACGGCCGCGAGCCGCTCGGTGATCACGGCGACGTCGGCCAATCGAGCGTCGAGCAGTGCTGCGACGAAGTTCTGGTCCTTCTCCCGGAGTGCACACAGCTTCGCGACGCAGAGGTCCTCCTTGTCCAGACACCATCCGGTGAACACCGGCTCGCCCGAAGGCGCAGCCGTGTTGGCGTTCTGCACCTTGATGAGCCGCTCGCGCCAGCGATCTGGCAGCACAGAGGTCTCCAGGTCGACCCCGTCGATGCTGAAGCCGTGGAGTTCCTCAAACGGGGAGAACTCACCGGCGACGCCCTCGATCAGGTCAGCCAGACGGGCGGTCTCGGCGTTGTCATCGGCGATCGGAAGGATGTCGACCTCCACGGACATCGTGGCCTCGGCTGGGAGGTCCTCCTCCCGATAGGTGCCGAGAATGGACTGGGACCCCACCACGATCACGGCCGGCTGCCCGATGATCTGGCAGGCGGTCCTGATGGCGTGTTCGAGCTGGTCGCGCCGCATCAGAGCGCCAACCCAAGGACCTCGGAGCGTTCGTCCTGTGACAGCAGTCCACCCATCGGCGAGACCTCGCGCATCTCAACGGAGTCGATGTCGAGCCCGGTCAGGACACGACGCAGGCCCGAGTAGTCACCGCGTTCGATCAGGTCCTGCCACCGGTCGAGGTTGCGCAGGTGGGGCTGCCCCTTGACGTTGACCCGCAACCGTCTCAAGTTCCGAAGCATCGTCGGTCGCCACTCCTGAAACGTCGAAGGGCTCAGGTGCGTTGAGAGCTGACGGTGCAGGCGCCACGAGCGTTCCGGTGAACGACGCAGATCACTCTTGACAGGCCGCCGGACCACCTCCAGGCGATAGCCCATGCAGGACAGGAGCCGCTCGAGCATGTCGTCGCTCATCTGCACCCGCCCCGAGATGAACTGGCTGATACTGGGCTGGTGGACCCCGCTGATCCGGGACAACTCTGACTGGGTGGTGCCGGTTTCCAACATCACCCCATGAAGCAGCTCGCCACGAATGACCATCCTCAAACTATAGCATTTCTTGCTATACCTCGTACACCCGCCAACAGTTCGCGCAGGATGCTGAGCATCATCCTCCGTCTTGCCCCACAGGTAGAGCCGGACAAGCGGGCCGCGGTTTGTGGTCATGTGACGGCCCCCTTGCTGCAGCCAGTACACAACCAGTACACAAAAAGACCGTTGACGGCACCTAATCACCGTTGCCCACAACGACCCTGCTTGAGCAATACCAACGCTTTACACGACTATCAACGACCATCAGCGACCCAGAACATGACCTTTTAATCCGTAGGTCGTCGGTTCGAGCCCGACGGGGCCCACTACGCATTTGCGCAGGCCAGAAGGCCTGTGAACCCTTTTTCGGTGCCCTGTGCAAGCCGCAGAACCTCCGCAGTCCGCAATGAGTCCGCACGAGCCTGAGACACTGCCGCGTCGAGCAGCTCTGCGACAGCGTCCATGTCGTCCGTGAAGAGCCCTGCGTACACGTCCAACGTCATCGCTGCCGACGCGTGACCCAACATCGACTGCACCGCCTTGACATTGGCGCCCGACGCAATTCCCAAGCTCGCCGCAGTATGCCTCGGGTCGTGCACCCGCAGACCGGGCCGGCACAGTTCCTTCTTCGCAGAACGCGCACAAGCGTTCCGTCCGGCTCGCAGGCAGGCAACCGCCAACTCGTCGACCTGACTATGCGTCAGATAGATCATGTGCGAGCGGGCGCGGCCAGCTCAAGACCAGAGCACCCGCCCGCGGTGGACGAGTCACCAAGTACACCCGACTCATGGAGATCAGCGCCCACCATCTTCAGCACGTGCGCCCCAGGGCAGGTGCCTAGCAGCAGTCCTCTCCGTGCCAGGCCTCGATGCCCTCATAGACGGCCCAACCGGCCAATAGCAGTCCGATAACCGGATCAAGCCAGCCCCACCCAAACGCTGCCGTCGCGCCCAGCCCTAGCAGCACGGCCCCGGCTTGGGCGGCACACAGATAGTTCTGCATCCCTTCTCCGACGGTGGCACCAGAGTCCAGGCGCTCGCCCAGCCGCTGCTTGGCCCGCCCGAGCAGTGGCATGAGGACCAGGCTGGCGGCGGTGACAATCACGCCGAGAACACTCGGCGTCATCTCATGTGCGCCGCCAAGATCGCGGATGGACTGCACCCCGATGTAGGGAGCCAACAGGAAGAAGGAGACTGCGACAGCCCGTTGTGCGCGCCGCTCTGAAGTCTCAGAGACCGTTCGGGAGCCGGTGAATCGCCAGATCACGATGATCGAGGCCAGGCCCTCTATGACGGATCCAAGCGCCCACCCGATCAGGGAGATCGAGTCGGCAGCGATGCCGGCAATCAGGCCGAGGACACCTTCACCGGTCATCCAGGCCAGGGAGAACCAGGCCAAGGCCTTGGCTTGCCGGGCAGCCCGCAACCACCTCGCATCACAGTCGGTTTGGGTCGGGGGCATCAACGGCGCCAGTTCTGCCACGATGCGGGCACGCCTACGACTGAGTGTCGGAGGCGGATTCCAGGGTGTGGTCCATGCAGGCACGCAGCGCATCAGGGTCCAGGTGCTCACCGGGGCGTGGTGTGAGGTGAACTGTGAGCTCGCCGTCGCCGCCTCCCACTTCAATGCTCGCGAGCCGGTCGTACTGGTCGGTCGGGCAGCCGCACCGTCCGTCCTGGCACTCCAGGAGTGACGCGAGCACCTGCGGGGCGCGCTCTCCGGCGTCTTGGACGTGGATCTCAACGGCCTCGCCGTCGTGGGTGAGGTTGTAGCGCATCTCTGCCTCCCGGGTTCGTTCTGATTCTTCCACGGACTTCCTTTGGGCGGCGCCAGATGCACACCGAGTGGCACTCACCCCCGCGGACGGCTGGCCACGTCCGTGGTGGCGCCGATCTCGTTCTCGTGCAGACCCGCAGGTTGCCCATCAGGGCGAGGCGGGGGATCTGAACGGCACCCATGTAGCGTCGGAGCACACTCGAATTCAGGCGCCGGCCCCGAGAAAGGACACAAGTATGGATTGGCTCGGTTCGGTCATCTGGTGGCACTGCTATCCCCTGCGTTTCGTGGGAGCAGAAGAGCGTGCCGACGACCGCCCGGAAGGTGAGCCGATTCACCGCCTCCGGCAGCTGACGAACTGGTTCGACTACCTCATCGGGCTGGGATGTAACGGCCTCATGCTCGCGCCCGTCTTTGCCTCCACCTCCCACGGTTACGACACCCTGGACTACTTTCGCATCGACCCGCGACTCGGCGACGACGCGGACTTCGACGACGTGATGAGCAACGCCAGGGAACGTGGCATCCGGGTCTGCCTGGACGGCGTGTTCAACCACGTCAGCCGCGACCACCACATCGTGCAGCGCGCCCTCGCAGCCGGCGGCGGGTCCGAGGAGGGCAACTGGCTCAGGTGGGACCACGGATACCCCCTCGCCTTCGAGGGAAACCTCGACCTGGTCGAGCTGGATCTCGCCCACCCGCCGGTAGCCGACTACATCGTGGACGTCATGACCCACTGGCTGGGCCGCGGCATCGACGGCTGGCGGCTGGACGCCGCATTCGCTCCAGGGGCGGCGGCGTGGCGCCCGATCATCGACCGGGTGAAAGCCGCCTATCCCCAGGCCTGGATCGTTGCCGAGGTCATCCACGGAGACTATGGCGACTTCGTGGCCGAGAGCGGCGCCGACTCACTCACCCAGTACGAGCTGTGGAAGGCGACGTGGAGCTCGCTGAACGACCTGAACTTCCACGAGCTCGCCTGGACGCTGAAACGCCACGCCGAATTCTCAGCCTCGTTCCGGGCCCAGACCTTCCTCGGCAACCACGACGTGACCCGTATCGCCACCAAGCTCACCGATCCGCGCCATCTGCCACTTGCCGTCGCGATCCTGATGACGCTGCCCGGTATCCCGACCATCTACGCCGGCGACGAGCAGGGCTTCACCGGCGAGAAGCTGGACCAGCCCCACGGAGACGACGCCGTCCGACCGCCCTTCCCGGTGACCCCCTCGGACCTGTCCCCCCGGGGCGCCGAGACCCTGGCCATGTACAAGGGCCTGGTCGCACTTCGCAGGGATCACCCGTGGCTGGTTGACGCCGACCTCACCACGTCCGACGTCAGCAACACCTCCATGGCAGTACATCTCGACAAGGACGAGCAGCACCTGACCCTCGCCCTGAACACCGACGACCAGCCAGCCCATGTGGGCGGCCTGACGGTGGCACCGCACAGCTACGCCACCGACAGTCCTCAGCGCCGTCGCCACCCAGATCACGACGGCATGTACCCATGTCCCTGACAGGTTGGAGACGCTGAGATGGCGGAGCAACCGCACGCCGTCGTGGTCGGCAACATCGAGGTAGCCCGACGGACGTGCTCCGAGCTGGTCGCGCACGGGTTCGTGGTCACCCACCTCCTGCATCCGACGGACTCGGAGATGCGTGCGGCGCTGACCTCGGCGGTCAGTGCCGTAGCCATCCTCGTACGCGGCGACGTCGCCGCGCTGCGGTATGCGCTCCTGGTCGAGCATCTGCTGCCGGAGGTTCGCCTGGTGGTGACGTTGTTCGACCAGACCGTCGCCGAGCAGCTGGTGCGGGTGGTCCCCAACTGCCAGGTCACCTCGCCGGCCAACGTCGCGGTGCCGTCGATCATCGGCGCCTGCGTCGGCCCCGACGTCTTGGCCGTCGCCTCACTGGGCGGAGAGCCGACGATGGTTCTCGCAGCGGGCGAAGGTATCCAGATGCAGCAATGGCCACGACGCGGATGGTGGCACGGGCTGCCCGGGGCGTTGTCGGGCCGGCTTCGTCCCCACGACGACGCCACCCGCATCCTCTTCATCGGGCTCTCGGGGCTGGCGAGCATCCTGGTACTGGACTGGCTCCTGGCCGTGACTGCCCTGCATGAGACCGGGATCCGGGCGTGGTACATCGCCACCCGCGTGGTCGCCACCGTCGGCCCAGGCGATGCCGACGCGCATGCGCCGGGCTGGTATCAGGTGTTCGCCTCCATCTCCATGCTGCTGACGATCGTGTTCACCGCCGTCTTCACAGCCGGGGTCATCAACCGGCTGTTGTCCAGCAGCAGCATCGGCATCATCGGGTCTCGGACCGTCCCCACACGCGACCACGTGGTGGTCATCGGACTGGGACAGGTGGGGCTGACCCTCTGCATCGAGCTGCGAAAGCTCGGGATCAGCGTGGTGGCAGTCGAGCGCGACCCGAGAGCGGTCAACCTGCGTCTGGCCAAGGCCGCCAAGGTGCCCGTCCTGATCGCTCACGCGGAGGATCGGGAGGTCCTGAAGAAGCTCTCCCTGCACCGCGCTCGAGCGCTCGCGCCGATGGGGGCCAAGGACCTCGACAACGTCGCGGTGGCCATCGCCGTCCTCGCTGTCGCCCCTGACCTTCGGGTGGCCCTGAGGTCCGGCGACGACGACGTGATCACCGAGACACGGTCGTTGATGAGGATCGGCCAGGTGTGCAACGTCTCCGCCCTGACGGCCTACGCGGTGACCTTGAGCCTGGTCGGGCAGCCGTCCAGCGTGGTCTATGCCCGAGGCCAGCAGCTGGGCACGGTTCCCGTTGTTGTCTCCGGCGCGGACACCAACACCGGAGCCGAGCTGCACAGCTCGAGGCCACGTTGTGACTGCGGTGCAGCCCCTAACAGATGAGCAACCGGCGCGACCCGAACCTCTCCAGCTGGTATCGCACTCAGCAGTAGGTGCTCGACCGGCTCACGGGGCCGAACGCCCAGGTGCCCTCAGCTATTGGGGGCCGGATGGCCGTAGGTGCTCACTGCCCCGGCGACCGCGTCAAGCTCGGCTTCGGTGAGCAGTCGGGGATCGCCGAGGGCCTTGGCCTCACAGTAGATGCGGCACAACCACTCCAGGTACAGGCTGCGGGAGTATGCCTTCGCGAGGCTGTCGCCGTAGGTCGTCGCACCATGGTTCTGCAACAGGACGCCATACCGGTCCCTCATCGCGACGATGCAGTTCCTCGCCAGCGTCTCCGTGCCGAACGGCGCATACGGTGCGACCCTGACAGGTCCTCCCAGAAGAGCCAGCATGTAGTGGATCCGGGGGACCTCGGGAAGAAGAGTCCCCACCACCGTGGCGTAGACGGGGTGCGTGTGCACCACGGCCAGCGCATCGGTGAACTGGTAGACGACCGTGTGCATCGGTACCTCCGTGGACGGGTTGCCGAGCCCGTCCACCTGCGTTCCGTCAAGAGCCAGCACGCAGACATCCTCGGGAGAGAGTGCCTCGTAGTCCACGCCGCTCGGCGTGATGGCGATGTTCTCGCCGGCGCGCACGCTGATGTTGCCCGACGTCCCGACAGTCAACCCGTCCGTGAGCATCCGCAGGCAGTAGTCGATGACCTCTTCGCGTTCCCTCTGCATGAGCATGGGGAGAGCATGCCCTATCCCCACACCACCACGGGTGCAGAGGCGCACCCGTCGTACGACACACTGCATACCAGAGGTGGAGCGAGAATCTGCCAGACCTTCGACCCTGCACAGTCCGGAAGGAAGAGACCCGATGGTCCTCGCGATTGAGTGGCTGGACGATCCGAGACCCGCAATCAGGCTCATCGACCAGACCCTTCTGCCGGGCACCGAGCAGTACCTCGACGTGAGGACGGTCGACGTCCTGGTCGAGTCGATCCGGCACCTGGTGATCCGTGGCGCACCTGCCCTGGGTGCGACCGGGGCGCTCGGTGTCGCCCTGGCGATGGTCCAGGCAGGTGACGAGAGCTGGGACGCGGCACGGCTGGAGGCGGAGATCGACAGGATCCGCGATGCCCGCCCCACCGCGGTCAACCTGGCCTGGGGGGTGAACCGGGTCAGAGGGTCGGTCCCTTCCGGCATCGTCTCGGTCCTGCGTCTCGCCCGGCAGGTGGTGGCCGACGACGAGGCCGCGAACCGGCAGCTCTCCAGGCATGGCGCCGACTGGATCCTGGCACACGTGGCGAAGGACAAGGTGCGGGTCGTCACGCACTGCAACAGCGGGGCGCTGGCCACCAGCGCCTGGGGGACGGGATACGGCATCATCCACGAGCTGCACCAGCGTGGGCGCCTGGGCCTGGTGTATGCCGACGAGACGCGGCCGCTGCTGCAGGGTGCCCGCCTGACGAGCTGGGAGCTCCTGCAGGACGGGATCGAGCATGTCGTGCAGGCGGACAGCGCCGCCGCAAGCACCATCCTGCGAGGTCTGGTCGACGTCGCGATCATCGGAGCCGACCGTATCGCCGCGAACGGCGATACCGCCAACAAGGTCGGATCGGTGGGTCTGGCGCTGGCCTGTCAGCGAGCAGGAGTCCCCTTCGTGGTCGCCGCGCCGTCCTCCACCGTCGACCTGACCATCGCCCGGGGCGAGTACATCGTCATCGAGGAACGGGACGGGGACGAAGTACTCTTCTTCGCAGGGCTGCGGACGGCTCCTGCGGGGGCCAGGGGCTTCAACCCGGCATTCGATGTCACACCCCACGACCTCATCAGCATCGTGGTCACCGAACGGGGGGTGGCCGAGACCGCGACCAGCGCCGATCCTGATCTGCTCGCAACCATCGCGGGCTCAGGTAAAGGATCAAACCATCAGACGGGGCGACGTGACGGGCGACAGGAAGAGATGGCTTAGGTGGACGACAAGACCAGCGGGCAACCGTCGTTGTTGCTCAGACCCCTGGGCCTCTCGGACGAGGAGCAGGCCCTGCGGGCACATGAGGAGCTCGCGCAGGACGGCTTCGACTTCCTTCTCGAGCTGGACCAGGGGGCGGCATGGCCGGTCTACTGCGGGCGGCTGGAGAGCCAGCGACTTGGCATTGACCTCCCTGAGGGCAGGGTGCCGGCGACGTTTCTTGTTGCCGAGGCTGAGGGGCAGATCATCGGCCGGGTTTCGATTCGGCACGAGCTCAACGCCTACCTCTCAGAGGTAGGGGGACACATCGGATACGGGGTGCGCCCTGGTTTTCGTCGCCGCGGTTACGCGACGGCCATCCTGCGCCAGTCCCTGGCGGTCGCGTCGTCGATTGGCCTTGAGCGTGTGCTGGTGACCTGCGATGACGACAACGTGGGCTCCGCCAAGGTGATCGAGAGCTGTGGCGGTGTTCTGGAGAACCTTGCGGCGGGCCGTGACGGGTCGGTGCCCAAGCGCCGGTACTGGGTCGAGATCGGCCCGTGACGCTGGCCCCTGGTTATCGCAGAGAGCTCGAACGCGAGCGTCAGTGGACCGTACGTGCAGGGTGACTCGGCGCCAGCGCTTCGGTGCCTGCAGATGCCGGGCGACGGTACGGATTCCGTCGATCAGCCACTCCGGCGAGTTCGGGGTCACCCCGGCGATCGCCGCTCGCCCTATCGGGTGGTCACACCGATGATCAGGTCGGTCTGCGTCGCGCTGTGGTCGTGGTTCTCCACGACCAGGGTGACCTGCCGGTTCGCCCTGTTCAGGACGGCGTCCGAAGCGGCTGTGAAGCCCGCCGCCGAGTAGAAGGCCACGCTGGAGTGGCGCACCTGGGCGGCAGAGCCGTTCACGACGATGTGCAATGTCCACCGTCCAGCCGTGCCCGTGGAGCCGACGACGGGTTCCCGATGTGTGTCCCGCGGTGCCGCCGTGGATGGTCGGGTTAGCGTCATCAACGCTGAAACGCGCGTCGGGGCTCTTCGCCCGCCCGAAACGTCCGTTCGGGTCGTTGATCTCCACGACCGCCGGGGCGGCCGGGTTGCCGGTGTCGACGTTGAGTCTTCCGGTCACGTAGTCGATGGCGGTGATCACCCCGGTGCTGCCGTTCAGCGACTGCTGCGAGCCATACAACAGGCCCGCGATCCGCCGGGCACCCACGATGTTGCCGACCGCGTTCATCTCGAACGACGGGTACCCGGTGCCCGGGGCCAACGATCCCACGGACTGATCCGGGGCAGCCGGGCCGTCGACGAAGTCGGCCCACGTCATCGTGTTGGCCGCCAGCTGGATCACCAGGTTGCACGGGATCACGATCGGACCGTGGTTCAACGTCAGCGTGCCACCGAAGCGGTGCCGGTCAGTGGTGCCGGGGCACTTCGCGTTGGTCGCATCCACCGTTGCGCCCTGGATGAAACCCGTGTCGTCGAAACTACGGATGAGCCCGGGAAGCACCGAGGTCACCGGGTCGGGCATGGTCGCGGTCACGAACGGCGCGATGGCACCCTTGGGTGGCTTGGCAGTGCCACCCTGGGCGAAGGCGTTGACGCTCAACGGAACTGCTGCCAGCAGGCTGAGCACCGTTGCCGGGATGACCACCGCCGCAACCCGTCGCTTACGCCAGGTGAAGTTCATCATGGGTACCTCCTGAGAAGGACCCGGCGAAGGGCCTGGGCGGTTGTCTGTCGAAGCCCGAAGCATCCCGGTTTGTCACAACGCGCGTCTAGCGCGACGTTGGTTCTCGGACGACCAGCCACGTCGATGCCGACCTTGGTCGTAGGAGGGCGCAGCCTCTGCCCGACTTTGGTCCTACGACTCCTCAGTCCGACCGAGGTCCACCCCTTGCGATCCCCTGCGCGCCGGACGCAGGTCCTGTCGGAAGACGCTCACCATGCCGCGACGGGTGCGACCGAGCCACCGCCGGCGTCTCGCTGGGCCGACCGGAACCACCGGCACGGTGCCCCAGGTCGGTGGCGTGGGCGCATGCTCCAGCCGTTCGTGAAGCCGGGCGCGGATCTCCTCGGGCGCCAGTTGCGTCCGCTGCCGCTGCTCACGGGCGATGATGACACCGACCGCCGCCACACCGGCGAGACCGGCGAGACCGAGAACCTTCCAGGTGTTCATGAACAGGAGACCCTTCCGTGAGTGACGCAGTACTGAGCCTAGAGGCCGCTGTCGACCTGACCCGCACCGGCGACCTGTGGCTGTTCCGCGGCACGTCGACGGCAGACCACGCTATCCGCGCCGTCACCAACGCCCCCGTCAACCACGTCGGCATGGCGGTCGTCCTCGACGATCTGCCGCCGTTGATGTGGCACGCCGAGCTCGGCCGCGGGCTGCCCGACGTGTGGACCGGCGCCCACCACCGCGGCGCGCAGCTGCATGACCTGCTGTCCGCGATCAGGCAGTGGAGCCACCGGTACAACCAGCAGACCTGGCTGCGACAGCTCGACACCCCCATCACGCGTGAGATGGAGGACTCACTGCTGCGCACCATCGCGCGCATGAACGGCACACCGTTCCCCGCGACGGCGACCCTGGCCAGCCGTTGGCTCCGTGGCCGGCTGCGTCAACCGGCGCCGGTGGAGTCGACCTACTGCGCGGAGGTCGTCGCGGGCACTTACCAGGCGATGGGGCTCCTCGCCGGGGACCGGCCGACGAACTACTACGACCCCGGCAAGTTCTGGTCCGGCGACGCCCTGCGGCTGGTCGGCGACGCCCGTCTGGGCGCCGAGATCCGGGTGGAGGTACCCGCGCCGATGCGACAGCCTCGTGATCCGTAGGGGGACGCCTCCCGCAGGCTTGATCCGAGCTCCTGCACTGCCGATCCCTCTGTCGCCAACGACAGCCCAGTCCGTATGGTGGTCGTCATGATCACCATCAAGGAAGCCGCCACGGAGTTCCTCGCCACGAAAAAGGTTGCGGTGACAGGGGTTTCAAGAACTCCGGGTGGGCACGGCAGCAATGTCGTGTACAAGCGCCTGAAGCAGCGGGGCTATCAGGTCTTCGCCGTCAACCCGAACGCCGAGAACGTCGAAGGCGATCGCGCCTACCAGGACCTGAAGTCCATCCCGGGCGGGGTCGAGGCCGTGGTGATCGGGACCAGGCCCGAGACGGCAGAGGCCACCATGAGGGAGTGCGCCGAGCTGGGGATCAGGCACGTGTGGATGCACCGGTCCGGTGGCGCCGGGAGCGTCTCACCGTCGGCCACCGAATACGGCCGGCAGCAGGGCATCACCGTGATCGACGGCGGCTGCCCGCTGATGTTCGACCCCACCGCGGACTTCGGCCACAAGTGCATGAAGTTCTTCCTCAGCATGTCCGGCGCCGTCCCCAAGAAGGTGAGCTGACCGTCACCGAGGCGTTCTACCGGGCCATCCCGGCCGGCTAGGCGGACACCAGGCCGAGCACCGCGGCGAGCCGGCGAACCTCGTGGTCGAAGAACGCCTCCTGGTCCAGGACGACGTTGTGCCGGTGGCCAAAGACCTCGAAGGACACCGCCCCGAACAGGTACGTCCAGGCCATGAGGCCGCGCACGATCAGGTCGGACGGTACGCCCTCCGGCATCATCGGCCGGACCGGGTCTATCGCGCGCCGGACACGCTCGGACGGCTCGGGGTGCGCGCCGGCGTCGTAGGACGGCCCGGCCCGCAGGTCCCCGAGCAGGTCGCCGAGCAGCAGCGGCACCCTGGACGCGGGGGCGATCGTGCCCGGTGGAGCCGCGTACCCCGGGATCGGCGAGCCGAAGATGAGCGCGTACTCATGCGGATGAGCCACTGCCCAGCCGCGCACGCCACGACAGATCGCCAGCCAGCGGTCCTCGATCGGGCCCTCGTGCACCTCGGCCTCCGCCGTCTCGGCCGCCTCGGCCAGAGAGCTGTAGCTGTCGATGATCAGCTCGGTCAGGAGTGCGTCGCGGTTGTGGAAGTAGCGGAACAGAGCCGACGACGCCATACCCATCTCGCGGGCGATGGCCCGTAGGGACAGGGCGGCCCCGCCACCGGAGGCCAGCTGGGCGAGCGCGATCTCCTTGATCTCTCCAGTCATCTCGCGTCGGACGCGTTCGCGGGCCGTGCGCGGGGCCGGAACGGAGCCTGACGGCACAGCTGAAGGGGCGGCTGACTCTGGCATACGACACATCCTCTCCCAATCACAGAGCAGTGGCAACAAACGAGAGCGGTGCTCTTGACTGGCGCGGGGTCATCTGACACCGTTGAACCCAGAACGGGCTCCGGCGCAGAACGGCTCCGGCCCCAGAACAGCTCCGGCGAACCCAGCACGGCTCGAGAAGCAGACCGCCTTTCCCCACTGAGGAGTACCCCATGTCGAAGCACGTCATCGTCGGCGCAGGCCCGATCGGCACCGCCACCGCGCTCCTGCTGGCGGGGCGCGGGGAGGAGGTCGTCATGGTGACCCGGTCGGGGTCGGGCCCCTCCCATCCGGCGATCACCCGGACTGCGGCCGACGCGTCATCGTCGGCGGACATGGCCGATCTCGCCGCCGGCTCCGTCGCCGTCTACAACTGCGCCAACCCCCAGTACCACCGGTGGCTGACCGACTGGCCCCCGATCGCCCGGTCGCTGCTCTCGGCGGCCGAGCGCTCGAACGCGGTCCTGGTGACTGTCAGCAACCTCTATGGGTACGGACCGGTCTCCGGCCCGATGAACGAGGACCTGCCGCTAGCCGCGAAGGGGCCCAAGGGAACCACCCGTGCCCAGATGTGGCTGGACGCTCTCGCCGCACACGAGGCCGGCCGGGTGCGCGCCACCGAGGTGCGCGGGTCGGACTATGTCGGGCCCGGGGCGCAGAGTCACCTAGGTCAGCGCGTCATACCGCGACTGCTCGCCGGTAAGGACGTCACCGTCATGAGGAGCGCGGACACCCCCCACACCTGGACCGCGACCGACGATGTCGCGCGCCTGCTGGTCACCGTGGCGCAGGACGAACGGGCGTGGGGTCGCCCCTGGCACGTGCCGAGCAACCCGCCGCGGACCCAGCGTGAGGCGGTGGGCGACCTGTGCCGGGTCGCCGGGGTGCCCCCGGTGAAGGTGAAGGAGTACCCAGGCCTGCTCATTCGCGGGATGGGCCTGTTCAACCCGATGATGCGGGAGCTCCCCGAGGTGGCGTACCAGCTCGAGGGCCCGTTCGTCCTCGACTCCACGGCCGCCCAGCAGACCTTCGGCCTCGAGCCGACCCCGTGGGACACCGTGCTCGGCGGGATCATCGCGAGCTTCAGATGACCGGTGCCGCGAGCTAGCTGACAGTCCCCGTGAGATAGCTGACAGCTCCACCCGTGAGGGGCTGGATCGTGGCCCCCCGTGGCGGGACTACATTCAAGGCATGGCCAGTTCCACAGCGTTCGAAGCCCCACACGGTCGACCCGGGATCAGCGGGGACCTGCAGGATGTGGCTCAGGGAGTCCACCAGGAGTTCGACGACCAGCTGGACCCGCGGACGGTGGACGAGTGCCTGGACCGGGTGGCAGCCGAGTTCGACGACGCCAAGGTCCGCTCTTTCGTCCCCCTGCTGGTTCGGCGCTATGTCAGCGACGAGCTGCACGAGCGCCTGGAGCACACCTAGACCTGACGTGAGTGATCGTATCCATCGAGTCGGCTGGGATCGCTGCTGTCGATCACCTGTGTCCAGGCCTGGAATCTCGTCGAGCCCGATCTATGGTGGGGTGCATGCCCGCCCTGCCCGGTCGCCGACCGTTCCTCCTGCTGGAGCTGAACCTCACAGAGCTGCCGGCCGTCTCTGACCCGGACGACCCGCTCGCCCGGCTGCGCGCCCGCGGCCGCCCTCAGCTCCGGCACATCCTGCGAGCCCTTCACGAGGCCGCGGCAGACCGTCACGTCGTCGGGCTGATCGCCAAGGTCGGCGGGGCGCTGCCGTGGGCCGCCATGCAGGAGCTGCGCCTGGGGGTGCGGGCCTTCGCCACGAGCGGCAAGCCGACGCTCGCGTGGGCGGAGAGCTTTGGCGAGGGCTCGGGCGACATGGCTGCCTACGTGCTGGCGACCGCGTTCGACAGGATCTGGTTGCAGCCCGGCGGGGGCCTCGGCCTGCTCGGCGTCGGGGTGGAGACGACCTTCG
>Ga0209798_10001284_pt1 | contig 15203 bp, 11 predicted proteins | sample DOMMetBare3Fresh_FD_187475 | JGI IMG/M metagenome (GOLD analysis project Ga0209798, IMG submission 187475) | Wetland sediment microbial communities from St. Louis River estuary, USA, under dissolved organic matter induced mercury methylation -... | ecosystem: Environmental > Aquatic >...
AGTAGTACTTATTGCTGCGTTAAATAAAGAGGTAGTAACAGATCAACTCTTTAGCTGGGGTATCAAAACATTCATGACTTCAGCGGTGGTTTTTTTCTTTTACATGCTCATTTCCAAGCGTGAAAAAATGCTGTTCGCTCCAGCTCATGAAGCTTTTAAGCCCTGTATGAAAGCCTTGTTTGCCTTGTTTCCCTACTTCTTTATTACGCTGTTTGTTGCATTGATCTATATCTATTTGTTAAATGCCTACCTGGATGAATTTTCTGCCCCTGTGATATTACCGCTGATTATTCTTGGTATGGTGATATATGAAAAGCTTTTTGCTTATAACCCCCTGGTTGACAGGCGGAAACAGAAAATGCACAACCTTGAATACGAGATTAGATTTGCTACCTCTGAGGCGAGCATTCTTATTGGTGCGTTACTGCTTCTGATGGGGCTTTCTTTTGTCTTGGGTGGTGTTATTGAGCGCTCGGGATTGTTAAACGCTTTGCCTGAATACTTTGGATCTATCTGGACGACCCTAGCTTTTTTGATTGTCGTTTTAGTCGGTATCGGCATGATCATGGATCCCTACGGTGCGGTGGTGCTGGTTACCGGCACGGTTGCCCAAATCGCCTATAAAAACGGCATCAACCCAATCCACTTCTGGATGATGGCATTGGTTGCATTCGAGCTTGGTTATTTAAGCCCACCGGTGGCACTAAACCAATTGTTAACCCAGCAAATAGTCGGGCAAAAAGAAGTTGCTAAAGCGGCTCTGGAGGGTGATAGTTTCTGGTACCGACATGAAAAAACATTGCTGCCGCTGGTGACAATGGGCACGACTTTAATACTGGTCTCTGTTGTACCCATTTTGGTAAGCTTATATTTTGCCTCATGGTGATTGTTGTTCGAGCGCAATTTGATACCGATTAGGAAAATGCACAAGTCCACTTATGCAAGTTCGCAAAAAAAAACGTAGGTCACTTTGACCTTGATATTACGCTTGGCTTTATGCCAAAAATAGCAAGCAGCTATAATTTCATAACAACAAACCCATGAATCTTTATCCATTATTACGCCCACTGTTATTTTCACTAGATCCGGAAACCGCCCATGAAGTAACACTTAAACTGCTAGCCATGACCCATGTTTCCGGCCTGGGGAAACTGATCTACCCTGACATTGAAGATAAGCCAGTGAATGTCATGGGGCTCAGCTTTAAAAACCCTGTCGGCCTTGCGGCTGGCATGGATAAGAACGGTGATTATATAGCTGCGCTGGCCGCATTAGGTTTTGGCTTTATCGAAATAGGTACCGTTACGCCGCGCCCACAATCGGGCAACCCTAAACCGCGCTTGTTCAGGCTGCCTGAACACCAGGCGATTATCAATCGCATGGGCTTTAATAATTTGGGGCTGGATCACTTGCTGAACCAGGTTAAACAAAGTAACTTCAATGGTATTTTAGGCATCAATATCGGTAAGAATTTCGACACACCCATTGAAAATGCGGCGGACGATTATTTAATTGGTTTACGTAAGGCTTATACGTCTGCCAGTTACATTACCATTAACATTTCTTCACCAAACACCAAAAATCTGCGTCAATTGCAGCAGGGTGATGAAGTACAAAAACTAATTGCCGCCTTAAAAGAAGAACAACTTAAGCTGCAACAAGAGTACGGATTTTATGTGCCTTTAGCCCTGAAAATTGCACCCGATCTAACAGCCGATGAAATAAGCCATATTGCCCGATTGTTACTGGAGTTTGAAATAGACGGTGTAATTGCCACCAACACCACGATCGCTAGAGATATGATTGCAGATCATCCACTTGCCCATGAAGCGGGCGGCTTAAGCGGCGTGCCCGTTAAAGACAAGTCTACCCTGGTTGTGCGTAGTTTGGCGGCTGAATTACAGGGCAAAATTCCGATAATTGCGGCAGGCGGAATTTTAAGTGCGACTGACGCCCATGAAAAACTAAAAGCAGGGGCTAGTTTGGTACAAATTTACAGCGGCCTTATTTATCGCGGGCCGCAGCTAATAGAGGATATTGTAAAATCCCTGTAGAGACGCGATTACTCGCGTGTCAGGTTTCACCACGGTTTGCCGCTACTACTTCAGATCATCTGACAAGTTTTAGCCCATGCCGGGCACAAATATTGTGTCCCTACTCCCCTGCCCTGACGTCAAACTCAATCTTCCAGCGGCCGCTGTCTTTTTGCGAAACCGCTTGCAATTCGAGTGTACCGACTTCGGTTACCGCTGCACACAGATGCACGGGTACAACTTCACCCGGTCTGCGACCTTCTTCCGGTAAGGTGATTTCAATTTCATCCAGCTCGGACAACTCTTCATCCGTCCAGTAATCCAGGCGAGTACCGACTTTATCTTCACGACGAATATTTGACGCAAAGAAACGAAAGCGTACCGGCTCGCCGATAACCAGACCAAATTCATCGTCCGGCAATTCTTCCCGTGTGCCTTCTTCCATGCCAAACGGCGCTATACACAGGGCCTGAATTTCTGGAGCCATGCCCGGCACGGCAGGCATCGAACTTTCAATGCCGACATAATAAGCTGCTGCGGTACCGCCTTTAATGCGAACGCCTTTGCCTTTGCGGACAAAGCCGTAATAAGCCGCGCCTCGTGCAACCGCCAAGTCAAGATCAGCACCCGCTAATAAACGTGCTTCAGGCGCTTGTTCACCTATCAGCCATAAATTTAACACTTCCATCAAGCGATCAGCCAGTGCATTGGCTTTTAACACACCGCCATTAAATAAAACGGCTGTGGGATGCAAAAAGGTGGCATGTTCGGGCAGGTTAATGTCTTTTAGATCGTCAGTAGCATTTTGTTGTTTCGCCAAAAAAGCTGCTAAATGACGCGTGATAGCTGCATCCTGGGCATAAGGCAAACCGGCGGTTCTTAAACCGGTACGGGTGCGGCTTACCGGCCTGTCACTGACCGCCACTTTAGGCAGGAAGCCTTCAACCAGTACTCGGTTGACTTCTTCACGGGTCAATTCGGTGCGCAGATTGCCGGACATTAAAGACGAACCCCGGTTAGCAATCACCAACGGAATATTATCAATATCAGAGTTGTTGAATATTTTTTCTTTAGCATCCCGGCAACTATGCGTTAATGCCTGCACCTGCCAGGGTTCTAAGCGCTTGCCATCTTGTTCCAGCTTGGCTTTAACCGTATAGGCCAAGGCCAAATCCATATTGTCGCCGCCGAGTAAGATATGATCACCGACCGCAACACGCGTGAGTTCGAGATTACCGTCTTTTTCAGTGACTGCTATCAGTGATAAGTCAGTGGTACCACCGCCGACATCGATAACCAGGATAACATCGCCGCAGTTAGCTTGTTTACGCCAGTCACCCTGGCTTTTTTCAATCCAGCTGTATAAAGCAGCCTGCGGCTCTTCCAATAGAATAGCTTGTTCAAGACCCACGGCACGCGCGGATTCCACTGTCAATTCGCGTGCAGCCGGATCAAATGATGCCGGGACAGTAATCACCAAATCCTGCTTTTCCAACGGTGCATCAGGATGCAGGTTTTGCCACGCATCACGGATATGTTGCAGATAAGCGGTGGTGGCCTGAAACGGTGAAACACGCTCGACTTCTTCGGGCGCATCCGCAGGCAGTATCGGTGCTTTGCAATCCACTCCCGCATGACATAACCAGCTTTTCGCACTGGATACCAGTCGAATTGGAGTTTTACTGCCCATTGTCCGGGCTATTTCACCGACCAGATAATCCGGTTTTGCGTTCCAGGGTAATGCGGTAGAGCCTTCCGCAAGCTCTGCTTCATGCGCCTGATACAAAAAAGACGGTAACTGAAAGCTGTCTTCAACCATACCGGGCGATATCAACTGAGGAATCGCCATGACTTGCTGGAAAAACTCCCCATCATCACTATTGCTAATGTCTGCATAAGACAAAACACAATGGGTCGTGCCCAAATCGATACCGACTGAATATCGTTTTTCTGCTACAGGCGCATTGTCTTGACCGGGCTCTTTCACGTTTGTTTCAAAAGACGATGCTGACTCTGGTGAACTTTCAACAGCCGTGCTAAAAGTCTCCTTATCTGCACCAACAGAACCTGCATTACTAGGGTCATGGCCTGTCATTGGCCCATTGTCGGACGGCTTTTTTATATGATCAAACAAGCTCATAATTCAACCTCTGCGGGTGCAATAACATTGGCGTTATGGCCTTGCGTCAATTTAGGCAATCTGATGTTAGTTACCTGCCAGCCCTTATGTATCAACGTCCCGGTAAAAGGCGCTGAACCGACGATATTACCGGTCAATCGTACCGTAGAGGCATCAAAACCTTGCTGCAGGGTGATTTTGCCGCCTTCCTGCTCATTACGCACAGCGGCTAAAGTAAAGTGTTCATTAATCGCTTTATTACAACCTTCATGAACGACGCGCGCGGCAACACCAATATCTGCATCGCTGTATGATGCGATGTCTTCTTTAATAAAGTCGATAAAGCGCGCTTCTTTTTGCAGCAATCCCAATAATTGCATTGCAGCATCGGGAGTGGATTCTTTTAATATCACCGGTTCAGGTGCGGGGGCATGAACAAGCTTTTCAACTTCGACGATTTTCTCCACGATTTTCACAACAGGTTCGGGAGTCTGTGCGGGTTGTGGAATGAAAGGTTCGGCCGGTTTGTTCTTGCTGCGCGCCAGACTGAAAACCATAGCCAGCAGCAATACAATAAGAATCAGGGATAATAGAACGACAGTACCCGCCAGACAAACATGCCATAAATCGAATGTGGTGGGCTTCAGGGTTAAATCAATTGCATAAGTAGGGTTCATTGAGAGACTCTGTGGATTATTGTGGTTTATTGCCCGCTTTGCGCGCCGCTTCAGAAAACATCATGCCCTGCAAGGCTTCGCGCGTGGTTTGCATGCGCATTTGCTTTAAATGACGATCAGCTATGACTCCCGGCACTTTTGCACCGGTATAAATTTCACGCATCTTCGCCAAAACGGGCTCACATTGCTTCATGATGGCATCGGTCGCCTTACGACTATCCTGTAACTGATAAGTGGATTTTTGCATTTCACCGCCAACACACTTTTTGTACTCGAATTTGGCGGCCTGAATTTTTTCAATCGTGGCATCAGACAGTGTGGTGTTATGCCATTCATTTTTCGCATCATCAGCGCAGGCTATTCCGGCAGACAACAAGAGACTTAAGAAAAGAATTTTTTTCATGGGATTCCTTGAGATGATTGTTGGAATTTTAAACGTTTGATTTTACGCGAACGGATTAAAAATGAATAATTTAAAGCGTGGTTATTCAAATCCGGAGACTGGAGTTGTATCGCTTAAGCAGATTACCAAAAGCCTTTATTCACCACGAAGACACGAAGGGCACGAAGTTTTTCTTTCTTCGTGCCCTTCGTGTCTTCGTGGTTATAAAATTACTGAGTGGTATGAAATGAGTTACCGGCTGTTTTGTAACGCGGCAATGCGCTCTTCTAATGGCGGGTGACTCATAAACAATCTGCTCATGCCGCCGCCATTAATACCAAAAGCGGCTAATTGTCCGGGCAGGTCTTGCGCGTCATGTCCACGTTGTAACGCACGCAAGGCGCCAATCATTTTTTCGCGTCCGGCTAATTTAGCACCACCCGCATCGGCTTTGAATTCCCGATAACGGGAAAACCACATAACCAGCATTGATGCCAAAAAGCCCAGGGCAACTTGGGCAACCATTTGGGTGATGTAATACCCCATTCCACGGCCTCGTTCGTTTTGAAGAATAACGCGATCAACAACATGGCCTATAATAGTGGCAAAAAAGTAGACGAAGGTATTTACCACGCCCTGCATTAATGCCATGGTTACCATGTCGCCGTTGGATACATGCGTCATTTCATGGCCGACTACCGCTTCCACTTCATCGGCACTCATGTTTTGCAGTAAACCGGTGCTTACTGCGACCAATGCACTGTTTTTGTTCATTCCGGTAGCAAAGGCGTTGGCTTCAGGGGTTTGAAAAATACCTACTTCAGGCATACCGATTCCGGCAAGTTGTGCCTGTTTAGCGACGATATCCAGCAACCAGCGTTCAGTTTCATTTTGGGCCTGTTCAATAACATGGACGCCCATTGCCCGTTTCGCAGACCATTTGGTCATGGCAAGAGAAATCACTGAACCGGTCATGCCTATTATTGCTGACATGGCTAACAAGGCATTTAGATTAAGATCTATGCCTTGAGCATCTAAAGTGCCGCTTAGACCTAAGAGATTAAAAATAATACTGATAACAACCATTATTGCAACATTGGTTGCCAGAAAAAGAAAAATTCGCATCATGGTGATAGCCTCAGGTAAGTTGATGTTCGATTTATTATGGGGATTGAATAACACATTCCAACCCTCTTAAGAGTGCTAATATAACGTAAAGTTTATTGATAAAGGTCATTGTTATGTATTTTTTTAAAAAAAGCCTATTTCCACTGCTTTTACTTAACGCCTGTTTAGCTTTTGCTGAATCCGGCAATCATCAGGAGGTGTTAAAACAACTGCATTTACCTGACGGCTTCACAATATCTGTTTATGCTGATAACGTGCCAAATGCACGTAGTTTAGCTTTAGGTGATAATGGCGTTGTCTTTGTCGGAACCGGACGTGAAGGCAAGGTCTATGCGGTGCAGGATAGCAATAATGACGGCATAGCCGAACAGCGCCATATCATCGCCAGCAATTTGAACATGCCCAATGGTGTGGCTTATAAGGACGGATCGCTTTATGTTGCGGAAATTAATCGTATTATTCGCTTTGACCACATTACCCAGCAGTTAGCTAATCTGCCCAAACCCGTTGTGGTCTATGACCAATTCCCGTCAGACAAACATCATGGCTGGAAATATTTGCGTTTTGGTCCTGATGATAAGCTGTACACAGCCGTCGGTGTTCCCTGCAATATTTGTAATCCTGAAAAAGAAATTTACGCCTCGCTGGTCAGATTAAATCCTGACGGCACCGATTTTGAGATTATTGCCCATGGCATCAGAAATACGGTCGGTTTTGATTGGCAGCCAGAGACGAATGCGTTGTTTTTTACCGATAACGGCCGTGATTATTTGGGTGATGACGAACCACCTGATGAACTTAACCAATGGTCTGCTAAAGGGGAGCATTTTGGCTATCCTTATTGCCATGGTGGTGAGATTGCTGATCCTGAGTTTGCGGGCGATAAAAAATGCAAGGAATTTAAAGCACCCGCATGGAAATTTAAAGCGCATATCGCGCCTTTAGGATTACGCTTTTATCAGGGCAAGCAATTTCCGCTTGAATACAAAAATCAGTTATTTGTCGCGCAGCATGGCTCCTGGAATCGCACAGAGCCCCAAGGCTACCGGGTTGTTTTAATCAAATTTAACCAGGGCAAAGCTGTTTCGGAACAGGATTTTATCACTGGCTGGCTAACTAAAGACGGCAACGTACTGGGTCGTCCTGTAGACATTTTAACCCTGCCGGATGGCAGTCTGTTGATTAGTGATGATAAGCTTGGCGTTATTTATAAAGTTTCATACCAGGGAAAACCATGAAAAAAGAATTTGAAATTATCGAGAAGGAAATCGCGTATTCAGGATTTTTCCGGGTGGAAAAACACCTTTTAAAACATACACTGTTTGCAGGCGGCTGGAGCACAGAAATAAGCCGTGAATTGTTCGTGCGGGGCAGTTGTGTCGCCGTATTGTTATATGATCCCCATGCCGATAAAGTGGTGCTGATCGAGCAATTCCGGGCCGGTGCCATTTTACAGCCCGATCGGGCCTGGCTGATAGAAATTGTTGCAGGTGCTATAGAAGAGGGCGAAACAGCCGAGGAAGTCGCTTACCGGGAATCACTGGAAGAAGCAGGCTGCGAAATTCAGGAGTTAATGGTCATCAATAAGTTTTACACCACACCGGGCGGATCATCTGAGCGAATCACCCTGTTTTGCGGAAAAATCGATAGCTCTCAAGTCGGCGGTATTCATGGACTGGATCACGAAGACGAGGATATATTAGTGCGTGCTGTTGATTTTGATGACGCCTATCTTATGGTGGAGAACGGTGAAATAGAATCCGGGATCCCGATTATCGCTATTCAGTGGCTGGCATTGAATAAACAGAAACTCAAGCAGAAATGGTTAATATAGGCGCGACTAAAGCCAGTTTATGAACACATCAGACTATAAAAGCCATTACTACTTTTTTATCCAATTGCTGTTACCCTTAGCAGTTGTGTTATTTTCCGGTTGCGCCAGCGTTCCTGAAATAAAACCCGCCTTACAACAACAGTCGCCGATCATCACTTATGCGCTAAGCTTGCAAGGCGTTCCCTATCGTTATGGTAAAGAATCGCCCGAAGAAGGTTTCGATTGCAGTGGTTTTGTTAAGCATGTCTACGAAAAACAGGGCATAATTTTGCCGCGAACTGTAAGGGCAATGGCTACATCCCTGCCCCAGGTTCCAAAAAGTGATGTGCATACCGGCGATCTGGTTTTCTTCAACACCAGTGGCAAATCGTTCTCTCATGTCGGCATTTATGTCGATAATGACAAGTTTGTTCACGCGCCTAGCCAGCGTACAGGAAGAGTGCTGGTTTCCAGTCTTAAAAACCAGTATTGGCAAAAGCACTATATCGGAGTCCGCCGGCCTAGAAAGCTTTAATGGTAGCTGTGTGCAGCTTTAAATATGACTATCGCCCCTGAGAACGTTTTTAAGAACCTATTCATTTACTGGAACCCTGTCTGACTCGCCAATCATATCAATGGTTGCTGCTATGTCTCTTTACCGCCTTGCTCGGCTGTGCCAGCTTACAGGTCAATAGTGATATTTCCAAACCACTCACGGGGCGTTTTTCTCATCAACTTTTAGATCGGGTATTGCAGAAAGCTGTCGACGATCAGTGGCGCGTAAATCCCGTTATTTTTTAATTCGCCGGACGATGCACCCAGTCTGCACCTAAAGTACCTTGTAGACTCTCAAGATAAGCTGGATGGGAAACCTCGGCAAGCATCCGCTCAGTTGCTGCAAGCTTTTGAGTCAAAGCCTGATTAATAGCATCGGCCTGTTCAGTTTCGCTAATCCGCTGCAAAATATAATTATGATGTCGCTCCCAAAGCGCACAGTCTCGTTGCTGCTTGATCTTGAGCCGCTCTTGATACCAGTCGCTTTGCAGCAGGTAATCGCGTGTGAACATGGCGCGAATGGCGGGATCATTGATGCTTTCGCCTTCAAAGTTACCGTTAGCCATAATATGAATCAGCGCTTTTAGCGGTGGGCAGGCGTCATTGATTGAGCCATCCTGAAAATAGATTTGAGCAACTCGTTGCTGGGCTTCATAAACATTATCGACGCCATCAACAAAGCCGGCCAGATCCTGGGTTTCCGGCTTCAGCATGGCTTCATCAAATACGGCCGTCGGGTAATCAAATACTTTACCAAAATTAGTATGCACAAAGCGTTCGGTGATGCGATAACCCAATCTACTGGCGTAAACTGTCCTGCCCTCATACTCAAAATCTTCCAGTTTTTCCAGTTGCCCGTGCTCGATAAGATATTGCGCATCACGCTGATCTACCGGCAGGCGTGACCAGATTTCAGGAATCAACAGACTGATGTCATGATCTATCCGGCGTTGGGAGCCGATATAGCCAGCCGCTGTGGAATAGCCGTCATAGCCGCATAACATGAAAGAAACCAGCGCGGTATTTAGATCTGCGGTGGTACACAAGGCGTTAAATGGGCCTTTGGTCAGCGCACCTTCGGAACCTGCACCGGTAGTCGACGGTGATTTACCGGTCAGGCTGCAAATAAAATCCATAAACAGCTCGGGTAGCTCCTGATAATGGATCGGGTTATAAATGGCCAAAGGCCTGATGCCTGCGGCAATATCCTGTGGATTGTTGCGGCGTCCAGGCATTACTGCGTTAACCGGAAAATAAACCGCTAGCTCCGCTCTAAGGCCTCGTGCCAGGCGCGTTGATGTTTCTGAAAGATAGCGTAATTCAGGATTAACAAGGTCGGGCCGAAGTTGCAAATAACGCACATTAAGGCTGGGTTTGCCATCGACCAGACGCGGGTGGGCTGAAGATACAAAATATTCGCCTTCCTTGCCCTGTGCTGCCTGGCTTATGACTTCACGCATCGGCTTACTGAATTCCTCAAAGTGAATGACGTCTTCCATCAATTCGCGGGCATCTTTTGGATTGAGTGGTTGAAAATTGGAAATAAAATTGTCTGTACCTGATAAGTCAAGTTCGGTTTGCAAATCCGTGCCCCGGTGGACGGCGTCATCGGGGCGCTGAAAGAAACTTTGCTCGCAGTTATCGACCAGTTTAACGCAAGGGTTTTTATAGTTGGGGTTAAGCCCTGAAAGAGCGGTTGCCGGCACGACCGTGGAAGCGGTTATATCATCTTCCAGCTGAACTTTAGCCGAAGCTATAAAGTCCTGCCTTAACTTGAAAACACGCCACGCGCCATTACTTTCAAATCCTACCCGCAAATAGCTGGCGATCAATCTTCGACCATGAAATTTCAATTCGTTACCCGGATAACCATTTACCAGATCGACTGAAAAATGCTCACGCCAGTTTTGGCCCCATTCCGCTTTGTAAAAACGTTTTATCATCAGCGCCAGTGCCCAGATATGCTGGGGAATTTTCGTCAGCCAATGATTGTACTCATCGGAATACTCGGTTATGGACGGTGTCAGTAGTTTGATGACCGAGCCTAACGTGCGTTTATTGCTCAGCAACCGGCGTTGATCGGTGCCGTTACGTGCAGGATCCCGGAAGCGGCTGGAGTAATCATGCTCAAAAATAATCGCGATCATGTCCATGTCTTTATCAAAATCATCGACAAAAACAGCGCCGGAAATGATGGCGCCGGCAATTGATTTGGAGATTTCGGACTTGCCGCCGCCTGAGACGGTACTCGGTTTATGGCAGAAGGTGCCTTCGGGATGCGTGCCGATCAGCCGCCAGCTGGGCGCATTCGGATGGCGTTCCATGTGGACACTAAAGCCATTGGGATAAACGTAAAAGTGATTGATTAACAGTTTTATCGAGTAGGCAAGGCCATCGCGCAGCCAGCTTATCTGTTGTTGCTGGATATTAAATTGTGCCGTATCTGGAATATAGATAATGGCCGGATGTTGTTTATCTACCGCATAGCCATCATTTTTATGCTCTATGGCGTCACCCAATAGCCGGCAAGCTTTGTCGAAATCATAATGCTGTTTACTATCGGCCGCATAAGGCAAATAAATTTCCCCCAGAATGACTCTTGGAAAAGCCAGCGCCCCGCCGGAATGCTCTTCTTCACAGCCGCCGAACAGATTGCTGGAATAACTGATCTGGGATTTGATTTCTTTTTTACTGTAACCAAAATAGTTATCGGCAATCAGCGTGACTATAACGCCTTGCATATTGCGGCAGACCAGTTTAAACGGCTTACCCTCGTTGTAGAGGTCATCCTCATGTTGCCAGCACATGCCATCTTTGCGCTGACGTTCGGTGGCATCTTTATAGTGGGGCAGGCCGATGGCCTGTTTACGGCACTCCACCAGATGCGGCGCTAAAATAATACAACCGGTATGGCCGGTCCAATGATCAATATCCAGCGCGGCATCATTTTCAGGCAGAAACGGGTCGCCGGCATTGCCAAAAATAGATTCGACAAAATCCAGATTGGCGACCAGGCCGCCCGGCGCAAAAAACCGGGTTTCCATGGTTTTCTTAGGACTTAAGCCGGCAATTTCGGGAACCACTATGGGTCTGAGCAATAAAGACAGCCAGACTTTTGCAGAATGTGCTTGTCTGCTGGAGAAAGGCAGACATAACAGATCATCAGGCGGTAACAGAGCGATGCGCAATAATTCCGCATAAGCCGCTACCGGCACTTCGCTCTTGTCAGCAGGAACAGGAAGTCCACCGGCGGCAATATGAAACACGCCTTTAGTAGTGCGCCGGTCATTTTGCGGATTATGCAATACCCCCTGACGCGTCCGGTAAGAATCAACGTATGCAGAATGAAAATCATGGCGCTGAAATGACAATGACAACTCCCTGGCCAAGCCTTTATGTTCCAGCACAAAAGTCTCACCAGGTAAGCGAATGGAAGCGTCTATGCCGTTTTCCTGCAAATAAGCGTTAAGAAAATCCTGAATACGTTGATCAGCCGGACAACGGTACTTGGCCAGTAGGCGGCGTTGCTGGGAATAGTTTTTCAACAAACTGTCGGCAATCTTGAGATAGTGCTGATCACCCTCAACTTCGCAGGTAGGCTGGCCCAGGGCAGCTAATTGCAGATTGATGTGTTGTAGGCCTTCCAGTTGTTTTTGGCTCGCAAAATCAAGCCCGGTTGGATTATTGAGTGAATTCATGATGTAACTCCAGCGAGTGTTGATTAGAATCTGTGGTAATGTCTTGATTAAAGATCGCTTTTATTTTAATACAGCGATACTCGCCACGACCACACAGCGGAATACCAATGTGGCCTGGTTAGTCCAACGTAAGCCGGCAACGCTTAGCGCTATTGAGCCACACCATCACTAAACCATCCATAGACTCAAAAGATATCCTGATAGCAAGATGCTTCAACCAGCGCCCAAAAGTTCGTCATTCCGGCAGAGCCTGCCCCGGTCAGGGATTGCCGGGGGAAGCCGGAATCCAGGGCCATGGCCTGTCCTGAGCGTAGTCGCAAGGGATGGTAGCTTGCTGAGCACCCTGTCGCTCGACTTAGGTACAATGCCAAGTCATGTATTCACATCCATGTGACTGGATACCGGCATCCATGCCAGTATGACGATGCTAGCTGTGGTTCCTTGCTAATCAGGTAAGATATTGTAATAAAAGTTTTAAAATTTATGACAGCCAGGTTGCTTTCATAATGAATTATGCGTCTTTAGTTGATCATTAAGTGTATTTTCAGCAATTAATGTGCCGAAATGCTCCGATGAACTTGCTTATCATCAACTATTATCAAGGACTGCATTCAGCGTCGCCAGTTTTCAAATATAAGGTAAATATTTTAAGGAACCGAAGCGATGACGCACTGTTGTAGGGCGTGATTTGTTTTAATTGGTGCCGGTGCCGCGACTATAGAAATATAGCATGCGATTGCAGTGCTTGTCGTTTTGGATGACGTCAGAAATCCGATTGGCATGGGAAATGCTCAGGTCATCAATTGAAAAGGGTGAGTGACTGGCCCGTTTGCAGTAAGGTGGCGAACCCCTCTGCTACCACCGGACGGCCGAAATGGTAGCCTTGGCCCTCGTCGCAATGCAAGGCCAGAAGTAATGCGCACTGCTCTGGTGTTTCCACACCCTCCGCAATGACACGTTGCTTGAGGCTTTTACCCATGTTAATCATGGCACTGACGATACTGGCATCGTCCGGGTTGCTGATCATATGGTTTATGAACGATTGATCAATCTTCAGGGTATCAATCGGAAACTGCCTTAAATAACTTAGGCTGGAATAGCCGGTGCCGAAGTCATCGATCGCAAGCTTGACGCCCAAGTCTGAGAGCGCATGCAGCATGGAATGGGTAAACTCGGCATCCCGCATAAGGACGCTTTCGGTCAGTTCCAGTTCCAGATAATGCGGTTCAAAGCACGTCTCTGTCAGGGTTGCGTGTATATTTTCGAGAAAATCCTTGGCTCGGAATTCGAGCGTAGAGGTGTTGACTGCGACCGTGATCGGCGGCAAACCAGCTTGTCTCCACGCCCGGCCCTGACGACAGGCATCGCGCAGCACCCAGCGGCCAATCGGCAGGATCAGACCACAGTCTTCGGCGATGGACACGAACTGCGCTGGCAGTAGCAGACCTCGATCCGGATGCTGCCAACGAATGAGCGCCTCGACGCCGACAATCGCGCCGCTGTGAAGATTGATTTTCGGCTGGTAGTACAACACAAATTCCTCCCGTTCCAGCGCGCGACGCAGGCTGGCTTCGATGGAGTGACGCTGGACGGCCCGAGCATTCATTTCCTGCTCGAAGAATTTGTAATGGTTGCGGCCGTTTTCCTTGGCATAGTACATCGCGGTGTCCGCATTCTTGATCAGGGTTTCCCCGTCCTGTCCATCGTTGGGGTAGATGCTGATACCAATACTCACGCTGATATGGAGATCGTGCCCGTCGATATGGTGAGGCGGCTCTAAAGCCGCGAGCAACTTTTGCGCACAGAGCGTCGCGTCTTCTGCGCCCTGAATAAAAGGAAGCAGTATCACAAATTCATCCCCGCCCTGGCGGCTGATGGTGTCCGAGTGACGCGCACAACCCAGCAGGCGCCCTGCAACTGACTGTAGCAGTTGGTCGCCTACCGAATGTCCCAGGGAATCGTTAATGTGTTTAAATCCATCCAGATCCAAAAACATCAACGCCAGTTGCCAGCCTTGACGGCTGGCCAATTCAATTGCCAGACTAAGCCGGTCTTGCAGCAGTATTCGATTAGGCAAATCGGTGAGAACATCGTGATGGGCCAAATGAGCCAGCTGATTTTTAGCTATTTGGACTTGTTCGGCCATTTTGTGTGCGTCAATTGTAGCGATAACCAAGGATGCATTCGCTTGCTGCAATATAGTCATGTGGTCGTCGGGCGCTGCCTGTGTGGTCTCTGTATCGCGAATTTCCCGCTCGCGCGAGGCGGCTTTGCCTTCACGCAAGTCGGCAGCATTTTCACGTAGACTCACAGCACATTCTCGTGCAGTGACCAATTTCTCGTGACTTAAAACGGCCGCTTCATAGTCAATGACAGCACTTTCCCTGTGCGTAATATCGTTTTCGTGAGCAGCTGACAACCTGTCTTTGTGCTGGCTAGCCACACCCGGTTGACCTAAGTCATCGGCATTAAAAGCGCCGTCCTTGTCATTTCTGTTCATTATCGCTCTCTTATCACCCAGTCGTTTTAGCTACGGGCTAACCGTAGGCCGACCCGACATGATGCCGACGTACCCGGATAAGGCCTCGCCGATAATAATGCCTTCGCCGGTAATTTCAAACAATCGAATATCCTTGCTGTGCTCACTGCCCCGGACTTTAACGATCGATAAGACGCGTTTGAATTGGCCCTCGATTTCGATATAGCGCTGCACGATAATTGCGTCAGTGAGAAAAGCACTCCCAAATGGACTGAAGCGCAAATCGGTGTAGCGGTCTTCCAGTTCCGAGATCATCAAT
>Ga0209798_10001286_pt1 | contig 15178 bp, 15 predicted proteins | sample DOMMetBare3Fresh_FD_187475 | JGI IMG/M metagenome (GOLD analysis project Ga0209798, IMG submission 187475) | Wetland sediment microbial communities from St. Louis River estuary, USA, under dissolved organic matter induced mercury methylation -... | ecosystem: Environmental > Aquatic >...
GCGAGCTCTTCCGGCTCGTGCTGCTGCAGCGCCTCTTCGAGGAGCGCGAGCTCGTGCTCTACCGGCAGGGCCGCCTCCCCGGATCGGTCTACACGGGCCGCGGCCAGGAGGCCGTGGCGGCGGGAGCCGGGCTCGCGCTCGGCCCCGACGACGTGGTCGCGCCGCTGAACCGGGAGCTCGCCTGCCACTTCGCGCGCGGCGCCACGCCGGCAGACGCGTTCCGCAACTTCATGGGCAAGGGCACCGGCCCCACGCGTGGCCGCGACGGGAACATGCATTTCGGCGCGCCCGCGCGCGGCGTGTTCCCCCTCGTCTCCATGCTGGGCGACCTCGTCCCGGTCGTCGTCGGAGCGGCGCTCGCGTTCAAGCGCCGCGGCGAGTCGCGCGTCGCGCTGACGTTCCTGGGCGAGGGCGCCTTCTCCGTGGGCGACACCCACGAGGGGCTCAACCTGGCGGGTGTCTGGCAGGTGCCTGTCGTGTTCGTCGTGCAGTCGAACCGCTACTCGTACTCGACGCCCGTCTCCCGGCAGATGGTGAATACGAACATCGCGCAGCGCATCTACGGAGGCTGGTCGATCCCCGCGGAGCGGATCGACGGCACCGACGCGATCGCGGTGCTCGACGCCGTCCGGGCAGCCGTGGAACGGGCCCGCCGCGGCAACGGGCCGCAGGCGCTCGAGGCCCTGTCGGTGCGCATGCACGGCCACGCGGGCCACGACGACGCGCGCTACGTGCCTGCCGGGATGCGGGAGGAGTTCGAGGCCCGCTTCGATCCGGTCGAGCGGCTGGCAGCCCGGCTGCGGCTCGACGGGCTCTCGGAGGGGGAGGTCGACGGCCTGCGCGCCGACGCCGCCGCGGAGATCGCCGCGGGGCTCGCCGAGGCGGAGCAGGCTCCGCCCGCCGACCCGGCGACGCTCGAGGACGGGGTGTACGCGGCACCTCCCTGGACAGCGGACTTCGCTTCGCGAAGTTCGGAAACCCGCTCGCGCGGGTTTCCGCCGCGCGAAGATCCCTGAAGCCGGGAACCTACGGTTCCCTGTGACCCCTCCCTGCTATCAGCCCCGTCCTACCCCTACGACGAACTGTGGCCGTCGCCGTCCTTCGCCACCCCGCGGGCGAGCAGGTCGAGCAGGGCGCGCCGGGCGCGAGCAGGAGGCCAGCCGTGGGCGATCCGGAGGTGCCGGTAGGTACGGTCGACCGCGTTCACGAGCAGCGTCGACGTCTCCCGGACGTCGACCCGCCTGATCGAGCCGTCGCGCATCCCCTCCTCCAGCACCCGCTCGAACGGCGACACGTACGCCGCGCGCGAGCGCACCTCGGCCGCTCGCTCGTGGAAGAAGCGCTGATCCGTCTCCTCGTCGAGCCCGCGCAGGAACGCCAGGTGCCGCTCGGTCACCTCACAGACCGACAGCAGGGCGCGTCGGAGTCGCTTCAGGCCCGTGCCACGACCCGCCACGGCGGGCTCGAGGCTCTCCCGGAAGTCGCGCTCGTAGGCGTCCACGAGGAGCGCCAGGATCTCCTCGCGGCCCAGCCCGCGGCGGTAGAGCGTCATCCGCGACAGCCTCGCCTCCTCGGCGATGCGTGCCAGCGTCGCCCCCTGCCAGCCGTGCCGCTCGATCGCGCGGCGAGCGCCTTCGACGACCCGCTGCTCCTGCGCTCTCGAGGCCGAGATCACCATCGGCACGGGACGATAGCGTTGCACGGGTGTTACGTCTATGTAACACTCGCGCCTCCACCCCAGCGACCGGAGGTCCCCATGCCCGTGATCGAGGTCAAGCTCTACGACCGCCGCGTGACCGAGGAGTCCGTGCCCAAGATCGTCGCCTCGCTGACGGACGCACTCGCCGAGTCGAGCGGCGCCGCCAAGGAGCACATCCAGGTGATCGTGCAGGGCGTCTCCCCCAAGCACTGGGGCATCGGCGGCGAAGTCCAGTCCTAGCACCGGCCGATAACCGATAATCGATTTCAACCCGTTCGTCCCGCGGTTTAGACTCGGGTCACCAGGCGTGTCTACTCTCGACGTGAAGGACATCCATGACACAAGCCACTGAGGTTCTGATCCCCTCGACGCCGGACGAGGCGGCACGCCTCTTCGGCGACGGCACGGGGGTGACCGTGATCGGCGGCGGCACGATCGTGCTGCCCGACCTGACCTACGGCGCACCCAAGCCGGCGAAGGCGCTCCTGCTCAGCCGGGCCGGGCTCGCCGGTGTCGGCCGGGAAGGGGGCACGGTCACGATCGGCGCGGCGACCCCGATCGCCGAGCTCGTCGGCCTCCCCGCTCCGCTCGGTCCCTGCGCCGCGAACGTCGCCGACGGCGAGATCCGCTCGCAGGCGACGCTCGGGGGGAACCTGTGCGCAGGCACGGGGCACGACGCTCCGCGCGGCGACCTGCAAGGTGCGCTGCTCGCGCTCGACGCCGTCGCCCGCTCGGTAGGATCCGGCGGCGAGACGTCCGAGCCGCTCGAGGATTTCCTCGCCCGGCGCGACTCGCGGCTGCTGCTCGACGTGAGCTTCGCCGAGCCCGCCGCGGGCGCGTTCGCTGCGCTCGACTATCCCCACACCCATGAGTACACGGTGCTCGCCGTGTCGGGCGCCCGTGGCGCCGACGGCACGGTGCGGCTGGCCGCGACCGGCCTCGCCGGCCACGGCTGGCGGCTCCGCTCCGCCGAGGCCGCTGCTGCGGATCACGAGGCGGCAGGCGCCGCCGCGGTCGCGGACGTCCGGCTCGGCGACGACGCGCTCGCGTCCGCCTGGTACCGGGAGAAGACGCTGCCGGTGCTCGTCCGCCGCGTCCTGACGAAGCTCGAGGAGGCCGTATGAACCTCACCGTCAACGGCGTCGCTCACGAGATCGAGAGCGGCCCTCTGACCACGCTGCTCGACGTGCTCCGCGAGGAGCTCGGCATCACGAGCCCGAAGGCCGGCTGCGAGCAGGGCGGCTGCGGCGCCTGCACCGTCGTGATCGACGGACAGCCGCGCCGGTCGTGCCTGACCGCCGTCGGCTCGGTGGACGGAGCCGCGGTCACGACCGTCGAAGGGCTCGGTACGCCCGAGCACCTCTCACCGATCCAGCAGGCGTTCACACACCACTACGCGGCGCAGTGCGGCTTCTGCACGTCCGGAATGATGATGGCCGCCCAGGCCTACGTCGACGGCGGCGGCACCGACGACCGCGAGGCGATCCAGCACGCCCTCGGCGGTCACGTCTGCCGCTGCACCGGCTACGTCAAGATCATCGACGCGGTCGCGGCCGCCGCCCGCGGCGACTCGTTCGACATGACGGTGACGGCGGCGGGCACTGCGATGACCAACCTGGGAGGTGTGGCATGAAGGCGGTCGGCGCACGCGTCCCCCGCTACGACGGCATCGCGCACGTGACCGGACGGACCGTCTTCGTCGACGACGTGCGTGTGCCGGGCACGCTGTGGGTGAAGGCATTCCGCTCGCCGGTGCACAGCGCCACGTTCACGAACCTCGACACGAGCAAGGCCGAGGCGATGAAGGGCGTGCACGTGATCACCTGGGAGGACGTGCCGCTGCTCGAGTACGGCCACCTCTCCGCCCTCGGCATCCCCGCCGACGAGCCGCTGCTCGCGAAGGACGAGGTGCGCTACAAGGGGCAGCCGATCGCCGTCGTCGCCGCCCCCACCGAGGAGGCCGCCATGGCCGCCGTCGCCGCGATCAGCGCGAACTTCGAGGAGCGCCCCGCCCTGCTCGACGTCCGTAAGGCGTTCGACGCCGACGCCCCCACGATCCACCAGTGGGGCAACTGGTACCCGCACTTCGAAAACGAGATGGACCGCCGCCAGATCCGCAAGGGCAACGTCGAGGAGGCGTTCGACCGGGCCGACCTGATCGTGCAGGGCGTCTACCGGCCCGCTGCGATCGAGCACGTGCCCGTCGAGACCCAGGTGTGCCAGGTCGTGCCGGAGGCGAACGGCCGCCTCACGATCTACTCGTGCACGCAGGCGCTCTACTTCTCCATGGGCGTCGTCGCAGCGCACCTGCAGCTGCCGCTCAACAAGTTGAAGGTCGTCGGCGGCACGGTCGGCGGCGGCTTCGGCGGCAAGGTGGACACGGCCACCGAGACGATGTGCGCCCTGCTCGCCCAGAAGTCCGGGAAGCCGGTGAAGTGGCGCTGGACGCGCGAGGAGGAGTTCCTCTGCTCGTCCACGCGGGCACCGTGGCACATGGAGATCGCCGACGCCGTCAGCAAGGACGGCTGGATCCTCGGCCGCAAGATGCTGACGCTGCACGACGCCGGTGCATACGCCCGCTTCTCCCCGTACGGCCTGACGAAGCACAGCTTCCACCACACGGGCGCGTACTCGATCCCGAACCTCGAGTTCGACGGCTACGTCGTGTTCACGAACCGCACGCCGACGACGGCGATGCGCGGCTTCGGCGTCACCTCCGTCTCGTTCGCGACGGAGACGCACATGAGCCGCATCGCGCAGGAGCTCGACATCGACCCGTTCGAGCTGCGCCTGAAGAACGCGAACCGGATCGGCGACACGTCGCCGAACCAGATCGTGTACACCGACCCGTCCACCGTGCCCACGATCCTCGCGATCGCGGACGCGGTCGGGCACGACCTGAAGCCGGAGTACAAGGCGATGACCCGCGATCCGCGCCAGGGCGACCTGCTCCCCGAGCACCTCGTCGCCCAGCTCGGGAACCCGGAGGACCACTAGCCATGCCAGTCCACAAGGGCCGCGGCTTCGCGGCGATCGAGTACCCGACCGGGATGAACCAGAACGGCGACCCGTCGCAGGCGTGGATCAAGGTCAAGCCCGACGGCCGTATCGACGTCTTCGCCGGCACGTCCGACATCGGCAACGGGTCGAAGACGATCCAGTCGCAGATCGTGGCCGAGACGATCGGGGTGCCCTACGAGTGGGTCACCTACGACAACTCGAACACCGATTCGTCGCCGGTGTGCACCGGCACGTTCGCCTCACGCGCCACCTTCGTGGCGGGCAAGGCGGTCGAGAAGGCGGCCGAGAACGCGCGCCAGAAGATCCTCGAGATCGCGGGCAAGGAGCTCGAGATCGACCCCTCCGACCTGGAGATCGTCGACGGCGAGGTGATCGCCAAGGGGGCGCCGCAGAAGAAGATCGGCGTGCCCGACGTGGCCGCGGCCGCCACCTGGACCTACGGGGAGCTGATCACCGGCACCGGCGCCCAGCTGAAGCCGTATGCGACCATCGTCGAGCCGGAGACCGGCAAGGTCGACCTGCCGCCGCACTCCGCCATCTCGTACGCCTCGTGCGCGGCGGAAGTCGAGGTGGACGACGAGACCGGTGTCGTGACGGTGAAGCGGCTCTGGCAGTGCTACGACGTCGGTCGCTCGATCAACCCGACGCTCGTCGAGGGGCAGATCGAGGGCGGCGCCATCCAGGGCCTCGGACTCGGGGTCCTCGAGAACTGCTACCCGTACTACCCCTCCGTCGAGCACCGCGGCAGCCAGTTCGGCTCGTACCTCACGCCCGGTATGGAGGACCTGCCGGCGATCGACACGATCATCATCGAGAACCCGTCCGCCGACGGCCCGTACGGCGCCAAGGGGATCGGCGAGATGGCGAACAACGCCCAGCCGCCTGCGATCGCCTCCGCCGTGTACGACGCCGTAGGCGTGTGGGTGACCGAGCTTCCGATCACGCCGGAGCGGGTGCTGCGGGCGCTCGAGGCGAAGGCCGCCGGCTCGGGCCCGAAGCGCGAGGGCAAGACGGTTGCGTACGACGCCGACCTGTCCGTGAACACGGTCGGATCCGGTTCGCTCACGTTCGGATGACCTCCCCCTTCCGGACGTTCAACGGCGTGGAGCCCTTCCCCATCTTCCCCGGGGTGGGGCTCCACCCCATCGCCGGCGACCAGGTCTTCCTGGGCCGCGTCACCTACGAGCCCGGCACGACGGTGCGGAGGCACAGCCACGAGCACACCGAGCAGGCGATGCTCGTGCTCGAGGGCTCGCTCAGGATGACGATCGGCGACGAGACCCGTCAGATCGGCCCCGGGGACGTGTGCGTCGTCAACCGCGGGGTCGAGCACGAGCTCTTCTCGGAGGGAGGCGTCACGTTCATCGAGGCGCTCGCACCGGTTCCGCTCGACCACATCGGCGACCGTGAGCGCGACCTCGTGCTGGGCGACCTGGACGGCTCGCTCCACGTCGAGCGGTAGACGCGGGGCGTGCCCTCGCCGGCCGTCGGGAAAGGCCTCGCGCGTGTCGCCTGACGACCTGGTGACACAGTGTCACAAGGTCGCTCTCGTGACGGGGGCGGGCCGGGGCATCGGGGCGGCGACGGCCGTGATCCCGGTCGACGGCGGGTACCTCGCTCGGTGAGAATCGGCCTCACCACGACTCCGGGAGGAACCATGCCGCTGATCCGCGTCGAGCTCTTCGACTACCGCGTCACCCCCGAGGTGAGCGAGAAGCTGATCGCCGGGATGACGGACGCACTCTGTGACGCCGTCCACCCCGGCCTGCGCGACCACACCTGGGTGATCGTCGAGGGCCACGACCCGAAGAACTGGGGGCTCGGCGGCAAGCCGTGGCCGGTCGGGGAGATGCCGCCGGGGCCGGCGTAGCCCCGTCGTGTGAGAGGATTCCCTGACCGTCGGGTCAGGAGAAGCGGGGATGCAACGGAGAGAAGCTGACGTCGCCGTCGTCGGGGCCGGCATTGCCGGCCTCGTGGCCGCGACCGAGCTCGTCGCGGCGGGATGCGAGGTGGTCGTGCTCGAGGCACGCGACCGCGTGGGCGGTCGCGTGCTCAACACCCAGATCGGCGGGGAGCCGAACGAGCTCGGCGGCCAGTGGGTGGCTCCCTACCAGAGCGAGATGCACGCCCTGCTCGCCGAGCTCCAGCTCGAGCTCTTCCACAGCTACCGCGAGGGCGACCACGTCTACCTCGACGCCGACGGGGTACTGCACCGCTACCACGGCGACGAGGCACCGCTCGGCGCGGCCTCGTCGCGTGCGTACGACGCAGCTGTGGGCAAGCTCGACGCGCTCGTCGCGGAGCTCGACCCGGAGGCGCCGTGGGCCCACCCACGCGCGACGGAGCTCGACGCGATCAGCTTCGAGCAGTGGCTCGCCGCCGAGGTGGACGACACACTGGCCCGCGACCTCCTGCGCGCCTTCATGGCCGGCGGCTACATGACGAAGCCGGCGGACACGTTCTCGCTGCTCGGCGCGCTCGCGACCGTGGCAGGTGCCGGCAGCGTGGCCAACCTGTTCGAGCCCGACCTGTGCCTTCATTCGCGCGTCGTCGGGGGCTCCCAGCTGATTCCGCTCCGCCTGGCCGAGCGGCTCGGCGACCGCGTGGTGGTGAGCGCGCCCGTTCGCTCGCTCCGCTGGTCGGACGACGCGGTCTCGGTCACCTCCGAGCACCTCGAGGTCAGCGCCGGCGCCGCCGTCGTGGCCGTGCCGCCGAACGTCGCCGGGCTGATCCGCTACGAGCCGGCGCTGCCCGCGTGGCGCATGCGGCTGCACCAGGCGCTGACCCAGGGAGACGTGATCAAGGTGCTCGCCGTCTACGACGAGCCGTTCTGGCGGGCAGACGGCCTGGCCGGGGAGGGATTCGCGCCGTACGAGCTCGTGCGCGAGGTGTACGACAACACGCCGCCCGCAGGCAGGCCCGGCGTCCTCTGCACCTTCCTGGCCGGCGAGAAGGCGCGCGCCACCGAGCGGCTCGACGCGGCCGAGCGCCGTCGCCTCGTCCTCGACGGATTCGCACGGCTCTTCGGGCCGCGTGCGCTCGAGGCGATCGACGTGGTCGAGCGCGACTGGTCGGCGGAGGAATGGACGCGCGGCGCCTACGCCGCCACGTTCGGAATCGGCGGCCTGTCGCGTCACGGCCCCGACCTGACCCGGCCGGTCGGGCCGATCCACTGGGCCTGCACGGATCTCGCCGGAATCGGCCACATGCACATGGAGGGGGCGATCCGCTCCGGCCGGGCCGCAGCGCGTGCCGTCCGGGCCCGGGCGTGACGTAGCCTGAGCACGTGACAGACGTGCTCGCGACCGAGAACCTCTGGCGTGCCTGGTCGTTCCAGCCGCTCGTGCTCGGCGGCGGAATCGTCGCGATTGCGTTCTTCGTGCATGGGTGGCGCCGGTTGCGCCTCCGGCGCGCCGACCTCGCGCCGTGGACGCGGATCCCCCTGTTCGTCGCAGGAGTGCTCGTCACAGTGCTCGCGATCGTCTCCCCCGTCGACCGCATCGGCGAGCGGTACCTGCAGTCGGTGCACATGCTGCAGCACGTGCTGATCGCCGACCTCGGCGTCGCGCTGAGCCTGCTCGCCGTGCGCGGCCCCCTCACGGTCTTCTTCCTCCCGCGCAACCTGCTCGCCCCGCTCGCCCGCGTTGCCCCGCTGCGCCGCCTGCTCCGCTTCCTGCTGCGTCCCGGCATCAGCTACGCCGTGTGGGTCGCCGTCCTCGTCGGCTGGCACATCCCGGCGCTCTACGAGGCGGCGCTGCACAACCGGCTCTGGCACGACCTCGAGCACCTCAGCTTCGTCCTCGGCGGCCTGCTCGTGTGGACCCAGATCATCGACCCGTCGCGCCACCGGCGCCTGACCCTGAGCGAGCGGCTCGGGTACACGGCGCTCGTCTTCTGGACGGGACAGATCCTCGCCTACATCATCCTCTTCGACTTCCGGCCGCTGTTCTCGACCTACGAGGACGAGCCGGTGCGGCTGCTCGGGCTCTCCCCCCTGACCGACCAGAAGCTCGCAGGCCTGGTGATGATGCTCGAGCAGACGGCGACGGTCGGGCTCGCCTTCGTCCTGCTGCTGCGGGCCTCCCGCCGGCAGCAGGCGGAGTCCGGCATCCCGTCGCCGCACGGCCAGCCGGCAGGCTGAGCCGCCGCCGATGCCGTCGCCCTGGTCTTTTACCTTCGAGCCGCTCTTCGTCGTGCCGGCCGCGGTCGTGCTGGCGGCGTACGTGCGGGCGTGGCGCCGCGAGCGGCCGGGCGCCGTCCCGGCGCTCGTCTTCGGGGCGGGCGTGCTGATGATCGTGGCGGCACTCAACTCGCCGCTCGAGACGATCGCGGTCGAGTACCTCGTGCTCTTCCACCTGCTGCAGAACGTGATCATCTCCGACTGGGCGCCGCCGCTCTTGATCCTCGGCCTCACGCCGGCCATGCGGACAGCCGTGGCCGACCGCGGCGGCACCTGGTTCGCGAGCGTGACGCGGCCGGTCGTCGGCTTCCCGGTGTGGCTCCTCGGCTGGTACGTCGTCCACCTCGGCGGCGTCTACGACGTCGCGCTCCGCAACCCGGTGCTCCTGAACGCGGAGCACGCGTTCATGATCGCCATCGGCCTCCTCTTCTGGTGGCCCGTGCTCGCGGACGCGCCGCGCTCGGTCGCCACGCTCGCGCGGATCGCCTACATGTTCGCCGCCTTCGTCTTCTCCGCCTTCCTCGGGCTCGCCCTCACGTTCGCGCCACCGGTCTACGGCTACTACGAGAGCCGGCCCGAGCGGTTGTGGGGCATCTCCGCGGCACAGGACCAGAACCTCGGAGGGATCCTGATGACGACCGAGCAGGCGCTCGTCTTCTTCGCTGCCATCGTCTGGCTGCTGCTGCGGCTGTTCCGCGAGGAGGACGCGGCCGAGCGCACCCTGCAGGAGCGCCAGCGCGCCGAGGGCCTGCTCTAGAGCAGCATGCGGGGTGTCTCCCCGGCAAGCACAAGCGAGAGGGTGACTCCCCTGCCGTTTCGGGAGACCCGCCCTCTCCGTTTCAGCGCACTACGACCCACCTGCGCACTACGACACGGCGGAGCGCGCGAGCGCGAGCTCGACGGGTGCCGCACCCGGCACCACGGCCTGCGTCTCGCGCGCGTGCAGCAAGGTCGTGCGCACGATCAGCTTCGCACGCGCGAAGTTGTCGAGCTCGGTCGGCACGGGGCCGACGCGCTTACCGAGGGCGTACCCGGCCGCGTTGCGTCCCATCGCACGATAGGAGTCCAGCGTGTAGAGCGGCGACATCCCGAACAGCTCCAGGTTGTCGAGCGGCTGCAGGTCGGCCCGGTGGATCACCGCAGTGCCCTTGGACTGGATCCCGAGCGCGATGCCGGAGCCGGAGAGGCGCGCGCCGTCGTGCGCGATGAAGGCGACGTCGGCGCTGCGGCGGACACGCACGATACGGGCCGCCGCCCCGGCGTCCTGCACGCCGTCGACGATCGCGGCGAGCACGTCGCGGTGACCGAGGCCGGAGATCGTCTCGCGGATGCCGTCCGCGAACGCCGGGCCGACCGCGATCACGACCTCGAGCGGGTCGTCCCCCCTGCTCGCCTGGCCGACCGCTGCGACGACGGGTGCTCCGCCCTGGTCGCCCGCTCCCAGCTGACGGGCGTCGGCCACGTGGGGAAGCGCCTGCAGGAGCTCCCACCGCGCGCCTTCCAGCCGGTAGCCGGTGCCGGGCCCGAGGTACTCGTTCGGGTCGTTGACGGCCGAGCGCACGAGGCCGTCGGGGTCGATCACGGCGGACGTCTGCAGGTAGTCGGCCGAGACGCGCTGCCGCTGCATGTCGACGATCGCCTCCGCGATGTCGGCGAACCCGCGCCGGTCGAGCGCGAGCGCGACGTCGAGGCCGGACACCTGCCGCTCGAGGGCACGGTCGGCCGCCTCGACGTCGGCGGCGCGGTCACGATCCGGCATGTCGTCCGAGTCGTAGCCGTAGGTCGCAGCCTCCACCTCGGCGTCGCTCACGGGCGGCAGCCCCAGCTCGTCGAACACCGCCTGGATCGCGCGCGCCGCGCGGTCGCGCACGCGCGTCACCTCGTCCTCGGCGACCGGCTCGATCCCGGCGTCCACCTGCCAGTCGCGCTGGATCGTGAGCCACTCGTCCAGGTCGTCGGCGTCGTAGTTGCCGCCGCCGAAGGTGTTGTCGCGGCGCGGCATCACCGAGTACCCCGACGTGACGAAGTCGGTGCCGGGCAGGAACTGCCCCATCAGCTTCGCCGTCTTGCGGATGGCGGAGTGGGACGAGATGGCGTCGTTGCCGGACGCCACCTCGAGGTCGAGCCACGCCGCGATCACGTTCTCGGCCAGGATCGCGCGTGTGCCGCCGGGCACGGAGAGCACGAGCGCAACGCACGAGATCGAGCCGTTCTGCACGCCCTGCGCGCCGGCGGCCCGCACGACCGAGATGCAGCGTGCCTCGAGGTAGAGCATGGACATGCCCTGCGCGTAGCCCATCAGCGCCTCCGAGCCGGTGCCGGACGTGAAGCGCACCTTGACGCCGCGCGAAGCGTAGGCGGCGCCGAGGAAGGCCTTCGACCACGGCGTGTCGTCTCCGTCCACGAACACGGGCTCCGTGCCGTAGACGGAGAGCGTCTCCGCGTAGGTGACGAGCCCGCGGATCGCGAGCTCGAGGTTGCGGCGCTCCTCGACCGCGCACTGGGTCATCACGCCGGGCCGGCCCGTCTGGGAGCCGACCAGGAGGGCGATCGCGTTGAGGGGGGCGTAGCGCGCGACGCCGACGGTCGTCTCCAGCTCGGCGAAGCCGCGCGCGGAGGCCTCGGCGGCATCCGCGGCGAGCAGCGCCGGGCTCTCCTTGAGATTCGTCACGTGCGCCTGGTTGCCGGGGGCGCGACGGGCCCGCAGCTTCTTCAGGGCGAACATCAGCTCGACGGGGTCGAGCAGGCCGACGACGCGAGCGAGCTTCGCCGGCGTCAGACCCCGGGCGAGCCGGACGAGCTCCTCGCGCGGCACGTCGACGTCGACCAGCATCCGCGCGATCGCGAGGTCGGAGCGGCCCATCGCCTCGACGGCGATGCCGAGATCGAGGCCGTGCGCGACGAGGAAGCGGTCGATCACGTCGAACTCCGCCGCAGCACGGCCGTCCAGGCGGGTGACGACCCCGCCCTCGACCACGAGCTCGGGGTCGGGGTCGTTCGGGCCGTTTGCGGCCACGAGGCCGAGCTCGGGCACGGGCGACACGAGCAGCTCGCGACGGAGCTCCTTCTCCGCGCGTGAGGCGAAGCGGTCGGAGCTCCTACCCGGCAAGGAGGCCTCGCTCCCGGTAGGCGGCGGCGGCCTCCCGCACGAACGCGGCCGTCTTGGCGGCGTCCAGCTCGTCGAGCCGGGCCGCCCGCTCCTCGAGCTGCGCCGCGCTCGAGCGGCCGGGACGCAACGCCGTGTAGATCTCGAGCAGCTCGTCGTCGGGAACGGAGGCGAGCTCGGCGGCACGCTCCAGGTTGTCCGCGAGCTGGGCGCGGCCGGCGGCGCGGGCCACTGCTGCCTGCCGGCGCAGCGTCACCGGGGTGGCACGAACGTCGGCGGCCGTCAGGGTTCCGGCCCGGGCGGCGGCGAGCGTGACCTCCTCGAGCGGCACCCCCGAAGGTGTCTCGACGAGGTCCGGGCGCCGCGCGCCGAGCGGGTAGTCGGTGGCAGGGTCGAATGCCATGGGATCAGAGCTTACGTACCGCTGAACCCGTTTCGCGCAGACCGATAGGCTTGGCGCGCGATGACAAACGATGATCGATTCTCCGGACGGGTGGCGCTCGTGACGGGAGCGGCGAGCGGCATCGGAGCCGCCACGGCGCGCCGCCTGCTCGCCGAAGGCGCCCACGTGGCGACGCTCGACCTCAGCGGCGAGGGCCCCGAGGGGGCGCTCGCCCTCCAGGGCGACGTCTCCCGTTCCGCCGACGTCGACGCAGCCGTTGCGCGCGCCGAGTCGGAGCTCGGCCCGATCGACGTGCTCGTCTGCTCCGCCGGCATTCCGGGCGCTTCGCTGCGCACGCAGGACGTGAGCGACGACGAGTGGAAGCGTGTCATGGCGATCAACGCCGACGGCGTGTTCTGGTGCAACCGCGCCGTCGCGCCCGGCATGGCCGAGCGCGGCTACGGCAGAATCGTCAACGTCGCCTCGATCGCGGGCAAGGAAGGCAACCCGATGGCCGCGGCCTACTCGGCGTCGAAGGCGGCGGTGATCGCGCTCACGAAGGCCGTCGGCAAGGACTTCGCCCGCACCGGGGTCACCGTCAACTGCATCGCCCCCGCGGTGATCGAGACCCCGATCCTGGAGGGCCTGTCGCAGCAGCACGTCGACTACATGGTGGAGCGGATCCCGATGGGACGCATGGGCAAGGCCGACGAGGTGGCGGCCTTGATCTGCTGGCTCGCGAGCGAGGAGTGCTCCTTCTCCACGGGCGCGACGTACGACATCTCCGGCGGCAGGGCCGTCTTCTGAGCCTGCACGTCCGCCTTTCCGGGCCGGGCGGCGTCGAGGACGGCGTCGTCGAGGGAGGGCACGTTCGCACCGCCTCGGGCACGGCGGCCGAGATCCGCGACCTGAGGACGTTGGCCCTCGCTCCTCCGTACGAGCTGCTCATCCCCGTCGAGCCGCCCGAGGTGTGGTGCGCGGGAGTCACGTACGAGCGCAGCCGCGACGCGCGCGTCGAGGAGTCGGGCAGCGACGTCTACGCGCGCGTCTACGACGCCGACCGGCCCGAGCTGTTCCTCAAGGATGCCGGCTGCCGACGGACTGTCGGGCCGGGCCGCCCCGTCGCCGTGCGCTCGGATGCCACGTGGAACGTGCCTGAGCCCGAGATCGGCGTCGTGCTCGGCGACGACGGCTCCATCGTCGGCTACACGATCGGGAACGACGTCTCTTCGCGCGACATTGAGGGCGCCAACCCGCTCTACCTCCCCCAGGCCAAGGTGTTCGCGGCAGCGTGCGCCATCGGGCCCGCCGTCTACGTGCCCGACGACTGGGACGCGCCGCTCGCACTCCACCTGCGCATCGTCTCTGCGGCGGGCGAGGAGCTCTTTGCGGGTGAGACCTCCACGTCGAAGATGAAGCGCTCGTTCACCGATCTCGTCTCGTGGCTCGTGCGCGACAATCCGGTGCCGCCCGGCAGCGTGCTGCTGACCGGCACCGGCCTCGTGCCGCCCGACGACTTCACGCTGCTCCCCGGCCACGTCGTCGAGATCCACGTGCCGGAGATCGGCACGCTGACCAACCCTGTCGCACTCGCCACCGAGCTGTTGGAAAGGAGCCCCCGATGACCGAGCTGCTCACCGGCGCCCTTGCAGGCAACTACGTCGGAGGCGAGTGGCGTCCGAGCCTCTCCGGCGAGACGTACGAAAAGCACAGCCCGTGGCGCCCGTCCGAGGTGACCGGCACCTACCCGGCCTCGGGAGCCGGGGACGCGCAGGCGGCCGTGGACGCCGCCGCCGCAGCGTTCCCGTCCTGGGCCGGCCTGCCCGCGCCGGCCCGGGCGGCGTTCTTCTTCAAGGCGGCGGACGCGATCGAGGCACGGGTGGAGCGGATCGCGCAGGACATGACGGCGGAGATGGGGAAGCCGCTGCGCGAAGCACGCATGGAGGCGGCGCGAGCGGCGGCGATCCTGCGCTACTCGGCGGGCGAGGCGTACCGGCCCGCCGGCGAGGTGTACGAGCCCTCCGTCGCGAACCAGACGCTCTACACGCGCCGGCGGCCGCTCGGCGTCGTCGGGCTGATCACGCCGTGGAACTTCCCGGTTGCGATCCCCGTCTGGAAGCTCGCGCCTGCTCTCATCTACGGCAACACCGTCGTGCTCAAGCTCGGCTACGAGGCCCCGCGCACCGGCCTGCACATCGCGGAGTGCTTCGCCGAGGCCGGACTGCCGCCCGGCGTCCTCAATGTGCTGACCGGGGCAGGCTCCACGGCGGGCGCCGAGCTCGTCCGGAATCCGGCCGTGCGGGCGCTCTCGTTCACCGGCTCGGTCGCAGTCGGCCACGCCGTCCGCAACGAGGCGACGGCGCGCAACTGCCGCGTGCAGCTCGAGCTCGGCGGCCACAACCCGCTGCTGGTGATGGCCGACGCAGAGCTCGACCGCGCAGTCGAGGGTACCTTTGCCGGCGCCTTCTGGTCGGCCGGGCAGAAGTGCACCGCCACGCGGCGCGTCTATGCCCACGAGTCCGTGTACGACGCGTTCCGCGAGCAGCTGCTCGCGCGCATCGCCGCAGCGAACGTGGGTGACCCCGCCGATCCCGGGACCGAGGTCGGCCCCGTCGTGAACGCGGGCTCCATGGAGGAGATCCTGGCCGCCGTCCAGCGGGGCGTTTCCGACGGCGGCACCGTCCTCGCGGGCGGCGAGCGGGCGGACGACGAGGGCTACCTGATCGCTCCGACCCTGCTCGAGGGCGTGCCCGACGGCTCCTACCTGTCGTGCCAGGAGGTGTTCGGGCC
>Ga0209798_10001288_pt1 | contig 15168 bp, 14 predicted proteins | sample DOMMetBare3Fresh_FD_187475 | JGI IMG/M metagenome (GOLD analysis project Ga0209798, IMG submission 187475) | Wetland sediment microbial communities from St. Louis River estuary, USA, under dissolved organic matter induced mercury methylation -... | ecosystem: Environmental > Aquatic >...
AAGCGATAGACAGCATGGTGGCAGCATGGGAAATTCTGTTGCTATCAGTGGCAATCTTGTTATTGCAGGTGCATGGGCTCATGACTACGGCATAAAGGGCGAAACCAGGATGGAAGCCTGCGGTGCTGCATATATCTGGGAAAGAATGGAGGACGGCAAATGGACAAAGGCACAAAAATTGGTGGCCAGTGACGGTACACCTTATGATGAGTTTGGTTTTTCAGTCGCTATTGATGGCGACAATGCAGTTGTTGGCGCAAGACGTGTGTCACAGAAACGCACCGATGAAGACAATGATCTTTATAGCGGTGAAGCCTATATTTTTTCACGAAATGAAAACGGTGAATGGAAAGAAGTTGAAGCTGTAATTCCGAAAGATAGAAAACCTGGCGACTATGTAGGCACCAGTGTTGGGGTCAGTGGCAACTATGTTATCATTGGTTCTCCTCGTGGTGATGGCAAGAAACCTTATATCGGTGCCATCTACATTTATTGGAAAAATCCACAAGGCAAATGGGTGCATACACAAAAGATCAATGCTTCTGATGAAGGTACTTATGCAAATTTTGGTCATGCCATTGCAATCCATAAAGGTTTTATTATTTCCGGAGCATACATAGAATGGAGAGATGTGGAAGGCAAAAATGAATTCTCAAACGCAGGAGCCGCTTACATTTTTATGCGGGGTAATAACCCATCGAAAGGCAAAGCAAACCCTGTAACACCGAAACAAGTTCCCAAAGTCCCGACTAAAAAAACACAATAGAGTTTATTAAAATTATTTTCCGATATAAGCGACAGTTATGAAAAAAATATTTGTAATAATCTGTTCATTGTTTATAATGAAGTTTGTTAATGCTCAATCTACTTTTAAGGTTAATACATACCAACAATTAACAAAGTTGATCGCTGCAGACATCACCACAAACAAACAGTTTGGAAGTGCATTAGCTGTTAGCGGAAATTATGCAGTTGTTGGTGCTGCTGATATTCCAGGCGGACCGGCCGGCTGTAACTGCGCTTATATTTTTGAAAAAACCAATGGCAATTGGATACAGAAACAAAAAATTGTTTCCTCTGATAATATCCCCGGAAACAATTTTGGTCATAGTGTAGCTATTAGCCGAAATACTATTATTATCGGAGCTCCAAATGCTGAAAACAATTCTGGTGCTGCTTATATATTCAAACGTAATACAAGTGGTAACTGGATCGAAGAAAAAAAAATTGTTGCACCTGACAGAGGTGCAGGAGATCTTTTTGGTACCTCCGTTTCTATAACTCCAGTTTATGACCGTGGGGATGAAAGTTATGCTGTTATTGGTTCACCCGGTGATGCCGACTTTGCAGCAGGATGGCCGAAACTCACTGGCGCCGGGTCGGCCTATTTTTTTTCTAACCTTCTTGGTTATTGGGAAGTGTTAAATAAGGCTTTCCCTATTGTCGGTACATATTTCGATAGAAATGAAGGCGCGGGATTTGGATCTTCAGTTTCAATTAGCGGAACTTATGCTGTTATTGGTGCTCCTTTTGAAAAAAAAGATACAACCGGATCAAATTCTTTGGAAGGTGCAGGGGCAGCTTATGTTTTTCAACGCAATCCTCATGGAGCGTTTGAACTACTTCATAAGATCGTTAATTGGGATAGAGCAGCAGGTGATCAATTTGGATTTTCTGTTTCCATGAATGGAGATAAGATGGTGATCGGTGCACCATTTGAAGATGAAGATGCAAGACAGGAAAGTACACTAATATCGGCGGGATCTGCTTATGTTTTTCAAAAGATGAGTGACGGACGTTGGTATTGGACAGATAAACTGATAACCCCGGCAAGGATGACAGGTGATAATTTTGGAAATTCAGTTTGTATCAGTGGTGATATGATAATAGTTGGTGCAGTAACTGCAGATGTGTTTGACGGTACCAACAAATTGAATTCGGGAGCCGCTTATCTTTTTAAACTTTCACTTGATTCACTCTCTTCCGGTTGGAGATACGTGGAAAAAATTATTTCAACCGACATTGCCGCAAGTGATTGGTTTGGCTATGCAGTCGGAATTGATAATAGTAATATAATGGTAAGTAGCCCCTTTCATAACAATGCCGGAGCAATCTATAGCTTTGGAAAAAAGATCTGTACTCCTTCTACTTCATCCATCTCGCCATCAATATGCAAAACTTATACAAGCCCAAGTAAAAAATATACCTGGACAAGATCGGGAACATACAAGGATACTCTTTTAAACAAAGCCGGATGTGACAGCATCATTACCATTAACCTTACCATTACAAATATTGCTGATACTTTAGTTACAAAAAAAGGTCATGTATTAACTGCAAACGCAAAAGATGCAACGTATAACTGGATAGATTGCGCAACCAATCAACCAATAAATGTAACAACGAGGAGTCTTATTGTTACAGTAAATGGAAGTTATAAAGTAACGGTTGATCAAAATGGATGTGTAGGCACTTCATCATGTCATAATGTAGTTGTTTTAGCAACACCTGACTCTATTCCTGTTGTCACGACGCCACCTGTAGTAATTCCAAGAAATGCTTCTTCGCAAAAAGCATTTTTAGAAGTAAATAAAATAGTTGCACAAGACAGAACACACAATGATGAATTTGGAAGATCTGTCTCCATCAGTGGTAACTATGCTATCGTAGGTGCTCCTTATGATGATGAAGATGAAAAAGGAGGTGGTGTACGACGTGCAGGCTCTGCCTATATTTTTAAATTGGATGATGGAGGTAAATGGAAACAGCTTCAAAAAATATCTGCATTTGACAGAATGCCGGGAGCTGAATTCGGATGTGCAGTTGCCATCAGCGGAAATTATCTTGTTGTTGGCGCCAATCGTGATCACCTTGGCATTAATGGTCTTTATTATTCGAATCTTGCAGGCTCAGCTTATGTTTACCGGCTCAATAATGGAACATGGCAATTCATGCAAAAGATCATTGCGAACCCTACTGCAAGAGTTCAAAATGGGCAGGCATACTTTGGCACTGCAGTCGCCATTGATGGAAATACCATCGTTGTAGCAGCGCCTGATCATACACTCGATGTTACCGATAAGCCTGAATCAAATGTAAGTTCTGCCGGTGCTCTTTTTGTTTATATGCTGACAAATGAAGGTTGGATACAAACGCAAAAGTTGGTTTCAAAAGACAGACAGATCGGCGATGGACTGGGTAACTCCGTTGCAATTTGCGGCGATAATATCATTGCCGGTTCATGGGGTGGCGACTACGATGGAATGTATGCTAACAGAATGGAAGCTGCAGGTGCTGCTTATATTTTTGAACGCAAAGGAGGTATATGGTCGCAAACACAAAAAATAGCCGCTGAAGATCGATCGCCTTATGATGAGTTTGGTTTTTCAGTCGGCATAAGTGGCAACTATGCAGTAGTCGGTGCAAGACGTGTAACTTTTAAGAAAGGAGATGACGCCATTGATGATTATACGGGCAACGCATACGTTTTTAAAAGAGGTGGTGACGGTAAGTGGGTACAACAAATGAAGATAAATCCCGATGACAGAACCAAGGAAGATAACCTTGGAAATGCAGTAGGCATCAGTGGAGATTATTTAATTGTAAGTGCAATGAAACAAGATACAGACAGCCTTGGAAATTATATGCCCGATGCTGGTGCTATTTATGTTTATTATTTAAATAAGAATGGTGATTGGATACTGTCAGATAAGATCTCACCCTTTTACAAGCACCAGTTAGGAAATTTTGGAGCAGCAGCAGCAATATGCGATTGCAATATTATCGGCACATCATGGATCGATCAAACAGATGAAGAAGATAAAAATGCAATATCAAATACCGGTGCCGGATTTATTTTCACAGCAACCGGCTGTAATAATAATGGTAAATGCAATGCATCATTTTTTCCGCAGGATAAAATACCAAGAGACTTCCAGATAAAAGATTCTACATCAAATTCTAAAATGCCACAAAAAGTACAATCATCCGATATGAATGGAAAAGGAAATGATGTTAAAATTGAAAACCAGGTAATAACTGATGAAAGCTTGAAAAAACAGCCTGATGAAAGCAAGAAGACAAAAACTGATCCCGTAAAAAAAATAAAAAACCTGCTCAAAAAGAATTGAAAAATAAACTAATAAATGGTCGATGAAAAAGCAGATCATTGTACTTATCCTATTCATTATATACTTATCGGGTCGAAGCCAAAACAGTATAAAAACAAATGTTCCCTGTACCGATGAGATGGCGCAAAATGCAAAAGGCAGATGGATAAAAAGCGTGGACCTCGGCACCATCAATTCAAAAGAAGCATTCAACCGGCTGGATGAAATCCATAGCCTGTTTCTTAAAATTTATCCACAGCCAACCGGTGTGGATGCAGTATGGCACCGTGCTGCCGGCATGAGTTATTTTGGATCAAAACGTAATTACTATAAAATGAAAGATGACAGGCCCACCTTTGATTATTCAAACCTGCCTCACTTTATCAAATACTATTATACCGCCGGTTTTTTCCGGTATTCCTGTGAATATAATAAAACACATTCTTTAATACCGGGATATCCCGGAGAAACAGGGTCATGGTTAAGTGTAACCGCTAATGAAATAGACGGGGCTATCAGTGGTATTGCAGATGATGCATGGACAATAAACGGATTACCTGTCAGAATGAAGTTCCCGGTTTTGAGAAATATACGGGGTTTTGAAGTTCAATACCCTGAACCGGGTAGTAGTGGCCGTATGCTCCTTATTCATCGCAATGGCATTTTGCCCTACCTCCCTGTTTCAAGAAAACAATATCTTGAACAGTGCATTGCATTTCACAGCAAAATCTGGAATGAAGCAACTAAAGCAATTGAACAAATACCAGTTCGCTCAATGGAAGATCAGGAAAAAGAAAAAAATGCGACACTTGCCAAATTTGAAAAAGATTTTGGAAAAGATCCTAAAAGATTAAAATCAGCTGTTGATTATTATCTCTCCGGATACAAAACAGATCAACAGATAAGAGATGAACAAATAGCCAATTCAAAAATGCATAAGGAAAGAGAATTGAAAAAATTCATAGATGAATTGGAAAATACTACAACACGGGGATTGCTTGATTCGCCTGCAATGATTCTCCAGATGTACCTGGCCGACCCGGTTTTTGAATCAGACTCCCTGAAAGCAAACATGGTGGTTATTGAAAACCCGGATTATATTCGAAAAGATTTACCAAAACATGTACCACAGGTATTTGTAATAACCTGGAGATGCAATGACTGGTCGGGTCAGAAAAAAGTATGTGACATTATAGAGCAGGGCTTTCCGATTGAGAAACTGCAGGCGATGATTGATAAATAGAATTATTTTAAATGAAAATTATAAGATCATTTTATTATTGCTTACTGTACAAGTATTTCTTTCAAATGTTATTAAGTAAAAAAAAACCTATTTGCTGAAGCTAAATGGAGCGGTACGTTAGCTTTTTTCAAAAAACAAGTGGCTCGGAAGGGCTGCCTCCAATTTAAATGTGACGGTGTGGACATTGGAATTGTTTAGAAGAAATTTTTTTATCGTACTTCCCGGCTTCTGGTAAAATATTTTCTACATGAAAAAAAATCTAACTTTTCTTCTACAATTTATTTTAAGTATGACAGCCACGCAGTCATCATTTTCTCAATCAGAGAAATTTGGGCAAATGATCTATACACCTCCCCGGGATGGAAAGAAACAAAATATCAGAATAGTGTAGAATTGGGAATATCTCCGGCACCGAAAGAACTACTGATAATTGATATATTGCCTGCCATGAATTTTTCCGGCACTTTAGAACAAACTTTTGAAAAAACTGAAAAGGAATAATTAAAAAAGACAAGATCGCCGACAATACCAATTGATGATCTACTATTCTGAATTATTTAACAATCATTCAAGAACAGAATCCATGGATTTACCCTGGTTGAACGTCTAATTTTGTGTAAAACCAGTTTATGTCAAGATCCAAGACTTTTTTCCTTTTATTTCTTTCAATTAGCTGGCTGCCTGCGGCAGCTTTTTGGAAAAGTAGCGGTAATGGTGTGAATTTCAATGAACCGGAAAATCATTCTTCGTCTACAACAATATCTGAAAAACTTCTTTCTAAAGCATCTGCAGCTAAGCTTTTTGTGAAGCAAAAAGGATTTAATGATAAAATCGTCTTTCTTGTTGATATGAGCATTGCTTCTGGTAAAAACAGGTTTTTTGTTTATGATTTCGAAACAGATTCAATCCTGTATTCCGGCCTGGTAGCTCATGGTAGTTGCTATTCAGGTTTTCAGGTTAACCCCACATTTTCCAATACCGTTAACAGCGGATGCAGTTCATTGGGTAAATATAAAATAGGGAATGCTTACCAGGGTAACTTTGGATTGGCCTACAAACTCTACGGACTTGATTCTTTAAACAGCAATGCATATAAAAGAAATATTGTTTTACATTCTTATGAATCTGTTCCCGAACAGGAAACAGATCCTGAACCGATTTGTAACAGCCTTGGTTGCCCGATGACTTCTCCGGTTTTTTTACAACAATTAAAAACAATAATTGATAATTCGAAGAAACCAGTATTGCTCTGGATATTTGAATAAAAAAAATGCCACTCATTAAAATGAATGGCATCTCAAATTCATTAGAAAAAATTATCCTGGTTGTCCTGGCTCATCATTTTTTGCCTTAAATGTTTTTACTAATTGTGCATCCATTGTAACACTGATGCTACCCAAGGCTTTGCTTACAGGGCAATTTGCTTTTGCATCTTCAGCATACTGAGGAAAATCTTTTGCTTTCAATTTAGGAACTTTTGCTTTTACTTCAAGATGACTTCCAGTAATTACGCCGCCTTCCAAAGTAACTGTAGCTTTTGTTTCAATACGGCTGGGAGTAAATCCGGCTGCGCCTAAGACAAAACTTAATTTCATGGAATAACAACCTGCATGTGCAGCGGCAATTAATTCTTCAGGATTTGTATATGATCCATCCTCGAAACGGCTACGATAATCGTATGCTTTATTCTTTATTACCCCGGACTGTGTAAGCAGTTTACCACTTCCTTCTTTACCGGAGCCTTTCCAGTTGGCGGTTGCTGATCTTTTCATGTGTAAATTTTTAGGTTTGTAGTTAATAATAAATGCAAGGTTCCTGAACCAACCAGGAATTGCAAAGTGAAAATATTATTGCGGCTGAATTTGCTCTTCTAATTCAGCCAGCCGGTTTTCCGGTTCATTATATTCAATAATAAAATTGTTCTTTCCTTCTCCCATCACAATCTTCAAAAATTTTTGCTGTACCAGTTCAAGCAAACTTAGAAAAAGGAAAATGGCATGCACCCTGTTATCACAGTTGCCAAATATTTTTTCAAATGAAAGGGTTTTTTCCTCCTGCGCTTTTGAAAGCATATAATCCCTGCTTCCCTCCATTGTGTATTCGTAACGGATAACGGTGTGAACAGGTTTGTTCTTTGTATCATGATACCGCTGCATCACTCTTTCAAATGCACGCATCAACCTGAACATTGTTACTGTTTGTATTTCTGTTCCCTCCGCAGCTTCCTCTCCTATTTTTGATAATTCTTTTTGCAGGTTTCCTCTTTTCACCATCAGCATCCGGCTTGCTTCCATCTCAGCCATCTGTGCCGATGCTTCTTTGAATCTCTTATACTCGAGGATCTTATTTACCAACTCCAGTCTTGGATCGATCTCATTGCCTTGTGCATCCAATTCTTTTCTTGGCAAAAGCATTTTTGCTTTTATCCTCATTAAAGTGGATATGAAGAGAATGAATTCACTTGAAAGCTCAATATTCAACGATTCCTGGCCATGTATATAATCGAGGAAATCGTTTGTAATCTTTGTGATCGGAATATTATAAATATCCAGTTCGTCTCTTTCAATAAAAAACAAAAGAAGATCGAACGGCCCTTCAAATTGCGGCAACTTTATCTGGTAAGATGCATTATTCAAAATAGTATGTTTAAACTATAAAAGAAAATCCCGTTACAAAATAACGGGACTTTAGCCTACTATAAAAATATTCTCTATTTAAACTTTGCTGCAAACCCCACACCTAATTGAGAACGAAGCTGGGTAGCCGCCTTACTCCTGCTGGGTCCAAAAAGTTTTACATCATCGTCGTAGATCAGATCAAAATTATAATTAACGATCAGCCACTTGTTCACTTTCAGGCGAAATACGTTGCTCCAGAAAACATCGATGTTTTGCGGATCATCAACATAGTTTGAAAAGAAATCAGCACGGGTTGAGTATGTAACATTTTTTGCGATCTCTCTTTTATATTTTACTGAGATCAATGCGCCAAGTTCAAAACGAACTTTTCTTACCGGGTCAACATTGTAATGCCATGAAAGAGGAATTTCCGTTGAACCATCAGGCTTTACGCCACCCTGGTAATTGAAACTATAGGGGCGATTTGTAAACAGAATTAAACGTGGCGCTACTGGTGAAACAAAAAGGCTTGCAGATTTTGTACGAATATCAAAACCGGGACCAAGAGTAATATAACCCGGCGCCATCAATCCTGATATTCTTCTTTTGGGTGTTTCTGTATAATCATAGCCATGATGAAACTGTGAACGTACATTGAACCATGCACCTATTCCAACTGCATTATCTTTTTTAGTGACCCTGTGCCTGAACATAGAAACATAATCGATCTTATCATCAGTTTTTCTAAACCCAAGTTTGTTTGTATTGATCAAAGCATAAGAAAGATCAAAAGTATTTTCCCAGATATTTTTTCTCCATTTGCGGGTTGCGTTGTAATTAAGATATGCGGCTGCTTGCAAAGTAAATCTTTCAGAACCTGCAGCCCAGTTGCGGCTACCACCCTGCCCTACATTAAAACTAAAAACACCTTCAGTTGTCCATGGTGATGGTTTTTTTGGAGCAGTATTGGTCTGTGCGAAAAGAGAAAAAGTGAGAGTAAATAAAAAAAGAGTAAAGATGAGTTTTCTCATACCAGTTAGTTGTAGGTTTAAAAATCTGGCCGTTTTGGTAACGGTGCAACCAAAGATAATAGTTTAATTCAATTTTTGAACAGAATTATTGAGGGAAATAATTGACTGATAAAAAGCGGGAAACGAAGGGAATAGAGGCTATAATCTTCAATGGATTTGAATTAATTGTGCCCGCTAATTATTTTATAATTTAACCGTAAGCCCGATTCCTAAGATCTCTTTTATTTGTAGCCTCTTCTTCACATCATCATCATAGATCAGGTCGAGGCTAAGGTTGGTTGCGAAAATTTTAGTGAATTTCATCGTAAGCAAATTATTCATCAATACATCAACATTCTGCGGTTTTCTTTTATAGTTGCTGAACAGATCTATCCGGCTGCTGTATGTCGCCCATTTTGTAAAAGTAGCATTGAACTTAGCGGTAACAAAAGCACCGAACTCAGTATTTGATTTGCGGGCAGAATCAACTCCGAACTTTGCTAAGTTCAGAAAGTCCCGGTCATTTTTTAATATCCAACGCACTGTCACCGGTGAAATAAATAAAGAAAAACGTTTAGCAGTTTTATAATCCAACCCGGGCGACAATATTATTTTACCAGGAGAAAGAAAGTTTGAGATCTTTTCATTCGGCTCATCTGAATAATCATAACCGGCAAGAGACTGCGAATTGAAATTTGTCAATACACCAACATACCAATGATGATTTACCTGGTATCCATATTTGCTGGTAACATCGATCCTGTCATCGATCTTTCGAAACTTTCCAAAGCTGGTTGCATTTTGAAAACCCAGAGCAAGATCAAAATAATTATCCCATGTGTTTTTTCCATATCGGAAGTTAACAGCGTAGTTAAAAATGGTATTAATTCCTAAGACATTTTGTTCGCCACCTGCTACCCAATTACTCAATGCCCCCTGGTTAAGGTTTAATATAAAAGTGCCGGTCAATTTCCAGCCATTGCTATCAAGGCTGGTAATAGGTCTTGTGGTGGTGACCAGCATTTCTCTTACAGTACGGTCCTGCGAATAAGAAGAACTAAAAATTGCAATGTAAAAAATAAAGACTGAAGCTTTTTTCATATGGCCGCAAAAATAAAAACTACTGCGGATAAAACATCCGCAGTAGTTTCATGAAAATGTCTGAAAATTTATTTTTTTAAAGCATCTCTTATTTCGCGGAGAAGAACAACATCCTCAGGTGTAGCAGCAGGAGGCGGAGGCGGTTCTTTTTTCTTTAATCGATTAATTGCTTTTATCACCATAAACATAACAAAGGCAACAATAATAAAATCAATAACTGCAGTAATAAAACTGCCCCATAAGATAGCCACTTCAGATTGCGTGACTGTTCCTGCAGCATCCTTTACTTCTTCTTTTATTATCCATTTATTTTGTGATAGATCTTTGCCTGTAAGCATTCCAACAAGAGGCGCAATTAACCCCCCCGTAAATGCTGTGACGACCTTATTAAATGCGGCACCCATTACAAAGGCTACAGCAATGTCAACGAGATTGCCTCTCATGGCAAATTCTTTGAATTCTTTCATCATTCCCATAAAATGTTATTTTAAGTGTGAGGAAATATTAATTTTGAAAAGATAATTAAAAAAACTATTACTACTTCTATTTCTTTAACCCCGGATATTTCATATCAAGGCTTTTCAGCAGATCATACAAAGCCGAGGCAATTATAAATTCTTTATACCAGTTCTGATCAGCAGGTACTATTGTCCATGGTATTTTATCACAGTGTTCAAAACAATCCTCATACATCTTCATATACTTGTCCCAAAGCTTCGCTTCTTCAAAATCCTTTTCATTATACTTCCACATTTTACCAGGCTCTTTCATTCGTTCCATCAGCCGGGTATGTTGTTCTTCCGGAGAAATATGAAGGTAAAATTTAAGGATATGTGTATTGTTATGCTCTTGTAAAAGTTGTTCAAAATCGTTGATGGCTTTCATTCTTTTTCTTGCGGTATCATCATCGCACCATGCATGCACCCTTGTAATAAGAATATCCTCATAATGACTGCGGTTAAATATCTGGATAACACCTTTAGCTGGTGCAGCATGATGAATTCGCCACAGAAAATCATGCGACAATTCTTCGGGAGTCGGCGCTTTATAAGATTTCACAGTAACTCCCTGCGGATTCAGCTTGCCAAAAACATCTCTTATCAATCCATCTTTTCCGCTTGCATCTTGTCCTTGCAATATCACCAGCACTGAATATTTCCCTTCAGCAAAAAGAAGATTTTGCAGGTCGTCAAGCTCATTCAAAATCGCATCTGTTTTCTTTTTGGTTTTTTCTTTGTCAAAATCTTTTGGCGCCCTTGTGCTGATCTCTTTCAATGAAATTTTTACCATAACTGTATATTGATTGACACACAATATAAAAAAAATGGTTTGTTCTGAAGCTGATTACTGAACTTAGCGCCTCATTATGAAAAACGACAGGTTCGTAAACTGGGGAATATTTATTTTACTATGCATTATCTGGGGCAGCTCTTTTATAATGATGAAAGCCAGTAAAGATGAGCTGACATGGGCACAAATAGCTTCACTCCGCATTTTCTCAGCCGGTATTGTTATGCTGCCTTTTGCCTTTTTTTATTTTTCAAAGATCCCGATGAAGAAAATGCCGATGGTTATTTTATCGGCAATCTGCGGAAATCTTTTTCCGGCTTATCTTTTTGCAGGAGCCATTGCAAAAAATATTGATAGCAGCCTGGCGGGTATTCTTAATTCTCTTACGCCAATTTGTGTTGTAGTTACAGGTATTGTTTTTTTTAAGTCAAAAATTCAAAGCAGAAAGATCGTCGGTGTCATTATTGGTTTTGCTGGTTTAGCCGTACTTACACTTGCGGCTAAAAAAGGCATCAGTTTTGAAAACTTTGAATACACTTTTTGGATATTGCTGGCCACTATTTTATACGGATTTAATATTAATATCGTAGGCCATTATCTTAAAGAGATCAATCCAATTCATCTTGCAGTTGTATCGATCACTTTCATGCTTATCCCAACCGGTATTGTTTTACTGCAACAAGACTTTTTACAATTACCTTTTAATGATGATAAAACACTATTGGCGATCATCAATTCAATAATGTTAGGGATAGCGGGTACAGCTATTGCAACAGCGCTGTTTTATGTTTTGGTAAAAAGGGCCGGTGGGCTTTTTGCCTCTCTTGTTACCTATGGAATCCCATTTATCGCTTTAGCATGGGGTTTTGTTTTCGGAGAAAACATTACCATCTTACAGATCGCTTGCCTCGGTATTATTCTATGCGGTGTATATCTTGCAAACATGCCTGCTAAAAAAGAAATAGCTGTCGGTTCAGAGCTTGAATATGAAACTAAAAAATAATGCGGGCTATACTGACATTATTTCTTTCTCTTTTGAAGCAAGATGTTTATCAACAGCGGTAATAAACTTATCAGTTAGTCCCTGTATATCTGCTTCAGCATCTTTAGTGGCATCTTCACTCAACCCGTTTTTCTGAAGTTTTTTTATATGCTCGATCGCATCTCTGCGGATATTCCTGATCGCTACTTTTGAATGCTCGCCTTCACCATGGCATTTTTTTACCAGCTCTTTTCTTCTTTCTTCAGTCAGTGGCGGTAAAAATAATCGGATGATGTTGCCGTCGTTCTGGGGATTAATACCGATGTTGGCAGCTATAATGGCCCTTTCTATCGGTTGCAGCATATTTTTTTCCCATGGCTGGATTGATAGTGTGCGGGCATCCATTACACTTACATTCGATACCTGGTTCAGCGGCATGGGTGATCCGTAATAATCAACAGTAAGACCATCAACCATCTGTGGGTTTGCTTTACCGGCGCGGATCTTGATCAATTCCACCTCGAGGTGGTCAATAGCCTTTTTCATCAGGTCTTCTGCGTGATGCTGAATTGATTTTATATCATCAGGATTCATAACAATAGTTTTTGCCAATAACAAAACTAATGAAACAACATCATTTGTAAATCACAAATAATTTGAAACGGGAGATCAATTATTTACCTGCATTTTTTCATTAAATGCGGCAAGCGACTCCTTCGTAATTTTTGGAATGGGCCGCTGATCATGAAGTTTTTTCTTGTGTTCTAATTCTCCTTTTTTATAAAAAAACTGGAACATAAAAAACAAAGCCACTACGTAAGCCAATACCCCGAATGAAACATAAAAATTCCAGGCGGCAGAGTTTGTGACGAGCAATAAGGCTACCGGGAAAGAAAGAAGTGTGGTAGCCAGCAATATTAAAACAATATTTTTTTCTCTTAATCCGAGATAAGCAAAGTGGTGAGTGATATGATCTTTACCTCCTACAAAGGGTGATTGTCCACGCAGCAATCTTCTTATAGTTACGGTTGTTGTATCAATAATCGGGATGACAAAGAACAGAGCAGGCAAAACAAAAGGCTTTATTTGAAAAAGGCCCTGGTTTCCTTCATTGAATTGCCAGAAGAAAACAATGCTGGTTGCTGCCAGAAACACACCGAGGAACTGGCTGCCTGTATCTCCCATAAAAATTTTTGAAGGAGACCAATTGAATTTCAAAAAACCAATTATTGCACCCAGCACTCCCGTCATTGTAAGCATATAAAAATCGGATGACGTGTGTCCTATTAAAGCAAGCACCGATATTAATCCGATAAGGATTAAAGCCGAAACAGAACCGGTAACCCCATCCATATTATCAAGCATATTAATCGAGTTCATCAGGCCCACAACCCATATAAGAGTGAAAAGGATATTGACAAATTCAATATTTGATATATGAATTTTTATATCAAAGAAAGTAAGTAAAAGTCCACAGGTAAGTTGAAGGGTAAATTTTAAAAGAGGATTGGTGTTAAATGCATCATCATAAAGACCAGCCAAAAAACCAAGACTGGTAGCGGCTACAATACCCAGGATACTTCTATCAGGCACAATTCCTTTTTCCTGAGTAAGAAAACCATAAACACCCCATGACAAAAGAAAAATAATAAAAAAAGAGATGCCTCCGATTGATGGCTTTACATGCGATGTCCAGCGAACCTGCCCGAACGCAAGATTATTCCGTGAACCAAGATTAAAAGAAAACTTGAGCAGAAGGTAATTAATTGCAAGGGATAGGGCTATCGCAATAAAAAAATAACAAATAAAAATGATGCTCATAAGAACAGGTATTAGGTTTTCGGATAGTGTTTTGTCGTGTTAGTTACGGATTTGCGCACAAAAATAGTCTGAATATTCAATGTTTCCATTTTAAAATCAACTTTTTGTTGGCAATCTTCAGGCCGGAATTTTAAAACTGACATTACCCGATTTTAAATTATATAGCCCTTTTGGATTTTATATTGAAAAAGATTGCACTTTTGTGCCGATTTTTTTACCCCTGAAATTGGGCGTTGGATACATAAATTAAAAACAGGTTTAATAAGCTCTATTATTTTATTATGAACGATTTAAAAAACACAGCAACCCAAATTCGCAGGGATATTTTAAGAATGGTTCATGGCGCCAATAGCGGTCATCCGGGTGGTTCATTAGGCTGCGCTGATTTTTTTACAGCTTTATTTTTTAAGGTAATGAATCATAACAGGAATTTTACAATGGATGGTAAGGGTGAGGATATTTTCATACTTTCAAACGGACACATTTCTCCTGTTTATTACAGTACACTTTCAAGAAGCGGATATTTCGATAAAGCTGAATTAGCAACATTCCGTAAGATCAATACCCGTCTTCAGGGTCATCCGGCTACACATGAGCATTTGCCGGGAATTCGAATTGCATCAGGCTCTCTTGGCCAGGGTATGAGTGTCGCCATTGGCGCTGCTCTTACAAAAAAATTAAATAAAGAAGAAACGATCGTTTACTCTTTGCATGGCGATGGTGAATTGGATGAGGGTCAGGTTTGGGAAGCAATTATGTTTGCTGCTCATCATAAAGTTGACAATCTTATTTCAACTATCGATTGGAATGGCCAGCAAATAGATGGACCAACTGATAAAGTAATGGGCTTAGGAAACATCAAACAAAAGTTTGAAGTCTTTGGCTGGACTACTCTTGAAATGAATGGTAATGATATGGATGAAGTTGTAGCAACTCTTGAAAAAGCAAAATCTTTAGTTGGCCAGGGCAAACCGATCGCCATTATGATGCATAC
>Ga0209798_10001289_pt1 | contig 15152 bp, 11 predicted proteins | sample DOMMetBare3Fresh_FD_187475 | JGI IMG/M metagenome (GOLD analysis project Ga0209798, IMG submission 187475) | Wetland sediment microbial communities from St. Louis River estuary, USA, under dissolved organic matter induced mercury methylation -... | ecosystem: Environmental > Aquatic >...
CTCAATTCCGCCCGTCTGCTGCCCGGTTCGGGCCAGCGCGAGGTGTGAAGTGCTCGAACGCTCGGCCGCACTCCGGTGGGGCAGCTCGCCAAGATTGTAAGACCGAGATCGCGGGTGCGGAAGTAACGTTCCCAGTAACAAACGATCCAGCGCTGGCTGGCGCTGGATAGCGGGGCAGGGTATCGAGGGGGCCGCTTTACGCTGGTGGGCGCTGGTCCGCGCTGGGGTCGCTCGCTTCCCAAGCTGGACGTCGCCGGTTCGAGTCCGGTCGCCCGCTCTCTGGAAGCTCCTGCCCCTCCTCGACTTCGGTCGTGGCCGGGTTTTTCGTGCCTTCTGCTCGCTCGCTCGCGGTCGGACGGCGCGCGGCTGTCGGCGGGCGGGGTCGTCCTTGACCTGGACACCCGGCGGACGACCGCGGCCGGCCGGCCGGTCGCCCTGACGACGACCGAGTTCGACCTGCTCCGGCATCTCATGAGCCGGCCCGGCCGGGTGTTCGCGCGCGAGGAGCTGCTCACCGACGTCTGGGGCTACCCGGCCGGGACGCCGACCCGGACCGTGGACGTCCACGTCGCGCAGCTGCGCGGCAAGCTCGCGGACGCCGTCCGCCTCCGGACGGTGCGCGGCGTCGGCTACTCGGTCGAGCCGTGAGGACCCTCACCTCCCGGCTCGTGGCGCTCGTCGCCGTCGTCGCGCTCGCGACGGCGCTGCTCACGGGGCTCGTCCTGGTCCGGGCGCTCGGCGCGACCAACCGGGACCAGTCCGCCGCACTGCTGGCGGCGCGGGCCGACACGGTCGCGGAGCGGCTCGCGGGCCGCCGCCGCGCCGGCTGCGCGCTCGCCGAGGACGTCGCCGTCGTCAGGGTGCTGCGGGCCGCCGTGCCCGGTGTCGTGGTCGACTGCGCGCCGCCCGGAAGCGCCCGGCAGCCGGGCGTGCCCTTCACGGCGCAGGACGTGGCGAGCGCGACCGCCGACTCGCCCGCGCAGGAGCGGGACACCGGCGACGGCACCTACCTCGTCGTCGCCCGCCCGGCCGGGGCCGGGCGGGTGCTGCTCGTCGCCCAGTCGGAGCCCGCCGCCGCACGGCTCACCGCGGCGCAGCGCCGTGGCGTCCTCCTCGGCGGGGTGGTCGGGCTGCTCGGCGGCGCCCTCGCGGGGGTGCTCCTGGCGCGCACGGTGACCCGGCCGCTCGGCCGGGTCGCGGACGCCGCCCGGCGGCTGTCGGCAGGGCATCGCGACGTCCGGGTGCCGCCCGAGGGGCCGAACGAGGTCGCCGACGTCGCGCAGGCGCTCGACGGCCTCGCGACCGCCCTGACGGCGAGCGAGGAGCGGCAGCGGCAGTTCCTCCTCGCCGTCTCGCACGAGCTGCGGACCCCGCTCACCGCGGTCACCGGGTACGCCGAGGCGCTCGCGGACGGCGTCCTCGCCGGGGACGACGTGACCCGGGCGGGAGCGGTCATCCGGGACGAGGCGGGCCGGCTCCAGGGCCGGGTGGCCGACCTGCTCGCGCTCGCCCGGCTCGAGGCCGACGACTTCCGGCTCGACCTCGGTCCGGTCGACGTGGCAGCCGTCCTCGCGGCCGCGGCCGCGGCGTGGCAGCCGCGGGCGGACGCTGCCGGCATCGGTCTGCGGACCGAGGTCGGTCCCGAGCCGCTGATCGCCCGGGCGGACGGTGAGCGGCTGCGGCAGGCCGTGGACGCCCTGATGGACAACGCCCTGCGGGTCCTCGCGCCCGGCTCGCCCGTCGTCCTCGCCGCCCACGACCTCGGCAACGGCCGGCTGCGGGTCCAGGTCCGCGACGGCGGACCGGGCCTCACGGCGCAGGACCGAGCCGTCGCGTTCGAGCGGGGTCGGCTGACCCACCGCTACCGCGGCAGCCGGCCCGTCGGGTCGGGCCTCGGCCTCGCGCTCGTCGGTGAGCTGACGCGTCGGATGGGTGGGCACCCCGAGGCCGTCCCGGCGCCGGAGGGCGGCGTCGCCTTCGGTCTCGTCCTCCTGCGGGCCTGACCGGTCGGCCGAGCCCGAACACTCCCCGAACAGTCGGCTGATCTGCCCGCCATCTCGCCGTCGGACAGTTCCTCGAGGCGGCGCCCGTCGGGGGTGCCCCGCGAAGGAGGAACACGATGGCACGACGGGTTCTCGGGCTCGCCCTCGGTGCGGGCACGGCGTCGGCGGCTCTGGCCCTGTCGCTGACGGCCGGGCCGGCGCTCGCCGCCCCGCGCGGGACGGCGGCCGGTGGAACGAGCCTGGCGCTCGCCGCCGCCGGCGACACGGTCGATGCGCCGGCGGACCCCTCGCCGACGGGCTCCGGCGACCCGGGCACCGGGACGCACCCGGACCGGCTCGTGCTGCGCCTGCAGCGCGGCTGCGACCGGATCCCGAACCTGCTGCGTCGCGCGGACAACCTCGAGGAGCGGCTCGCCGGTGACGCCGACACGCGCGGCTCCCTCGCCTGGCTGCAGGCGCGGATCGCGCAGGCCGAGGCGGCCGGCAAGACGGACCGGGCCGCGGCGCTCGAGGCCCGGCTGAAGGTCCGGCAGGACGTGCAGCAGATCCTCCCCGCCCGGGTCGAGCAGCTGAAGAAGGCGCAGTCCGGGATCTGCGTCGACGTCGCGGCCGCCACGGCCGCCACGACGTGAGCCGGCGCAGCGGCCCGGGCGGGCCTGGCCGGACGGGCGGTCGCCCCGGGCTCGGCCGCCGGACCGCCGCGCTCGTCCTCGCGGCCGGGCTCGTCGTCTCCGGCACCGCGGGCTGCGGCCTGCTGTCGGGCGCCACGGCGACGGGCGACGGCTCGGACGGTGAGGCGGCGACCGCGGTGGTGACCCAGGCGGACGTCGACGCCGTCGAGGAGGCGCTCGACGCCGCGGAGCAGCTTGCGTCGCAGCTCGAGCAGGAGCTGGCCTCGGATGCCTCGGCGCCGTCCTGACCTCGGCGTCAGGCGCTGTCGAGCGGCAGCAGCCGGCGGACAGCGTGCAGTGGCACCGCGAGCCACGTGGGCCGGTTGCGGGTCTCGTAGACCACCTCGTAGAGCGCCTTGTCGAGCTCGAGCGCCCGCAGCAGCGCACCGTCCGCGGCGGGGTCCCGGCCGGTGACCTCGGCGTAGCCGGCGAGGAAGGCCGTCCGGCACGCGGCCGCCCAGGCGTCCGCCGCCGCCACCCTCGGGTCGGCGTCCGGCAGGGCGACGGTCGCGTGCCGGGCGGCGTAGTCGAACGACCGCAGCATCCCGGCCACGTCGCGCAGCGCCAGATCCGGCGCGAGCCGCTCGGCGAGCGGTCGCAGCGGCTCCCCTTCGAAGTCGAGGAGGACCCAGCCCCGGGTGGGGGAGTGCAGCACCTGGCCGAGGTGGTAGTCACCGTGGACCTGCTGCAGCACGAGCGGTCCGGCGTCGGCGGCGGTGCGGACGGCCTCGACCGCGAGCAGGGCGGCGGCCTCCCGCTCCGCGAGCGCGGGCGCCTCGGCGACGGCCCAGGTGACCCGGCCGCGCAGGTTGTCGGCGAGGTCGTCGAGCAGACCCTGGGTCGCGGGTGTCGTCGGGAAGGTGGCGGCGAGAGCGAGGTGGACCTCGGCCGTCGCGGCGCCGAGCGCGTGGGCCTGCTCCTCGAACCGCTCGCCGCCCTCGACCGAGCGGCAGGCCACCCGCCAGGCGTCCTCGCTCCCGGCGAGGAACTCCGCGGCGTACGCGAGGTGGCCCCGGACCGGTCGGCCGTTCCCCTCGCCGGCCGGCGCGGGCCAGGTGCCCTCGACCCAGCCGACGGGCCGCGGGACACGCTCGCACCCGGCCGCCGCGAGTGCCGACTGCACGATGACATCGGGGTTGTCTCCGGGCGCGAGCACGCGGAAGAGCTTGACGATGGCCGGCGTCGGCCCGTCGGCGCCGACGACGACGGACGTGTTCGACTGCTCGCCGGACAGGACCTTCGTCGGTGCGTCCGGGTCGAGGGTCCAGCCGGCCGGCTGCCGGACACCACGCGCCGCACCGCCCGCCGCGCCGTCGGCGTCGGTCACCTGCGACCCGTCGGTGAGCAGCCGCAGCCAGGCGCGGACGAACGCGGGCTCGTGGACGGCGTCGTAGACCCATCGCCGCCGGCCCCGGCTGCGGAGCACGCCGACGAGGGCGTTCTCCAGCGCCGGCTCCGGAGCGTCCCGGTACGACAGCGGCACCTGGTAGACGGTCGTCGGGCCGATCCCCACGGTGACGGCGAGGAAGTGCACCTCGAGGTCCACCTCGCCCGCCGGGTCCGACGGCGCCAGGCCGCCGAGCCGCTGCGCGGTCACGACGCCCACGCCCTTGGCCGAGAACCAGCGCTGCTGCGGCAGCCAGCCCACGAGGAGACCGGCGAGCGAGTCGCTCACCCTCTCCACGGGCTCCGCACTCATCCCGTGACCGCGCCCGGGGTGAGCACCAGCCAGAAGAAGTCCCGCGAGCCGAGCGTCACCGAGAGCATGCCGCCCGCCGGGACCGGCTCGAACCCGGTGCCGCCGAAGATGTCGCCGATCGTGTCGCCGGCGTGCTCGGGCAGCCAGAGCCGGGTCGCCTGCGGCGAGTGCGACAGGTTGTTGACGCACAGCACGGTCTCGGGTGTCTCACCGGGTACCTCGTCGCCGAGCACCCGCAGGAAGGCGAGCACGTGCGGGTTGTCCGCCTCGACCGGGACGAACCGGCCGAGCCCGAAGACGGGGTGCCGTCTGCGGACCGAGAGCATCGCGCGGGTCCAGTGCAGCAGAGAGGCGGACGTCGCGAGCTGGGCCTCGACGTTGACCGCGGCGTAGTGGTTCGCGAGCGACTGGACCGCCGGCAGGTAGAGCTTGCCCGGGTCGGCGGTCGAGAACCCGGCGTTGCGGTCCGGGGTCCACTGCATCGGCGTCCGGACGGCGTCCCGGTCGGAGAGCCAGATGTTGTCGCCCATGCCGATCTCGTCGCCGTAGTACAGGTACGGGCTGCCGGGCAGCGACAGGAGCAGCGCGTTGATGAGCTCGAGCTCGGCCCGCGAGTTGTCGAGCAGCGTCGCCAGCCGGCGCCGGATGCCGATGTTCGCCCGCATCCGCGGGTCGGGCGCGTACCAGCCGTACATCGCCGCGCGTTCCTCGGTCGTCACCATCTCGAGCGTCAGTTCGTCGTGGTTGCGCAGGAACGTGCCCCACTGCGCGCCCGGGGGGATCTGCGGGGTGTCACGGAGGATGTCGACGATCGGGGCCGCCTTCTCCTCGCGGAGCGCGTAGTAGATCCGCGGCATGACGGGGAAGTGGAACGCCATGTGGCACTCGGGCTCGGTCTCCGAGCCGAAGTACTCCACGACGTCCTTGGGCCACTGGTTGGCCTCCGCGATCAGGATGCGCCCGGGGTACTGGTCGTCCACGACCCGACGCACGCGCCGGATGAAGTCGTGCGTGGCCGGCAGGTTCTCGCAGTTGGTCCCCTCCTGCTCGAAGAGGTAGGGGATCGCGTCGAGCCGGATGCCGTCGATGCCGAGGTCCATCCAGAAGGTGACGACGTCGAGGATCGCCTCCTGGACCGCCGGGTTCTCGAAGTTGAGGTCCGGCTGGTGGGAGAAGAAGCGGTGCCAGTAGTACTGCCGCCGGACGGGGTCGAACGTCCAGTTGCTCGTCTCGGTGTCGACGAAGATGATCCGCGCGTCGGCGTACTTCTCGTCGGTGTCGGACCAGACGTAGAAGTCCCCGTACGGGCCCTCGGGGTCGGACCGGCTCGCCTGGAACCAGGGGTGCTGGTCGCTCGTGTGGTTCACCGCGAGGTCGGTGATGACCCGCAGCCCGCGGGCGTGCGCCTGGGCGACGAGGTCGCTGAAGTCCGGCAGCGTGCCGAACTCCGGCAGGACGGCGCAGTAGTCGCTGATGTCGTAGCCGCCGTCCTTGAGCGGCGAGGCGTAGAACGGCGGCACCCAGATGCAGTCCACGCCGAGCCACTGGATGTAGTCGAGCTTCGAGATGAGCCCGTTGAAGTCGCCCGAGCCGGACCCGTTCGAGTCGGCGAAGGCGCGCACGAGCACCTCGTAGAAGACGGCCTTGCGGTGCCAGTTCGGGTCGTTCCGCAGGCCGGGTCCGGAGAGCTCCAACCCCTGCACCTAGATCCTCCTGAGGTGGAACACGTGGGCGGGCTGGACGTGCGGGTCGAGTCGCACATAGTTGTACTCGCCCCAGCGGAAGGTGTCGCCGGTCATCAGGTCGTGGACCGTGAACGTGTCGTGGTAGTCCATGCCCAGCGCCGGCATGTCGAGCTTGACCGTCGTCTCGCGCGCCCCGTGCGGGTCGAGGTTCACGACGACGACGACGCAGTCCTCGCGCCCGTTCGGCGACACGTCGGCGGCCAGCCGCCGGGAGTAGACGAGCGTGTGGTCGTCGTACGCCTCGTGGAAGGTCGTCCCGCGCAGCTGCTGGAGCGCCGGGTGGTCGCGGCGGACCTGGTTGAGCCGCGTGAGGTACGGCGCGATGGAGCGGCCCTCGTGGGGCCCGCCCTGCTCGTAGCTCGCCCAGTCCCGCGGGCGGTACTGGTACTTCTCGCTGTCGAGGTACTCCTCGCTGCCCTGCCGGACGGCGACGTGCTCGCACAGCTCGTAGCCCGAGTACATGCCCCAGCACGGTGACAGCGTCGAGGCGAGGACGGCGCGGAGCTTGAACGCGGCCGGCCCGCCGTACTGGAGGAACTCGTGCAGGATGTCCGGGGTGTTCGGCCAGAAGCTCGGTCGCATGTACGCCGCCGGCTCGCCGGTCAGCTCGGTGAGGTACTCGGTGAGCTCGGCCTTCGACGTCCGCCACGTGAAGTACGTGTACGACTGCTGGAAGCCGACCTTGCCGAGGGTGTGCATCATCGCCGGCCGGGTGAAGGCCTCCGCGAGGAACATGACGTCCGGGTGGCGGTCGTTGACCGTGCCGATGAGCCACTCCCAGAACTCGACCGGCTTGGTGTGCGGGTTGTCGACCCGGAACACCTGGACACCGTGGGCGATCCAGTGCTCGACGATGCGCAGCACCTCGGCGTAGAGCCCCTGCGGGTCGTTGTCGAAGTTCAGCGGGTAGATGTCCTGGTACTTCTTCGGCGGGTTCTCGGCGTACGCGATCGTGCCGTCGGCCCGGGTCGTGAACCACTCGGGGTGCTCGCGGGCCCACGGGTGGTCCGGGGCGCACTGGAGCGCGAGGTCGAGCGCGACCTCGAGGCCGTTCTCCCGGGCCGTCGCGACGAAGTGGTCGAAGTCCTCGATCGTGCCGAGGTCGGGGTGCACCGCGTCGTGGCCGCCCTCGACGGAGCCGATCGCCCACGGCACACCCGGATCCTGGGGGCTCGGGTCGAGCGTGTTGTTCGGACCCTTGCGGTTGACCCGCCCGACCGGGTGGATCGGCGGCAGGTAGACGATGTCGAAGCCCATCGACGCGATGACGGGCAGCCGCGCCTCGGCCTGCCGGAACGTGCCGGAGACCCAGCGCTGACCGTCCTCGTCGAAGTGCGCGCCCTCGGACCGCGGGAACATCTCGTACCAGGAGGAGAAGAGCGCGAGCCGCCGCTCGACGGTGAGCGCGTACGTCGGCGAGGCCGTCACCATGTCGCACAGCGGCGTCCGGCCGAGCGCGAGGTGCACCTCGCGTGACGTCCCGCCGGCCAGCCGGGCCTGCGGCGGTCGGCTCGTGTCGCGCAGCGCCGTGATCGCGTCGCGCAGGACGCGTGCGTCGCCGTACTCCGGCTGCGCCTCGTCGAGCGCGCGCTCCAGGGTCCTGGCGCCCTCCTCGAGCATGAGGTCGACGTCCTGCCCGGCCGCGACCTTGATGACGGCGTTGTGCTCCCACGTGCCGTACGGGTCGCTCCAGCCCTCGACCCTGAACGACCACCGCCCCTGCCGGTCCGGCACGACGGTCGCTCCCCAGCGGTCGGTCCCCGGTGCGAGCGGCACCATCCGCAGGCGGGCGGTCTCGGTGCCGTCCGGGTCGACCAGGACGGCGGTCGCGGCGACCGCGTCGTGGCCCTCGCGGAAGACGGACGCCTCGATCGGCACGGGCTCGCCGACGACGGCCTTGGCCGGCCAGCGGCCGCCGTCGACGACGGGGGTCACCCGGAGCACGGGGATCCGGCCGACGACCGGGGCTCCCGGGGCGGTCGGGCGTACGAGCAGGGCAGCGGCCGCAGGCATCGCCCCTGCGCGGGCCGGCTGCGCGTCGCTGCCCTCGCCCGCGGAGTCCCGCGCGGACGCCGGGGCGGCGTCCGCCACCTCCACGTCCGCCACGTCCACGTCCGTCACGTCCACGCCCGACACGTCCACGCCCGACACGTCCACGCCCGCGTCGTCCACGGCAGGGGCCGACCCGCCGAGCGGACCCTTGGGTCCGGCGGCCTTGCGCCGGCGACGCCAGGTGCCGGCTGCTCCCTCGATCATGTCTCAACCTCACCACTCAGGTCGGTCGGGTGCAGCCGCACCCGCGCGGATCTCGTGCACACCGTCGATCACTCGACACAACCGGCCGGTAACTTCACCCGTCGCCCGTGCGGAGTCTTGACAGCCTCGCGACACGGCTCGGGGCGAGCCCCCGGAACTACTCGTTGCATGGGTTTCGCTACGGAAAGCGACCAGACTGTGCCGCGGGTGGAGCTGCGGGTCTGTCGTCGTCACTGTCCCGAAACGTACCGGTCCGACGGGGGCTAGCAAACGTTTACACAGCGGAGGTTCCACGCCTTGCTGCAAGCGCTTACGGAATCTGCCCGAGGTCGGCCGTTGCGGTGCGTGTCGGAGTGTGACCTGCCGTACGCTTCCCCGCGTGAGAGCCATCCGTCGCTTCACCGTCCGCACCGTGCTGCCCGCGCCCATCGCCGCGCTGGGCGACCTCGCGAGCAACCTCCGCTGGTCCTGGCACCCGCCGACGTGCGACCTCTTCGCGTCCCTCGACCCCCAGCGCTGGGAAGCGTCCCGGCGGGACCCGGTCGCCCTCCTCGGCGCCCTGTCGCCCGACGAGCTCGACGCCCTCGCCTCGGACCGGCAGTTCGTCACCCGCGTCGCCGCGGCCGCCGACGACCTGTGGACCTACCTGACCGAACCGCGCTGGTACCAGCATCTCGGCGACGAGGTGCCGAGCTCCATCGCGTACTTCTCCCCCGAGTTCGGCATCACCGCGGTGCTGCCGCAGTACTCCGGTGGCCTCGGCATCCTCGCCGGCGACCACCTCAAGTCCGCGAGCGACCTCGGGGTCCCGATCGTCGGCGTGGGCCTGCTGTACGGGCACGGCTACTTCAAGCAGTCGTTGTCGCGCGAGGGCTGGCAGACCGAGACGTACCCGGTGCTCGACCCCAACGAGCTGCCGATCGCGCTCCTGCGCGAGGCGGACGGCAGCCCGTCCACCGTCACGGTCGGCCTGCCCGGCGGCCGAACCCTGACGGCGCACGTGTGGAAGGCCCAGGTCGGCCGTGTCCCGCTGCTGCTGCTCGACTCGGCGGTCGAGGAGAACGACGAGGCGGCCCGCGTCATCACCGACCGGCTCTACGGCGGAGGCGGCGAGCACCGGCTCCAGCAGGAGATGCTGCTCGGCATCGGCGGCGTCCGTGCGCTGCGCGTCTGGTCGCGGCTGTCCGGCGCCCCCGAGCCGGACGTCTACCACACCAACGAGGGCCACGCGGGCTTCCTCGGCCTCGAGCGGATCCGCGAGCTCGTCGACGAGCAGGGCTCGACATTCGACCAGGCCATCGAGACGGTCCGGGCCGGCACGGTCTTCACGACGCACACGCCCGTTCCGGCCGGCATCGACCGCTTCGGCCGCGACCAGATCGAGACGTTCTTCGGCGGCGACAACTCGGTGCCCGGCGTGCCGGTCGACCGGATCCTGGCGCTCGGTGCCGAGGACTACCCCGGCGGTGACCCGAGCGTCTTCAACATGGCCGTCATGGGCCTGCGCCTGGCGCAGCGGGCCAACGGCGTGAGCCGGCTCCACGGCGTCGTGAGCCGCGAGATGTTCGACGGGCTCTGGCCCGGGTTCGACCCGGGCGAGGTGCCGATCACCTCGATCACCAACGGGGTCCACGCGCCGACCTGGGTCGACCGCCGGGTCATCGAGCTCGCCGAGAAGTTCCTCGGGCCCCAGATCACCACCGAGGCGCGCGGCTGGGAGGGCGTCGACCAGATCCCGGACGAGGAGATCTGGGCGGTTCGCCGGCAGATGCGCGCCTCGCTTGTCGACGAGGCCCGACGGCGGACCCGTTCGTCGTGGCTCAAGCGCGGCGCCAGCCCGGCCGAGCTCGGCTGGGTCGACGGCGTCCTCGACCCCGACGTCCTGACGATCGGCTTCGCCCGCCGGGTGCCGACGTACAAGCGCCTCACCCTCATGCTGCGCGACCCCGACCGGCTGCGCCGCCTGCTCCTGCACCCCCAGCGGCCGGTCCAGCTCGTCATCGCCGGCAAGTCCCACCCGGCCGACGACCACGGCAAGAGGCTCATCCAGCAGATGGTCCGGTTCGCCGACGACCCGGCCGTCCGGAACCGGATCGTCTTCCTGCCGAACTACGACATCGCGATGGCGCTGTCGCTCTACCCGGGCTGCGACGTCTGGCTGAACAACCCGCTGCGGCCCTTCGAGGCGTGCGGGACGTCCGGCATGAAGTCCGCGCTCAACGGGGGCCTCAACCTGTCGATCCTCGACGGCTGGTGGGACGAGTGGTACGACGGCGAGAACGGCTGGGCGATCCCCACCGCGGACGGCGTCGACGACCCCGACCACCGCGACGACCTCGAGGCCGCCGCGCTCTACGACCTCGTCGAAGGGTCGGTCGCGCCGCGGTTCTACGACCGCGACGAGCGCGGTCTGCCGACCCGCTGGCTCGAGATGGTGCGGCACACGCTGTCCTCGCTCGGGCCCAAGGTGCTCGCGAGCCGGATGGTCGCGGACTACGTGACCGGGCTCTACGTGCCCGCCGCGAACGCGGGCAGGGCCACGACGGGGGCCGCCGCGCGTGATCTCGCGGCGTTCAAGTCCCGGGTGCGCAGCCAGTGGCCGTCGGTGCGGGTCGACCACGTCGAGTCCGACGGGGTCAGCGACAGCCCGCAGGTCGGTGACGAGGTCCTGCTGCGCGCCTTCGTCTCGCTCGGCGCACTGGCCCCCGAGGACGTCGACGTCCAGGTCGTCTACGGACGCGTCACCCCGTCGGACACCCTGACCGACACCGTGACGGCGACGCTGCGGCACGCCGAGACGTACGAGGCGGGCCGGCACCGGTTCGACGGCGGGCTGAAGCTCCGCCGGACCGGGCCGTTCGGCTACACCGTCCGCGTGCTGCCGCGCACCGACCTGCTCGCCGCTCCCGCGGAGATGGGCCTGGTCACGAACGCCTGACCCGCCGCGGTCAGCGCCGGGACGTCGCGTGCCGGGTCGCGGCGTAGACGCGCATGCTGCTCGCGGCGACGTCCACGACGCTGCGGCCGGCGACGTCCGGGGCCGGCGGCGCCCCCGGGGCCGGCGGGCGCTCCAGCGCGCTGTCCCACAGCAGCCGGTAGCGCCTGGCCCACGGCAGGCCGGGGAGCGTGACCGCGACCGGGCGCGGGTCGCCCTGGACGACGACGAGCAGCGAGCCGTCCGTGTGGCGACCCTCGCCGCCGGGGACGACAGCGTGCAGGTACATCTGGAGCACCCGCAGGTCCGGGTCGTGCCAGCGTTCGTGCTCCATCTCCGCGCCGTCCACGGCGAACCAGGCGAGGTCCTTCGTGCCCTCGACGTGCACCGGCCGGCCGGCGAAGAAGCGGTCCTGGCGCAGTGCCGGGTGCTCGCGGCGCAGCCGCAGCAGGTGCCGTGTCGTCGCGAGGAGGTCCTCCTGCCACGGCCGCAGCGACCAGTCGACCCAGGACGTCTCGTTGTCCTGGCAGTACGCGTTGTTGTTGCCGCCCTGGGTCCGGCCCAGCTCGTCGCCGGCGACGAGCATCGGCACGCCGGTCGACAGGAGCAGCGTGCCGAGGACGTTGCGCGCCGTCCGCCGTCGCGCCGCGAGGATCCGCGCGTCGTCGGTCGGGCCCTCGACGCCGTGGTTCCACGACCGGTTGTCGCCGGCCCCGTCCCGGTCGTCCTCACCGTTCGCCGCGTTGTGCTTGACGTCGTAGGCCGTCGCGTCGGCGAGCGTGAACCCGTCGTGCGCCGTGACGAAGTTGACCGACGCGAGCGGGCCGCGCGATGCCGAGAAGACGTCGGCGGAGCCGGCGAGCCGGGTGGCGAGGTCGCGCACGCCACCGGCCGAGCCGCCGTCGGCGACCCGGCGGCCACCGACGAGCCAGAAGTCGCGCACGCTGTCCCGGAAACGGTCGTTCCACTCGGCGAACGGCGGCGGGAACTGACCGGTCCGCCAGCCGTGCGGGCCGAGGTCCCACGGCTCCGCGATGAGCTTCGACGCCCCGATCACCGGGTCGGCCCGCGCGGCGACGAGCAGCGGATGGTCGGGGTCGAAGCCCTCGCGGCCGCGGGCGAGCGTCGTCGCGAGGTCGAAGCGGAACCCGTCGACCCGCATCTCGGTGAGCCAGTAGCGCAGCGAGTCGAGGACCAGCTGGACGACGCGGGGCTCGCGGAAGTCCAGGCTGTTGCCGCACCCGGTCGTGTCGACGTCGTGGCCGTGCCCGTCGAGCCGGTAGTACGTCGCGGCGTCGATCCCGCGCCACGACAGGGTGGGCCCACCGGCCCCGGCCTCGCAGGTGTGGTTGTAGACGACGTCGAGGACGACCTCGATCCCCGCCGCGTGCAGCAGCCGGACCATGCCCTTGAACTCGTCGACGACGCCTCGCGGGTCGCTCGCCGCCGCATAGCCGGGGTGCGGCGCGAAGAAGCCCAGCGTGCTGTAGCCCCAGTAGTTCGTCATGCCCCGTCGGGCGAGCTGGGGCTCGTCGCCGATCGCGTGCACCGGGAGGAGCTCGAGCGTCGTCACGCCGAGGTCGCGCAGGTGCTCCACCGTCGCCGGGTGGGCGAGCCCGGCGTAGGTGCCGCGCAGGTGGGCCGGCACCCCGGGCAGCTGCCGGGTGAGGCCGCGGACGTGCGCCTCGTAGAGGACCGTGTCGGTCCACGGCACCTCGGGGAAGACGTCTCCGGTCCAGTCGAACGCGGCGTCGGTGACGACGGCGAGCGGCGCGTACGGCGCGGAGTCGCGGTCGTCCCGGACCGCCGGGTCGCCCTCGAACGCGGTGTCGACCGTGTGCCCGAACAGCTCCGGCATCAGTCGCGGCGCGGCGTCCAGGGCGCGCGCGTACGGGTCGAGGAGGAGCTTGGCGGCGTTGTGCCGGTGGCCGCGCGCGGGCTCCCAGCGGCCGTGCACCCGCAGGCCGTACGTCGTCCCGACCGGTACGTCGGGCACGAACGCGTGCCACACACCATGGGTCGGCCCGGCGAGCAGGACGCGGCGTTCGGACCTCACGTGCGGTGCGTGCGGCCCCACGTTCTCCCGGTCGACCAGGCAGAGCTCGACGGCGTCCGCGTGCGCCGCGAGAACCGAGACGTCGACCCCGCCGTTGCGCGGATGCACGCCGAGAAGGTGCTGGCGCGAGCGGGCTCCGGACACGACGGGCAGTCTGCCCGACCGGTCGGGCCTCGGCCCCATCGGCGCGCGGGTCGGCTCGCTGACCGGGCGCGGGGCAGATCGGTAGGTTGTGGACGTGACCGACCCGACCTCGCTGCCCTCCTTCGCGCCCCCGACGGACGGGCAGCCGCTGCGCGGGCGCGTGCTCGACGCTCTTCTCGACGAGGGCTTCCGGCCGACGATCGACGAGGACGGGGACGTCGCGTTCCAGGCTCAGGGCCAGCCCCTGTTCGTCCGCTGCATCCAGGCGCGACCCGAGCTGGTCCGCGTCTTCGGCCAGTGGTCGACCGAGGCGGTCCCCGGTGACGAGCTGGTCCGGCTGCGGGCCGCGAACGCCGTCACCGGGACCCTGAACCTCGTCAAAGCGACGGTCCACGACGACCGGATCGTCGTCGTCATCGATCTCGTCGTGAGCGACGGGCTCGAGCTGCGCGCGTTGCTGACGGCGACGGTCGACGCGGTCCTCGGCTCGGTCCAGACGTGGCATGCGACCGTCCGAGAGATGATCCGCGAGGCCTGACCCGTGGCGTGACGGACCCCGCACGGCCGCAGCGCGACGCCTCGGTAGGCTCGAGCGGCACTGCGCGACGAGGCGAGGAGGCGGCGTGAGCGACAGCCCTGGGGACACGCACGGCGGCGCGCCCGGACCGGCCGACGGTGACGTCGTCTGGTCGGGGCAGTTCGTCCGGCTCGAGGTCGAGGCCGGGATCGGGACGATCCGGCTCGACAGGCCGAAGCTGAACGCCCTCGACGCCGCCATGCAGGAGGAGATCCGCGAGGCGGCGACGCAGGCCGGCCGCAGCCGCGACGTCGCCGCCGTCGTCGTCTACGGCGGCGAACGGGTGTTCGCGGCGGGCGCCGACATCAAGGAGATGAAGGCCATGTCGTACGCCGACATGGCCGAGCGCTCCGGCGGGCTGCAGTCGGCCTTCACGGCCGTCGCGAGGATCCCCAAGCCGACCGTCGCGGCGGTCACGGGCTACGCGCTCGGCGGAGGCTGCGAGCTCGCGCTGTGCTGCGACTTCCGGGTCGCGGGCCAGGGCGCCCGGCTCGGCCAGCCGGAGATCCTGCTCGGGATCATCCCCGGCGCCGGCGGCACGCAGCGGCTCGCCCGGCTCGTCGGCCCGAGCCGGGCCAAGGACATCATCTTCAGCGGCCGCTTCGTCGAGGCCGCCGAGGCGCTCGCGATCGGGCTCGTCGACGACGTCGTCCCGGACGCCGACGTGTACGCCGCGGCCCGGGCCAGGATGGCCCGTCACGTCGGCGGGCCCGCGCTGGCGCTGCGGGCCGCGAAGGAGGCCGTCGACCACGGGCTCGACGTCGACCTGACCACCGGGCTGGAGATCGAGCGGCTCCAGTTCGCGGCCCTGTTCGCCACCCGCGACCGGGAGATCGGGATGACGTCGTTCGTGGAGCAGGGGCCCGGCAAGGCGGTGTTCGAAGGGCGCTGAGCGACCCGCGTGCCGGGCATCACAGCACTCGACGAGAGAGGCGGTGTACTCGTCGGTAACAATGGACTGTTCCGCGCGGACGCCGGTCCGTCGCGGCGGGGTGGCCGGTCGCCGCGAGCGGCCGGGTGAGCCAGGAGGTCGGGCAGGAGCATGAAGATCGTTGTCTGTGTGAAG
>Ga0209798_10001290_pt1 | contig 15152 bp, 14 predicted proteins | sample DOMMetBare3Fresh_FD_187475 | JGI IMG/M metagenome (GOLD analysis project Ga0209798, IMG submission 187475) | Wetland sediment microbial communities from St. Louis River estuary, USA, under dissolved organic matter induced mercury methylation -... | ecosystem: Environmental > Aquatic >...
AGAGCAGCAGCACGATCGGCATCGGGATGCGGCCCAGGTCGCCCTGCCCGATGAACCGGAAGCCCGCGGACAGGTTGGGGATCGGCATGCCGTCGCTGTAGATGAAGGTCAGCCCGCGGGCGACGCTGAGCATGCCGAGCGTCGCGACGAACGGGGGCACCGAGAGGCGCGACACGAGGAGCCCGGTCACCGCCCCGAGCGCCACCCCGGTGAGGATGCCGGCGAGGATGCCGACCATGGGGTGATGAGCGCCCGTGCCGGTGACGAGGCTCCCGGCGACCATTCCGGACAGCGCCAGGATCGAGCCGACCGACAGGTCGATGCCGCCCGCCAGGATCACGTAGGTCATCCCGATGGCCAGGATGCCGTTGATCGACGTCTGGCGCAGGACGTTGGTCCAGTTGCCCCAGGTGAGGAAGTACTCGTTCGAAAAGCTGAGCACGGCGCACAGGGCGATGAACGCCACGACGATGCCGTACCGGGAGAGCATCCGGACCAGGTCGGGACGCGGGCGGCCCGTGGTGACGGCGAGGGACTGTTCCGGGCTCATGGCGACGGCTCGTTCAGGAGGCGAGGTGGAGGAGTTGCTCTTGCGTCGCCTGGTGGCCATCGACGACGGCGGCGACGCGCCCCTTGCGGAAGACGACGATGCGATCGCTGATCGCGAGGATCTCCGGCGTCTCCGAGGACACCACCACGGCGGCGCCGCCGTCCTTGGCGAAGTCGGCCAGGAAGTCGTGCACCTCGCGCTTGGAGCCCACGTCGACGCCGCGAGTCGGCTCGTCGCAGAGGAGCAGCCTCGGCTTGGTCGTGAGGCAGCGCGAGAGCACGACCTTCTGCTGGTTCCCGCCGCTCAGGCTGGAGACGGGGACCTCCTGGGAGGCGGCCTTGATGCGGAACCGGTCGACGAGGTCCTTGACCATGGCGCGCTCGCGAGCCCGGCCGATCACGTTTGCCCTCGAGACCTGGTCCAGCGCCGAGATGGAGACGTTGTGACGGACCGATGCGGAGGGGAACAGCCCGGTGTCCTTGCGGTCCTCGGTGATGAGCGCCATGCCGGCGTCGAGCGCCTGATCTGGCGCCCGGATGGAGATGGGCTTCCCCTCGAGGCGGACCTCGCCGCTCTCCGGCTTGGCGAGGCCGTAGATGGCGTGCAGGAACTCGCTGCGCCCAGAGCCCATGAGCCCGTAGATGCCGAGGATCTCCCCCTTGTGCACGGTGAGGGAAACCTTCTCGAACTCGCCCTTGCGGGAGAGATCCCGCACCTCGAGCAGCGGCTCGCCGAGCTCCGCGTGCGGGACCCTGGCCTCGAACTCCTCCTTGATCTCGCGCCCCACGATGAGCCTCACCATGTGCGCGCGGTCGATGTCACGGATGGCGCCCGTCTCGACGAAGGAGCCGTCGCGCAGGACGGTGTACCGGTCGGCGATCCGGAAGATCTCCGTGAGCCGGTGCGACACGTAGATGATCCCCTTCCCGGCCGCCGTGAGGCGGCGGATCGCGTCGAAGAGCGTGTCGGTCTCGGCCTCGCCGATGGCCGACGTCGGCTCGTCCATGATCAGGATCTCGCTGTCGTGGCTGATGGCCTTGGCGATCTCCACGAGCTGCGTCTGGGCGAGGCTCAGCTCGCTCATCTTGGCCCTCGGGTCGACCTGGAAGTGGAGGCGCGCGAGCAACGCCGCGGCCTGCTCGTTCAGCCGCCGGAAGTTGACGACGATGCCGGCGCGTCGGGGCTCCCGGTGGAGGTAGATGTTCTCCGCCACGGTCATGCCGCGGATGGGCGAGAGCTCCTGGGTGATGATCGCGAGGCCGTGCGAAAGCGCCTGGCCGGGGCTGGCGAAATCCACCGGCTTGCCCTTGATGCGAATGCTGCCTCCATCCCGGCGCAGGATCCCCATCATGACGTTGAGAAAGGTGGACTTTCCCGCGCCGTTGCCGCCGCAGAGGGCGTGTACGCTGCCCGCCTCGAGCGTGAGCCGCCCGTCCTTCAGCGCGGGGACGCCGCCGAACGACTTGGCAATTCCTTCGGCCTCTAGCAGCGGTACGCCCAAGGCTCTCCCCGTGCGACGCTAGAACGGTTTTTGCTCACCTAACGCGGATATGCTCTAGGGCGGCCACGCTAGCGTTTGGGATTAGGCCTGTCAAGCAGCTTGTTACGCCAGGACCAGTATGCTCTATTATCCGGCCAGCGAGCGTCCGCTCACCAGCTGACTTGCCAAGCCAGATCGGACGTGATTAATTGCTCGCGAAGTGAGCGGTCGTACATTGGAGAAAGCCATGAAGATCGCCATTGGAAGTGACGAGGCTGCCTACGAGCTCAAGGAGACGATCAAGCAGTTCCTTGCCGGCGAGCACCACGAGGTCGTCGACTTCGGGACGGTCGATGCCAAGCCCGTCCCCTATCCGGACGTCGCCTTCGCGGTCGCCGAGCAGGTCGCCGCCGGCCGCTTCGAGCGCGCCATCCTGATGTGCGGTACCGGGATCGGGATGGCGATCTGCGCCAACAAGGTGCCGGGCGTGCGCGCGGCCCAGGCGCACGACACCTACTCGGCGGAGCGGGCGCGCAAGAGCAATGACGCCCAGATCATCACGCTCGGTGCACGCGTGGTGGGCCCCGAGCTGGCGAAGAGCATCGTCAAGGCCTGGCTGGCATCCGAGTTCGAGCCCGGACGCTCGGGCCCGAAGGTCGAGCGCATCGTGGAATACGAGCGCCGCCACGGAGCCGGAAAGCGATAGCCGGGGCCTCCGGCCGGCAGGGATGGGCGGAGCCAATGGATAGACACGAGCGTAAGCTGGACCTCGCCGCGCGAGCGGCCTGGCTCTACTACGTCGCGAACAATACCCAGGACGAGATCGCCGCCAAGCTCAACGTGTCCCGGCCGGCGGCGCAGCGGCTCGTCTCGCTGGCGGTGTCCGAGCGGCTCATCAAGCACCGTCTGGACCATCCGCTGACCGACTGCATCGCGCAGGCGGAAGCGCTGCGCGACCGGTTCCAGCTCACCTACTGCGACGTCGCGCCCGCCGATCCCCAGCCCAAGGATCCGATCGCGAACCTCGGCGACTGGGCCGCCCAGACGCTCGAGGGCTACCTCACCAGCAAGGCGCCGACGGTGGTGGCCTTGAGCGCGGGACGGGCGCTGCGCGCCATGGTGAGCCAGATCTCGCCGATGAACCAGCCGCAGCACAAGATCGTTTCCCTCCAGGGACACACGGCCACGGACGGCCGCGCCAGCCACTACGAGGTGGTGATGTACCTGGCCGACCGAGTCAACGCCCAGGCCTATCTCCTCTCCACGCCCGTCGTCGCGAGGAGCGCGGAGGAGCGCGCCTATCTCCAGAAGCAGGCCTCCTTCATGGCGGTCCAGGAGCTGGTCAGGCAGGCGAAGGTCGCCTTCGTCGGCATCGGCGAGATCACCTGGAATGGCCCGCTGCAGCAGGACGGCTCATACGGCGACTCGGAGGTGGCGGAGCTGCTGGACCTGAAGGCCGTCGGCGCCATCCTCGCGTGGGCCTACGACCGGGACGGGCGGCTCGTACCGGGCTCGATCAACGACCGGGTCGCCGGCATGTCGCTCGATCTGCTCCCGCGGGACCGCACCATCGGCGTGGCCTGCGGCGCAGGCAAGGTCGAGGCGATCCGCGCCGCCTTGCGAGGGAAGCTCGTCTCGGGGCTCATCACCGACGAGGCGACCGCGCGGACGTTGCTCGCCTCCGACTAGCCCTTCGCCTTCTGGAGCGAGCCGGCCATCGAGGTGAGGATGAGGCAGCAGGAGGTGGCCCCCGCGTCGAGCACCCCGCGCGACCGTTCTCCCAGCCGGGCGGCACGCCCGATCCTCGCCATCATGCCCTTCGTCGAGTCCTTCCCCTTCTCCGCCGCCGCCGCCATGCGGTCGAGGCAGTCTCCGAACGGGGCGCCGGTCGCCCGCGCCGCGTCGAATGCGTCCCGCGCCGGCACGAGCGCGTCGAGCAGGGTCTTGTCGCCGGCCTTCGCGCCCCCCAGGTCCTGGATCGCCGCCAGCCCCGCGTTCAGCATCGCCGAGAACGCCGCGGCGTCCACCCACTCCCGGTCCCCCAGCGCGTCGGACATCGCCCCGAAGAACCCGCCGTAGAGCGGCCCCATCGAGCCGCCGATCCCTTCCAGCAGCGTCTCCCCCAGGATCGCGAGCGACTTCGACAGGCTGCCCGGCTCGGCCTTCAGGCGCTCCCCGGCCGCGGTGAAGCCCTTGCTCATGTTGATCCCGTGGTCCCCGTCGCCGATCGCGCCGTCGATCTCCGACAAGAACGCCCGGTTGGCGTTGATCACCAAGACGAGGTCCTCGACCACGAAGCCGGCCGAGTCGTTCCTCACCCGGTCCACGGAGCTACCCCTTCACCGTCAGGCCGGGCGCGCGGCACGGGTGCGCGAGGCACGCCTTCAGCTCGTCGTCGAGCTTCATCACCGTGAGCGTCACGCCCATCATCTCCAGCGAGGTGAACAGGTTGCCCAGGAACTTGAACCGCACCTCGATCCCCTTCGACGCCAGCACCTCCGCCACCCGCGCGTACAGGATGTAGAGCTCCATGATCGGCGTCGCCCCCAGCCCCGAGAGGAGCACCGCCACCTCGGCCCCACGCTCGAACGGCAGGTCCGGAAGCACCGACTCGAGCATCATGTCGGCCATCTCCTTCGCGCCGGTCGTCTTCATCACCTTGACCCCGGGCTCCCCGTGGTGGCCGATCCCCACCTCCATCTCGCCGTCCTTGATGCTGAAGTTGGGCTTGCCCACCGCCGGGATGGTGCAGGCCGACAGCCCGATGCCGATCGATCGGGTGTTGTCGATGGCCTTCTGCGCCGCCGCGATCACCTCGTCGAGGCTCCCGCCCATGGCCGCCTTCGCGCCGCCCACCTTCCACATCAGGATCTCGCCCGCCACGCCGCGCCGCTTCTCGCGTTCCGTCTTCGGCGCCGAGGGCACGTCGTCGTTCGCCACGACGGTCCGGACCTTGATCCCGTCCTTCTCGGCCATCTTGATGGCCATCTTGACGTTCATGTTGTCGCCGGCGTAGTTGCCGTAGAGGCAGGCCACGCCCTTGCCGCCGTTCGCCGCCCGGAACGCATCGTGGAAGCTCTTCGCCGTCGGCGAAGAGAAGATCTCCCCGATGGCCACCGCGTCCACGAGGTCGTCCCCGACGTAGCCCACGAAGGCCGGCTCGTGCCCCGAGCCTCCTCCCGTCACCACGCCGACCTTGCCCGCGATCGGTGCCCGCGCGCGCTTCACCACGCGCGGATTGCTGGTGCCGGACACGAGGTCCGCGTGCACCCGCAGGTACCCCTGCAGCATGTCCTCCACCACGTGGTCGGCGTCGTTGATGATCCGGTTCATGACCTCTCCCGTGAATTTTTGCTCAGGAACCGCTCATATACTCTCAGCGTCGAAACGCTACAGAGTCGGAGCGAGCCTGTCAAGCTTGGACATGATTACCCGGATGGGCTGAATCGGTCCGTGTATTTGCTCACAAAACGAAGCGACACGCGGATGTCGCATGCTTTTTCAACACTGCAGCGGCGAGACGCCGGCCCGGCAGCGTGCTCCACACCGAGGGGGCAGGAGCCTGTCCGGGGATTCACGGGCAGCCGGGCGACCCAACAACATCACGGAAGAACCCTGCGCTTGGCCGGCGCCGCCTCCTGAAAAAGACAGCCCGGTCCGAGGTCGAGACGTCAAAGCTTCCCGTGCAGAAGAGGTTCCGGCGAACCACGCGCGATCGCGTGCGCGCGCTCGCGGCGCCAGCACGGTGCGACACATCGTCCGTCCGTACTTCGCTCGATACGGCTCGGCCGGTCCGGGTACCCATCCAGGGCGGTTGACTATCGCCCCAGGAACGGACGTTACTAGCGCGGACGTGATTGAAACGTTTCAGTCCCCTGTGCCCCAGCGTGCCCAGTGGGGGAGAGGCGCCGCTCGCGGCCGGCCCTTCCGGCGCGGCACGAGGGGCGCCCGGCCTACGGGGAGCGACAGCAACACGGAGCGAAAGGGACATCGAGCCGGTGATCCGGTCCGAGGGGCAGGCGGTGGGGTCTTCGACGAAGGCCTGCGGCCTGCCCGGGGAAGACACGAAGCCGCAAACGGAGGAGTAGCCATGAGTGACACGATGACAGCCGTCCGCAATTACGCCCCTCGGGACTATCGCCTCGAGAAGATCGAGAAGCCCCACGCCGGACCCGGGGAGGTCGTCATCAAGATCGACGCCGCCGGCATCTGCGGCAGCGACGGCAAGTGCTTCGCCGGCGCCGCCTCGTTCTGGGACACCTGGGTGAAGGCCCCGGTCGTGCCGGGCCACGAGTTCTTCGGCACGGTGGTGGAGCTGGGCCAGGGCGCCGCCGAGAAGTTCGGCCTCAAGGTCGGCGACAAGACCATCGCCGAGCAGATCTACCCGTGCGATCGCTGCCGGTATTGCCGGAGCGGCAAGTACTGGATGTGCGAGATCCACGACATGTACGGGTTCCAGAAGCAGTGCAACGGCTCCTGGGCCGAGTACATGCGCCTGGGCCCCAACTCCCGCATCCACAAGATGCCGGCCGACATCCGCCGCGAGGACGGCGTGCTGGTGGAGCCGCTGGCCTGCGCCATCCACGCCGTGGAGCGCGGCGAGATCCAGCTGGGCGACACGGTGGTGCTGGCCGGGGCCGGCACCCTGGGCCTGCTCATGCTGCAGATCATCAAGCTCAAGAACCCGGGGCAGATCATCGTCACCGACGCCAAGCCGGAGCGGCTGGAGATGGCCAAGGCCCTCGGCGCCACCCACACCGTGAACGTCAAGGAGACCGACCCGGTCGCCAAGGTGAAGTCGCTCACCGACGGCTACGGGACCGACGTCTTCATCGAGGCCACCGGCTACGCGCAGGCGGTCGTGCAGGGAATCGACATGCTCCGCAAGCTCGGCACCTTCGTCGCCTTCGGCGTGTTCGGCGACAAGGCCACCCTCGACTGGTCGATCATCGGCGATCGCAAGGAGCTCAACATCCACGGCGCCCACCTCGGGCCGTACTGCTACCCCAAGGCCATCGACTACCTGTACCGCCACGTCGTGAAGTCGGAGCTCATCGTCACCAACAAGCTGCCGCTGAGCGAGTTCCAGGCGGGAATCGACAAGGTACTCAACGGCAAGGGCGTGAAGATCATGCTAGACCCGGCCGCCTAGCGGGGCGATCGGGCAGGTCGGAGTGCGTCAAGTCCGGCGCGCGGCCACGGCCCCTTCCAGAGGGGCCGCGGTCGCACGGCCCGGAGCGAGGATCGAGGGGCGGGTCGGCGGGTGTTCCCATTGTCTCGTTTGACCGTAGCTGAGTGGCCGAGAGAGGCGTCGTAGCCCGAATCGCAAACCACCGAGGAGGCGACATGTCGAGCAGGAAGCAGAAGGACCTGATCGAGGCGTACTACCAGAACAAGATCGGCAGGCGCGAGCTCATCCAGCGCATGGCCAAGATAGGCGTCGGGGCGGCGGCCACCGGCTTCCTGCTGAATGCCACCGCCACCAGGACGCTGGCGGCGGGCGGGCCAGACTTCAAGAAGTTCAAGGGGAAGAGCATCAAGCTCCTGATGAACAAGCACCCCTACCTGGACGCGCTCGTGAAGAACCTGGACAACTTCAAGTCCATGACCGGGCTCAACGTCACCTACGACGTCTTCCCGGAGGACGTCTACTTCGACAAGGTGACCACCGCCCTCGCCAGCAAGGGAAGCCAGTACGACGCCTTCATGACGGGCGCCTACCAGACCTGGAAGTACGGTCCGGCCCGCCAGATCGTCGACCTGAACCAGTTCATCAAGGACCCCAAGGTCACCTCCGCCAGCTACAACTGGAACGACGTGACCACGGGCCTGCGCGCCTCCGACGCATGGGATGGCAAGGCCGGCTCGGAGCTCGGCGGCCCGGGCGCGAAGCAGTGGGCGATTCCGTGGGGCTTCGAGCTCAACAACATCGCCTACAACAAGCGGATCCTCGGGGAGCTCGGCATCGAGCCCCCCAAGAACCTCCCCGACCTGATCGAGAAGGCCGCCAAGGTCAGCGCCGCCGGCAAGGGCTACTACGGTGTCGGCGTCCGCGGCAGCCGCAGCTGGGCCACCATCCACCCCGGCTTCCTCTCGGCCTACGCCAACTACGGCCAGAAGGACTTCGTGGTGAAGGGCGGCAAGCTCAAGCCGGCCATGAACACCAAGGAGAGCAAGGAATTCCACAAGATGTGGATCGACATGATCCAGCGGGGCGGTCCGAAGAACTGGCCCACGTACACCTGGTACGAGGTGGGGAACGACCTCGGCGCCGGCAACTCCGCCATGATCTTCGACGCCGACATCCTGGGGTACTTCCAGAACAGCGGGACCAAGGAGGCGGGGAACCTCGTCTACCTGCCCTTCGCGGCCAACCCCTCGGCGGACAAGCCGACCCCCAACGTCTGGATCTGGTCGCTGGCCATGAGCCAGTTCTCCAAGATGAAGGAGGCGGCCTGGTTCTTCATCCAGTGGGCCACCGGCACCGAGAACTGCACCTTCGGCGCCGTCAACGCCGACCTGGTCGACCCGGTTCGCGACTCGGTCTGGAAGGTCCCCGAGTTCCAGACCCGCCTGGAAAAGAGCTACCCCGGCTACCTGAACCAGTTCCAGAAGTCGATCGGCCAGTCGAAGATCTACTTCACGCCGCAGCAGCTCTTCCCCGAGTTCACCACCGACTGGGCGGCCATGCTGCAGCAGATGTACGCGAAGCAGATCCCGGTCGACGAGGGGCTCGACAAGCTGGCGGCGGGCCTGGAGCGCAAGCTGCGCGAAGTCGGCATCTGAGGCCCGCGCAGGGCGGATGAGCCGCGGGGCGCCGGGACCTCCCGGCGCCCCTTCCGAGAGTCGCGATTCCACGCGGGAGGAGAACGTGGCCGACGTCGAGATCGCGATGAGCGCCGGAGCGAAGCGCAGGGGCATCAGCTTCCAGCGGGCGTTGCCCTACCTCCTCAGCTTGCCGGCGCTGCTGGTGTGCATCGGGATCCTCATCCCCTTCGTCACCGCCATCATCTACTCGCTGCAGCGCTACAACCTGGCCTTTCCCGACTCGCGGGCCTTCATCTGGTTCGGAAACTTCGTGTCCCTGGCCAAGGACCCGGCCTTCTGGCACACGGTCGTGGTCTCGCTCGAGTACACGGCGCTCACCGTGGGCGTGGAGCTGCTCCTGGGCCTGGGCATCGCGCTCCTGCTGGAGAAGCGCAACTGGGTCAACGACGCCATCAGCGTCCTGCTGATCCTCCCGCTGATGGTAGCGCCGGCCATCGCCGCGCTGATGTGGAAGCTCATGACCAACCCCAATTTCGGGGTGCTGAGCTACCTGGTGAGCCTGGCTGGCGTGCAGGACTTCAAGTGGGGCTCCTCGCCCGACTCGGCGATGTTCACGGTGGTGCTGGTGGACACCTGGGTCTACACCCCGTTCATCACCATCCTGCTGCTGGCCGGGCTGCGCGCGCTGCCCAAGCAGCCCTTCGAGGCCGCCGAGCTGGACGGAGTGCCGCGGACCTTCGTCTTCTTCCGCATCACGCTGCCGATGCTGACGCCCTACATCCTCACCGCCTCGCTGTTCCGCATGCTCGACAGCATGCAGCAGTTCGACATCATCTACTCGATGACCCAGGGCGGTCCGGGCGACACCCTCACCGTCTTCCAGGTGCAGGCGTATCTTGAGGCCTTCTCCTTCAGCAACATCGGGCGCTCCGCGGCGCTGGTGATCGTGCTCTGGGCCATCACCTACGCCCTGTCCACCGTGTTCATCAAGAACTGGCTGAAGCTCCGCGCCCGGGCGCACGGGGCCACCTAAGGACGCCGGCTCGGCGAGATGGGGCAACGACCATGAGCAAAGGCCTGCTGCGGCGCGTGATCCGGGGTGGTCTGCTCCTGGTGGTCGTGCTCTTCTTCCTGTTCCCCATGTTCTGGGTGCTGTTGATGTCCTTCCAGACCAACCAGGACATCCTGCGGACCCCGCCCAGCCTGACCTTCACGCCCACGATCTCCAACTACGTGGCGCTGATCAGCGGGGAGATCCAGACCTCGGTGGGGACGCTGCCGGTCTACTACATGAAGAACCTGTGGAACAGCGCGTTCCTCAGCGCCTGCGCGGTGGCGATGTCGCTGGTCCTGGGGGTGCCCGCCGCCTACGCCTTCGCGCGCTTCAAGTTCCGGCTGGGCGAGGACATCGCCTTCACCCTGCTCTCCTTCCGCTTCGCGCCGCCCATCCTGGTCCTGCTGCCGCTGCAGCTCTACTTCCAGGACATCGGCCTGTACGACACCTACCTGGGCCTGGTCTGGGTCTACCAGCTCATCACCCTGCCCCTCATCCTCTGGATCGTCCGCGGCTACTTCGAGGACATCAGCCCGGACATCGAGCACGCCTACCGGCTCGACGGGCACTCCTGGTTCAGGAGCATGTGGAAGATCGCCATCCCCCTGGCGCGGCCGGGCATCGCCGCCGCCGGGCTGCTGGCCTTCATCTTCGCCTGGAACAGCTTCATCTTCGCGCTGGTGCTGGGCTCGAGCGACGTGCAGCCGGTGACGGTGGGCTCGCTCGCCTTCATGACCGCCTCCGGCATCCAGTACGGGACCATCGCCGCGTCACTGGTGCTCTCGGTCATCCCCACCCTCGTACTGGCGCTCTACACGCAGCGGTACCTGGTCGAGGGGCTCAGCCTCGGCGCGGTCAAGGGCTAGGGGAACGCCATGGCCTACCTGGAAGTGAGAGGGGTCGCCAAGTCCTTCGGCAAGAAGAAGCTGCTGGACGGGCTTTCGCTCGAGGTCGAGCAGGGCGAGTGCGTGGTGGTGTTCGGCCCCTCGGGCTGCGGCAAGACCGTCCTGCTGCGCATCATCGCCGGGGTGCTCGAGCCCGACCGGGGCGAGGTCTGGATCGGCGGCAAGTCGGTCATGAACGTCGGCCCCGAGGCCCGGGGCGTGGCCATGGCGTTCCAGAACTTCGCGCTCTACCCGCACATGGACGCCTTCGAGAACATCGCCAGCCCGCTGCGGGCCCGCAGCCGGCCGGAGGAGGAGATCAAGCAGCGGGTACACGAGATCGCCGGCCTGCTGCGAATCGACCACGTGCTCGATCACCTCCCCAAGCAGCTCTCCAACGGCCAGAAGCAGCGGACCTCGCTGGCGCGGAGCCTGGTGCACGGGCCGTCGGTGCTGATGCTCGACGACCCGCTACGCAACGTGGACGCCAAGATCCGTTACGAGATGCGGCTCGAGCTTCCCCGGGTGTTCCGGAAGTTCCACTCGACCGTGCTCTACGTGACGCAGGACTACAAGGAGGCGCTCGCCCTGGGCGACCGCATCGGCGTGCTCATGGACGGCCACTTCGAGCAGGTGGACACCCCGGCCGCCATCTACGGCAGCCCCCGGAACCGGCGCGTGGCCTCCCTCTTCGGCGATCCGCCCATCAACCTGTTCCCCATCCGGCCGGAGCGCGGCGGCGACGGCGCGGTCCACGCCCAGATCGGCGGCCAGCGGGTGGCGCTGGGGCCGCGCGCCGCCGAGCTGGCCGGGCGCGACTGCGTCCTGGGGGTGCGCCCCGAGGACGTGGCCTTCGGGTTCGACCAGGCCGAGGGCGGCATCCCGGTGGAGCTGGCGGCGGTGACCCCGTTCAACGTGCGCACCGTGACCCTTCTCAAGGCGCCGGATGCCACCGAGATCCTGGCCAGCCGGCCCGAGGACAACAGCCTGGCTGCCGCGCGCGGTCACCGCAAGGGCTGGGCCCGCATCGACCTCGACCGCGCCCTGTTCTTCGACGCCGCCAGCGGCGCGCGGCTGTGAGCACGCCTCTCCAAGAACCCGGTTCCCCAAGGTCCCCGCCATGGCGTCCCTGACCCTCGACCACGTCACCAAGATCTTCGACCAAAAGGGCCGCCCACCTACGCTGGCGGTGAAAGACTTCAGCATCCGGGTCGAGGACGGCGAGATCATCGGACTGGTCGGCTCGTCCGGCTGCGGCAAGACCTCCACTCTCCGGATGATCGCCGGCTTCGAGTCGATCACCGAGGGCACCATCCGCATCGGCGAACGGACCATCAACAAGCTCAAGGCCTCCGAGCGCAACGTGGCGATGGCCTTCGAGGGCTACGCGCTCTACCCCCCGCTCCGGGTCTCGGACAACATCGCCTTCAGCCTGCTGCGAAACAAGGTGCCCAAGGCACGCGCCGACGCGAAGGTGAAGATGGTCGCCGAGCTGCTCGAGATCACCGACCTTCTCGGTCTCTACCCGCCCACCCTTTCCGGCGGACAGCAGCAGCGCGTCAGCCTGGCCCGCGCGCTCATCCGCTCGGCCGACGTGTTCCTGCTGGACGAGCCCATGTCGCAGCTGGAGCCGCACCTGCGCGCCAAGCTGCGCGCGCGCATCAAGGACTACCTGATCCAGAACAAGATGACCTCGGTGTTCGTCACCCACGACCAGACCGAGGCCATGGCGCTGGCGGACCGCATTGCGGTGATGGACGAGGGGGTGCTCCAGCAGTTCGGGTCGCCGGTGGACCTGAAGGAGCGGCCCAGCAACCTCTTCGTGGCCGGCTTCATCGGGGAGCCGCCCATGAACCTGCTCAAGGCGCAGGTGACGGCGGAGGGCCGCGCCCGCCGCCTGGTGGTCCAGAACGAGCAGGGCAGCCAGGCCTTCTCCTTCGGGGTGCCCGACCGGGCCGAGGCCGCCCCGCTGAAGAGCGGCCGCAGGCTCTACGTCGGGATCCGGCCCCACAAGATCGTGGTGGCGCCAAGCGGGAACGGCGCGGTGGAGCGCGTGACCGGCACGGTGGTTTCCAGCCAGTGGCTGGGCGACCAGAGCTACCTGGGCGTGGAGATCGGCGACGCCTTCCTCATCCTGGTCGCGGACCGCTCGATTCGCGCGGCCCATGACAGCCAGATCACGCTCGGCCTGCCCTACGGGGCGCTGCACTTCTTCGACTCCGACTCGGGCGAGGCGGTCCTGCACGGGTCCGATCTACTCGGCGCCTGACGCGACCCACCCGCTGCGCCGAGCGCTCCCGTGTCGGGTGCGTGCTCGAGTGGCACCAGACGCGGAACGCGGCGCTGGTCAGCGCGCGCCCGCCACGACGCGCTTGCCGCGGAGTTGCCGCAGGGCCACCGGTCCCACCAGCACGAGCGCCAGCACCATGAGCCCCATGCCCGCCGCCTCGGCCGGCGCCGGCCGCTCTCCCATCTCCAGCATGCTGGACGTGAGCCCGATCACCGGCCCGGCCAGGATGGCCAGGCCGGCCACGCTCGCCTCCACCTTTCCGAGCAGGCTCAGCCAGAGCAGCCAGGCGAGCGCCGTGGCAGGCAGGACCTCGTAGGCGAGGAGCAGGAGGAAGGAGGGCGTCCAGACGGTCGGGCGTCCCGGCGCGACGAGCGCCGCCACCTCCAGCACCAGCCCGCCGACCAGCATCTGCCAGGTGGTGAAGGCGAGGGTGTCGCACTTCTCCCGGGTGAGCAGCTTGCGTGCGACCACCGTCCCGCCCGCCCAGGTGAGCCCCGAGAGCAGGGCCAGGACCGCCGCGTCGCCGCGCTGGCTGGCGGCGCTGGCGAAGACGATGAGGCCGATCCCGGCCATGGCGGCGCCGGTGGCGATCCCCTGGATCCGGGTGGGCCGCTCGCCCAGGAGCGGCCATGCCGTGAGGAGCACCCAGAACGGCATGGTGTAGCAGAGCAGCGCGGCCCGGCCGGCCGGACCACCCAGGAGCGCCCACATGGCGAAGCCCGTGTTGGCGGCAGTCTGGAGGAGACCGACCCAGATCACGCCGGAGACCGGGCGCACGCGGAAGGGGCGCCGCATGACGGCCATGGCCGCGAACAAGATCGCCGAGCCGAGCAGGAAACGCCATGCGGCGAACTGGAAGGGCCCGGTGTAGGCGAGCGCCTTCTTCATCACGACCCAGTTGTAGCCCCAGAACACCGGGACGCAGACCAGCACCGCGATCCAGCCCGGGCTCACGCGGCCAGGGGACTCCACCGTCCGAGGTGGCGCCGTGCCGCCTCTGCCCGCCGATGCATCGTCCATGCGTGCCGCATCCTCGCACGCGGGGCGGCCGGCGCTACAATCGAGACGACCGAGAGCCCCGCGCGCGCTCCGTCAACGGCGGCGCGCGGGTGCCCCTTCGGGCTTCCACTTGATGTTGCACCCGATGCTCGGCTTCTGGTCGGCAGCCGGAGCCCGGTTCCCCTCCACCGCCTCGATCGCCTCGGACAGCGACGCACCCGTGACCGGCGTGGCGTTCGAGGGGCGGCTGTCGTCGAACTGGCCCCGGTAGGCGAGCCGGAGCCGGCCGTCGAAGAGGAAGAGATCCGGCGTGCAGGCGGCACGGAAGGCCTTGGCCACTGCCTGGGTCTCGTCGAAGAGGAACGGGAATCGCCATCCCTCCTCCAGGACGAGCTGCCGCATCGCTGCAGGGCCGTCCTGCGGATAGGCCTCCGCGTCGTTGGAGTTCACCGCCAGGACCGCAAGGCCCCGGTCGAGCGCCCCGTGCGCGATGCGGACGAGCTCCTTGCGGATGTGCTTCACGAAGGGGCAGTGATTGCAGATGAAGGCCACGAGCAACCCCTTCTTGCCTCGCGCCGCCTCCGCCGCCTCGGACCAGCTCCCCGCCTCGAGGTGCGCGGACGCCTCGCCGACGAGGCGTTGCAGGCGCTCGTCGCATTTCCGTTTCCGGGCAACGTCCGGCAATTGGAAAACATCTGCCATTGGCTGACCGTCATGGCGCCGGGACAGACCGTCGAGGTCGGCGATCTGCCGCCGGAAATTCAGGTTGTTGCCTCGGGTACCGGCTCGCTGTCGGCCGGCGCCGACTGGCACCAGGCGCTGGATCAAGCATTGGCCGAGGCGCTCGCCGCTGGTGAGCGGGGTGCCGGCAATCGGCTGGAAAAGGAGTTCGAACGGGTGCTGATCAAGCGGGCGCTGCGGCACACGACAGGGCGGCGAATCGAGGCGGCGACCTGGCTGGGGTGGGGCAGAAATACACTGACCAGGAAAATCCAGGAACAGGGGATCGACGATGAAATTTGACGCGCGTTGCCCCGCGCGTACACATCAGCAACGTGGGCTACGACGCCGATCCAAAAAACGTCGCGCGATTCCAAACGGTCAGGGCAGGCGCAGTTCAGCCATCA
>Ga0209798_10001291_pt1 | contig 15132 bp, 11 predicted proteins | sample DOMMetBare3Fresh_FD_187475 | JGI IMG/M metagenome (GOLD analysis project Ga0209798, IMG submission 187475) | Wetland sediment microbial communities from St. Louis River estuary, USA, under dissolved organic matter induced mercury methylation -... | ecosystem: Environmental > Aquatic >...
AAAGAGGAAAAAACGTTCCCCCCCATGACGTTGATTAAGCTCTGTCAGACAAGTCTCAGCCAGATTGAGCAGTTGCCGGTCATCAGCGCCGGATAATGCCGCTGAATCGGTATAGTCACTGAACAGGCTGAACAGCAGATTGGCTTCCTTATTGGCCAGGTAGCGGATTTCCAGTTTTTCCACTTCGGCCTGTACCGTCTCCCGGCTGGACAACATCATCGGTACGACAACCAGGGTCCGGAATTCATCGGGAATCCCGCTGGTTTCAAAATCCATTTTTGGCAAGCTACGGGGTGGCAACAGTCGCGTGACCAAATAGTTTATGATCTCGATTGAGAGCTGGCTGACCGGTATCAGCAGGAGCAGTAACAGACCTGTTTGTCCGGTTACTCCCAAGGTTGCCAATGACGGGAGCGTCAGGAGTGAGATCACCACGAACAACAGCAGCGCAATGCCGCCAATCCCCAAACCATAGACAGCCACATGGTGGCGATAGATCCATTCCAGAACCCGGTATCGCACGGTTTCGCGGCCACAGAGCTGGCGGGCCAGTTCCGCCCGCCCTTTCCCGACCAGCCATGTGCCAACATGAGCGGAGTGTGCCGTGCTGGTCGGGCTCAGAGCGGCCTGGGACGCCAGTTTGATGGCCAGTTCCGCCACAACTTCTTCATTGGCAGCGCTTGCGCGGGCCAGCGACTCAATCGCCCGGCGGCAGCTGTCACGGGAGGCAAAATCCATCCGGGCATAGACCCCGGACGGATCACGACGCAGGATCTGCTCTACCCGGCTGAGTTGTTCGAAGATCTCACGCCAGTCCAACAGCGCCAACTGGCGCAGACTGGTAAAAGCATTGCCACAGGAGAGCTGCTCCCGGCTCTGCCGGTTCTGTTCACGTTGATTGAGCTCATGCAGGGGCGTTTTGAGGGTACGCTCCAGCCAGGTTTGCACCGGTGCCAGCGCCCCGGCCTCATCGTAGAGCAGGCCGACCAGCTGGGTAGCGAAATAGGGGGTGGGGGCAAGTTCTCCCTTGGCCAGTTCGGCCAGGATGGTAAAAAGCTGATTGGAATCGCGGCGATTGGCGGCAATCAGCCGATTGGCCCAGAACTCTGCCAGCTGGCGTTCGCGCAGGTCAGACAGGGCGGTGACCGCCAGATTCTGGATGCTTTCCATAAGCGCAATGCGCAACATCTGCGGCATAGCCCAGATCTCGCCGATGGTAAGCGCCCGAACCGATTGATACGCCTCCACAAAGGCCAGGATATTTTCCCGTTCCAGGCGCAGTTCCGTATGTAACACCAGATCCTTGGCCAGTCCGTAGGTACAGGGCAAACCGCGGTAGGGTGGAGTTGCCAGCATCGGCAACTGCTGATAAAAGCTGCCGGGAAGATTGAGCAGCACATCCCGTGAGTTCCCTTCCAGAATGTATTCGTTGTCCAGGATCCAGTCGGCAGCCGGGGTGGTCTTTTGCTCCAGGCGGCTGGCAGCGGCCAGATCGCTGCACACCAGGCGAAACCATTGACGGGATTGTTTGAGACGTGTGATCAGTTGCGTACTGTTTTCAGGCTTCAGATCGACCTGTTGTTCTCTGGCATGACGCCGGGCATGCTCCAGGACTTGACCAAGGGATAGTTTTGCCGCCAGACCACGTGCCTCTCCCCGCCGTTCGCGCCGGGGATGCAGTATGAAGAGCTGGGGAGGGAGTGCCGTGCGTTCCCGCAGCAGGTTCACCGGTATCAGCAGCGCTTCCATCGAGCCCTGGATGACCAAAGCCGATTCTCCCGGCATGAGACAACGGGCATGACGCTGCAGCACGGCCTGATTAACTCCGCCAATATACTTCCGCCACAACCGGCTTGAGATCTGTGCATCACCCTCCGTGCCGCGCTGCAGCAAGGCGCTGCGCCTGAAACCGTGCTGCGCAAGTTCCCGTTGGGCTTTTCTGGCGTCATCCTGCTCGGAGAAATAACAGACAAGAATGCCAATTTTCACGAAATGTCCTTTAGATACAGCGTGTTCTGAACTTACTGCCAAAGTGACGGATTTCACGAGAGGGCGAGTTCTGAAAGGAACCGTGCAGACTGTTCCAGTGGGGATGATGAGAAGTGGAGGCAGATAACCGGAAAACTGGGGGGAAAATAATTGAAATTACTGCATTTTGGTTAGTGGCTTACCGTACGCCTTTCCCGGCTTTATAGCCAGACTTATTACACCTGACAGGGACCGCAGCCATCGGTAGGTTCAATTAAATAGGTGTCATCCTGAACGAAGTGAAGGATCTGTTGTCTGCACAAGTGCCGCAAAGCAGATCCTTCGTTGCACTCAGGATGACAAATGCATCTACATTCATCCCACAACGAGCTGAAACGGCGCTAATTTCATTTTTCTATATTCCGCCATCAATTGACAAGCACGTCCGAGTCGAGACAGATCTTCACAATGCGCGGATCAAAGTGTGTTCCCGCCAATGACCGCAAATGTGTCCGTACTTTCTTGACCGACCAGGAGCTGCGGTAGCGCCGGTCGGATCGCAACGCATCCCAGACGTCAACCACCGCGAAGATCCGCGCCACCAGCGGGATCTGTTCTCCTTTCAAACCAAACGGGTAGCCGCTACCATCCCACTTTTCATGATGGGCGCAGGGGATATCGAGCGCCGGACGCAAATAGCAGATCGGGGAAAGCATTTCGTAGGCATAGATGGTGTGTTTTTTCATCACCACCCATTCCGCCTCGCTCAACGCTTCGTGTTTGAGCAGGATTTCATCAGGAATCCCCATCTTGCCGATGTCATGCAACAGCACTCCCCAGCGCACCTGCACCAGTTCCGCATCGCTCAGGCCAAACAGCCGCGCCAGTTTGACCGTCAATTCGGCCACCCGCCGGGTATGCCCTTCCGTCTCGTTATCACGCAGCTCCAATGCCCGCGACCACCCCTCGATGGTCGCGTTATAGGCCTGAAAAAGTTCGGCGTTGCTGCGCTGCAGGTTTTCAAACAGGGAAACATTATCGATGGCAATGGCAGCCTGCGCAGCCAGTGCCCCGAGGAATTCGAGCCATTCCGCATCGCGTGCCTGCCTGGTACGATCAAAAACCTCCAGCACACCGACGACCTGCCCTTTTGCGATCAGCGGCACTCCGTAGTAGCTGACAAAGTTTTCACCCGCCAGCAGAATCCTGCGCAGAAAGCCGTCCTGCGCTTTGGAAAGATCGGGGATATGAACCAGGGTGCGCTCCTTGGCCGCGCGACCGGCATACCCCTCTCCCAGCGGCTGGCACGCCTGTTCGATGCTCCTGGTGTTAAACCCGCGTCCGGCAATATACTCCAGTGACAACGACTTGGGATTGAGCAGCAGCACGTCGGCGGCATCAGCTCCCAGCTGGATAATGACGTGGGTCAGCAGCGTCGTCAGACTGAGGTTAAGATCGAAACTGAAATTAATGGCACGGTCAATTTCAACCAGGGCGGTCATATGTTCAAGATTCCGCTGGATTTTCAACAGGTGATCCTCGTCTTTGGTCAGCAAGGCGGCCTCGGCTCGCTTGCGGTCGCTGATGTCACGGATATTGCACTGGATGACCTTTTCATCGCCAACCGGATAGACATTACTTACAAACTCCACCTGAATCAAACGACCGTTTTTCGTCTTGAGCGGCAGGTTTTCGTAGCGGACATACTCCTTGTTCTGCAACATCAGGAAGGAATGCTTGCTGGCTGCAATATCCTGGAATGCGCCGACTTCCCAGAGTTTCTTTTGCAGGAATTCTTCCCGCGAGTACCCCAACATATGGATCAGATAGGGGTTGACGTCGCTGATTGCTCCCGTTCCGGCATCCAGGATCAGGATCCCGTCCTGAGCTGTTTCGAACAGGCGCCGGTAACGCAGTTCCGACTTTATGATCGATTGCGCTACGGCAGCCTGTTCGGCAGTAGGAACCCGGTGTTGCGTTTTTTCTGTTGTAGTGGCGCCGCTCATGATGCCTCCCTGCTCGTGACCCTGCCGTCCGTGGAGTTCCCCGGCACGGCACCCATCATCAAGGTCACGCCTCAATATTCCTTAAGATTGCTGAATTCGCCCCAGGCAAGAAAGTTTTTCGGTGATTCGACAAATGAGTAGATATTTTCCACGATACTGAGATGCCGGCGTTCCTCGTCAGCAATCTTGAGCAGGATTTCGCGGGCTGTCTCGTTATCTGCCTGCGAAGCCAGATCCTCGTACAACCGGATCCCTCGTTCTTCTTCCTTCACGACCAGCTGATACGCGTCAGAATCATTCTTGAGACCTTCCATCTGGCCGCGTTGTGCCAAAAGAGGTGTAAACAGGCAGGCTGCCTCCTGTACCCCCTTGAACGGTATCTGCTGCAGATCGACATTCTTTTTCAGCGCCAGCAAGGCATCGTGATGTTCCTGTTCTGCCTGCGCCAGCAGGGTGAACAGATTCTTCAGTTCGGGAACATCACTGGCAACAGCCATGTTTTCATATGATTCCCTTGCTTCTTCTTCCATCTTGATCGCACAATCGAAAATATTCATGGTGAACTCCTTTTGGTTTAGTCCTGCCAGTAGATACAAGATACCGGACAAATGTCCATGGCCTCCTGCTGGATGGTCTCTTCACTCTCCCCGCCCGAATCAAACACTTCTGCCTTGCCATGGTCTGCCATACGAAATACCTGCGGAACATTTGCCGCACACAATCCGCAACCGATACACGCTTCCTGATCAACCCATGCTTTTCGCATTTTCACTCCCCCTTCCTATGACTACTGATGTGTACACTCAAAAATCCGATAGGCATTTTTCCCCGTGCGTTTGGCCTGGTACAAGGCCAGGTCCGCGTTCTTCATCAGGGTCTCCGCATCCTCGCCATGCTCGGGATAGATGCTGATCCCCGCGCTGGTGGTGATGTTGACGGACGCACCCTCGATATCATAGGGCTGGGCCAGTGCCTCGATCGCCCGTGACGCCACCGAGGCCGCATACTCGATACCGGTGACATGCCACAGGGCGATGATGAATTCGTCACCACCCAGACGCGCCACGGTATCCTCCTCGCGCACCGCTGCCACCAGGCGCTGCGCGACCATTTTCAGCAGAATATCTCCGGTACCGTGCCCCAGGGTGTCGTTGATCTGCTTGAAACCGTCCAGATCCAGACAGAGCATCGCCATGGCGCTCCTGTTCCTGCGGGCGTGAATCAGGGCCATGGACATCCTGTCGGCCAGAAGGCGTCGGTTGGCAAGCCCGGTCAGCGGGTCGTTCAAGGCAAGAACTTCCAGCATTTTGCTGTAATTGCGGGCTGCCTCATGCAACAGACGAACTTCCAGCATGTTATGAACCCGCATCAACACCTCGGCAAGGTCGAACGGCTTACTGACGAAGTCTTTCGCCCCCCCCTGCAGGGCGCGTAACTTGTGGGCCGGCTGGGCGGTAACGGCTAGCACCGGCAGGTAGCCATCGCTTTCGATCTCTTTCAGCCCTTCCATCACCTGAAAACCGTCCATGCCGGGCATGCGCAGATCCAACAGGATCAGGTCGTAGTGGTTGGCACGATGCAGGTCGCAGACCGTATGCGGGTCCATTGTCGATGAAACACGCACATAGCCGGCATTACTCAGCATTTGCTCAAGTAGCAGCACATTTGCTTCCTGGTCGTCAACGATCAGAATGCCGGCATTAAGAATATCGTCACTACTCACTGTCACGAGGATTCACCCTTTTTTCTTGATTACTTTCCGCGCGTTCCAACGCTATGTCCAGCGCCTCCAGAAACTCGTCAACCTTGATCGGCTTGGTGAGATAGCTGAGAAAACCTGCATCCAGCCCCTTTTTGATATCGTGTGGCATGGCATTGGCACTGATGGCAACTACCGGGATGCGGGCAGTAAGCGGATCTTCACGCAGCATTTTCAGTGCCTGGATTCCGCTTATACCTGGCAGATTGATGTCCATCAGGATCACATCCGGCTGACGGGTGCGCGCCATCGCGATGCCGCGCTGCCCATCGGACGCACTCAAGAGACATAAATCCGGTCGACGGGCGATAAGTTGTTCGACCAGTTGCAAGTTTGCCTGGTTGTCTTCCACATACAGCAGGGTCCGCGGCAACGCTTCATACGGGACATGCGGCTGACGGGCTGAATGCGGCTTGGCAAGCCCCACGGCAAGTTGTGGCTCAGCCGCCAGGCTCAATTCAAACCAGAACATACTACCCGCCCCGACGCTGCTTTGTACGCCGATTTCGCCCCCCATCAGTTCAACTAGACGCTTACTCACCACCAGGCCGATGCCGGTCCCTTCCTCGGAGCCCCCCTCTTTCCCGAGACGGTTGAAGGGTTGGAAGAGTTGGGCAAGTTTTTCCGGAGACAGCCCTTCCCCCGTATCATGCACGCTGATACGGATCCGTTTATCGCTGCTCACAGCGCAGGTCACCTCCACCGTTCCCTGGGGGCGGTTGTATTTGATCGCATTTGAAAGCAGATTGATCAGCACCTGTTTGACCCTGGTTCGATCGGCATGTACAAATACGGGGGTTTCAAATTGGGGGAAACTCATGCTGATGCCGTTTTTTTGCGCCAATGGTTCGATCATTTCCCGGCATTCGAGCATGACATCGACCAACGACATCGGTTCCAGCGACAGCGACAGCCGCCCCGACTCGATCAGTGCCAGATCGAGAATTTCGTTGATCAGCTCCAGCAGATACCATCCCGCCTTGAGTATCTGCTCGATACTTCCCTTCTGGGTGGCCGTTGGCAGCGGTGAACCGGACTCCAGCAGTTGGGCAAAACCGAGGATCGCGTTGAGCGGTGAACGCAATTCATGGCTCATGCTGGAAAGAAATTCGGATTTGGAGAGGTTGGCTTTTTCTGCCACGGACTTGGCGTTCTCCAGTTCCACATTTTTTTCCTGCAGCACCTGATCCAGGCGTTTGCGTTCGGTGATATCGCGCGCTGCGGCGAAGACCCCCTGCAGCTTCCGGTCCCGGTCGTAGAAGGTGGTGGCGTTAAAGGAGACCACCGTTTCCTTGCCGTCCCTGGCCCGGGCGGTCAGTTCGTAGTTGGTGACCTTCTTTTCTCTCAACACCAGTTTGGTACTCTTCTCGGCCCGCTCCGGATCGGTGAAGTAGTTCTTGAACGGCGCACCGATCAGTTCATCGCGCGTGCAGCCGGTCAGCACCTCCATCTGCTTGTTGACATCGGTGATGATGCCGGACGGATCGGTGGTCATGATCGCATCGATATTGGATTCGAACAGGGAGCGGGTGTAAAATTGATGGTCGCGCAAGCGCTGGCTGAGCTGCTTCTGCTCTGCCTCGATCTGCTTACGGGCGGTGTTGTCGGTGCCGATCAGCAGATAGCCGATGATGGCATCCTGTTCGTCGCGCAGCGCCGTGACCGAGACCACCGCCGGAAAGCGGCTGCCGTCCTTGCGGATGTAGGTCAACTCGTAGATATCCTCGATGCCGCGCGAAGCCTTGAACACCAGCGCCTCGAAACCGGGGGTGATCGGCGTCCCGAGTTCGATGCTCAACTCTTCGGCGCGGGCGACAACCTCCTGGGGATCGGAAATATCAGCCGGCGTGATCTGGTTCATCACCTCGGCGGCCGCGTACCCCAGCATCCGTTCGGCCCCGACGTTGAAGATCTGGATCACCCCCTGGGCATCGGTGGCAATACTGGAAAAGTTGGCGCTGTTGAAGATCGCACGCTGCAATGCTCCCGCCTGTTTAAGCGCCTCCTCCGCCTGCTTGCGCGCGGTGTTATCGGTGCCGATCAGCAGATAGCCGATGATGGCATCCTGCTCGTCGCGCAGCGCTGTAACCGATACAACCGCCGGAAAGCGGCTGCCATCCTTTCGGATATAGGTCAACTCGTAGATATCCTCGATGCCACGCGAGGCCTTGAACACCAGCGCTTCAAATCCGGGAGTGATCGGGGTTTCAAGTTCCAGGCTCAACTCCTTGGCGCGGGCGATAACTTCCTGGGGATCGGAAATTTCAGCCGGCGTGATCTGGTTCATCACTTCGGCGGCAGTATAGCCAAGCATCCGTTCGGCGCCGACGTTGAAGATCTGGATCACCCCCTGGGCATCGGTGGCGATACTGGAGAAATTGGCGCTGTTGAAGATCGCGCTCTGTAAGGCACCCGCCTGTTTCAGCGCCTCCTCCGCCTGTTTGCGCGCGGTGTTGTCGGTGCCGATCAGCAGATAGCCGATGATGGCATCCTGCTCGTCGCGCAGCGCCGTGACGGAAACCACCGCCGGAAAGCGGCTGCCATCCTTGCGGATGTAGGTCAACTCGTAGATATCCTCGATACCGCGTGAGGCCTTGAACACCAGCGCCTCAAATCCGGGAGTGATCGGGGTTTCCAGTTCCACGCTCAATTCCTTGGCGCGGGCGATAACTTCCTGGGGATCGGAAATTTCAGCCGGCGTGATCTGGTTCATCACTTCGGCGGCAGTATAGCCGAGCATCCGTTCGGCGCCGACGTTGAAGATCTGGATCACCCCTTGGGCATCGGTGGCGATACTGGAGAAGTTGGCGCTGTTGAAGATCGCGCTCTGTAACGCTCCCGGTTGCTCGTTCATTTCCTCCGACTTTTTTTGTTCGCTGATATCAATGATCGTCGTGCGAATACAACCGCTAGAACGGCCATCATGCTCCATGGCAATGCTTTGCAGCCGGACATAAAAAACCGCACCATCATTTTTTTTAAGCCTGATTTCACAGCTGCGGCTACCCTGTTGGAGAAGAATCTCCCTGCGGTGTTCCGTAAACACATTCCTGTCGGGCGCATCGGCGATAAACGTGCTGAAGTCACTTTTCAGAAGCGTATTCCGCTCCCTCCCCAACAAGAGGGCGCCGGTAAGATTCACCTCCTCAATCACCCCTTCCGCACAAAAGGTAAAATAGCCAACCGGTGCAAAATCATACAGTTCGGCATACCTGTTGCGCGACACTTCAAGTTCTTCGCGGGCCCGGCGCAGTTCTTCATTTTGCATCTCCAGCTCGATCTGGTGAACCTCAAGTTCATGAACCAGCCGCTGCGACGCTTCTTTGCTCCAGCGGGGACAGAAGGACCTTTTCGCCACCAAGCGTTTTTCAGCCTGCTGGCACAGTTCCTTGACTGCCGGAGCATTGCATTTGACCCTGATTGTTCCCATTGACACACCTCGATTCAACCTAAAAAACAGTTATCCACTAAGCACACGAAGAAACACCAAGAAGATCCAGCGTTGTCCGGTTTGGTCTTTGCACCAATGTTTTTAAGCCCCGTTAGGGGCGTCCGAATATAGCCGGGGGATTTATCCCCCGGTGAAATGCCATATTTCCCTGCGTCACGTACGTGACGTGATGATATTTTGCCACATTGACCGGGGAATGAATTCCCCGGCTACCAGCATTCTGTCCCTACGGGACGGAAACAAGAACTAAACCGGACAACACTGAAGAAGATCAGACTTTTTGAACAAATCAACGACGTTTTTTTCGGTGAACATCATATATGCTGTAATGCCGTAATTCTTCGTGTCCTTCGTGGACAAAAATGCCGTTTTCAACGCCGGCCACCGCCCCGGCCATGATCGCGGCGCAAGGTGCCGATCCAGACAATCAGCGTCCCCGCAATTCCCGCCACTACCATGGTTTCACCAAGCAGATGATGATAGTCCCCCCGGGAAGCAGTGGTCAGCATCGAACCGCCGACCACCAGGGCCGCTGCTGCCATGGCGACCGTCAGCCGTTCGAGAATACGGCTGATCCGTCCTCCCAACGCTTCGAGCGAGGGAGCCTGAAGGCTCCCCAGATCCCCCCCGGCAAGACGGCGCAGGACCCGGCGGGTATCGCCGGGGGCGGCAATGATCATTCGCTCCAGTTCACGGGCAAACTTGCCGGTCTTTTCCTGTATCCGCGGCAATGAAAAATGTTGCGCAGTCAAACGGCTGATCTCTTCGCGAAATGAATCCATGTAGTTATGAGACGGGTCAAGCCGCCGGATCATCGCCTCCAGGATCACAAACACCCTGGTCAGCAGAAAAAACTCGGCCGGATTGTGAACCCCGTTGCGGCTGCCGGCGCGCAGCATTGCATCAAAGGCATCGCCGATGGAAACATCCTCCAGGTTGTTGCGGTGGATCTCATACAGCACCGCTTTTATGTCCAGCAGCAAGGCGGCGCGGTTGACCTTTTCACTCCCTCTCGGCGCCATTTCCAGGTACGCTTCCTTGGCTCCCCGCGCGTCCCCTTTGACAACCGCCTCCAACAGGAGCGTCAGCGATTGGCGCATCGACTCGTCAAGTTCTCCGGTCATACCGAAGTCAAGCAACGAGAGCCGCCCGTCGGGCAGCACCAGCACGTTGCCGTGATGCGGATCCGCGTGAAACACCCCTTCTTCAAAGATCGATTGCAACATCAGTCGCACCAGGGTTTTAATGATTCTCGGCATCTCTTCGGGGTGAGTCGTGGCGTACAGATCTACCCGTTCACCTTCCGAAAACTCCATGGTGAGTATGTTTCCGTTCGAGCATTCTGCCACCACCGCCGGAATCCAGAGGTCGCTGATATCTGCCAGGGCTGTGCGAAAGAGCAGGATCGAACGAGCTTCATGGTTAAAATCGGTTTCCCGGTTCAGACTGTTGGAAAACTCCTGGATAATGACCGGCAGATCGAGCGCCAGCAGACGGGGGAAAAGCTTTTCCCCCATTGTGACCAGATACGACAAGGCCATGATATCCGTGGAGATCATCACATCCAGATTGGGGCGTTGCACCTTTACCGCCACATGCCGCCCATCCAGCAGGGTCGCCTCATGCACCTGGGCAATCGAAGCGGCAGCCAGCGGGGTTTCGCTGAAGGAAGAAAACAGTTCGGTCAACGGTGAACCGAGTTCGGCTTCAACCGTGGCACGAATCGCGTCAATCCCCAGGGTCGGCATCTGGTCGTGCAATTGCTCCAATTCCCTGGTATAGGCATCCGGCAGCAGATCCCGCCGCATGGCGAGTACCTGCCCGAACTTGACAAAGGTAATTCCCAGTTCCTCGAATGTTTCCCGCAGTTCTTTTGGCGGTGGCCAGTGATTCTTGCCACGCAGGGCGCCGATAAACTTGTGTCGCACCAGCACACGAAGAATCTGCATCAGACGAGGTGCAGCTTGAAACAGGCTGCTCCTGTCAGGATTGATCGCGACAGTCATAGGCACCTTCCTTCGGTCATGTTTCAAACCTGTTATTATTTCTCGTAGCGATCCCAGTATGCCTGACGACCATCAGAATCCTTGTCGACGAAACATTTGTTTGCTACGAACACAACGACTGCCAGCAAAACCCACATTAACACTATTCCCAGTATGTTCATTTTTGCCCCCTTCCCTTCGAGATATGCTGCACCAGCTGAGTCCTGTCTCCGGTAAAATCCCCACCTGCAGCATGCCGTTACAGTAACGAATGCTGCTCCAACAAAACCTGTAAACTCCTGCGAGCTGCCAGGTAGCTGGCATCTTCGGCATAGGTGGAAGGATAGATCGTTGGCACCGGTTGATGCTTGAGAGTGTCATCCACGTTGACAAAGGTGAAAAAGCAGGAATTGGAGAGCGCCTTGGTAGTCCGGTCAATGCTTGTCCGTTCAATATTTGCTTCCACACAGATATAGCTGCCGCTGGTATACACCACACGCGAGGTGAAATGGAGCGTGTCGCCGATCCGCACCGGTTGAAAAAAATTGATCCTGGTCACGGCAGCAATCAGGGAACGGTTCGGCGCAATTAACGCGGAGCAGATCGATGAAAGCTCGAATGCCCGCCGGATCAGATAACCGCCAAAGATCGAGCGGGGAACATTCTCCTTTTCCGGGTACATCCGTTCCCAGGAATCGGTAACCAAGCGACCGGCCTTATATCCCCGGAAACATGATTCATCCTGTACCCGCCGGCCGGTCAAACCGGATTCTTCCTGGCATTTGTGGAGTTTGACCAGCATTTCGTACTCCTCCCGCGATGGCGGTTCCGACAGCAGAGCCTGCTGACGCTGGTACTCCTCGCGGCTGGCGACTGCTTTGGCCGCCCGTTTCTGCTCCAGTTCGTCAAGGTATTCCAGCTTTGGCAGTACAAGGCTGGTGGCTGTCTCGCCGCTCCCTGAACGGGCAACCATGGTGAAATGGCACGAGGCAATGTGGTTCACCGGCTCCCCCGGATGCTCCACCCGGATACCGACCACCAGTGACGAACGCCCGACATGGTTGATACGGGCATGAAACGCAATATCACGGGTAACATCGGCCGCGTGCCGCACAAAGATATCATCGATGGCCGCCGTTACTACCCGGGCATCCGGATGGTAGCGATTGACATACTTGAGCGCCGTCTCTTCAGCCACCTTATCCAGGATCTCCAGCAACAGCCCAAAGCGGAGATTCCCCTGCAACGGCTCATTCAGCACCATGAAAAGACGGCGCAGTTCCGAGTCGCTCCCGAGCGCGAGGGTCTGGTGGTGGGTGGTTTCATTCGGTCTTGCCATAGTGCACACTCCCTTTCGAAAACTACTTGAAGCGGGATCTGGCAGAGTCAAGCGCCTCGCCAATGGCGCTCCAGGCAAGATCAACGCCGGCCTTCATATCTCCCCAGGCGCTTTCTCCAGCGTGCTGAAGTTCATCCAGTTTTTGCCGGGCCAGCGACTGTTTTGCTTTTAGCGCCTCAATCTGGTCGTGGTATTCCTGTTTGAACTCTGCAGCAGCCTTGTCCCCCCTGTTTGTCAGCCGGTCTATTTCACTATTCAGCTCATCCAGCTTGGTGTGCAATTTTTGCAAATACTCGTCTCTGGTAGTCATGGTCTTCTCCTTTTTTTAACTGGTTGGATTACAAGCAATATGACGCTACATATGACATATTCCGACACTACAACCATGAAACGGAAAGCGTGGCTGTTTCATGGTTCCCTCCGTTTCTCACAGTTCCGACGCCTTGGGAAAGAGGATGTTGTTCTCCAGATGAACGTGCTTGTGGAGGTCGTCCTCGAACTCTTTGAGCTTCTGGTAGGTCAACATGAAGGTGTTGCAGGCGTCGTCAGGGATTGCATAATCGTTTGAGAGATGGCGGATGGTGTGGACTGCCTCGCCGATCTCCTCGTGTTCACGGTGGAGCCTGACCAGGGACTCACGGATGATTTCCCGATCATGCTCATCAGGCGCCCTCCCCGCTGTTCTGTCGGCATCGGCCCGTTTGAGAGCAGGGAAAAAAACGTCCTCTTCTTCCTTCAGGTGGGCCGTCATATCGGTAGCAATCGTATCAAACAGAGTGGCAATCCCGATCACTTCGGGATGGTGGGCACCATGCACTCCGGCGATTTTTGCGGCATAGGCGGCGATCTGCCCGTCATTTTCCTTGAGCCAGGTATGGTGCGTATTGACGATGTAGTCGGCCAGAAACGGCAGTGTCCAGGAGGAATAATTAAGGCTCCGTTCAACCGGCTCACGTTGCACTGCTGCCAGTTCACTCGTTATCGCGGCGAGATTGATTCCTTTTTCCGCGCAGGCGGTCGCAAGAGCCACCTGGCCGCCACAGCAGAAATCGATGCCGTGCTGTTCAAAAACCTTGGCGCTGCGGAAATCGGCAGCGACAATCTCGCCAATAGTTTTATCCCCTGTTGTTGTTTTCTGCATGATCTTCTCCTCTTAAACATGATCCGGTGCCCTGTCAGTAGCCGCCCGCACCAACATCCTTCTTTCGAGAAACATGCGGAGTGCCACGGCATTATTGTGTTCCATATCCTGCGCACCGTAGAGCAGGGTGATCTCCTGCTTTTCTGCCATTTCCATAAGCTGGCGCCAGGCTTCGCTGTTCGCCTCCAATTCAGCATCGTAACGATGGCAAAACTCATTCCATTTGTCCGGGTCGTGCCCGAACCAGCGGCGCAATACATTACTGGGGGCGACCTCTTTCAGCCAGTCAGCCATCAAGAGTTTTTCTTTCTGCATGCCACGCGGCCAGAGACGATCCACAAGAAAGCGGAGTCCGTCGTCCGGATCACAAGCATCGTAGACTCGTTTGACCCGTATCATGCCTCCCCTCCCTCTTCCTTTTAATGACTGTTCGCGCCGAAAGTTGCTGACCGGAAATCGTTGTTCATCATCTTGCTGCCAGCGGTCGCAAGAGCGTCCCGATCCGTACTTCGCCCGTCAACGTACGGTGTACCGGACAGTGCCCGGCTATCTCCAGCAGGCGCTGACGCTGTGTTTCGTCCAGCTTGCCATGAAGCTCAAGCTCACGTTCGATGCTGTCGATCTGGCGTTCCTGCTCGTCGCACTCCTGACAATCTTTGGCGTGGATTTTCTGATGTGAGAGTCGTACCACCACATCATCCAGCGGCCACCCCTTGCTCTGCGCATACATTCTGATTGTCATACCGGTGCAGGCGCCGAGTGCTGCCAGCAGGTATTCGTAGGGGGAAGGCCCTTCGTTACCGCCGCCGTATGCCTCCGGTTCGTCGGCCACCAGTGGGAAGCCGTTGGCGAACAGCTCGGTACGAAAGCCGTCTCCCCCGGTTCGTGCCGTTACCCGGTTGTCGATCACCTCCGGCAGGATACCCATGGAAACCGGCGGTTCGGGAAGCGTCAGATAGCGGGCAGCCCAGATGGCGATGATTCCCGCGGCATAGCGGGAATCATCGGGATCGGAAAGCAGGTGATCGGCCGAGTCGAGAGAGATGAAGCTCTTGGGATGAGCTGCGTTCCGGTAGATGGCGGCGGCATTTTCAATCCCTACCACCTGGTCGTGAGGGGAATGCATCACCAGCAGCGCCACCTTGAGCGGGCTTCGCATCCCGGTCGTTTGCTGCGTCGCCAGGTCGTCCAGCAGACTTTTGCGAATGGTAAACGGGCGGCCACCAATGGTGACTGAGGCTTGGCCGGACTGTTCAATCTGTTCCGCCGACGCTCCCAGCAGTGCTCGCAGACTGGCGGGATTGAACGGGGCGGCGATAGTTACCACGGCTGCAGTAGAGGGGATCTGTTCAGCTGCGGCCAGCACGGCCGCCCCCCCCAGGGAATGGCCAATCAGCAAGCGTGGTGCTGCAAACTCCTGTTCCAGGAAATTGGCCGCCGCGATCAGGTCGCTCACTTCGGAGGAGAACGTCGTCTCGGAAAA
>Ga0209798_10001294_pt1 | contig 15122 bp, 11 predicted proteins | sample DOMMetBare3Fresh_FD_187475 | JGI IMG/M metagenome (GOLD analysis project Ga0209798, IMG submission 187475) | Wetland sediment microbial communities from St. Louis River estuary, USA, under dissolved organic matter induced mercury methylation -... | ecosystem: Environmental > Aquatic >...
GCCATCGGAATGCTGATCGACGATGCCATCGTGGTACGGGAAAATATCGTCCGGCACCTGGAAATGGGGAAGAGCCACCTGGAGGCTTCCCGCTTCGGTACCGCCGAGATCGGTCTGGCGGTCTTTGCCACCTCCCTGTCAATCATGGCCGTATTCGTCCCGGTCGCCTTCATGAAAGGGATCGTGGGACGCTTCTTCTACCCGTTCGGCATCAGCGTTGCCTTTGCCGTACTGGTTTCGCTGTTTGTCTCCTTTACCCTCGACCCGATGCTCTCCTCCCGCTGGCATGACCCCTCGATTCACCTGCAGGGTCGCCGCAAGGGAATTGCCCGCTGGCTGGAAATCTTCAACAACTGGTTTGACCGTTCCGCCGACCGCTACCGCAACGCCATCGCCTGGGCACTTGACCACCGTAAAACCGTCATGCTTTCCGCCCTGGCAGCCTTTATCGGCGGAATCATGATCTTCGGCACCCTGGAATCATCCTTCATGTCCCAGGAAGACAAGGGAGAACTGCAGATCTCATTCAAAACCGCTCCCGACGCCTCACTGCAGGAGACGGAGAACCGCCTGCAAAGCGTATTGGCCGCCCTCAAGCCGATTGCGGAAATCGACCACACCTATGCCACCATAGGCGCTGGTGACAGCGGCACGGTGCGGGACGGACTGGTGTATATCAAACTGAAAGAACGTAAAGAACGTCAGCGCAACCAGTTCGCAATCCAGCGGGAGGTGCGGACAAAACTGCAGCAGATTGCCGGGATCACCTTTTCCATCGAAGAGGTGGGGCAGATCGGCGGCGCCCAGAAACCGCTCAATGTCAACCTGAAAGGGGATGATCTGACGGTCTTGAAACAGCTCGGCATCCGTCTGAAAAACGAACTGTACCAGGTCCCCGGCATCGTCGATCTGGCGGTGACACTGGAACACGACATCCCCGAATACCGCCTGCGGGTCGATCGCGACAAGGCGCTTTCCGCCGGAATTTCCACCAACGACATCGTCGCCTCCCTGGGGCGGCTGGTGGGTGGTGAAGCGATCAGCAGTTATGAGGACGAGGATGGCGATGCGGTTGACGTGCGGGTACGGCTGCCGGAACAGCTGCGCCGTAATCCGGCCCAGGTGGGGGATCTGAAGATCACGGTTCCCGCAGCAGACGGCAGCTACCGCCTGATCCCGCTCGCCTCCCTGACCACCACCAGCGTGGCAACCAGCCCCTCGGAGATCAACCGCCGTGACCTTGCCCGCCAGGTGACCGTCAGCGCCAACCTGGACAACCTGCCGATCGGCACGGCCACCAAGCATGTGGAACAGGCCGCCAAGCGGATCAACATGCCCCCCGGCTACCGCATCGACCTCTCCGGTGAAGCGGAGGACATGGCCGAATCATTCGGCTACATGGGGGAATCGCTGCTTCTGGCGGTGGTCTTCGTATTCCTGATCCTGGCAGCCCAATTTGAATCGTTCTTCGAACCGTTCGCCATCATGCTCTCCCTGCCGCTTTCCATCGTCGGCATGGCCGGGATGTTGAAAATAACCGGCGACACCATCAACATCATGTCGCTGATCGGTCTGATCATGCTGATGGGGCTGGTCACCAAAAACGCCATCCTGCTGGTCGACTATGCCAAGGTACTGCAAACCAGGGACGCCATGTCCCGCCGGGAAGCGGTGATCCTGGCTGGCCGGACCCGGCTGCGCCCGATCGTCATGACCACCCTGGCCATGATCTTCGGCATGCTGCCGCTCTTCTTCGGCCTGGGCGCCGGCGGCGAAGGACGCGCCCCCATGGCGCGCGCCGTGGTGGGTGGCCTGCTCACCTCCACCATCCTGACCCTGCTGGTTGTGCCGGTCATGTACACCTACATGGACGATTTCAGCCACTGGATCAAACGGAAATGGAAGGGAGCAAAACATGCGTAAAACAGATACAGGCAATACAGAGATACAAAGACACGGAAAATTGCATTATAAGCGACTGGATCAAACAACCAGGCCACCATCCTTTTTTACGTATCTTCAAACCAGTGCTGTGTATTTCTCGCTCGCTATCTGCCTCACTGTTTCAACAGGTTTTGCAAGCACTGCCCAGGCCGCACCCCGTAGCCTGACCCTTGATCAGGCGCTTTCCCTGGCCATGGACAAGAACCGCGATATAGAAAAGGCGCGGGAATATGCCCGGTTGGTCCAGGGGAAATACATTGAGGAGCGTTCCGCCGCCCTGCCGCAATTCGGCCTGAACGGCGGCCTGGGAGTATCACAGGATCAGAGCCTCAAGGCGAGCATGGGAGCTGCGCCCCGCCAGAACAGCGGGACACTCGACCTGACGCTGAGCCAACCGCTCTACACCTGGGGGAAGCTGAATGCCGCCATCCGCGCCGCTGAAGTGGGACTGAAAACCGCTGACCAGCAGTTGCGCCTCTATCGTCAGCTAGCCCGGCGGGATGTTTCCACCGCCTGGTACGACATCCTGCTGGCCAAGGAGCTCAACCGGCTGGCCCGCGAGAACCAGGCCCAGAAGCAGCGCCATCTGGACGAGGCACGCAAGAAATTCAGCGCCGGTGTGGCGACCGACTACGATGTGCTGGCCGCCGAAGTGGCTGCCGCCAATGCCCGGCCGGAAGTGATCCGCACCGAAAACGCCATTCGCAGTTACCGGGAACGGCTCCGTTTTCTGCTCGGCAGCGACGATGAGGTTGATGTTGTCGGCACCATGCAACCGTACGATCATGACATCTCTGTTCCCGACCTGGCCGCCGACCTGGCACAGGCCCGTACAAAGCGTCCCGAGCTGAACGATCTGCGTCTGCGCATCGGCATCTACCGGGAACTGGTGACCATCGCCGACGCCGAAAACAAGCCGCGGCTCGATTTGAAGGGGGGACTCGGCTGGCACTGGCTGTCGCTGAATGATCCCGGTCCCGCACGGGATGCGGACGGCGCCGCCTGGAATGTGGGGGTCTTTCTCACCTTTCCCTTCTTTGACGGACTCAAAACCAGCGGCAAGGTTATGCAGGCCAAAAGCGACCTGGCCACACAACAGTTGGAAGAACAAAAACTGTTGGACTCGGTTGCGCTGGAGTTGCGGGACGCCCGCTATGCCCTGACCGAGGCGGGAGAGATCTGCCGGGCCATGGCTGGCACCGTCACCCAGGCTGACCGCCTGCTCCGCATGGCGGAAAAGGGCTTTGAATTCGGTGTCAAAACCAGGCTGGATGTGGAGGATGCCCAGCTCAACCTGTTACAGGCCAACAGCAGCCTGGCCCGGGCCCTGCGCGACTACCGGGTGGCAAAGGTTACCTACGAATGGGCCATGGGAACATTGGGAGAGTGATCGATAAGATCATGGTGTTTTTTGGATTTTGATTCACTCAAAATCTACGGATAATCCCTTTTGTATCGTTTCTGACCGTGGTATACACAACCTGAGAAGTAGCGCCGCAGAGGCACTGTTTCTGCTTCGTGATTACTTCACAATTACAGATTCAAAATCTGAGTGATCGTGAGGCGTGACGGAACAATAGAACAGATGAAATCATACCAGCCAGAGAAATTCCGTGGTTAAAAATAGAGACAAGATATGATCTTAGACAACAAACTGAATATCACCAGTCAGGTTGAGCTGGCAAAGGCTGAAGAAAAAATCAGTAAACAGAAAGCCAGGCAGCTGTTTGACTCTGGCGATATTGCCAAAGTTGAGGTTGGCACATTTGCAGGGCTTGTGTTTATTCATGCCTACTTGTTTGAAGATATATACGACTTTGCAGGACAAATCCGCACGGTAAATATAGCCAAAGGGGATTTCCGTTTTGTCCCGCTGATGTATTTAGAGCCATCGTTAAAACATATCGACACCATGCCGCAGAGCAATTTCGATGAAATCATCGAAAAATATGTGGAGATGAATATCGCCCACCCTTTTCGCGAGGGGAATGGCCGTGCCACCCGCATCTGGTTTGATCTCATCCTCAAAAATGAGATCAAGCAGGTGGTTGATTGGAATCTGGTGGATAAAGAAGAATACCTCTCTGCAATGGAACGCAGTGTTGTCAAAGACATTGAAATTAAAGTTCTCCTGAGACAAGCCCTGACGGATAAAATTCATGACCGTGCCCTATTTATGAAGGGGATTGATGTGAGTTATTACTATGAAGGCTATAGCGAATTTAGAATTGAGGAGCTGTAGGAATGAGCGATGAAAAGAAACATCTGATCATTTTCACGACGGTGGATGGGAAAATATCCATCAATGCTCATTTTGATACAGAAACCGCATGGTTATCGCTAGACCAAATGGCGGAATTGTTTGACAGAGATAAATCTACGATTTCCCGCCACATAAAAAACCTGTTTGATGAAGGTGAATTACAGCGCGATGCAGTTGTTGCAAATTTTGCAACAACTGCCGCTGACGAAAAAATCTATCAGGTGGATTACTATAACTTAGACGTAATAATTTCAGTCGGCTACCGCGTAAAATCCCTGCGTGGCACACAATTCCGCCAATGGGCGACCAAACGACTCAACGAATATATCCGCAAGGGGTTTACCCTTGATGATGAACGACTAAAAAACGGTGGCGGGCGTTATTTTCGCGAGCTGTTGCAACGCATTCGCGATATTCGTTCGAGCGAACGCAACCTTTATCAGCAAGTGACAGATATTTACGCCACAGCGATTGATTACGACCCAAAATCCAGCATGACGCGGGATTTTTTCGCCACTGTGCAAAACAAGATGCACTACGCTGCCCACAAACATACTGCCGCCGAAGTGATTTATGATCGTGTTGATAACAAAAAGCCGATGGTTGGCATGTCTAATTTCAAAGGCGACTACATCACCAAAAGCGATGTGACTATTGCCAAAAACTATTTAACCGAAAAAGAACTTACCGTACTGAACTTGCTTGTTTCACAATTTCTCGACTTCGCCGAGCTGCAAGCATTGGAAGAGCACACCATGACAATGGCGGAATGGATTGCTGAACTTGACCGCCAGCTACTGGGTAACCGCCGTGAATTACTCACCCACAAAGGGAGTGTTTCAAAGCAGCAAGCCATTGAAAAAGCTGAAAAAGAATTTGAAACATACCGTGCGCGGGAGATGCAACAAATGGAAAGCGATTTTGACCGTACCCTGAAACAACTGACTCAAAAAGTAGCGAGAAAAAATAATGAGTAATTCTCTGTTGTCATGGTTTGGGTAGGACCAGACCTACACTATTTAACAAGAACAAATCAACCAACAGCGAAAAAGGCAAATTTCCAACCAGAAAGTTCGACCCGTTCAAAAACTGCTCGGCCAACTTCATGCCGGTTATCGCCGACCAAATATATTCACCCCCATAAGGAGAGTTCCCAAAATGGACATTCCACGGATCTTCAACATCACCGAAAGCGCTCACCGCATCCATAACCCGATCACACCTGAAAAACTCGCCACTCTCGGCGCGGCGCTGCGCCTGGAATCGGGGGCCCGAGTGCTCGACCTCGGCAGCGGTTCGGGGGAGATGCTCTGCACCTGGGCACGCGATCACGGCATCATCGGCACCGGCATCGACATGAGCCGGTTGTTCACCGAACAAGCGAAACTCCGTGCTGAAGAACTCGGCGTCGCCGATCACGTCACGTTCATCCATGGCGATGCGAGCGGCTATGTCTCTGACGAGAAGGAGAGTGTGACAGCCTGTGTCGGTGCCACCTGGATCGGCGGGGGAGTAGCCGGCACTATCGAGCTTCTGGCGAGGAGCCTGCGCAGCGGAGGGATCATCCTGATCGGCGAGCCCTACTGGCGACAGTTGCCGCCGACGGAAGATATTGCCCAAAAGTGTCTTGCCAACTCAATCTCCGATTTTCTCATGCTTCCGGAACTTCTCACGTCTTTCGGCCACCTTGGTTACGACGTCGTTGAAATGGTGCTGGCTGACCAGGACGGCTGGGACAGATACGAGGCGGCCAAATGGCTCACCATGCGCCGATGGCTTGAAGCCAATCCCGACGACGAATTAGCGAAAGAGGTTCGAGCCAAACTGATCTCGGAACCCGAGCGCTACGCTGCTTACACGCGTGAATACCTGGGGTGGGGTGTGTTCGCGCTGATGCCGCGCTGATGCGTTGGCGCATCCGAGGAGGTTCCGGGGACATCCAACTCATGCCAACAACTTCCTACGCAGATTTTACTAAAGCCAACCGGATACAACCGTAACGGCGCATACCACCACACTTTTCCCACCGAAACCATTGAGACAACAGCCACTACTGCATTTGCTGCCGATGGCTTGTTTGTGACAAGCATTTTTCTTGTAAGCGGCTTACCGCTCAGCTATTATCAATCTTACCAAATCTTACGAAAGGTCCCCTATGGAAACAACACTTCTGTCAAGCAAGGGACAAGTCATTATTCCCAAGACCATACGCTCCAACCATCACTGGAAACCGGGCACCCGCTTTGTAGTTGAAGATGTGCAAGGAGGTGTGCTGCTCAAACCCTTAAACAATTTTGCCACCACCGACCTGCAGAGTGGACTGGGATGCGTCGGCTATCAGGGCGCCGCCAAAAACCTGCAAGAGATGCAGGCGGCGATTGATGACGAAGTGGCACGGGACTGGCGCAAGGAGTAACGATGATGATCACTCTCGATACCAATGTCTGGGTGCGCTACCTGACCAACGACGATGAACTACAGGCCCGCCGTGCCATGAAACTTCTGGAACGGTCTGAGGCCGTTTTTTTACCCAAGACGGTGCTGTTGGAGCTGGAGTGGGTATTACGGGCGGCCTACCGGGTTAAGCCGACCGATATTCACCGTTCATTGCTACATGTTCTGGGACTGCCGATGGTGATTGCCGAATGCGCCGGACAAGTTGCGGCAGCACTCGAAATGTATGCCCTGGGGTATGATTTTGCCGATGCCCTGCATCTTGCCAGTAGTGATACGGCGCAGGCAGTCTATACCTTCGACCAACAATTTGCTCGCAAGGGAAAACATGCCTTGCCGCCGGTCAAAATTGTGCCGGGTAAACAGGAAACATTATGAGACACATTTACTGCACCTATTTCCGGATCATTGTCGCTCTCGCGATCGGCATATCACTATTCCAGGCGAGATTTTCGTATGCCGCTGAACCGTTCGCCACCTACCCTCCCCTGCCAAGCGGCTACAGCTCCATCAAGGTGTTTGACAGCAAGGGGCGCTTTGCCGGCCGGATTCTGCCGGAACAGCGCTATTGGGTCTCCATCGACCGGATTCCCTCCTTCCTGCAAAAAGCGGTGGTAGCGGTGGAGGATTCCCGCTTCTACGAACACGGCGGCATCGATGTGCGCGGCATCGCCCGGGCAGTGGTCAAGGATGTGGTCAAGCGGCGCCTGGCCGAAGGTGGCTCCACCATTACCCAGCAGCTGATCAAGAACAAGTTTCTGAGCGGGGAAAAGAGCCTCGACCGCAAGGTCAAGGAAGGGATGCTGGCGCTGGAGTTCGAGAAAAAGTATTCCAAACGGCAGATCCTGGAAATGTACTTCAATGAGATCTACTACGGTAACGGCGCCTGGGGGATTGCCCAGGCGGCCCGGCTCTACTTTGACAAAAACCCGGAAGAGTTGAGTGACGCGGAGTGTTCGATGCTGGCGGGAGTGCAGAAGAACCCGGGACGTTATAACCCGCTCGGCAAATCAGCTGATGTGGGCATGCGCCGGGATGTGGTGCTGAAACGGATGGTGGATCTGGACATGATCACCCCCCGCCGCCAGCAGGAGCTGCGCAGCAAGCCTCCGGTGATCACCCCTCCCAGCCAGGCACGCTCCTATCTGGCCCATATCCGCAGCAAGCTGATTGAACGGCTCGGTGCAGCGGCCGTGGAACAGGGAGGGTTGCAGGTGACCACCGCCATGGACCTCAACCTGCAGAAACTGGCGGAAAAGACACTCAGCGAGGGGGTCAAAAAGATTTCTCCCAAACTGCAGGGGGCACTGGTCTGCCTCGACCCGACCACCGGCGACCTGTTGGCGGTTTCCGGCGATGTTGACAACGCCAAGAACAGCTTTAACCGCGCCTTCCTGGCCCACCGTCAGCCCGGATCGAGCATCAAGCCGCTGATCTATGCCACGGCACTGGAGCAGGGGATCACCGCTGCCAGCAGCTGGGACGACGCACCGGTCAGCTACGACCGGGGCAATGGCGCCAGCTGGACCCCCCACAATTACGATGGCAAGAGCCACGGCCAGTTGACCCTGCGACAGGCGCTCGCCAGCTCCAACAACGTGGTGGCAGTCAAGCTGCTGGATCGGGTCGGCGTGAATCCCTTTGCCGAGCAGGCGCTCAAGATGGGGTTGAGCCTGCGTGGTCGCGACCTCTCCCTGGCGCTGGGAACCGATGAGGTGACCCCGGTCGAACTGGTGACCGCCTACGCCCCCCTGGCCAACGGCGGATCACGCCCCGAACCGCGCAGCATCATCCGGATCTACGACAGCAACCGGCGCAGCTGGAGTGAAAATCCGCCGATCCTGACCCCGGCTCTCTCACCGGCAGCGGCCTACATCACCACCGCAATGCTCAAGGATGTGCTGATCAGCGGAACCGCCAAGAGCCTGAAGAAATTCGCCCTGCAGCGACCGGCGGCCGGCAAGACCGGCACCACCAATGATTACCGTGATGCCTGGTTCGTCGGCTACACCCCCCGGATGGTAACCGGAATCTGGGTCGGCCACGACAAGCCGAAACCAGGTGGCAAGGGGTTCACCGGCGGAGCGGTGGCAGCCCCGATCTGGGGCAACTTCATGCGCCAGGCGCTAGCCGGCCAGCCAGCCACCGATTTTGTCCGGCCGGAGAACGTGGTCAGTCTCAGTATCGGCAACGATCAGAACGGCAACTGCCTGGCTCCCCTGGAGTGGCCGGCCAGGCGGGATGAATTCTTTATCGCCGGCAGCGAACCGGTTTACTACTGCGGAGAAACAACGGTGAAACCGGTCGAACCGCAACCTGACCCGCTAACAGCTCCCGACAACCCGGTTACGCAACCGGAACCCCCGGCAATTCCGGAAAGCAATCAACCGTGACAACGCCGTCCGGATCAAGAGCGCTGCTGACCGTATTGCTGCTGGTACTCTGCTTTCTTCCGGTTTCTGCCTCAACGGCCGAGATCGAGCTGGCATCGAAACCGGTGATCATTGTCGGCGGTGACCGGGATTATCCCCCCTACGAATTTCTGGACAAGAACGGCCAACCGGCCGGCTATAACGTGGATCTCACCCGGGCAATTGCCGATGTCATGGGGATCAAGGTCGAATTCCGCTTCGGCGGCTGGTCGGAGGAGCGCAACGCCCTGCTGGCCGGCACGGTCGGCGTGCTGCAGGGAATTTCCTGGTCGGAGGAGCGCACCAGGAGCCTCTCCTTTTCTCCACCCCACACCATCATCAATCACGCCATCTTTGCCCGCAAGGATACCCCTCCGGTCAGCAGCATCCAGGAACTGCGCGGCAAAAGCATCATCGTCTTCCAGGACGGGATCATGCACGACTACCTGGCATCGCTCGGCTTCGGACCAAACCTGGTGATGACCGCGACTCCGGCCGATGCGCTGCGCCTGCTGGCATCGGGAAAACATGACTACGCCGTACTGGCCATGCTCCCCGGCATGTATATCATCCGCGAACACAAACTGACCAATCTGGTGCCGGTGGCCAGGAGCATCTCGACCCAGAAATACTGCTACGCGGTAAAGAAAGGGAATGAAGAACTGCTGGCCCGCTTCAACGAGGGGTTGGCAATCCTCAAGCAAACCGGGCAGTACCAGGAGATCTATGACCGTTGGCTCGGGGTGCTCGGCCCTCCGGAAGTATCCTGGGAAAAGGTGCTCTGGTACGGCGCCATGCTGCTGGGACCGCTGTTGCTGATTCTGGCCGGCACCGTGCTCTGGTCGCGCACCCTGCAGCAACGGGTTGCCCAGCGCACCGCCGAACTGGCCCGGGAGTCAACCGAGCGCCAGAACGCGCTGGATGAACTCAAACGCCACCAGGACAAACTGATCCAGGCCGACAAAATGGCCTCGCTCGGCACGCTGGTGGCCGGCGTGGCCCATGAAATCAACAATCCCAACGGACTGATCCTGCTCAACATGCCGATCCTGAAAGAGGTCTACCAGGACGCCGAAGAGGTGCTGGAAGATCACTACCGCAGTCAGGGGGATTTTACCCTGGGCGGTCTGCCGTACTCACGCATGCGCGACGAGGTGCCCCATCTGCTGGATGAGATGCAGGACGGCGCCAACCGTATCAAGCGGATCGTGGAAGAGCTGAAGGACTTTGCCCGTCAGGACAGCTCACCAGCCACGGAACCGGTTGATTTCAACGCCGTCGTCAAGGCAGCGGTGCGGCTGGTCGACTCCTCGATCAAATCATCCACCAACCATTTTGAAGCGCACTACGATCCCCAGCTCCCCCCGATTCTCGGCAATGCCCAGCGAATCGAACAGGTGATCGTCAACCTGATTCTGAACGCCTGCCAGGCCCTGCCTGATCCGCATCACGGCATTTCCCTCTTCACCCGTCATAATCTTGCTACCGGCTGCGTGGTACTCCAGCTGGCGGACCAAGGTGGCGGCATCGCACCGGAGCACCTGGCGCGTCTGACCGATCCGTTTTTCACCACCCGGCGGGAGAGCGGCGGCACCGGGTTAGGACTCTCCATCTCGGCCACGATCATCAAGGAGCACCACGCCACCTTGAGCTTTGATTCCGTTCCCGGCAACGGAACAACCGTAACCGTGAGCTTTCCGGCAGTGCAAGGAGTGACACAATGAATTCATCCCTCTACCCCTATTTCGGCGTTCTGCTGGTGGATGACGAACCGGCCTGGCTCCGCTCCCTGCGCCTGACCCTGGAACGCTCCGCCGGCATCACCAATATCACCACCTGCCAGGATAGCCGCCTGGTGATGGGACTGCTGGAACAGCACGAAATCGGCCTGGTGCTGCTCGACCTGACCATGCCGCACCTGAGCGGCGATCAGTTGATCGCCATGATCGCCGAACGGCACCCGGAAATTGCGGTGATCGTCATCAGCGGCATGAACCAGATCGAGAGCGCGGTGAACTGCATCAAACAGGGGGCCTTCGATTACTTCGTCAAGACAGTGGAAGAAGACCGGCTGGTCAGCGGGGTCGTGCGGGCGATCAGGATGCTGGAACTGCAGCGCCAGAATCGCGAGATGTCCAGCCGCATGTTGTCGGGACAGGTCAGGCAGCCGGCGGCATTCAGCAAGATTGTCACCACCGATCGGGGGATGCACGCCATTTTTTCCTATATCGAAGCGGTGGCACTCTCGACAGAACCGCTGCTGATCATGGGAGAAAGCGGAGTCGGCAAGGAACTGATCGCCAAGGCAGCCCACACCCTGAGCAGCTGCAGCGGCCAGCTGGTCTCGGTCAACGTGGCTGGCCTGGATGACGCCGTCTTTGCCGACACCCTGTTCGGTCACATGCGCGGCGCATTCACCGGCGCTGACCAACCCCGGCGCGGCATGATCGAGGAAGCAGCCGACGGCACCCTGTTTCTGGATGAAATCGGTGACCTCTCGATTCCCTCCCAGGTCAAACTGTTACGGCTGCTTCAGGAGGGGGAATACTTTCCGCTCGGCAGCGACCGTCCCAAACGGCTCAAGGCGCGGGTGGTGGTGGCCACCCACCAGAACCTTTCCCACAAGCAGGAGAGCGGCGCCTTCCGGCGCGACCTGTACTACCGGCTCTGCACCCATATGGTGCATGTGCCGCCGCTGCGGGAACGCAAGGGAGATCTGGCGCCGCTGCTGGACCATTTCCTGGAAGAAGCGGCCCGCACACTGGGGAAAAAGAAACCGACGCCACCGCGGGAGCTGCTGCAACTGCTGGCGACCTACAGTTTTCCCGGCAACGTGCGTGAACTGAAGGCGCTGGTGTATAACGCCGTCAGTGTCCACCGCGACCGGGTCCTTTCCATGGATACCTTTTTGAAGACCATCATTCGTCCGGACATCAAGCAGAACCCGGCTGCCATAGCTCCACCGCAACGGAACCTGTTTGCCGGCCTGGAGCAGTTGCCGACCTTTGTTGAAGCTTCGGAACTGCTGGTGGAGGAAGCGATGGCCCGCGCCAATGGCAACCAGACCATTGCCGCCCGGCTGCTGGGAATCTCCCAGCCGGCCTTGAGCAAACGCCTCAAATTGAAGAACGATTGACAGCTCTGTAAATATCGACATCAGCAGATTGGTGAAAATGCACGCCTTATAGTGAAGAACATCGGATGCCGTGTGCAAAACACTGCCTACACGGTTTGATGCGGGATGGCTGGCGAGGTAGATATGATTTGGCGATTTTTGCTTATATCCATAACTTCAGTAACTGTGGTCTTCTAAATTGTCTCTCATTGATATTTATGTTATGCCTCAAATGATATTCAGGAAGCGTTATTATTAGCTTATTAGGTTTTTGCCCTCCTCGCCATTACCTACCGGAATATAAGAATGTCAGCGATGTTTTAGAAATGGACCTGTATGCGCACTACCATAAGAACCTTGCTCCCGTTGTGTATCCTGACGGTTCTCGTTGCTGCTGTTTTTGGCAACAACATTTTCAATGGTTTTGTTTGGGATGACAATCTGTACATTCTGAAAAATCCTGTTTATGCCAACTTCGATGTGGTTTCCATGTTTACATCGCTGGGCAACAAGGTTGAGTACCTCCCTGTCCGGGATATGTCATATGCCATTGATTACACTCTTTGGAATACTGCAGCCGGTTTTCACCTGAGCAATGTGGTATATTATTGCCTGAATGTCATCGCCGTATACTTTCTAACCAGCCTGTTCGCAGCAGCATCGAAAAACGGAAATGAATCCAAAGATCATCGGATAGTCGGTTTTATCGCAGCATCACTTTTTGCCGCCCATCCGCTTCACAGCGAGGTCGCGAGTTTCTTGACCTGCCGCAATGCGCTGCTGTCCACCCTGTTTTTTCTCTTCTCCTGCATTTTCTATATGCTCATCATGTATGAAGATAGACGTGCACGGCGAACGATCCTCTTCATCGGTGCCCTCGCTTGCTTCACTTTGTCCCTGTTGTCCAAGGCAAACGGTATTATCCTGCCACTGTTGCTCGTGTTCATTACCCTCTTTGTATCAAGACGGCATGCCGCTAAGGATTTTGTGCCGATCATCCCGTTTTTTGTCCTGTCCGGCGCTGCGTTCTGGCTATTCACCCGGATTGCATTGACAGTGCACATAATCGACTACTCCAAAATTATTTCGGGCCACAACAGCCTGAATTTTCTTGTCGACAAGATCCTCTACATCATCTTTTTTTATGTGAAGAAATTCGTGGTGCCCTTTGATTACTCCGCTGCATACAGTTTGACGCTCGATCCCTCGTGGCTCAGCCCCGTGAATATCGGTACAGTGTTGGCCCTGACAGGTGCCATCATCGTGGCGATTCGATTCCGCAAGACAAAACCATACCTGCTGACAGGCATTGCCTGGTACCTGATCACACTGATCCCTGTCTTGAACATTTTTCCAACCGACCCTATTGTTGCCGATCGCTATGCCTTTCTGCCGTCAGTTGCGTTTGCTTTTATCATTGCTTCAGCGGTGGTGGACTTTGTTTCTGGCAATCCACGGTTGCAGATTGTAGCGTGGGGTGGGGTGGTGATCCTGACGGGGTGGTGGAGTTACCTCGCAATCTCACAAAATGCCGTCTGGAAAACAGAAGAAAGTCTTTGGGAACACACCACGCAAGTTTCACCAAATAACGCCTGGGGTCATGTGAATCTCGGACGTGTCCAGTTTGGAAACGGGGATTTTAAGCAAGCGTTCATACAGTTCGATACGGCGCGTCACCTCAATTTCAACGATCCACATTATGATTTTTTTGAAGGGATTTTGCTACTTGCCCGCCAGGACAGAGAACAGGCATTTACGGCATTCAACCGATCGCTGCAATCTGATCCTCAATTCATTGAGGCGCTTTTCCAGATTGGACTTATTTTGGAAGAACGCGGTGATCACAAAGCTGCAGCCATATTCTTTAAAAAAGTTCTGGATTCACCAAAGCCGGATAATGGCAATTTCAAGTCACTTTCTCGCGAACGTTTGAACAACATTCGTCGGGTGACGGGTAATAAGGCGTTTGTTGATTAGGCGCTAAGTGTAATTGGGGCACCCAAGTTGTTACGTTGTTTTCTCAAGACAAGTACAGTGACGATAGAGTCTTGAACAACAAAGCGCCAGTTGCGTTTATTCTCGCAAGCGGCGCGCAGCAAGCGCCTCAAATTGAAGGGGGAGCTGTGAGCAGCTCGCCTGTCACGCGGTAATAATGACCGCCGGCTGTAGCAGTAACACAGAATTCTGTTTTATCTTTTTGACGGTCTAATTTCTCCCCCGCAATGGTCATAACCTGGGTTATATCTCATAACCAAGGTTATGACCATTCAACCAACTGATATTGTTGGAATTTATCCACACCACCTCTCCAGCGCCCCACCCTCCGGTTATACCTCTTTTTCATGCAACGCCATGCCACACACCATTTAAACAATGTAATATCATGTAGTTACATTTGTATACACCATTGGCATCCCGCTTGCTAACATATCGTTATACTTTTCAGGATTGGCATAAGACCAGAAGAGAAGGAAATGGCGATGGAATGGATCGATGCGGAAGTGCAACTGCCGAAAGAAAGCCAGCGAGTGCTGCTGTATACCCCCTACCCGGTGTTTGGAGATGACTACACCTGTGTCGGCAACCGGGAGAGCATCTCGGCCTGCACCACCCGGATCGGAAAACAGCCGGTCCGCATCTTTACCCACTGGATGCCGCTCCCCGAAAAACCCCAACTGACCAGGCTTGCACCCTTGTTCAATGAATAGAAATTTCACACCAGCAACGGAAAAGGAGCGACACCATGAACGGTAAAAAGTTTTATCAGCATCTCTATTTTCAGGTATTGACCGCCATCAGCATCGGAATCTGCCTCGGACATTTCTACCCCGAAACCGGTGCAGCCATGAAACCGCTGGGTGACGGCTTTATCAAGCTGATCAAAATGATCATTGCACCCGTTATCTTTTGTACGGTGGTAACCGGTATAGCCGGC
>Ga0209798_10001295_pt1 | contig 15121 bp, 19 predicted proteins | sample DOMMetBare3Fresh_FD_187475 | JGI IMG/M metagenome (GOLD analysis project Ga0209798, IMG submission 187475) | Wetland sediment microbial communities from St. Louis River estuary, USA, under dissolved organic matter induced mercury methylation -... | ecosystem: Environmental > Aquatic >...
GGGCGAGCCGGAGGCGATCACCGGCCCGGGTCGCCCTCGCCGGGACGTCCTCGGCTTCCATGACCGCCAGCACCGCACGGGCCGCCGTGGGGAAGGCCGAGACGCGCACGCGGCCGACGATGCCCCGACTGGCGGCGGCGAGGTCTGCCTCTGCGTGCTCGAGAGCCGCGAGTACGCGCTCGGTGTTGTCGACGAGTCCTCGGCCGGCGTCGGTGAGTTTCACGCCCCGGCCCGAGCGCTCCAACAGCGGCACGCCTGCCTCACGCTCCAGTACCGCCATCTGCTGTGACACGGCGGAGGGCGTCATGAAGAGCGCCTCGGCGGCGGCGGCGAGGGTGCCGCGGGCGGCGACCTCTCTGAGCATCTTGAGTCGTGTGACATTCAACATGTAGTACATCTTACGCTATGCATTAGAAAACGAAACTGTACCTTTAGGGTCTATGGGGCGATGATTGCTTCAGGACAGGTGAGAACGCAGACGAAACACCGGATCACCGGTCCCTGAGGAGGAACCACCATGAATGACAGTTTCAGCGAAGGCGGAGTCTTCTACGGCCGTACGCTGCTCGTCATCGGCGCTGCCACCGTGCTGGCCGCCCTTGCACAGCTGATCTAGCCCCCTTGCACCCGCCGTCGGCATCCCCCGACGGCGGTCCCGCTCCCAACAGACGCCTTGGCGACCCCGCCAGGGCGTCTGATGCATTTTCGGACGAAGTCCATACGCTTTCACCGTACTGCTGGCCCTACCAGTTCGCAGCGGGGCATTCCGTCAGGGCGTTGTGAGGGGTATGGTCACTCACGACGGGTCGCGCGAGGGAGGGGTGCTTTGGAGGGTCGCGGAAGTCAGACACAGATGCCGCGCGCCGCGCTGCCCCGTTCGGGCGAGAGCGGTGACGCGATCATCATGCTGGTCGCCTTCGGGACGTCCACGCTCTTCGTCGCCGTGCAGATCGGCTTCGCCATCGTCTTCGCCCCCATCATGGTCGCCCTGTACAACAAGGCGGGCGTGCCGGTTCCGAGCTTCCTCGGACTCGCCGAGACACTCGGCGTCCTCGGCATCTTCTTCGTCCTCGCCATCTTCGATGCGGTCGTGTTCGCGATCTGTGTGTGGGCGGCACGGCGCTGGTGGATCGGCTTGCTGTTCGCCCCGCCGGCCGTGTATCTGGCGACCACCTTCGGGCTCTTCATCGGGCTTGTGGGCGGGGCGTCCGCCGCCGCGCTCGCCCGCTAGCCCACGCCACGCATCGCCTCCGGCCCGGTTGGCCCGAATCAGGACTGGCTTCAGGCGCTTTAGCGCAGTAGAGTGGTGGGGTGTTTCTCGGCAGCCGGGCTCTTCGGCGGCCCATGCACGCCACGACCGCCTCCCCGTAAGGAGCCACCGAACATGCTGTCGCTCGCGCTTCCCAAAGGCTCGCTCGAAGAGCAGACCATCCTGCTGTTCAACCAGGCCGACATGACGATCGGCAAGTCGAGCCGCGCCTACAACCCCACGGTCGACGACCCGCGCATCGCGCGCGCAAAGGTGCTGCGCCCGCAGGAGATCCCGGTCTTCGTGCAGGACGGGTACTTCGACATCGGCATCTCGGGTCACGACTGGGTGCGCGAGAGCGGCGCCGACGTCGTCGAAGTCGCGGAGCTGCCGTACGCCAAGACCGGGACCGGCTTCGTGCGCATGGTACTCGCGGTCCCCGATGACTCGCCTGTGGAGTCCGCTCGTGATATCAAGCCGGGCAGCCGTATCACCACCGAGTTTCCCAAGGCCACCAAGGAGTTCTTCGACGAACTCGGGATCGAGGTCGAGGTCTTCTTCAGCTACGGCGCCACCGAGGCCAAGGTCCCCGAGATGATGGATGCGCTCGTCGACCTCACCGAGACCGGCTCCACGCTTCGTCGCAACGGTCTCAAGATCGTCGATACCATCCTCACGTCGACCACGCGGCTCATAGCCAACAAGGACGCATGGGCCGATCCCGAGAAGCGCGCTGCGATCGAGGAGGTGCGCACCCTGCTCCTCGGCGTCATCGAAGCGCGTGGCAGGGTGCTCTTGTCGATGAACGTCGCGCACAGCCGCCTCGAAGAGGTCATCGCCGAGCTCCCCGCGATGAAGCGCCCGACCGTGAGCCAGCTCTACGGGTCCGAAGACTACGAGATCACCACGGTCGCCGAGAAGTCCACGGTCAACGAGCTCATTCCTCGGCTGAAGTCGGCCGGTGCGGAAGACATTCTCGAACTGCCCATCAGCAAGATCGTGCGCTAGGCCCAGCGCGCACGCCGTAACCTCACCTCCACACAACGCCGAAGCGCCTGTGGCACACTGGTCAGGCATGCCGGAAAGGGAGTGTGGATGCCCCGAGCAGGGTGGTGCCGCGAGTGCGGCGAGTGGATCTGGGTCGATGAGGACGGCTCGTGCCAAAACGGGCACGGGCCTGAGTGCGTGGGCGGGATCTACGAGGCGCAGCCTCAGCAGCCGGCGACGCTGCCGGACGCGAACTTCGGCGCCGGCGAGATGCCGGACGACCTCTACCGGTTCAGCTGGGCAGCCTTCACGCTGCCCTTCTTCTGGGCGATCGCCTACGGCGTGTGGCCCATCATCTTGTGGTGGTGCGTGTCCTTGCTCGTGCCGGTCATCCTCACGAGCGCGATGGGCTTCGACCCGAAAACCGGCGCGGCCAGCGCCCTAATCGTGATCACCGTGGTCTCAGAGGCCATCAACGGCATCATTCGCCTGTGGGCGGGCGCCAACGCGAACTCGCTTCTGTGGCGACGAGAGGCCCTGCGCCTTGCTGCGCTCCCCGGAGCGACTCCGCGTTTCTCGGTGGCGCGATTCAAGGCTCGCCAGCGTACGTGGACCATTGTTGGCTGGATCGTGCTGATCACGGCGCTGATCGCTTCGATCGTCGTGAACTACGTGAACTGGTCGGAGTACGGCCTTGGCATCGGGGGAGCAATCGAGCCGCTGGTATTCATGGGCGCCGAGGTGTGGCTCGGCGTGTGGCTCAGCCTCAAGATGGTCGAAGAGCGCCCCGGCGTCCCGCATCCCACCGAGGAAGCTGCCGAGCACCCCTGATCGCGTGCGTCGGCATGTGCCCGCGCGGGTACGTTCCTTCCTCGGAGGTGTTCTCGAATGAGACTCACGATCGGTTCGACCATCGAGCTTGAAGACGCGCCGCCTATGCCGCGTCTCGGGTTGGGTACGTACAAGACCGCTCCCGGTGCCGAGGTCGAGCACTCAGTGGAGGCGGCGCTCAGATCGGGCTACCGCCTCATAGACACGGCGGCGCTCTACGACAACGAAGACGGCGTGGGTGCCGGCATTCGCGCGAGTGGCGTGCCGCGCGAGGAGGTGTACCTCACCTCGAAGGTCTGGAACGACGATCAGGGTTTCGAAAGCACGCTCGCGGCATGCGACCGTTCGCTTGCCCGGCTTGGTACCGACTACCTCGACCTCTATCTGATCCACTGGCCGATCAGAACCACGCTTGCGGAGACATGGCGGGCGATGGAGGAGCTTCTCGCGGCGGGCAAGACCCGTGCGATCGGGGTCTGCAACTGCCTTTCATTCCAGCTCGACGAGCTGCTCAAGATCGCAGAGGTCCCTCCGGCGGTCGATCAGATCGAGTTCCACCCTCGGCTCCAGCAGCCCGGCCTGCAGGCGTACCTTGCCGAGCATGACATCGCGCTCGAGGCGTGGGCGCCCGTCATGCGAGGAGGGGTGAACGATATCCCCGAGCTGATAGAGATCGGCCGAGCACACGGCAAGTCGCCCGCGCAGGTGTCGATTCGCTGGATCCTGCAGATGGGCTACGTCGCCATACCCAAGTCGGTACACGAGGACCGCATCGCCGAGAATGCCGACATCTTCGATTTCGAGCTCTCCGACCAGGAGATGGAGGCCATCGACCGGCTCGATCGGGGCCAGCGAATAGGCCCGGACCCGGCGACGAAGGCCTGGTAGCCGGTCGTGAGCGCCGGCTCACAGGTGACCCAGTTCGTGTCGTACTACGGATACGCCGGCATCGCGGTGATCATCGCGCTCGAGAACCTCGGCGTTCCGGTTCCCGGCGAGACCGCACTGCTCGCAGCCGGGGCCGCTGCGGCGGCGGGTGATCTCGCGCTGCCGTGGGTCATCGCCGCCGGCGCGCTGGCCGCCATCATCGGCGACAACGCGGGGTTCGCGGTCGGCCGGTGGGGCGGTCGCCGCGCTATCCTGCGCTTTGGACCTCGCATCGGCCTGGATGAGACCACCTACGAACGGGCCTCGGCGTTCTTCGCGAAGTGGGGAGGTCCAGGCATTGTCATCGCGCGGTTCCTGGCGTTCATCCGTGTGGTTGCCGCGCTCGTTCTCGGCTCGTCGGGGATGCCCTGGCGGCGCTTCATCCCGTGGCAGGTAGCGGGGGCCGTTATCTGGTCGACCGTGATCGCGTCGCTGGGCTACGCGGGCTTCGCCTCGCTGTCTATGCTCCTGCCGAGGATCGAGCGGAACCTCAGTGTATGGTGGCCAGTGTGGGCCTTGGCGGTTGCGGGCGCTGCCTTCGGCGTTTGGGCACTCATAGCGCGCCGTTCGCGGCGAAGGGACACAGAACGCGCCACCTAGCGATACGGCCGCCCCGAAGGGCGGCCGTCGACTGGCCATTGTTGGATCGCGGCGAGGGAGCTGCTCCGGGCCCTAGTACGGCTCGGTGAAGACCTCGAAGTATGCCTGCGGGTGCTTGCACGCGGGGCAGATGTCCGGAGCCTCGGCGCCCTCGTAGACGTAGCCGCAGTTGCGGCACTTCCAGTAGATGACGCCGTCCTTCTTGAAGACCTTGTAGCCGTTCACATTGTCGAGGAGCTTGCGGTACCGCGTCTCGTGGTGTGCCTCGACCTCGGCAATCTGCCGGAACGACTCCGCAACGTCTGCGAAGCCCTCCTCCTCGGCGATCTTCGCGAAGTCGGGATACAGGATGCTCCACTCCTCCTTCTCGCCTTCGGCCGCGGCGAGCAGGTTCTCCGCAGTGGTTCCGAGCTTGCCCGCCGGGTACATCGCGGTTATCTCAACGGGTCCGCCCTCGAGGTACTTGAAGAAGACCTTGGCGTGCTCCCGCTCGTTCTCGGCCGTCTCGAGGAACAGCGCGCTGATCTGCTCGAAGCCCTCCTTCTTCGCCAGGCTTGCGAAGTACGTGTAGCGGTTGCGCGCCTGGCTCTCGCCCGCGAATGCCTTCAGCAGGTTCTGCTCGGTGCGGGTGCCCTTGATGCTCGGCATCTCGACCTCCTCATCGTCTTGGTTCCGTTACTCATCAAGGGATACCCGAAGCGCGGCGCGGTTACGCCGTTGCGGGGCGGGAACATCTTGCTCACGGGACGGTTTCACTCCTGCCGAGAAACCCGCACCGTGCGCGACACTCGGATTCCGGAAGCAGTGCGAAGGGGGGGCGCCGTCGTGGCAGACCCGAAGTGGTTGAACCGGTTCGTCCCTATCGCGGCGCTCGTGCTCGCGGACTTGGTCGCCGTCGGCATGGGGATGGGCGTACCCGCGTTCGCGATCCTGTTGGGATTTCCCGCCGGGTGGTGGCTCGCGCGGTCGCGCGGCCTTCGGGGCGCACTGAGGTGGGGAGGCGCGCTCGTCGCATTCACCTTCGTGATGATGCTCGCGATATGGGGACCGAGCATCAGGCTGATCGCAGACCCGGCGTTCGACGCCGCCGAGTGGGGCATCCCGCTCGTGCTCTACACGTCGGCGGCGAGCTTCTGGGGATGGCAGGCGCTCATGATCGTAATCTCACCGGGACTTCAGTTCATGGCCGTCGCAACGGGGGCCGCGCTCGCCACTACTCTTCGCGATCGAACCGCCGAGAAGGACGGCTACAGCGGTGCTTCCTCTACGCGCGACTCGCCGTCCTCGATGACAGCGTAGCGGTAGGCGGAGGCCGCCTCGCCGCGGTTGCCGGGCTCCACCAGTCGCCACCCGCGTGACTCCAGCGCCGCCAACTGTGACTCGGAGAGCATCTCGGGCGGGGTGTGCCCAACAACCTGGCGCAGTCCGCTCGGCACGTGATGCAGGCTCATCGGCCTGAACCACAGCGGCCCCATCTCGCCGCCGATGAGACGAAAGCTCGCAAGGTCGTCCCACGTCACCGGCATCCGGCGGACCGCGCTTGAGATCTCGGTGCGGAAGAGATCGTTCAGGACCGTGGCGACCGATTCGGGATCGCCGCCCGCTCGCATCACGATGTCGTCGAGTGCCACCGAGACCCCCGCATGCGTGATGAGCCAGCCGTCGACCGCGGTCGCCAACGGCCACTCGCCGCTGGCGAACCTGCGTGCGAGCTCGGGGCCCATCTTGAGCGTCTCGGGGTTCTGCGGCGAGATGCGCAGGCCGATCGCCGCCGACACCTCGTGGTTGCCGGCCAGAACGGTGGCGCCGAGCTCCTCGGCAAGAGAGATGGTGTCGTCGGTGCCCACGTCGACGAGGTCACCCGCGATGATGAGCGAGTCGCCGCCGCCGAAGCCCGCGTGGTCCAGGGCGCGCGTCAACAGGTCTGCTCTACCGTGCAGATCTGACACGACGACGGTGCGAGTCACGGGCGGCTCCTCGTGGGTGCGAAAATGGCCGAGGAAGAGTGTAGCCCAGGCGGCCGGCTATCGGGTGGGCTATCGGGCGGAGGCTTCGTCTTGGGCCAGAAGCAGGCGCTGGATCTCGGTGACCGCGAGCGCGACGCGGGCCTGGTGCGAGCCATGCATCTCGATGTAGGGATAGCCTTTGTGCTTCAGCTCCCGAACGAAGACGTCGTGCATCGCGGTGCGCATCGGCTCGCCGGACCGTATGTCGTCGGGCACGAACGGGAACTCCGGAACGCACAGGAGATAGAGATCCATTCCTTTGCCCTCGGCGGCTCGCATGTCCGAGAGGTGATCGATCTCCGGCCTCCGCCCGCCGAGGTAGCGCTCGTGCCAGACGGCGACCGTGAAGACGTCGGTGTCGAAGATCATCAGCTCGGGCTTGGTCGCGGCGGCGAGGTCTTCTCGGCGGGACTGTTCGCCTATGACGCGTACGAGGTCCCCGGCGAACACCGTCGCGTCACCCTTCGCCATCTTCGCCGTGAAGTACTCGCGCCCGTACTCCTCGACAACGGGTGCCTCGAACCGCGCACCGAGTGCGTGGGCGAGCGTCGTCTTGCCGGAGCATTCAGCGCCCGTGGCGCAGATGCGGATGATGTGGTGTTGTGTCACATACCCCCCTTTGTATGCGTAACGATACCCCGAGTGAGGCGTATGACGCGACGTGGAGGCGCTTCTGGGGCTGAGCAGCAGCGAGGGGGATGATCGCAGCTTCGGCGTCAGGCGCTCTCGCGCTGCAGAAGCTCGCGCTTGCGCTCGACGCCCCAGCGATAGCCGGTGAGCGATCCGTCGGCGCCGATGACGCGGTGACACGGCACGGCGACTGCGACGGGGTTCGCCCCGCAGGCCTGCGCGACCGCGCGCACGGCGCTCGGGCTGCCGATTCGTCTCGCGAGCTCGGCGTAGGTCACCGTCTCGCCCGGCTCGATCTGGGTGAGCGCACGCCAGACGCGCTGCTGGAATGCGGTGCCGCGCACGTCGAGCGGCAGGTCGCGAGGGTGTGCGGGATCGTCGACGAGCGCGACCACCGCTGCAACGAGCTCGGCGTCCTCGGCGAGTGCGGGCGCGATCTCCGCGCGCGGGAAGCGCGACGCGACGTCGCCGAGGAGCTCCTCGGCAGTCTCACCGAACGCGATGAAGCACACGCCGGCCTCGGTCAGTCCGACGATGATGCGCCCGAGTGAGCTGTCCGCGAGAGCGTAGCGGATCGTCTCGCCCGGCGCGCCCTTGCGATACGCCGCCGGCGTCATGCCGAGAAGCTCGCCGTGACGCTCGTACACGCGGCTCGTGGAGCCGTAGCCGGAGGCGTAGAGCGCGTCTGCGACCGGCTCGCCGGATGCGAGCGAATCCCGGAGCCGCTCCGCGCGACGGGCGTCGGCGTAGGCCTTGGGGGTCAGGCCGACGCGCGCGAGGAACGCGGTGCGAAGGGAGGTCGGTGATGTCCCGGCGAGACGCGAGAGTGCGGCCAGGGACGGCGGGCGTTCGCCGGCCTCGACCGCGGAGTCGATCGCTGCGATGGCGGTGTCGAGGGTCATGGGCAGAGTGTAGGGGGAGTAGGTCGAGCGGCGCTATCCGAAAAGTACGTCAGGATGCGCGGGCGCATCCGCCCAGGAACCCCCGCACCTCATCGACCAAGGAACGGTAGAGCGTGTCTACCTGCTCGAACTGGTCGCGCAGCCGCCGAAGCCGCCTGCGTCTCGCGGCGTCACCCGAATCTTCGGAGAGCCGGCGCGCGGTCGCCTCGAACGCGACGGATGCCATCCTGACTTCGTGCATCAGGCCGAACACCGCCGGCGGCAGCATGGCGCGCTGCTCGAACAGCAACCGTTCGATCAGCTCGACGTGCGACTGGCATCCCGGCTCGCCGCCGTCGATAGCACACGTGGGCGCGTAGGGCCGTCCGGCCTCGAGCGATTCCAGTCCGACGCGCATCGAGCCGCTCGCCGCGGCAACGAGCTCTTCCAGCTTCTGCGTCAGCTCGGTCGCATACGTGCACTTCTGGGCTTCTCGGCGAGCGAGCTGCTCGAGCTCGAGCTGACGCTCGTCTCGGACCTGCTCGTGCATGCGGTGGACCGCCCGGTCGGCCGGGCGCTTGCGCGCGTAGCGGATGGCAACGACCGCGATCGCCACGACGACCACAAGGAGGACTAGCGAGGCTACTACCGCTTGTGCGCTGATTGCTGCTCCCTCTCCCGCACGTGGTGGGGGCGCATCGCTACGAAGCTACCTGCTTCGGAGTCTACTACGCAGCCGACCACATCGCGCTACCGCATTCCTAGAACTCGAACTTGCGCGCCTGGTTGACCTCGTCGAGCGAGTGGAACGTGCCGCGCCACAGCACGCCGCCTCGATGGTGCACGAGCCACGTCGCGCGCAGCGTGCCGAACGCGAACAGCGCTGAGCCGACCGGCCACAACAGCGCAGGCGCTATGCGCCCCGTGTTGAATCGCAGGGCCGCGACGTGGACGATCGTCATGACGGCGAGCGTCACGAAGCCGAGCCATGTAAGCCACTGGAGCCCCGAGGCGAGGCCCATTCCCACGGAGCCGAGCCACGACCAGTCGATCATGAGGAACAGCGCTATGCCGAATGTGAACCGCCAGGGGTGTGCTGCTGTCGTCCCGCCGTTCTTCTCGACTCCGAGGACGAAGTCGCGCATGGTCGGGTAGATCTCGACCGACGCGCTTCCTCGGCCGTTCATGACCTCGAGACTTCCTCCGGCACGCTTCACGAGCATGGCGAGCCCGATGTCATCGGCGGTCTCGAGCTTGAGCCACTCGAACCCGTGCGTGCGCGAATACGCCGAACGCCGCACGAGGTTGTACGCACCCGAGCCCAGCGCCTGCTTCGAGTTCGGGTTCCTGATGGCCTTCGGCGACAGCATGATCCCCACCGAGCGCAGGAACACCGTCCACACCACCGTCACGAGCCAGCTGCTCGCGGTGTACTCAGGAACGAGGGCGATCATGTCCAGCCTGTCCTGCTCGGCGATCGCGACTGCGCGCCGCAGCGCGCCGGGAATCACGTGCACGTCGGCGTCGGAGAACAGCAACCACTCACCGGTCGCCGCCTGCTCTCCCACGTGAAGCGCGTGCACCTTCCCGAGCCACCCATCGGGCAGGTCCTCCACGCGCAGCACGCGCACACGAGGATCGCCGTCCGCGGCGGAGCGCGCCACGTCGCCGGTACCGTCGGTGGAGCGGTCATCGACCACGATGAGTTCGAGGTCGGGGTAGTCATCGGCGATACGCGAGCCGAGCGCTCCACCGATCCCGGCGGCCTCATCGCGGGCGGGCATGATCACGCTCACGCGCGGCCATACGGGTGGGTCCGCGACCGCGAGCGCGGCGAGCGTCCGGATGTGGCGGACGCGCGAGACGAACAGCGCGCACTCGGCGAGTGCAATCGCACACAACGCTCCCGCTATCCAAGCGGCTGCCGCCACAGGTGACCTCTCGCGATGTGGATGTGTTCCTGTGGTTCTTCTCGGCATGCGAAGGGTGCGGCGCAAGGAATTTCGAAATTCTTACTAGTGTGGGGTTTACAGTAGTTTGGATTGTGGGTATTGTGACCTTCGTACTAGTGAGAGATGCCTACTACTGCATCGCGGATCGAAAAGGGAGGTGGGCCGTGTCCGAGTTCGAAGCGTTGCTTCGCAAGTTCCAGAAGGAACTGAATGCGGGGACCGTATCGCTCGTGCTGCTGGCCATCCTCGACCGCTCGGAGGAGCCGCTATACGGCTACCAGATCGCCAAGCGTATCGAGGGCGGTTGGCAAGGCGAGGTGACGATCAAACAGGGAACGCTCTATCCGGTTCTGCGAACCATGGAAGAGAACGGGCTGTTGACGTCGTCGGTGGAGCCGAGTGTCTCGGGGCCGCCGCGCAAGTACTACCAGATCACCGATCAGGGACGCTCGGTGCTCGGGGAGTGGAAGACCCACTGGACGCGTACGCGCGACTTTGTGGATGCGACATTGGAGGGGAACGTTGGATAGGACGGTCGAGGGATACCTCGCGGAACTCAGGAAGCACCTCGCGGGCGCAGACCCGGCGCTGGTGCAAGACGCGATCTACGACGCCGATGAGTACCTGCGCAGCGCGCTCAACGAGGCACAGGGCGATCCGGAGGCGTTCGACGCGGCGCTCGAGGCCTACGGCACTCCCGAAGAGGTCGCAGCCGCCTACCGCGACGCCGAGCACACGGTTGCCAAGGCGCTGCGCGGCCCGAAGCCGGCCATCCGGCCCTCGGACAACCCGCTCGCGCGCTTCTTCGGCGTCATCGCGGACCCACAGGCGTGGGGCGCGCTGTTCTACCTGCTGCTCGCGCTGGTCACGGGCGTCATGTACTTCACGATCGTCGTGACCGGTGTGTCGCTAACGCTGGGTACGCTCGTGCTCATCGTCGGCATACCGATGGCACTGTTGACGCTCGCGGTCGTGCGTGCGATCTCGCTCGCCGAGGGCCGCATCGTTGAAGGGCTCCTGGGCGTGCGTATGCCGAGAAGGCCGCGCACCGTCGAGGGCGCTCAGGGCTCGATCTGGGAGCGCATCAAGAGCTGGCTCACGGACGCGCGCACGTGGACGACGATGCTCTACATGGTGCTGCAGCTTCCGCTCGGCATCACCTATTTCACGATCATCGTCACGAGCCTCGCGGTTTCCGCATCGGTCATCGCTCTGCCGTTCGCGCAGATGCTCGCCGACGGTCCGCTGATCCGTGCCGGCGTCTACGGCTACTACGTCGAGGCGTGGGCGTATCCGCTGCTCGTAGCGGCCGGAGTCATCGGCTTCTTCATCACGCTGTGGGTTGCGAAGGGTATCGGGTTCCTGCACGGCCAGTACGCGAAGGTCATGCTTGTTGGGCGCACGGGCGCCGAAGGGGTTGAGTAGTCATGAGGAAGAAGACAGCGATCGCGCTGCTGCTCGTGGTCGCGCTTGCGGCAACGCTGGGATCGACCGGATGCACGCGCGTGCGCCTGCAAGACGTCGAGGGTCCGAGCGGGCTCGAGTCGGCCACCAAGTCGGTAGCGCTTGATGGCGCCGAGAAGCTCGACGCACGCATGCGCATGGCCGCGGGCGAGTTCAAGCTCACCGGCGGGGCCGCGGGCGCCATGGACGCCGCGTTCGAGGCGTCGCCCCGAAGCTGGCTGCCGGAAGTGAAGTACTCAGTCGAGGGAACCGCGGGCGTGCTGCGCGTGACCCAGCCCGACATCGAGAACTTCAACTTCATGGGTGACACGCACAACGTCTGGAACGTGAAGTTGGCGTCAGGCATCCCGACCGATCTCGACATCGAGTTCGGCGCCGGCGATAGCACCGTCGACCTGGAGGACGTGGACGTACGCGACCTGCACGTGCTCACAGGTGCGGGAGAGACGACGATCGACCTCACGGGCCAACGAACGGCTGACATCAACGCCGACGTAGAGGCCGGAGTAGGCCAGCTCACCGTCAAGGTCCCCGAGAACGTGGGCGTGCGCGTCACCGGAGCCAACGACGGAATAGGCGACCTGGTTCTCGAAGGCTTCGAGTCCGACGGCGACGCCTACGTCAACGACGCCTGGGACACTGCGACCGTGAAGATAGAGCTGCACCTGCAGCGCGGCGTGGGTGAGACCAGGGTCGAGCAGGAGTAGCGACAATCCCCGGTGGTCCGCCGCGGCGACTTGAGTCGGGCGGACCACCGGTTGAACGAAACGATCGCGCGGTCGATGCCGCGCAAGAAGGATGGTGTGTGATGTTCGAGTTCGTAGCCGGCGTGCTGGCCCTGGGACTGGCTGCCCAGATCGGGTTCTGGATCGTCGCGGGTGTGCTCTTCCCGCTGTTCTGGCTGTGGATGCTCATCGACTCGGCTCTTCGGCGGGACCACGAGTATCCCTCGGCAAGCAGCAACGAGAAGGTGCTGTGGATCGTGCTCATGCTCGTGTTCCAGTTCGCCTGCGTCTTCTACTTCTTCATGGTCTACCGCAAGATCGAGCGCGGCACCGTGCCGGCGCCGGTCGTCTCGGCGCCTGCAACTCCGGTGGCTTCTGCCCCCGCGGCTCCGACAGGTGCCTGAAGCGGGTATGTAGCGTTCGGCGGGCGGTGTCGCCCGATCTCGACGGAAGGTGCCGAGGCGTGGCGGAGCCGAACCGCACGAAGCGATGTATCGCAGTGGTGGGCGGCGCGAACACCGACATCGTCGGACACTCGTTCGCGCCGCTCGTCGCGCACGACTCCAACCCGGGTGCGGTGCGCGTCAGCTCGGGTGGCGTGGGGCGCAACATCGCCGAGAACCTCGCGCGGCTGGGTATCGAGACGCAGCTCGTGACCGCGCTGGGTGGCGACGCGAACGCCGCCGAACTCGAGCGGGGGTGTCGGCTCGTCGGTATCGGCATGGAGTACACGCTCGTGGCGTCCGAGCTTCCGGGCTCGCTCTACCTCGCGATACTCGACGACGCGGGCGAGATGGAACTGGCGATGAACGACATGCGGGCCCTCGCGCTGCTCACGCCGAATGCCCTCACGGATCGCCGAGAAGCGCTCGACGGCGCCGCGCTGGTGGTTGCGGACGCGAATCTCTCGGCAGACTCCCTCGGATGGCTCGTCGGAGAGTGCACGACTCCGATCCTGCTCGATCCCGTCTCCGCCGCGAAGGCGGCGCACGCACGCGGGATCCTCGGCTCGCTCGCCGCGCTCAAGTGCAATGCACTCGAGGCCGCGACGTTGCTCGAGGTCGCGGAGCCACGCAGCAAGGCGCAGATCGAGTACGCCGCCGAGAAGCTACTCGCCCGTGGCGTGGGTACCGTGTATCTGACGGCGGACCGGGTGGGAGTGTGTTTCGCGACCGGCGAGCAGTTGGGGTGGCTCGACCCCCCGCACTGCCGCGTCGTCAACGCAACGGGGGCAGGCGATGCGTTCACCGCTGGCGTGGCGGCGGCCATGCTCGACGGCAAGGACGCCGCAGCGTGCGCCGCATACGGCACCGCGATGGCCGGCATCGCCCTGGGCAGCGACGACACGGTGAGCAGGAGCGTGAGCCGGGCGGCTGTCGAGGTCGCCTTGGAGGAGATGTGTGGTGACCCCTATGTCTGATTCCGGACGGCCCATCGCGGTGTCCGCCGAGGTTGCCGGGGCGCTCGCCGCCGGACGCGCGGTCGTGGCGCTCGAGTCGACGATCATCAGCCACGGGTTCCCGTACCCGGCGAACATCGAGTGCGCGATGGAGACAGAGCGCACGGTGCGTGAGGCCGGGGCGGTACCCGCGACGATCGCTGTTATCGGCGGCGTTCCCACCGTAGGGATATCCACCGAGCAGATCACGCACCTGGGAACCGTGGGTGCGGCCGGCGTCGTGAAGGCATCCAGGCGCGACTTGGCAGTGCTCGCAGCCCGCGGCTCGGACGGTGCGACCACAGTGGCCGGGACGATGCTCGTGGCGGCGATGGCGGGTATTCGGGTATTCGCGACCGGCGGGATCGGCGGCGTACACCGGGGAGCGCAGGAGAGCTTCGACATCTCGGCCGACCTGCTCGAGCTGGCTCGTACGCCCGTGTGCGTGGTGTGCGCGGGTGCGAAGTCCATTCTCGACCTGGGGCTCACGCTCGAAGTGCTTGAAACGCACGGGGTCGCGGTTCTTGGCTACAAGACGAGCGAGTTCCCGGCGTTCTACACCCGTGCAAGCGGCTTTCGCGTGGATGTGCGGATCGACTCGGCTGCCGAAATCGCGGCGATTCTTCGCGCGCACGATGCGCTGGGGCTTACCGCCGGGACCGTTGTGGCCAACCCGATTCCTCCGGAGTATGCGATCGATGCCGCAACGCTGGATCACTGGACGGATGCGGCACTCGCCGAGGCGGCTGCCGCCGGCGTGCACGGCAAGGACGTCACCCCGTTCCTACTGGCGCGGCTGCACGCGCTCTCTGACGGCGAGACCGAAGAAGCGAACAAGGAGCTGGTCTACAACAACGCGCGGCTGGCGGCGCAGATCGCGGTCGAGCTGACCCGCTAGCGCGATGTCAGCGCGCCGACTGCGAGGTCGCAGATGTGATCGGCGACGTGGTCGAGCGAGCGCTCCGGATCGAGCATCTGCCAGTCGAGGGCTGTCGTCGCACCCATCCCGAAGAGCGCGGATGACGTCAGCTCCGGATCGAGGTCCGCTCGGAAGGCGCCGGTAGCGATCCCGCGCTCGACGGCTTCGCGGATGACGCTCAGGGCGCCATCGCGCAGCGCGAGGACCGTCTTACGCCACAGCCGGTCTTCGCGCCACATCTCGGTCACGAGCAGTCGTGCGAAATCGCGGTTGTCTCTGATGAACTCGAGTTCGGCGCGGATGACGGCGCGGATCTGGGCCTCGGGGTCGTTCTCGGCGGTCGCGGCCGCCCGCATCGCCCCGGTGAGTGGCTGCTCGGCGATGAGTGCCTCGACGAGTTCCGCCTTGCTCTTGAAGTGGTAGTAGACGGTGCCCTTGGCGACGCCGGCCCGATCCACGATCTCGTCGACGGATGCGTCGGTGAAGCCACGCTCGCCGATGAGTTCCATCGC
>Ga0209798_10001297_pt1 | contig 15118 bp, 13 predicted proteins | sample DOMMetBare3Fresh_FD_187475 | JGI IMG/M metagenome (GOLD analysis project Ga0209798, IMG submission 187475) | Wetland sediment microbial communities from St. Louis River estuary, USA, under dissolved organic matter induced mercury methylation -... | ecosystem: Environmental > Aquatic >...
AACCGGGCAGTAGTCCGCTCCCCGGCAAACGCGGAGTGGAGAGTTCGGGCCACTTTCCCTATCATTCTCCCCGTTCCCCATTCCCCGATCCCCCTACCGGCCGCGACCTCATGCGCGTCATTGTCGGCATCGACCTCGGCGGCACCAACATCGTCTGCGGCTGCGTTGCCGAAGATGGCTCCGCCATTCATGGCGTGGTGAGCGTACCCACCGGCGCGGAGCAGGGCCCGGACGCGGTGGTGCAGCGCATCATCACGGCGGCGAAGCAGAGCATCGAGGAGTGCCGAGCCGCGATCCCGGGTGTCACGGTGGTCGGTGCCGGCGTCGGCGCGCCAGGGCCGCTCGACACCCGTTCAGGCGTGGTGCTGCTCACCCCGAATCTGGGCTGGGTCAACATGCCGCTCCGGCAGCGGCTGCAGGACGGGCTCGGCCTCAAGACCGCGCTCGACAACGACGCCAACTGCGCGGTACTCGGCGAGTGGTGGCAGGGCGCCGCGCGGGGCACCCAGATCACCATCGGCCTGACGATCGGCACCGGCATCGGTGGCGGGATCATCATCGGCGGGCGGCTCTACCACGGTGCGTCGGATATCGCGGGCGAGGTCGGCCACATCACGATCGACGCCAACGGGCGCCGCTGCAAGTGCGGCAATTACGGCTGCATTGAGGCCTACGCCAGCGGCCCGAACATCGCGCTCCGCGCGGTCGAGGCGCTGGAGAGCGGGGCGGAGTCGAGCCTGCCTTCGTACGTCTCGGGCGACCTGCGCAAGATCACGGCGCAGACCGTCTACCAGGCGGCCCAGGCCGGGGATGACCTGGCGCTGGAAGTCGTTCGCGACACCGCCAAGTTCCTCGGCGCCGCGGTCGCGGGGCTGATCAACATCTTCAATCCCGAGGCGATCGTGATCGTCGGCGGCGTGACGCTCGCCGGGGAGAACCTGTTCGGACCGCTGCGCCGCGAAGTCTCCCGCCGCGCCTTCAAGCCGGCGGTGCAGGTGTGCCGCATCGTGCCGGGCGACCTGACCGGCGTGGCCGGCGTCTACGGCGCGGCCCGGGCCTACATCGAGCAGGTCGAGGCGGGGATCATTTGAAGGTCGGCGTACTCGGTTCGCTGGTCTGGGACGTGATTCACGGGCGGGATCCCGCCGCAGCACCCGTGGAGGAATGGGGTGGCATCGCGTACGCCCTCGGCGGGTTCGACGCGGCGCTCCCGCCTGCGTGGCAACTCGTGCCCCTGATCAAGGTGGGCAGCGACCTTCGCGATGCAGCCGCCGAACTGCTCGGCAGTCTCCGTCGTCTCGTCCCTGGGGGGCGCTGCGTCGAGGTGCCTGTCCCCAACAATCGCGTCACCCTCCGCTATCAGGCCGGAGATCGGCGGACCGAGCGGATGTCCGGCGGTGTGCCGGGCTGGACCTGGGCTGAACTGGGCCCGATGGTACGGGATCTGGACGCGATCTATCTCAACTTCATTTCCGGATTCGAGCTCGAGCTGGGCACCGCACAGGCGCTCCGGCAGGCCTTTCACGGCCCGATCTACGCCGACATGCACAGTCTGCTCTTCGGTATGCCCCAGGATGGCATTCGGGTGCTGCGGCCACTCGCCGATCCGGCGGCCTGGCTGAGGTGCTTTGACGTGGTGCAGATGAATGAAGACGAGATGTCGCAGTTCGCGCCCGACCCGCTGGCCCTGGCGGCGCAGGCGATGGCCGCCGGCGTGAAGCTGCTCGTGGTGACCCTCGGACCGCGAGGTGCGGTGTACTTCGCCGCGCCCGGATTCGAGGGCTTCGGCTCGGCGTCCCAGGCGGGCTCGGCGGTGCGCACCGCCCGCGTGGCGGCTCCACAGGTGGAGGCGATCGACCCGACCGGGTGCGGCGACGTGTTCGGGGCGGCGCTCTGCGCCAGCCTGCTCGCGGGGCAGCCTCCCGAAGTGGCGATCACCTCGGCCAATGTCCTGGCGGCGCGCAATGCGTCGCTCCACGGCGCCACCCGACTCGGCCGTCTGCTGCAGGGTGAACTGGTGACGGCGGAAGGGAGCCTATGAGTCGGGTTGTGGAAGTGCCGGCCTCGTTCGACGACCGGAGCTTCGAGCAGTTCGCCCACTCGTTCTCCGCGGGCCCGCTCACCGACCGGATGCTGTTCGACGCGCGGGGCGCGCAATGGGCCTCGCCCTTCGCGCTGGTCGCCATGCTGACGGCGGCCCAGGCCGTCCGCGAAGCTGGCGGACCGGTGCCGGGCTTCACCGTGCCCGTCGCCGAAGATGTCCGGCGCTACTGGGCCCGGACCGGGTTCTTCGGCCATCTCGCCGAGCTGGCGGAGCTGCATGGCAAGGTGCCGAAGATCAAACCCGACACCCACTCCGATGTGCTGCTCGAGGTCACGCCGGTGCGCGCCTCGGAAGACGTGCATGCGGTGGTCGGCAAGATCCAGGAGGGTGCCGCACGGATCCTGCATGGCGAGCTGGGCCTCGAAGCCAAGGCGACCATGGGATTCGCCATGGCACTTTCGGAGGCATGCCAGAATATTGTAGAACACGCGGGGACCGGCGGGTGGGTGTCGGTCCATGCGTATAGCTTTCGCAAGCGTCTCGGCCGGCGGGTGGTGGTGATCGCCGTGGGTGACTCCGGCGTCGGTTTCCGCCGCTCGCTGGAAGCCACCCAGTCCCGCCGCTTCGGCGACCGGTGGGGTGACGGTGCCGCGCTCGAGGCGGCGGTGATTCAGAACGTGAGCCGGTTCCGTGATCCCGGCCGCGGGCAGGGAATCGCCGGGATCAAGCGCTATCTCTCCAGGTGGCAGGGCAAACTCAGCATCCGCAGCGGCACCGCCCGCATCGTGATCGTCCCGCCCTGGGATGACGACGCGCCGATGACCGAGCATCTCGCGCCCTTCCCGGGCGCGCAGGTACAGATTGTTATTCCCGCCCAGGAGGGCGCCAGCGGATGACACAGACGATCCGGGTCGAGCGGCTGCTGCGCGAATCGGTCCAGACGCCGTACTGCGATCTGGTCACCCGGTCCACCGGCCGCGCGGTCCGTACCAGCATCCAGCAGGCGCTGGTCGCCGGCGGGGCATCGCTGGCGATGCTCGACTTCTCGGAGGTGGGGCTGGTCGACTTCAGCTGCGCCGACGAGATCATCGCCAAGCTGCTGCTGGACCCGCCCGGCGAGACCTACCTGGTGCTGCAGGGGCTGCGCGAGGAACAGCTCGAGGCGATCGAGCATGTGCTCGAGCATCACGACATCGCCGTGCTGGTCTGCGACTCTCCCGCCGGCGCGGCGCGCCCGGTCGGCCGGGTGTCGCCGGATCTCCGCACCGCCTTCTTCACGCTGCAGGCGGAAGGTCCCACCACCGCCGACGGACTCGCCCTGCAGACCGGCTGGACGCTCAGCCGCACGACCGAGGTGCTCGAGACCATGGCACGGCTCCGTCTGATCCGCGCCGACTCCGGCAGCTACGCCGTCCCCCAGCCCGCCGCATGAAGAAGAAGCCGGGCCTCTCGACGCTTGCCATCCACGGCCAGCCCGTGCGGCGCGGCGACTGGGAACCGGTCGTCCCACCCATCTACCAGAGCAGCACCTTCACCAATCCGGTCGGCTCCGACGACACGGTGATGTATTCCCGGTACGGGAACAACCCGAATCAGACCGCCCTCGCCGGGAAGTACGCCCTGCTGGAGGGCGCGGAGTCCGCGATCTTCGTCTCGAGCGGCATGGCGGCGACGGCGCTCGCGCATCTCGCCGTGCTGCGCCCTGGCGATCACCTGGTGGCGAGCAGCTGGATCTACGGCGGCACGCGACGGCTGTTCGAGGAGGAGTTCGGCCGACTGGGGATCGAGGTCACCTACGTGCACCCCGACCAGCCCCGGATGTGGCGGCGCTCGGTGCGGAAGAGCACGCGCGCGGTGTTCGTGGAGACCCCGACCAACCCCAACATGCGGGTGCTGGACCTCACCCCGATGGCCCAGATCGCCAAGGACGGCGGGTTCGCGCTGCTGGTGGACGGCACCTTCGCGAGCCCGATCAACTACCGTCCGCTGGAGCACGGCGCGGACATCGTCATCACCAGCGCAACCAAGTACCTCAACGGGCACAGCGACGTGATCGCCGGCGCGGTCGCAGGGTCGGCCTCGATCATCGAGGAGGTCACCCGGCTGATGTGCCTCTGGGGCCAGTCGATCGACCCGCACGCCGCCTGGCTGGTCGAGCGGGGGATGCGGACCCTCGCCATCCGGATGGAGCGGCACAACATCAACGGCATGGCGGTGGCGCGCTGGGCGGAGCTGCGCGAAGGGATTCAGAAGGTCCACTACCCCGGACTGCCCAGTCATCCCGATCACGAGTTCGCCTCGCGGGTGCTCGATGGATTCGGCGGCATGGTCGGCCTCGAGATCAGGGGCGGTGTCCGCGCGGCCGAGAAGTTCCTCAAGAAGCTCAAGCTGGTGACCCACGCACCGAGCCTGGCCGGGGTCGAGAGCCTCGCATCGGAGCCGCGGATCACGAGCCACGTCCGGCTCACCGAGGAGCAGCGGGTCAAGCAGGGGATCCCGGACGGGTTCGTGCGGCTGTCCTGCGGCATCGAAGACGCGGGGGACATCATTGCCGACCTGGACCAGGCGCTGGGGTAGGGATGCGTGGGCGCGCACGGCCGTGCGAGCCAACCCGTGCGCCAACCAGCGCCTACCCGCCCCTACCCAACCCCCGACCGCCAATCCTATCTTCCCCTCCGTGATCCGCTTCTCGCACGTCTTCAAGGATTATCCCAAGGGCGCAGCCCTGAAGAACGTCTCCCTCCATGTTGCGAAGGGCGAGTTCGTCTTCCTCACCGGTCACAGCGGTGCGGGCAAGTCCACCATGCTGAAGATGATGTACGGCGACCTGCGGCCCAGCAGCGGCGATGTGCGGGTCTCCGGTTTCAGCATCGGCGAGCTCTCCCCGGGCGACGTGCCCCGGCTCAGGCGGCGGCTGGGCATCATCTTCCAGGATTTCCGGCTGCTCGATGATCGCACCGCGGAAGAGAATATCGCCTTTGCGCTGGAAGTGACCGGCTCCCGCCGGGACAGCATCGCCCCGAAGGTGATGCGGGTCCTGACTCAGGTGGGGCTCGCGGCCAAGGCGCAGGCATATCCCCAGGAGTTGTCGGGCGGCGAGCAGCAGCGGGTGGCGATCGCGCGCGCGCTGGTGAACGACCCGACGATCCTCATCGCCGACGAGCCGACCGGCAACCTCGACGAGCGCGCGACCCGCGGCGTCTTCCAGCTCATTCGCGAGATCAATGCCGGGGGAACCGCCGTGGTCATGGCGACCCACGATCTCGACCTGGTGAAGCAGACGACCTACCGCACGGTCGAGCTTCGTGAGGGCACGGTCGTGTTCGACAGCGGCGTGGATGACGGCAGCGCGGAGGACGAATGAGGCTGCTCTTTCGTGAGGCGCTCTCCGCCTTCCGCCGAGCCCCGCTGCTCTCGGCGCTCTCGATCACGACGATCGGCTTCTCGCTCTACGCCGTCGGGCTCTTCGGGCTGGTGGCGGTCAACCTGCGAGAGGCGCTGCACACCGTCGAGCAGCGGGTCGAGGTGGTCGCGTACCTGCTCCGCGGGACGCCCCCGGAGACGATCGCCCAGGCCTCCGAGGACATCAACGCCTTTCCCGAGGTCGCGCGCGTCACCTTCGTGAGCGAAGACGAAGCCCTCAAGCGCGCCCGGATGGAACTGGTGGAGTTCCGCGACGCCTACCGCGACCTCAGCGTGAACCCGCTCCCCGCCTCCCTGGAGATCCAGCTCAAGGACGGCTATCGCGACGCGGAACACACCGCCGCCGTCGCCGAGCGGCTGAAAGGGTATGGCTTCGTCGATGACGTCCGCTACGGCCGGGAATGGATCGAGAAGCTGGATCGGCTCCGCAACATCGCGGCACTCGTCGGCCTGACGATCGGCCTCGCCTTCGCCGCGGTGGCCGTGGTGATCATCGGCGTCACCATCCGGATCACGGTGCTGCAGCGGGCGCGGGAGATCGCGATCATGCGGCTGGTCGGCGCGACCAACGGCTTCATCCGCGGCCCCTTCCTGCTCGAGGGCATGCTCAAGGGCCTGCTGGGCGGGCTGCTCGCGATCGGTCTCTGCTACGGCACCTTCCTCCTGTTCCGCGGCCAGGCCGAGCTGGCGACCTCCGGCATCGTCTTCCTGAAGACGCAGCAGGTGGTACTGGGCGTCGTCTTCGGCGTCTGCATCGGACTGGCCGGGAGTCTGGTGAGCGTCGGACGGCACCTGCGGAATGTGTAAGAAAGAAGGCGGGAGGGCGGGACGAAGGCACGACGGCCCGGCAAGCGGCCGCGGGTCCGGCCGGTTGGCCCAGGCAGCGATGCGGCGCGCGCTGGTTGTGATCCTGCTCCTGCTGTCCGCCTTCCCGCCTTCCCACCTCGCGGCCCAGTCCGATCTCGACGACTCCCGCCGCCGGCTGGAAGAGGTGCGCCGGGAGCGGGAGCGGCTTGAGCTGGAGCGCATCCGGCTGCAGGGCCAGGTTCACGATCTCGGCGAGGAACTCGACAACATCGAGCGCCAGCGTCAGAGCACCAACCGGATCGTCAACGAACTCGAGAGCCAGATCGGCGGCCTGAACAGCCACGTCGATCGGGCCAGCGCAGACCTCGCGCTCGCCCAGGACAACCTGGCGGAGAAGCGCGCGGTGCTGGAACGCCGGCTATCGGAGATCTACAAGCGCGGCAGGCTGTACACCTTCGAAGTGCTGGTTGCGGCCCAGTCGTTCGGCGACCTGCTCTCCCGCTACAAGTACCTCTATCTACAGTCGCGCCAGGACAAGACGTTGCTTGGCGACGTCGAGAAGCTCAAGGGGCAGGTGGAGCGGCGGCGCTCCGAGATCCTCCAGGTGAAATCGCAGCTCGACCGGAGCAAGGACGAGCGGCAGGCCGAACTGCAGCGCTACTCCCGGCTCGCCGATGAGAGCGCCAGCCGCCTCCGGGAGACCCGGCGCTCCGCGCGCACGACGGAGCAGCAGCTCTCCGCGCTGCAGCGAGACGAGGCGCGGCTCAACGACCTGCTCGCCGAGCTCGAGCGTGCCCGGCGGAACACGCCGCGGCCCTCCGGCGCGACCCCAGCCACCCTCTCCACCGCGGACATCGGCAAGCTCGACTGGCCAGTCGACGGACAGATCCTCTACAACTTCGGACGGGAGCAGCTTGCCTCGGGAGCGGTGATCAAGCGGAACGGCATCGGGATCGGCGCGCCGGTCGGCACACCGGTCAAGGCGGTCGAGAGCGGCACCGTCGAGCGGCTGCAGAACATGGGCACCTATGGCCTCGCCCTCATTCTGTATCACGGCGATGGCTACCGCTCGCTCTACATGCACCTCGAGGAGGCCAAGGTCGCGCTCGGCACCAAGGTGACGAAGGGCCAGGTCATCGGGACGGTGGGCGGCGAGAACAGCGACGAGGGGAGCCAGCTGTACTTCGAGATTCGCGGCGAGGGCGGGATCCCGCTGGATCCCTCGGACTGGCTGAAACGGCGGCGGTAGGCGCGCACGGCCGTGCGCGCGTACCGCCGCCCCTCACGCCGCCACGGTATCCGCTGTGCCGATGCGGCCGTCGGTCTGGGCCTTCCCGCGGAGCAGTGCGGCCTCGACGAGGGCGAAGAGATCCTGGGTATCGCTCGCGGCAGGATGCGGGAAGCTGACGATGCCGGCCGCGAGAGTGGGGCGGTCCTGGGCGTGGAGGTCCGGGAATTCGTGCTGCTCGATCCGCGCCCGGACCCGCCCGATGGAGGCCCGCGCGCCGACGAGGTCGGTCTCCGGCAGGACGAGGGCGAATTCATCGCCGCCGTAGCGGCTGACGAAGTCCGGCGCGCGCACTTCCTTGAGCAGCAGCCCGCCCAGCTCGGCCATCACCCGGTCGCCGACCACGTTTCCGAATCGCTCGTTGTAGCGGCGCAGACTGTCGACGTCGAGCAGGACCACGCTGAAGGTGAGCGCGTAGCGGCGGGCCCGCTCGAACTCCTCCTGAATGCGGCGGTCCAGGGCGTCGAGGTTGCCGCAGCCGGTGAGCATGTCGGTTGCCAGGGCGCTCGCCTGCCGCCGGGCGACGCCGGCGCGCCGCTCCTCGTTCTCGAGCAGCCGGGCAGCGGAGCGCAGCAGCCGCTCGGCGAACCCGAGCTGCTCCTGGGTGAGGGCAGGGTCGTCCCGGCGGCTTCGCAGCAGGAAGACGCCAGCGGGCTTGCCGTGCAGGTTCACCGGAATGACCGCAACGCTCCGCACATCGGCGCTCGCTCCCAGCTCCTTCCAGAGCGGGCGGATCTCCTCGAAGAAGGGGTGCTCCACCAGGTCGGGAATGAACACCGTCCGTTCCGTGCGAAGCGCCTCGCGGATTTCCGGGTAGCGATAGAGATCGACGCGCAGGTCGCGGGTCGCGGGCGTCTCACAGACCGCGACGACGCGCCCGTAGCGCTCCCAGGGTGAAGCGAGCAGGAAGGAGCAGCGCGGCAATTCCAGGGCGAGGCCAACCCGGCGGACCAGCGTCTCGACGATGGCATCGGACCGGATGGCGGCCGACAGCTCCTCGAGGATGTCGAACATGAGCTCCTGCCGCCACGCGACCTGGCGCTCGCCACTGTCGAGCGGAGTGCGTCTCAGGCGGGCCGTCAGACGGGCGATGAGTTCGGGCAGGTGCACCGGGGCGGCCATGGCGTCGTCGGCACCCATCGTCAGCGCCTTCTGCGGGCCGTCGGCATCGCGGTCCGCGAGCACTACCACCAGCGGGATCGGGCGCCAGGCTTCCCCGGTGAGTTCGGCGAGCGCGGCCTCGAGATGCTGGTCGGCGCGGGGGGCCGTCACCAGCAGCAGATCCGGCGGCGCGGCCGGCGGATACTCGACGTCCGTGCCTTCGGCTTCCAGCACGTGGAATCCTCCGCGCGCCAAGGCGCGCTCGAGCCCATCTGGGCGCGAGGCGGCATCGCCGAGAAGCAGGATCCGGCGCGGAGGCAGTGTCTCGGTCAAGAGTATCGGAATTCCAGCGGCGGCCGGGAACGTACCCGGTCCCGACGCCCTGTCAAGGAAACCAGGTAATGACCATCCCTCCCAAGTCTGCCGAAGAAATGCTCGGCGCTCACGTCTCGACGCAGGGCGGAGTCAGCACGGCGCCGGGCCGGGCTGAGGCCATCGGCGCAACCGCCCTGCAGCTCTTTACCAAGACACCGAATCAATGGCGGGAGCCGACGATCGACGCCGAAACCCGCGCGCGATTCCAGGATGAGATGAAGAGAACGGGAATGCGAGCCGCGGTGTCGCATGATTCGTACCTGATCAACCTTGCCTCACCGGATTCCGAGCTAAGTGCGCGTTCCATCAAGTCTTTCATCGCTGAATTGGAGCGATGTGAGAGCTTGGAGATCCCCTACGTTGTGTCGCATCCGGGCAACTATATCGATGACTGGCGTCGCGGTCTCGAAGCAAACGCCGCCAACTACGCACACTGTCTGGCCAGGGTGCCAGGGTCGACCATGGTCCTGCTGGAGAGCACGGCGGGTACCGGAACCGCGCTCGGCCGCAGCTTCGAGGAGTTGGCGGAGTTGCGGGCCCTGATCCCGGAACCGCATCGCGCCCGCATCGGGTTCTGTGCCGATACCTGTCATCTCTTCGCCGCAGGCTACGACCTGGTGAACGACTACGACGGCGTCTGGGACCGCTGGGAAGCGGTGATCGGGCTCGACCACCTCTACTGTTTGCACCTCAACGATTCCAAGACCCCATTCGGGTCGCGCCGGGACCGGCATGCACTGATCGCGGAGGGCAGTCTCGGGGCCGGGCCGTTCCGGCGCATCATGACCGACCCGCGGCTCGGCCACACCATCAAGATCCTCGAGACGCCCAAGGGCGACGACATGGTGACTCTCGACCGCAAGATGCTTCGTCGGCTCCGTGCGTACGCGCGGGGGGGCAAGCGTCCCCCACGTTGACCCGACCCACGACGGACGGCATCTTACCGGCCATGCGAATCCTCTCGACATCCCTGGCGCTCGCCGCACTCCTGCCCGCGGCGCTCGCCGGGCAGGCACGCTACAGCGCGGTGTTCGGCGTGACCGGCGGCACCCGCCTGGCGCAGGACCGGATCTTCCAGACCATCGACGTCACCCAGGCACTCGCCCCGACGGTCACCATCGGCGCCTCGCTGCCCGTCAGCCCGCGGGAACGGGCCGGCCTCGAAATCGCGCTCGGGTTCGGCAAGACCCGGATCAAGGAGACCGGGCTCCCGACGGTCGACGGTCCGAGCTTCCGCACCCTCAGCGTCATCGGCGGCGTGGATGGTCCGCTACTGGGACCGCTCCGCTACCACGGCGGCGCCGGAATCATGAAGTATCTGCCTGACAAGGAAGGCATCTTCTCGCAGGGTGGTCCCACGCTGCTGCTGCTCAGCGGCGGGGTCGACTACCATATCACCACCCGGGGCGCGTTCGGCCTGGTGGCCAGGCTCCGCTACGACTACCAGCGATTCTCCACCAATACCCTCACCGCGACCGGCTTCTCACGCACGCAGGACGTGCACCGCGTCGGCGTCGGCCTCGGCATCGAGTATCAGCGCCCATGAACCGTTCAACGATTCTCGCCGCGATCGGCGGCCTCGCGGCCGTCGCCGGCATCGCCTGCAGCGACATCATCTCGCCGTCGCGCAACCTGCTGCGCTATGACTGGCGTCTGCCGATCAACTACGATAGCGCCGGGCCCCGCGCCGACTCGCTGACCTTTCACTGGCCCCGCACCTCGCTGCCGGTGAAGATCTGGGTGGAAGACCAGTACGACGTGCCGCTCCGGATCCGCCAGGCGATCGCCCTCTGGAAGACCGCGTTCATCTACGGAGAGTGGGACGCCAGACTGGTGAGCGACTCGAACACCGCCGACGTCATCGTGCGGACCATCCTCCCCCCGCCGCTGGTCTTCCCGACACCGGTCCGGATGGGTGCGTTCTTCGCTCCGGCCTGTCAGGGTGCGACCGACCTCGACACGGTCGCCACCCGCTTCCAGCTCCGGGTGCCGCTGCACGCCTACGTCCACCCCGATATCACCTACTCGCCCACCGACACGGTCGTCAACCGCTGCCTCAGGACCGTGGCCGCGCATGAACTGGGACACACACTGGGGCTCTTCCGGCATTCGCCCGATTCGCTCGACCTCATGTACTCGGTGCCGACCGCCACCTTCCTGAGCGATCGGGACATCGGGACTGCGGTGAACGTCTATCACCTCAAGAGCGACATGGTGCCCGTCCGGCCCTGAGACACGCGTCCCCACGACACGACGCGGCGTCTGGGGTATCCGGGCGCCGCGTTTGCATATCTATTCAACTCGAACGCAACTGTTGCCTCCGGTCCCCCTGCTGTCGAAATTCCCTGCCCCATGCGGACGGGCAGGGCCCACGCCCTCTCGACGCGCCGCCACCCGATGGAGCACGCACGCAATGACCGCCACCGCCAAACCGCGGGCGCCCGCACTCAACTGTCCCGCCTGGGTCACCAACGAACGGCTCAAGAGCTGGGTCGCGGAGATCGCCGCGCTCACCCAACCGGACCGGATTCACTGGTGCGACGGCTCCCAGGCCGAGAACGACGCCCTCCTTGAGCTGATGGTCACCTCGGGCACCCTCAAGAAGCTCAACCCGGCGAAGCGGCCCAACAGCTACCTGGCGCTCTCCGACCCCAGCGATGTCGCCCGCGTGGAAGACCGCACCTTCATCTGCAGCCAGCGGCGGCAGGACGCCGGCCCCACCAACAACTGGGTCGATCCGCGCGAGATGCGCGCCACGGTCAAGCGGGTCTTCGCCGGCTCGATGCACGGCCGCACGATGTACGTCGTGCCGTTCAGCATGGGTCCGCTCGGATCGTCCCTTGCCCATATCGGCGTCGAGCTGACCGACTCACCCTACGTCGTGGTCAACATGCGGATCATGACCCGCATGGGGCGCGGCGCCCTCGACGCGCTGCGGGACGGCGACTTCGTCCCCTGCGTCCATTCGGTCGGCCATCCGCTGAGTGCCACGGTCAAGGATGTGCCGTGGCCGAGCAACCGCGCCGAGAAGTACATCGTGCACTTCCCGGAGGAGCGGAGCATCTGGTCCTATGGCTCCGGGTACGGGGGCAACGCGCTCCTCGGCAAGAAGTGCTTCGCGCTCCGCATCGCCTCGGTGATGGCGCGGGACGAGGGCTGGATGGCGGAGCACATGCTCATTCTCGGCCTCAGGAGCCCGGAGGGCGACAAGCGGTATGTGGCCGCCGGCTTCCCCAGCGCCTGCGGCAAGACCAACCTCGCGATGCTGGTGCCCCCGACGGGCTGCGAGGGCTGGACCGTCACCACCGTCGGCGACGACATCGCGTGGATCCGTCCGGGTGCCGATGGCCGGCTCCACGCCATCAACCCCGAGGCCGGTTTCTTCGGGGTTGCCCCCGGCACGTCGCTCCAGTCGAACCCGACCGCGATGGCGACGATTCAGGCCAACACGATCTTCACCAATGTCGCGCTCACGCCCGACGGCGATGTCTGGTGGGAGGGCATGACCGACCACGTGCCGCCGCAGCTCACCGACTGGCAGGGTCAGCCCTGGACCCCGGGCTGCGGACGGAAGGCGGCCCATCCGAACGCCCGCTTCACCGCGCCGGCGTCGCAGTGCCCCTCGATGGACCCGGCGTGGGAGAACCCGGATGGCGTCCCCATCAGCGCATTCATCTTCGGAGGACGCCGCGCCACCCTGGTACCGCTCGTGGTCCAGGCCGTCAACTGGAACTTCGGCGTCTACACCGCGGCGACAATCGGCTCGGAGACGACCGCCGCAGCCACGGGCGCCATCGGCCAGGTCCGTCGCGACCCCATGTCGATGCTGCCGTTCTGCGGCTATCACATGGGCGACTATTTCAACCACTGGCTGCAGCTTGGACGGCAGATCGCCGACCCGCCGCGCATCTTCTGCGTCAACTGGTTCCGCAAGGATGCGGAGGGGAACTTCATCTGGCCCGGATACAGCCAGAATCTCCGGGTGCTCAAGTGGATCTTCAATCGCACCCGCGGCAAGGCTGGCGCGACCGAGAGTCCGCTCGGCTGGATGCCGCGCTATGAAGACCTCGACTGGACCGGCATGGAGGACTTCGGCGAGGAAACATTCCGCGACCTGATGTCGGTGCCCCGGGAGGCCTGGAAGGCCGAAGTGCTTTCCCACCAGGAACTCTTCGAACGACTGTACGACCGGATCCCCAAGGAGTTCATCCTGATGCGGGAACTGGTGCTCTCGAGTCTGTGGCGTTCGGCGGAGGAGTGGAAGCTGGCACACGAGACCGAAGAGGATTGAGTGGAGACGTGACCGAGATCGAAGTCATCCGTGACCCGCTCTGGGACAACATCCGTCTCGAGGGTCACGCCGTGCGGGTGCTGGACACCGTCCCGATGCAGCGCCTGCGGTATATCCGGCAGCTCGGTCACGCCTTCCTGGTATATCCCGGAGCGACACATACCCGGTTCGAGCACGCGCTCGGCGCCTATCACCTGACGCGGCGCGCGCTGGCGGCGCTCGACGAGCGGGGCGAGCTGGCGCGGGTACCCGAGGAAGACCGCCTGGCCGCGAAGCTGGCGGCGCTGCTGCACGACATCGGCCACTACCCCTTCTCCCACGCGCTGGAAGAGGCGGGTTTTCCGCATCACGAAGGACTCGGCGTCGGCCGGCTGGGACGCGCCCCGCTGCTCGAGGAACTCACCCGGGTGGGCGTCCCCGGGCTCGGCACCCAGATCGGCAGATTCATCACGGGCCAGAGCCCCAGCCCGCTGCAGGGACTGATCTCCGGTTCGCTCGACCTCGACAAGATCGACTACCTCAGTCGCGACGCCCGCATGTGCGGAGTGCCCTACGGGGCGGTCGACGTGGACCGGCTGCTCGCCTCACTCACGGTGATCGAGATCGCGCCGGGCCGCTTTCAGCTCGGCGTGCAGGAGAAGGGCATCAGCGCCCTCGAGTCGCTGCTCTTCGCCAAGTATCAGATGTACCGCAACGTGTACTGGCACCATGCGGTGCGAAGCGCCACCTGCATGTTCAAGCGGGCGGTCCGCGCCGCGGTGGCCTCCGGGGCACTCACCCCGGAACAGGTGGCCGATGCCACGGACGACGGGCTCATGGAGCGGCTCACCTCCGCGGACCCGACCGGCCTCGCCAGGGCGGTGGCCGCCCGCCGCCTCTACAAGCGTGCGCTCGATCTGCCAGCGAGTGAGGTGCCTGACGAAGCGGACCCGTGGGTCCGCCCACGCCCCGATCTCCTCGAGCGCGTGGAGAACCAGCTCGCAGGCGAGGTCGGCCTGCTGCCGGGCGAGCTGCTGTTCGACTTCCCCAGCAACCCCTCGATGCTTGCCGTCGATCTCCCGCTTCGGACCCGTACCGGCTCGGTGGAGCGCCTCACCGGCGAGGGCCGCGCCGGCCAGTTCGGCCTGCCGCGCGTCGCCGGGGAACTCTATCAGAGCGCCCGACGACTCCGGATCTTCACCGCCGCGCCCATCGCCCGCGACCTCACCGGGGCGCGCGCCCTCATCGCACTGACCCCCGCCGAATTGGAAGCGCAGCTCAACCGTGGGACCCCCCTCCTCACCACCTGAGATCAAGCTGGCCCGGGCGAGCCACGGCCCCGATGTTCCGCAGCACGAGGCCTGCATGCAAACCCTCGCGAGGCGCCGAGCCGCTCGGCGCCTCATCCTCCGCGCGCCCCTCACATGTAAGCGCAATCCTCTCCCTCCCAGCGGGCCACTCTGTCCCGGCCGGTAGCGACAGAGTGGCCCGCCCCAGTGTGACGATGGCCAACTGGCCACTCGTTGGCCCATTCCACATTCGCAGCCATCGGTCCGTTGACGGAGGGTAAGTGCTCTATCGGATGGAACTTGGCCCCGCGACTGCGGGGCGCGGAGCGCGCAGTGTGTCGGCAGGCCCTGACGTGGTACGGCAGGTGCATTAGGAGACGGGCGTACCTCAGGAGAGCGGGGCTCTCCGGCGACACCGCACCGTCATACCACTTACTTGTTAGGAGCATCACCATGAAGCGCCCGATCATCGCCGCCATCTTTGCCCTCGCGCTGTCGACCACCGCCGCCGTGGCGCAGCA
>Ga0209798_10001299_pt1 | contig 15105 bp, 17 predicted proteins | sample DOMMetBare3Fresh_FD_187475 | JGI IMG/M metagenome (GOLD analysis project Ga0209798, IMG submission 187475) | Wetland sediment microbial communities from St. Louis River estuary, USA, under dissolved organic matter induced mercury methylation -... | ecosystem: Environmental > Aquatic >...
TGCAGCGGGTAAAGCCAGGCTGTGCCGGCTGCCAGGACGAAACCGAGCAAAACGCCTAACAGACCGCCTCCCAATGCCAGCCAGCGGAGCCGGGAAGATGGCGCGGTTTTGACCAGTACGCCGTCCGGATAGGGGATGGAAGTCAGTGAGGTGATCTGTGACTCGGTAAAACCGGCTCTGACAAGTTGATCCACCGCGCGGGCCGCTGACTCGATATCGCTGAAGATTCCCAGAGTTTCCATTGTGTCACTCCTCTTCCACGACGGATGGCGCCCGTTTACGTCCCAACGGTACCTTGGCCTGCAGCGCTTCCAGCTCACGCACATCGGAGAGCGCCACAATCGGAAAAAACTTGGCAAACAGGGTGAACATCAGGATGAAGCCGGCCAGGGCAGCCAGATTGACGGATACCTCCACCAGTGAAGGAGAATAACTCCCCCAGATAAAGGGGATGTTCTTGTGAGACAGCGAGGGGACGATGATCAGGAAACGTTCCAGGAACATGGCTACGTTGACCAGCAGCGTTACCACCAGCATGACTGTTATGGAGCGCCGCAGCCGTTTAAAACACATGCAGACGATCGGCAACAAGGAGTTAGCAAATAACATGATCAGGAGCGGCCAGGTGTAGCGGTGGGACATGAAACTGAAAACCTCCCACTCGATCGGTTCATGGGCATACCAGGTAGTCTGCACCTCGACGAAATAGGCGTAACCCCAGAGCAGCGAGATCACCAGCAGCAGCTTTCCCATGTTGTCGAAGTGCAACGGTGTCAAATATTCCTCCAGCCGAAATGCCTTGCGGATTATGATCATCAGGGTGATCACGGCTGCCACGCCGGAGAGAATGGCGCCGATCACGAAGTAGGGGGGAAAGATGGTGCTGTGCCAGCCGGGTACGACAGTGACGGCGAAATCCCAGGCAACGATGGAATGGACCGAGATCGCCACCGGGATGATCAGGGCCGCCATCACGGTTGAGGTTCTGCGGTACACCGACCATTCCCGGGCTGTGCCGCGCCACCCCATGGCCAGGATGGCGTACATCTTGTAACGCCAGCCGCTGGAACGATCACGGACCACCGCCAGGTCGGGCAGCAGACCCAGGTAGAGAAACAGACTGCTGCCGATGATATAGGCTGTGATGGCGGTCATGTCCCAGAGCAGGGGGGAACGGAAGTTGGGCCACAGACCGCGCTGGTTGGGGTAGGGGATCATGTAATAGAAAGTCCAGTTGCGTCCCAAGTGGATCAACGGGAACATTCCAGCCACGGCGATGCAAAAGACGGTCATCGCCTCGGCCGAACGGAGGATCGGTCGGCGCCAGTTGGCGCGGGAGAGCCGCAGAATCGACGAAACCATGGTTCCGGAGTGGGAGAGGCCGACCCAGAACACGAAGCCGGTGATGTAGAGCGCCCACATGACCGGCCGGTTCTTGCCGGTCACGTACATGCCATGGGTTACCTGATAGGTAAATGCGGCCAGCCCCCAGGCAACAACTCCTCCCAGCAGGAAGGCCAACAGATACCAACGCCAGGTCGGCGGGCGCAGGGAAGAGAGCAGATCATCATTGATCTGGCTGGCATTTCGAGTTCTATGAGTTTCAGGAGTTTCTGGAGTTGTTAACTTATGTAACTCATTGAACCCATGTAACTCACTAAACTCATGTAACTGCTTCTCAGACATGATCCCGTCCTCCCCCTTTGAGATAGAATACCGAGGGGTGCGTTCCCAGGTGCTCCAGCAGTTTGAAACGTCGCGGACTGCGGGAAAGACGGGCCACCCGGCTTTTGGGGTCGGCCAGGTTACCGAAGATCATCGCCTCGCTCGGACAGGTCTGGGCACAGGCCGGTTGTACCTCAGCGTCGCGGATCGGTCGTCCTTCTGCTCTCGCCTCCTCCTTGGCACGACGGATGCGCTGGATACAGAAACTGCACTTCTCCATCACACCCCGGCTGCGGACCGTTATGTCAGGAGAGAGTTGGTTGTCAAGCGGTTTGGGCCACTCGTGCTGGTAGAAATTGAAGACCCGCACCGCATAGGGGCAGTTGTTACCGCAGTAGCGGGTACCGATACAGCGATTATAGACCTGGCCGTTCAGACCGTCCGGATTGTGGTAACTGGCATAGACCGGGCAGACCGGTTCGCAAGGGGCGTCCTGGCAATGCTGACACATGACCGGTAGAAAACGTACCCGCACGTCGGGGTACTCACCCACCCAGTAGCGCTCGATGCGCAGCCAGTGCATGTCGCGCCCCTCGGCAATTTCATGTTTTTCACAGATCGGCACATTGTTTTCGGCCTGGCAGGCCACCACGCAGGCACCACAACCGGTGCAGCGGTCCAGATCAATCACCATCCCCCATTTGTATGGACTGGTCAGTTTTTGCATAGTTGACACTCATTTCGGCGGACGTTGAGCTGCTCCCTGATCAGCTCGACGCATTTCCTGAAGTCTACCGGTTTGGAAAGATAGGCATCCATACCTGCCGCCAGGCATTTCAGCTCGTCGTTATGGAGAGCAAAGGCGGTAATGGCTACGATGGGAGTGTGACTTCCCTTGAGTAGTTCCTTGTCACGAATGGCGCGTGTGGCTTCGAATCCATCCATGTGTGGCATTTGTACATCCATCAGGACGATGTCGAAATTGCCGTTCTCCCACATCTCCACTCCTCGCACTCCATCGCCCGCAATGGCTACTTCAAAGCCGGAACGTTCCAGCATCACGGCAAAGACCTCGCTCATGACCAGGTCATCATCAACGACCAGAATTCGCATCGTCCCTCTCCTTCGGGGCGGCATCCGAATCTGCCCCAGCTGTCTCATGTAACGGCAATGTGAAGACAAAACGACTGCCATGCCCACTGCTGTTCTCGAAATAAATCGAACCTCCCATCAGTTCAACGATATGTTTGCTGATGACAAGGCCAAGACCAGTGCCGCCATACCTGCGTGTATCCGAATCGTCCACCTGGCTGAATGGGCGAAATATCCGGTGTTTCATTTCATCGGCGATGCCGATGCCGCTATCCGTGACTGAAAAGGTATAGGTACGTTTTGTATCTCTGCTGTCTTCTGCGGAAACATGCACCTCAACCCGCCCCTGCTCGGTGAACTTGACGGCATTTGCCACCAGGTTGGTAAGTATCAGCTGAAGTCTGAGGCTGTCGCCGATTACGGTGTCCGGGAGTCCTTCAGCGAGCGTTACACTAAAATCAAGTCCCTTGCGCTGCGCCTCAGGAACGAAGAGGTCGGCAGCCACTGCCACGCAATCGCGTAAAACAAACGGCTTCTCTTCCAGGATTATCCGGCCTGCCTCAATCTTCGTCATTTCCAGAATGTCATTGAGAATTCTGACCAGGGAATGGGCTGAGTTGTAAGCCGTACTGAGGTAAGCGCGCTGCTTTTCCTCAAGTTGTCCCCCGAGGACAACCTCCAGCATGCCGAGCATGCCACTCATAGGGGTGCGCAGTTCATGACTCATGTTGGCGAGGAACTGGCTTTTGGCGCGGTTGGCCGCCTCGGCATTTTCCTTGGCCTCCTTCAACGCCTGTTCCGACTCCCTGAATTCCTGCACATACCTGCTGATCAGCCGGTACAGTAGCAGTGATGAAACGACAATGAACGCAATTCCCTTTATTTTCGATAGCAGGGTTATAGTCAACGGATCTCCCGACAGGAGGCCCAACGCGCTGTCCGAAAGATAGATCCAGAGGGAACTGAAAAGGGCATAGTAAATCACGATCCGCATTTCATTAAGACGATCACTATGGCTGGCTTGATTCTTCATGGCATTAAATCCCGATCAGGTCGCTGCGATAACTTCCCTGTGAATTCCCGGCTGTGATCAATTCACCTTTGCCTGATACGCGGCTTACCCGTACCATGGTGGCGTGCCAGGCTGGTAGCTGCTCGCTCCCTGCCGGCAGCGCCAGTAGTGTCAAAGGATTTACTCCCCTGTTTTTGGCATAACGACCAGCTCCTGTCTGTCCCTGTCCAAGCGGTATGGCCACAACATCGGGGCGGATACCGGGGTAGATCACTGCCGCAAGACGGAGTGAACCATTGACCGAATGAACCTCCACCAGGTCGCCCTGATTGATGCCGAGTTTTGCCGCAGTAACGGGATTGAGTTCGATCCAGCTATCCCAAACCACCGTACTCATCGGATCCGGTAATTGCTGGAGCCAGGGGAGCGGTGCGCCCTGCCCGTCGTGGAAGGCGGTGGTCGGGTAAACCTGGAGATGGAGTGGAAATAACCGCTGATCACCGGCAAAGAGGGGACGGGGAGGGTGGGGCACGGTAGCTGTTGTACCCCAGCGGTACTCGCTGAAGTACGGCTTGACGGCCACGAATTGTCCTCCTCGCCGGAGCAAATCAACCCATTGCGACTCAAATGTTGCCGCTTTCATTGTGGAGATCTGCTGACGGGCCGTGTCCTGAACCAGCTCCAGGGTCGATTGCCAGGGGAGCGCAGCCGCCATCCTCCCCCCCATGGTTGAGGCAATAGCCAGGAGGAGATCACCAAATTGGCGGGTGTCATGGAGCGGCGTTACCACCGGCTGCATGATACCGTAGATCGCCTGGCGGGAGCCTGCCCGTGGAATGACGTCTCCCCAGCTTTCCAAAGGGGTGTGGTCGGGGAGGATCAGGTCGGCCTGCAAGGCGGTGTCGTCCAATAAGGTGGCAATACTGACGATAAAGGGAACCTTGGTCAGTGCCTGGCGAAAACCGGTGGCCGGCGGGATGGTGTGCAGCGGGTTTCCCTTGATCATGGCCAGTTTGATGTGTTCCCCCTGCATCTGCTTGATCAGGGTCGCCAAATTGGTAAAGGATGTTTCCGAACCGCTTGAACCTTCTGCCGGATATACTCCACCCGGTTGGTTCAGGTTACCTGCCACGAGGTTGAGCAGATAAACTGCGCGAATCATTTCCGAACCGTTGGTCTGCATGGCGAGCGATTCTCCTGCCATGGCAAGCGACGGGCGGGTGGTGGCAAATTCACGTGCCACCTCGCCGATGCTCTCCTGCGTCAAACCGGTGAGCCCGGCCACCTGGGGCAGGTCGAACTCCGTCAATTGTTTCAGCAGCTGTTCTGCTTTGAAACCATTGGCACGCAACGCCGATCTGTCAAACAGCTGCTCGGTCAGAATTACCCGGATCATACCGAGGGCCAATGCTCCCTCGCTTCCTGGTCGGGTTGGCAGCCAGCGGTCGGCTGATGCGGCGGTCAGGGACATGCGCCCCCCGACGTAGGTGAAATGGCCGCGCACCGTATCCCGTGCCTGACGCATGCGACCAAATGCATTACCATACTGGACCGGCGACAGGTGGCTCTCCACAAAATCAGCGCCAAAACTGAGCAGATAGCGGCTCTCGGCCAGGTTGTAGAAAGGAAGCAGGGGGTGTCCGAAGCTTTGCCGGGTGGCTTGCCGTATTCCATCGGGGGACAATAGCTCCCAGGAAATCTGGTGGGGGGAACCGAACGCGGACATGAATTTATTGACCAGCATCTCCATTGAACCAGAGAGTGGCGGCGTTAGCAGAGCCAACTTGTCAGCCGATGACTCCCACTGCAGTGCCTCAAGCTTATCGGTAAGCAGCCCGAGCGCATCGCTCCAGCTGATGCTGCGGAACTCTCCCGAACCACGTGCTCCGCTGCGCTGCAGTGGCCGGGTAATCCGGTCGGGATGGTAAAGTTCCTGTACTGCGGCTTGACCCCGGGCACACAGCCTCCCCCGGTTAACCGGGTGTTCCGGGTTACCTTCCAGCTTTTTGACCCGGCCATCCGCAACGCGTGCCAGAATGCCGCAACCGGCCCGGCAGCTGGCGCATGAACTGGCGTACCAAGTCGGCTGGCCGGGAGTTATCCCCTCGTCCGGTGGAATCAGGAAAGGAATCAACTTCTCATTACCCGGCTGACATCCCTCCAGCAGAGCTGTTGCGGCTGTTATCCCGCCTAGCTGTAAGAAGGTCCGGCGCTTCATGCAAGGCTCCTTAAATGTGGCAGGTCCAGCAATCTATGCTGGCCTTGTGTTGTCGATGGCAGCCGAGGCACCACCCCATCTTGAGACTGGCTGTGCGACTGATCCGTTCCATGGTAACCACGTTGCCGTGACAAAAGGTGCAGTCGACCCGGGCACGGAGATGCATCATGTGCGGGAAGTAAACATGATCCGGGAGCAGGTGAACCCGTGCCCAGGGAATTGCTTCTTTCCTCTCCAGGTAGCCGCGCAATTTTATGATCTCCGCTGCATCCGGGACAATGTAGCGGTGGCAAGCCAGGCAATCAGCCACGGCCGGGATCCCGGCCAGGGATGATTTTCCGGCCAGCCGGTGGCAGTAGAGACAGGGGATTGCATGACTCCCGGCATGCAATTTATGGCTGAAGGAGATCGGTTGCAACGGCGAGCGCTCGCGCAGATCCAGTGGCAAGAGGTAGAGTAATACCATTGCGCCGCAAGTAGCAAGAGCACTGATTGACGCCGCTATAACCATCCATGATTTTTTCATGCTATTTTCCGCTGCTTTTTCAGTGCAACTGCTGAGTTAGTTTGATTGCAGACGACATGCCAGAGAAACTGAATAATAAAAGTGCGTAATATCGGCCGGATATGATGGTGGGAACGGGTGGTAAGATCAGCAAAGAGCAATAAAAGTTGCAAGAACGGGAGAGTTGTTTAACGTGAGTGCTTCATGGGGCACGTGATCAGTATGAATAGATTTGTTGCAGGTGACACAATTGTTGCTGCGTTGCACGACGACAGCAGTTGGTAAGCAGATTGTGAGCTATCGCGATCTCGGAAATTATCTGCGTAGATCATCTAACGCATATCCAGATTAGGTTGAAGAACAAGTTTCATGTTGCCGAGTTCCAGCGCCGCCAGATTCCCCATTTCCCCCCTATCGATGAAAACGCAGCCGTTGTCGAGCATGATCTTATCGCTGGTTAACGATTTTATTATTTCGCTTCGCATGATGGTGGTGTGACCACAGATCAGCCGGCGTCCGCCGATACGTTGCCGGTCAACAAAGGGAGAACGGGTCCAGAGCATGGCAATCGAATCCTGAAAGGGGTCGGGAAAGTCAAAGTTCAGGCCGGCATGAACAATAACGAAATTGTCCAACAGCAGGTAGAGCGGGAGCGATTCGACATAATCACGATAGCGTCGGGGAATGTCCCCCGGGCCGTCTGCCTGGAAGCTGGCCAGGGTGGCAATTCCTCCATTGGCGCACCATAAGTCCAAATAATGGTGGTCTTCGCATGCTTTCAGAAACATTTCCTCGTGATTACCGCGCACGGCGTGTACGGTCAGTCCGTACTGCTGCATCTCCAAGATAAAGTCGAGTACACCCTTACTATCCGGCCCCCGATCAATCAGATCACCCAGCAGAATGATGCGATCGGATCGCGTAGGACGCAGGATCTGTGTGACCAGTTTGCGCAGAGTTACAGCGCAGCCATGAATATCACCAATCACAAAGGTACGTGTTGCTATCGTTTTTTTAGTCACAGGGAGAACGGTCCTTCACAGATAGGTAACTCCAGTTGTTTGCGGTTGTTATTGGACGATGGCGACCGGTGATCATGAAAAACCATAGTTACCGGGTGATCGGTATGGCGTAGAGCGCTTTCTTTGATCATGGCTGTTCCTTTCTTCGAGATAAGAAAGAATTCTCTATAGCATAGCCGGACGCTATTCAGGAACTCCCTAAATTAATTGATCTCCTTTTTGAAACAGTCAAAGGTTTGTCCGTTCGCTCAGATTAAGTGCTGTTTGAATCGTGTATTGACTGTTATTTTGAGAATATTTCCTGCAAGAACTTTTTTGTCTGTGTCCAGGAATCGTGATCAGCATTCCGGTTGTAGGCCAGGGGCAGCTTAAATTTCGTGGCGTAGCTGTCCGCATCCGGATTAGTAAAGCTGTGCATTACCCCAGGGTAGCCAACAAAACGGTATACTGCCTTGGCGTTGCTCATTTCCTCCTTGAAAGCAGCCACCTGCTCCGGCGGGATCATTTTGTCGGCATCGCCGCTGAAGACCAGGATCCTCGCTTTTATATTTCCTGATTTGGCCGGGGCGTCAGTTGCCAGACTGCCGTGAAAGCTGACAACCCCTTTCAGGTCAGCTCCCTGACGTGCCATGTGCAATACCACGCCACCTCCGAAACAGTAACCGATGGCGGCAATTCGTTGCTGATCGACCGTCGCTTGTTGTTTGATGAAGTTGAGAGCGGCGTTAAAGCGGGCTTCGCCGAGTTGTTTGTTCTTTATGACCTCGCTGGCAAACTTGCCGGCATCATCCGGATGCTGGGCAGTCTTGCCGTCGCCGTACATATCGACCGCCAAGGCTACATATCCCAATTCAGCCAGCATTCTGGCGCGTTTACGGGCATATTCATTGTGTCCCCACCACTCATGCACCACCAAAACAGCGGGGCGTTTTCCTTTCAGTGCGGAGTTGTCGGCCAAGTACCCTTTCAGGACGGTATCACCCTCCCGGTAGGTCACCTCACGGCCGGTGACGTTAGCCGCAGCGGTCGAGACAGCAAAAAGCATTACTGCCAGACAGATCAGCCAGATGTGTGTACGCATGATGTTTCTCCTTGAAATATGTGATGTCTCTTGCGGGTCGGACCGTGGAAACGCGGAAATGCATCGCCCGCGAGTACCTGACAATAGCAGAATTCATGCCATTTAAGCATGTTTGCAACCTGCTGATATTTATGTGTCTGCTGCAACACTCAAACATTGCGGTGACATATTTGTTGCTAACCGCAGTAGTGGAATTAGTATGTCATCATGGCACTTGTTTTATCCCTGCCGGATACGTTACAAAAATAGTCCCCACGTTTCCGTGAGGACTATTTTTACCGATTGTTTGTAAATGCTGGTACCAACAGATACGTTACAAACGTTCCGGACCGGCAGGAGGTGAATCGGTTTTCAGGTAATTGAGCAGGTTTTCATTGTTTTTCAATTCCCTGTCGAGCGCTTTTAGTTCATCTCCTGTGTACACGTCGGTTCCACGTGCAATTTCACCTTTTATACGGTTGATTCTTTCAAAGACCGAATCTACATCATTACCACAGTTTTTGGCTACGATCAGGCATTCATCTTTACCCGTTTTCATGTCTTTGGTCATTTCGTCTGCGTATGTCGTTACGGTATAGGGTAAAACAGTAACCGCTACGCCCGCAAGAATTAATAGTAACCGTTTCATGACGTGCCTCCTGTTTCATACTTTAACTTCTTTGTAATTTCATAGTAATGAAACTGAATATCAATTGCAATAAAAAAATGCATCAGCAAAAAAAATGACATGTGAACGCTTCACGGGAGTTTCTGATTCGCCAGGGGAGGGGGCAACTGTACAGATGTTGCCGGCCGGCTGATTTTCTTCCAGCTCTTGTCCGGGTTAAAAACGGTGATAGCTTCGGCAATCCGGTGGGTATTCTTGCCCAGATTCTTCTCGTAGATAGTGCCTTCCTGGTTGACCATGAAGGTCATCACACCGGAGTTGCCGTATTCGGCAGGATAGGCAATCAGTGCAAAGCCGAGTAACATTTTTCCTTTGACCACATACTGATAGCTTCCTCCCTGGGCATTGTTACCCTGACCTGTCAGAACCTTGAAATAGTAGCCATGGAATGGTTCAAGATTGCCGTCTTTGGTTTGATACCCTTCCTTGGTTGCCCTCGCAATCAGCGGACCAAACGGACTCTGCATCTCACCTGCTTTGGCATCCCAATACAATCCATCCCGTTTACCGGGGGTACTGATCAATCGCTGGGCAAACTCGACCTTGCCGGCGCCGTTGCAATCCTTGCTGGCATATTCCTGCTGTGCATCCACATAGGCATCCATCACCTCGATTACCTGTAACTCGTTACGGCCAATTCTGCGATTCAGTATTTCCTTTTTCCCTTTTCTGCTATCGAAACCCCAGCTGCCTCCTTTTTTGATGATCGGGATCGGCAGCGACCATTGATCATCGCCAATTTGCAGGAGCATGGTTGTGGCATTTTTAGCCTTCAAGCTATGCTTGCTTTCGTAGGCCGCCACAAATCTGTCGCGACCAGCATTGTCAGCCACGCTGTCTCCTGAAGCAACCAACTCCTTACTCCCCGGACCGAGGATGGCCAGCATCCCTTTCAGATCATCGTTGCGGGAAGCGTCAACCAATGCCTGTGCTGCTTTTTCCGGGGTTGGAAACCGTTTCTGCCGCAGCTCGGCGGCCGGGCAATCCACTGCCAGCGAGACCAGTAACAGCAGCAAAACGGCAACGCAGGCTAAATGGAACTGTCGTCCCGGTGTAATGTTGCTACACCCATGTCGTCTATTCTTCATGGCATTTCTCCTTAAATGTTTAATCAACTGCAGTCGTAGCTTACCGGCGTGTTCCACCGCTATCCTGGCGTTGACCGCCACGTGCTCCGCCATCAAAACGCTGCTGATCTCCACGAACAGCGCCGATATCCGGTCGTTTCATCGCTCCTCCCGCTGATCCGTTGAACTGTGGACGCTGAATCTGGCTACCACGTACACCAGGAGCGATTCGGAACGTATTCGGCGGTACTCGTCTGATGTCGTTGCTGCGGTTGCTGATTCCGCCACGCTCGCCAGCTTTCTGTTCAAAACTCCCTTGGCCAATTCCCCGGAAAGGGGTGTCACGGACAACCGGTTGTTGCGGCCTGGTCTGGATTGTTCTCTGCTGTGCCGGATAGCCACGCCGTTCCTGATTGAATACCCCACCCCGCGGTGCCCGGGAACCAAAACGTTCACTGGTTCTCAGATCCCGATAGGCCACTCCCCGACGATGTTCCGGATTATGGCGCCAAGTCGGGCTGATGAAATTATCTCTGCCAAAGTGACGATTGAAGCGGTTGGTCCGGTCCAGGTCAATCCGAATGCGATGGTCCGGCCAGTCGAACCAGGTCCAGGAAAAAAGATTGTAACCGAAGTAAATTTGGGGAGCAAAGCCGATCCAGGCGCCGTAGCTGTAACCATACGGGTAATACCAGTAATAGGGGGGATAGGCCGGATACCACCAGTTGCCGTAGACATAGGCCGGATCGTAAACCGGTACGTAGATCACTGTCGGATTGCTAGGTTCGATCCGGATATAATTTTGATCATCGATCACGTTCTGTTCGGTACTGCTCTTGAGATGTCCCAGCTGTTGGGCTTTATGGCGCAACTCCTGAACAGTGGCCATCACCTCCTGCTCCTGTTCCAGAAAGGCATCACCCAGTTTTCGGGTTTGGTCAAGTTTGTCGCTCATGGAAGAAAGAATTCCGGGAAAGTGACATAGCGCCTTGACACTCGGATCCCACGCCTGATCCTGCAGGGCGCTATCCAGCTCACTCCCTTGCAGCTGGCTGTTCTGTTCCCGCCAGCGATCTGCCTCCACGATCTCCAGTGGATAGGTTGCTGCCATCAGTATCTGGGCGGTCAAGGCATCGGGATAGAGCGCAATCGGCGCCAGCATCTGGGTCAGTTCTTCTTTGCTGAAACGGTAGCTTGACGGGGAATTCGTATCATCCTGAGCCGGGATGCCGGTTGGAATAGCGAGTATGGTGAAGAGAATCAGCATCATCCCGCTTACAATAACTCTACATGATCTCATAAGGTCTCCTTTGACGTGCAGTTTTTTTGCCCGTCGTTCACCGCCACAACTTCCAAAAGTATAGGCGGTAATCACTGCCGGTATACTGGCCGGATGGCTGAAAATCAGATCAGACCAGCTCGTAAACGGTATTGGGTGTTTATCCTATATGTATGACATTTTACCATATGGTATAAAATCATTGCGGTTAATTGATGCAAAAAATTATTCTGTAACCTTTTGGGCAATCTCTCCGTCTAACCGAGTAGCATATCAAACTACTACGGAGGAAAATTCATGAAACCAGTCATCAAAAACATCGTCGTCTGTGCAGCACTGCTCGCTTCAGTGACATTTTTACCTGCTCCGGCGCCGGCCTTCATGGGTGATGGAGCGCCACCGGCCGCTCATCATTTCAGAAAAATGGCCAAAAAACTGCAACTGACACCGGAGCAAACCGGTCAGATCAGTGACATCTTTGCCAAGAACAAGCCGGTATCCGAACCGCTGATCAAACAGATCAAATCAGAACGCCGGACATTACGCGCTCTGATCCAGGCCGACACACTTGACGAAGTTGCCATCCGGGCGCAATCGACCAAGGTAGGCGCCATCGAGGCTGACCTGGCGGTGCAACGCGCCAAACTGGCCCAGGAAATACGGGGTGTATTAACTCCGGAGCAGGTGGCTAAAGCCAAACAACTGCAAGCACAGCATGATAAAAGGATGGAAGAGGGGTTTGCGCGTGGTGGCAAACGAATGAAACGGGAATACTAATCTGACACTATGGATGATGTGACACAGGAAAATTCTGATCGCAGCCTCATCATTGCCACGCTATCGGGCGATGATGAGGCGTTTGCGCTTCTTATCACCCGCTACAAAGGGCGGATCTTCAGGCTGGCCTCTCGCTTTGCCCGGGACAACGATGAGTTGGAGGATATCTGCCAGGAGAGCTTCATCAAGGCGTACGAAAACCTGGAAAATTTTCGCCATGCCGCCCCCTTTGAACACTGGATCACAAAAATTACGGTGCGTAGTTGCCACGATGCGTTGCGAGCCAGGCGGCATGAGAAACTTTCACAAACCTGGGATGAACTGTCATTGGAACTTCAGGATAAAGCAGAGTCAATGCGCAGTGAAGCACGCCAGGCGCGTGAATTCCTCAAATGGGCGATGGGGTTTCTCACGCCGGATGAGCGTCTGGTGCTGACATTGCTGGAGCTGGAAGGAATGACCATACGGGAAACTGCTGAAATGACCGGTTGGAGCGAAACCAATGTGAAGGTGCGCGGATTCCGGGCGCGCCAGTCTCTCAAGAAAATTTTGGAGAAAAATCATGTTCCATAATGGCGATAAAAAACTGGATGCATTGTTTGCAGCAGCACGTTGTGATCTTCCTGATACCTCAGATCGTGAGCAGTACTTTGAAACCAGATTGATGGCACGCCTGGCAGAACGCAGACAACAAACAGTGCCGTGGCATCGCATGGTCTGGCGCCTGCTGCCGGCATTCACTGCCATTACGGTGCTCTGCCTGGTTATATGCGTTACACTTAATTCGATCAGGACTAGTGACCCGTTTGCAGCCATCACCAATGGGCAGGAAGAGCAGATGGCGAAAAACTATCTGCTGGGAGAATGAAATGAAAAACATCAAAGCCATTATCGGAATCATCCTGGTGTTCCTGCTGGGCGCAGCCAGTGGATCAATTGCAACCTACATGCTGCAGCGTGAACGGGTTGAAGCTTTAATCAAAGGGAAACCGGAAGTCAGGGAAGAACTGATTGTTTCGCGACTTACCAAAAAACTTGATCTTGATGCGCAACAGCAGCTTCAGGTCAGATCAATTGTTCATGAGAACCACCTGGCCATGCAGCAGGTCAGAATAAAGTTTCGTCCCCAGATTCAAGCAATCCTCGAACAGGGACAAACCCGCATCGCCGCCACGTTAAGGCCGGAACAGCAGGAGAAATTCCGGCAGATCATCGCTGAGCGCCGAAAGCATCACCCCCCTGAATGAACGGGCATTACAAAAATAACGTTTGAGCCAACTGAAAAATAGTCAAGGTGGTAACCATGTCGCATTCGGATGAACAAATACCGGCTGAACAGCAAACTCGATCAACATCAGGAAAATGGTGGTTTGCGGCAATCATTGTCGTGGTACTTGGTGGTGGAGTCTATTTCTATGCATCACGAGAACCGGCCATGGCCGAAAAAACGCCACCATCACCTGGTAAGGGTGCTACCCAGATTGCGCCGGTTGCGGTAGTAGCGTCCCGAAACAGCGATGTGGGGGTCTACCTGACCGGATTGGGGAATGTCACGCCGCTTAATACCGTCAGTGTCAAAAGCCGGGTAGATGGCCAGCTGATGGAGATCAGATTTCGTGAAGGTCAGAATGTCAGCAAGGGTGACCTGCTGGCACAGCTTGATTCCCGTCCGTTCCAGGTACAGTTAACCCAGGCGGAAGGACAGATCGCCCGTGACCGGGAATTATTGAATAATGCCCGTCTCGACCTGCAGCGCTATAAACAGCTCTGGCATCAGAATTCCATTCCGAAACAGCAGCTGGACACCCAGGAAGCACTGGTGCGTCAACTGGAGGGGACGGTCAAGATCGACCAGGGGCAGGTCGATAGCGCCAAACTCCAGATTTCCTACTGCCGCATCACCGCCCCGATCAGTGGGCGGGTCGGGTTGCGCCAAGTAGATCCGGGCAATATTGTCCATGCCGGTGATGCCAATGGTCTGGTGACCATCACCCAGCTCCAGCCGGTGGCAGTGATTTTCCCCATACCGGAGGATAATCTCCCCAAGCTGATCGGTAAAATGAAGGGTGGAGGCCGTCTGAAGGTTGATGCCTATGATCGCGAGCAGAAGCAGAAACTGGCCAGCGGTACACTGCTGACCATGGATAACCAGATTGATCCCACCACCGGAACGGTAAAGTTGAAAGCGGTTTTCCCCAATAGCAGCAATGAGCTGTTTCCCAACCAGTTTGTCAATGCCCGCCTGCTGCTGGAAACACTGCACGATGTGGTGGTGGTGCCGGCGGCAGCGATTCAGCGTGGTGCGCAGGGGACCTTTGTCTATCTGGTCAAAGCGGACAGTACGGTCACGGTTCAGCCGGTAACCGTTGGTGCGACCCAGAACGACGAAATTGCCGTGACTGCCGGCCTGCAAGCCGGTGTTCAGGTGGTGGTGGATGGTGCCGAACGTTTGCGGGATGGGGGGAAGATTGAAGTCAAGCAAGCGGGGGTTAAAAAAGGTCCTGGTAGCGTAAAAACTCCCGGATCTGACAAGGGGTCGAATAAAGAGCGTAAAAAAGCTTCTCATTGATTTCAATACCAACTCATTCTCTGGATACCCATGAATATCTCCCGTCTCTTCATACTTCGTCCGGTTGCTACTACCTTGCTGATGATCGCCATTCTGCTGGCCGGCGCTGTCGCCTACAAACAGCTGCCGGTCTCGGCACTGCCGCAGGTCG